>Ga0187777_10000059_pt1 | contig 79295 bp, 73 predicted proteins | sample 1015_Q2_SP5_10_M_FD_132416 | JGI IMG/M metagenome (GOLD analysis project Ga0187777, IMG submission 132416) | Tropical peat soil microbial communities from peatlands in Department of Meta, Colombia - 1015_Q2_SP5_10_MG | ecosystem: Environmental > Terrestrial > Soil > Wetlands > Peat | place... | reverse complement strand
GGCGCCGCTCAAGGCCTTCATAGACTATCTGACAATGATGGAAAGGAATGCTGAAGGAGAAAAATCATCCCCTTAGGCTGCCGGTCAGCAAAGCGGTCCGTTTCGCTCACGACTTCTGCGAGGCCTCGGCAGTTAAGACGTTCAATACCTTTAGCTTCGGGTAAAATCTTCAATTGAATGATCTGCAACGGGTTTTTAAATTATGAGCTTGACATGACGTGGTGAAATACTGTATGCTTTATTCGTCCGGGAAAATTCCCGGATAAATTTCATAAGGAAGCAGAGGAGAAACAGAATGGCAAATGGAGTAGTGAAGTGGTTCAACAACAGTAAGGGGTTTGGCTTTATCACGCAGGACAACGGCGAAGATGTATTCGTACACTTTTCGGCCATCACCGGAGACGGCTTCAAGTCTCTGAACGAGGGAGATAAAGTTACGTTCGAGGTTGTGAAGGGCCCTAAAGGCCTTCAGGCAGCGAACGTGTCAAAAGTTCAATAATCATACTGCGAAAAAAATATTATAAATAACCACTTCGAAAGCCCTGCATCACTGCAGGGCTTTTTTATATTAATGCCATCTCTATGTTGCAGAGAGATGCGCGTGGAAGCAAAAAGGCTGAGATTTCTCCCCACCTTGTTTTTTCATGGCCCATGGCTTACGGCAGATTGTCATGATTATCGTTGCTCTGCTGTCCCTGGGTTGTCTTCAGCTTTCGCCTCCGTGCAGCAGCCGCATACTGGTTGTCAAAGAGCAAGTGTATTTAATGCAGCAGACTAGTGCATTGTTTGCAGCATAATAATTTCACTCGCCTTATATCCCCGTCCCGAAGGACTAGGCTTCACGACGCAAAGCGATACATTACAGAGGCATGCTGGCACGCGGATTCAGGTCAAGGCCCGATTTCTCACCACGCTGATAGTGGAGATATCCCGCGAGCGCGATCATTGCGGCGTTGTCGATGCAGAGGTCCATTCTGGGAAGAAACTGCGCCAGGCCGTATTTGTCCGATTGTTCCTTCATGCGGGTCCTGAGCGAATTGTTCGCAGCTACCCCTCCCGCCACGACAATCTTATCCACCCCGCTTTCTCTGGCTGCCTGGAATGTCTTCTGCGTCAGGATGTCAACCACTGTCTTCTGAAAACTTGCGGCAATATCCTTGATATTTAATATCGGATCGATGCCTTGGTCTTTGCTCGTGAAGAGAGCTATATGATTTCTAACAGCGGTCTTGAGACCGCTGAAGCTGAAATCGAATCCTTCACAATGGCCGCGCGGAAATTTAACAGCATCGGGATTCCCTTCCTGTGCGAGGCGGTCGATCACCGGGCCTCCGGGATATTCCAGTCCGAGCAGCTTCGCCACCTTGTCGTAGGCCTCGCCTGCGGCATCATCCCTCGTCTGACCCAGAAGGCGGTAGTTTCCGAGATTTTTGACTTGATAGAGCGCGGTGTGCCCGCCGGAGACGAGCAACGCGATGTAGGGATAGCCGATTTCGGGATATTCGATGTGAGCGGCGAGAATGTGCCCCTCGCCGTGATGCACGCCGATGAGGGGGATGTTTAAAGCATAAGCGATGGCCTTTGCCGCTGAGACACCGACAAGCAGCGAACCGATAAGGCCGGGCGCATACGTGACAGCAACAAGTCCGATGTCACTGAGCGATACCGATGCGTTTGTCATCGCTTCGCGGACAATCAACATGATGTTCTTCAGGTGTTCCCGGGACGCAAGCTCTGGCACCACGCCGCCATATTTTTTATGGATATCGATTTGCGAGGATACGATGCTCGACAGGACCTTGTCGTCGCGGAGGACAGCGGCCGCAGTTTCATCGCATGACGTTTCTATCCCGAGGGTGAGCATGATTGAGAGGTGTAAATCGTCTATAACGCAAAGGGGTCAGGTGCAGTGGCCGAGAACCGCGGAAACCTGCATATCGTAACCATGCGCGCTGATTCCGAACGTTTTTTTACTGTATAAGCCGTGAAACGGGGACGATCGTAATCCCCAGTTTGTCCGCTTCGGCGATCCACGAGCGGAGCGCATTGATCGTAGCCGGATGGGGGTGGCCGATCCCGACGGCCCAGCCGTGTGCTTTCGCGATGCGTGTAAGTTCATCGAGCTGCTTGCGGATATACTCCTCGTTATCGCTTTCGTTATCGAGAAACACATCTCGTTTCGCGGCTTTCACGCCGAATTCCTTCGCTGTGGCATAGGCAACGCTCTTTGGGCTCGTGAGGCTGTCGAGGAAGAGAAGGTCCCGTGATTTGAGTTCGGCCATCAGGAACTTCATTGCCTCTTTATTCTCGGTGAGGGACGATCCCTCGTGGTTGTTGACGCCCACTGCGCCAGGAACTGACGCCACGTCATCACTGATAGTGTTCAGAAAGTCCATGGGCGTCATATCGGAGCGCAGCATGCCGGGTGCCGGTTTTCCGTTCCTGCCCCGGTACTCCATTGGCAGATGCAGCAGCACCTCGCGGTTGTTTTGCTCTGCAAGTTCCGCAACCTTCCGAGACTGGGGCAAGCCGGGCATAACAGCGAAAGTGACCTTAGCGGGGAGTGACAGAATCTCTCGTGCCGGCTTTACATCCTGACCCAGATCGTCGATGACTATGGCGACGAGCGCAGGCTTTTCAGACGGCTTGACAACGGCAACCTCGTCGCGCTGCGTCGCCTCCCTCTGTTCTCCCTTTTCTGGCTGCTTTTTCTTTTCCGGTTTTTCCGCCGTTAATTGTTTTTTGGGCGCAGGCGCCAGCTTCTTTACCTGCTGAGCGGGTTTCCCTTCCTCGCTGGTCCGGGACCTGCGCAGAGGTCCCCAGAGCGAGAGCGCGATTACGACCAGGGTCAGGATAATGCCGATCGCAATCCACCGATCATATTTACTGCCCTTGCCCTTCGATCTTCCTTTTGCCGGGGATTTCTTTGCCATTGCAAGCCATTTATACAATATTATGATAAAAAAAACCAGAGGTTTTTGCGGTATGGGCGGGATAAAGCCTTCCGCTTGTCAGTATAGCCTGTTTTTTGCCTTGACTTAGAAGGTGACGGATTTTATACTGCATGCCAGTCGTGCGATAGGGGAAGCGGCACATGAACTAGGAGGTCCATAAAAAATCCATGAGCTTCAAGTACATCCGGGAAATTCCTAAGCCGAATGAAATCCTCTCGGCCATGCCTTTTCACCGGGACCTAACGGCTATCAAGAAGAGGCGCGATCAGGAGATCAAGGCCGTATTCACTGGCGAGAGCGGCAAGTTTGTGCTCATCATCGGGCCCTGCTCGGCACACGATGAAGAAGCTGTCTGCGATTATATCTCGCGGTTGGCAAAGGTCCAGGCTGAGGTGAAAGACACGATTGTCATCATTCCCCGGATCTATACCAATAAGCCCCGCACGACAGGCATCGGATATAAGGGGATGGCCCACCAACCGAACCCGCAGGAAGAGCCGAATATCGTCGAAGGCATCAAGGCCATCAGGAAGATGCACCTCCGTGCTTTAGGAGAATCGCATCTTCCGGCAGCCGACGAGATGCTCTATCCCGGAAATTATCCTTACCTCGAGGACGTCCTGAGCTATGTGGCCGTCGGAGCCCGTTCCGTGGAAAACCAGGCGCATCGTCTGACGTGCAGCGGCCTGGACGTTCCTGTGGGTATGAAAAATCCCACCTCAGGCGACATGGAAGTGACACTGAATTCGATTCAGGCGGCCCAGGCACCTCATATCTTCAGCTACAACAGGTGGGAGGTGAAAACAACCGGTAATCCCCTTACCCATGCAGTGCTGCGGGGCGCTGTTGATCCGCATGGCGTGACCGTTCCCAACTATCATTACGAGGACCTCATGCGGTTTGCAGAAGCATACAGAAAGCGGGGATTCAACAATCCAGCCATCATTGTAGATACGAACCACTCCAATTCGAACAAAAAATTCGCCGAACAACCTCGGATCGCCATGGAGGTCATGCAGAGCCGTAAACATTCGCGGCTGCTCACAGAAATGATCAAAGGGTTCATGATCGAGAGCTTCATCGAGGAGGGCAGCCAGAAGGTGACGGAGAACGTCTATGGCAAGTCCATCACCGATCCCTGTCTGGGATGGAAGGACTCAGAGAAACTGATTCGCGACTTGGCAGGGATGGTGTAGGAAACTGCCTTTACCGCCGAAACAACAGGATATCGGGAAAACACAGCCGTGATTAGTCCTGAATATTTGGTTTACTTCGTGACCACGTGCTACCGTGGTGCGGCTTAATTAAGTATGGACCTCTTCGAAGCTATTCTGGGAAGAAAAAGCATACGACGGTTCGAGCAGACGCCGGTTCCCGACGAAGACATCAAAAGGATTCTCGATGCAGGAAGTCTTGCGCCCTCGGCGAACAACACCCAGCCTTGGAGGTTCATCGTTGTGAAGAACCGGACCGTGTTAAAACAAATGGCCGAAGCAGTGCGCCAAATGGTCGACCGGATGATCCCCTATGCTGATAACGAGCAGCAGGCCCAGCGGCTCGCGGCGTACAAGAATACCTATTACACCTTCTTCGAGAACGCCCCCGTGGTGATTACCGTGCTCATGGAGGGTTACGATGCCGGAACGGACCGGCTGCTCGCGAAGATGGGCTATTCTCCGGAAGACATCAGGAGACTCCGGCCCCTCCCCGGGCTCCAGAGCGTCGCGGCTGCCATCGAGAACATGCTTCTTGCCATCCACGCGCTTGGTTACGGTTCGTGCTGGATGACGGGGCCGATTGTGGCGCAGGAGGCATTTGAACGGCTTTTGGGGTTCGGCAAAGAGAAGTCGATTGTAGCACTCCTGCCGGTAGGCAGGCCCAGCGAGAACCCATCGGCGAGGCCAAGGAGGCCGCTGGAAGACAACATGCGCACAATAGGGTAGTTGATTCGTCATTTTTGATTCATCCGTTCTCAAACCCAGTCTTTGATTGACAAATCCCCTTGTTATTTCTTTGTTTTTTTCATGTGATGGGCTGACGGCCTTTTGCCGCGGACCGCGTCGCATTTATCTTTTGTCCGGTTTCTTTTGCCCCTTGACCCTTCGCCCCGATTATAGTATCTTAATTCTTATCGGGGCCCTGCGAGAATGTTTTCGATTCGGAGCAGGATGCCCGAGGACATCAACCAGTTTGAACGAGGCTGACGCTCAGTAGAGAAGAAACGGCTTACAACGAGTCGGCTCTTCAATCTTATGAAGAGGGCGACATGATAAAATGTATCACGAAGGCGGGTCAGGGGGACTAGATATTCTAGCAGAGGTGAGCGAATGATCACGGTCAAAGAACTAGCAAAAGCTGTAACCGGCTTGTCACCGGAACAACTCGCTGAATTCCGGGCGTGGTTTAAGTCATTCGAGACAGCGCGCTGGGACAGGAAGATCGATGAGGATGTGACGTCGGGGAGGCTCGGCCGGATCCTGGAAAAAGCGTTTGGAGATTATCGTAAAGGGAAGGAAAAACCGCAATAAGGGCCTTACTGGCCAGTTCTCCCGGGGAGGCCATAAAAACCTTTCCAGAAAGATGTCAGGGTGCTTGCTCACGAAGTTTCGCCCCCTAGAGCGTAGCCCACTTCTCCGCCGCCGGCCTATCGCTGCTTTTCATCATTGCTATTGGCCGACGCCCCTGTTTTTAAAATCTGGTTTTTCGCCAGTTTGTCGTCTGAACGCCGATAGGTGGTGCGAACACCGGGTTCTAGGCATTGGCGGACTAGTATCATCCTCTGTAGCGACAGTTTCCTACCTATTGAGGTGAGCATCGATTTTCCGGTCATCAACGGAATATATCGGTCTCGACTTACCTGCGGGGAATCCCCTCCCTCCTCTCTCTAAGGTCCTGTTTGCAATAGCGTTTTTCCTATTTTTGAAGACCGGTAGCTTTTCCTGAATGTATACCGCGGCCTCCTTCGCTCACAGCTCCAGTTGCCAAGAGCTTCCGAGTCGTGTTATGCTCTACAACCTGAAGTCCGAGATTCCCGGGTCAGGCCACTAAAGTACTGAGAGCCGCTGCTGCTCCCGTTTGCGGATGCTGCACACCCGGATTATGAAGAAGATTGTGGATTTATGTATCCGGGGTACCGGTCCCGCTGACTATAATCAGAAACTTTCGGAAAGACGCGCTGCCACGGTAGCCCTGTATCTTCATAACAGGGGTGTGGCCAAGGAGCGGCTGGCGGCCATCCGTTCTGGTGAGAAAAAACCCGTCGCAAGCAATAATACTGCGGAAGGCCGGGCAAGGAACCGCCGCGTCGAGATCACGCTGGACCCCATCACCAGCTGAGCCGTCAAGGCGAGCAGGTGGAACGGTACTTACCGAACCGCCACCTCCACGAAATCCTTCTTTCTGCCGTCCCAGAGGTATCCCTTGATATCGTGGATGACGCCCTGTTGCACCGACACCACGATATGCACGGCGTCGGGGAACTCGGGCTCGCCGAAGACAGTCTGGACATCCTTGTCCATCGCGGAGAAATAGGCCCCGCAGTCTATGTGAGAATGATAGAAGGCGAGAATCGATTCGTTTCTATTTGTTGCCTCGCGAATGATCCGTTCGACCTCGTTGCGGTCCACGGCATAGGCCTCGCGGCTTGTGCGAGGGTGAGCCCCCGGGTCTTCGGAATGCAGCCTATCCTGAATGTTCACCAGGGTATGGACTCGCAGAACGATGTTCGCGCCGGTCACGATACCGCAGCACTCGGAAGGATATTCGGCGATGGTATGCTTCATGATGGATTCGATGGCTTCCGGAGTAAGCTGCATCAGTTAAGACCTCCCGCTTATTCAAACGCGTCATAGACTGTATGCCCTGACGTGGCTGGAGATGAATAATAGTTCTCTTCGATTCAGCAAAAAGGCGGATGAAAGTGTCCATCCGCCCGTATAAATTCTAGTCACCGCCGTTCGTGCAGGTCCGCGGCTCGTTATTGTCGGATTGTCCGCGATTGTCCCGGCTTTGCGCAGGGGTCATACGGCCTCTTCCGCCAGATTTACTCCCGCTTCGTCTGACACTTCCGTTCCTTTTGCAATCACCACAATGCCCGAGGGTGTCACATGGTATCGCTTCTTGTCTTCCTCGTGGTCATACCCGATCTCGCTTCTCGCAGGAATCGTTACGTCCTTGTCAATGATGGCCTTCCGAATGCGGCAGTGTCTGCCGATGTCCACGTTTTCCATGAGGATTGAATCGCGCACTTCGCTGTAGCTGTTGACACGCACGTTCGGCGACAGCACCGAGTTTTGCACACGGCCGCCGCTCACGATGCATCCATGCGCGACGATCGAGTCCAGGGCGATGCCGAGTCTCCCGCCCTTCTTCTCTTGGGCGAACACGAACTTGGCCGGCGGATTCTGCGCTTGGTATGTGCGGATGGGCCAGGCATTGTCATAAAGGTTGAGTTGCGGATCTACGCTCACCAGGTCCATATTGGCTTCCCAGTAAGCGTCGATGGTCCCGACATCACGCCAGTATTTCGCCTCCTTCTTGTTCTCATCTTTGAAATTATACGCACAGACGCGGTCGGTCTTGAACATCTGAGGGATGATGTTCTTGCCGAAGTCGTGCGCAGTGTCCTGCAGCGCGTCGAATTCCAGATGTTCAATAGCCTTCTTGGTGTTGAACAGGTAGATGCCCATGGATGCGAACGCCACGTCGGGTCGTCCAGGTATGTGTTTGGGGTCCTTGGGTTTCTCTTCGAATCCGATGATGCGGCAGTCTTCATCCACCTCGATGACTCCGAATGATGATGCCATTGTTCGCGGCATTTCGATCGCGGCGACGGTGGCGTCTGCCTGCTTCTCCCTGTGAAACCTGAACATCTCAGCGTAGTCCATTTTGTAAATGTGGTCTCCAGCCAGGACGAGCAGGTGGTCTGGGGCATCCTTCTCGATCATGTAGATATTCTGGTAGATGGCATCGGCGGTTCCCTGATACCAACGGTCCCCGACCCGCTGTTGGGGAGGTACTGATATGATGTATTCGTTCAGTTCGCCGGAGAAGAAGTTCCAAGCGAGTCGCAGGTGTTTGTCGAGAGACAGAGATTTATACTGCGGGAGCACGGCGATCTTACGGATTCCCGAGTTGATGCAGTTCGAAAGTGTAAAATCAATGATCCGGTAGATACCGCCAAAGGGTACAGCGGGCTTCGCGCGATGGATAGTGAGAGGATGAAGCCGCTCTCCCTTGCCACCGGCGAGTATCATTGCGAGGATACTCATGACTTCTCCTTGGTGTATTGCCTGTAAAGATGATAGCAAGAGGATTGATGACTGTCAAACACGGGCTCGGCGTTGTATCCGACTTCGAATATCCTTCCCAGTTCACTGCCTAAGGATAGAGAAATATAATTTTCTTATGAAATTTATTAATGTTATTTTCGCTTGATTTTTTACCGTTCGGTTGCTAATATGCACCCTCCACGAAAGAAAGTCAAATTTGAGTATATTTTGATCTTGCCAAGTCAGGTTACAAAAAGTAACATAGCCTGCGGTGTGGCAATATCCCGGAAAAATTACTATAATCCGAAGTTATGGCTTGTCCGCATATAATGACTGAGGATGGGGGAGGTTGTGACCGTGCTCCAGCAAGACGATCTTAAAAAAGTTGATGCTGTCCTCGAGGACACCGCAGGCCAGCGTGGTGTTCTCATCTCAGTGCTCCAAAGGGTCCAGGAGAAGGTAGGTTATCTGCCCGAGGAGGCGATGAAGATGATCGCGGAAAGGATGTCACTTTCCCTGACGAACGTCTACGGCGTAGCTTCATTCTACAAGCATTTCCACTTTAAGCCCCGGGGCAGGAACATCGTTAAGGTCTGTATGGGTACCGCATGCCACGTGCGGGGAGCCAAGGCGGTGCTAACCGAGATGGAGAACAAACTCGGGATCAAAGAGGGCGATACCACGAAAGACCTTTCGGTCACGCTCGAGACTGTCGGGTGTGTAGGGTGCTGCGCCCTTGCGCCCGTTGCCACGATCAACGATCAAGACCTTTACGGAGAATTGACTCCAAAAATGGTTGATGACATCATCGGTACAGTGAGGAGTGAACATGGAACTCACGTATAAACGGTTGGAAAGCGTCAAGGATCTCGATGCCCTGCGGCAAAAGCTCCGGGAAGAACACAAGCAAAGCGATGCCCACCGCGTGCGCGTCTGCTGCGGAACAGCCTGTCAGGCAACAGGATCCAAAAAACTCATAGAGCAATTCGAAAAGGAAGCGGCCCAGAAGCAGGTGAAGCTCGAGATTGTGAAGACTGGGTGCCAAGGTTTTTGCCAGCGTGGCCCGGTCATGATCCAGGAGCCGCAGGAAATCTTCTATCAGAAGGTAAAAGTGAGCGATATCCCCGCCTTGTTCTCCACCTCTGTACTTCATGGGATGCCCTACCGCAAGCAGCTCTACCGTGAGTTCTCGCTATCCGATCCGAACATCGAGATGCAGGACATCCCGTTCTACAAGAAGCAGAAGCGCGTTGCTCTTCACAGGAACGGATTTGTCGATCCCTGCAATATCTACGATGCCATCCGCGAGGACGGTTATGCCGGTTTATCGAAGGCGCTGACTGAGATGAAGCCCGACGAGGTTATCGAAGTCATCAAGAAGTCAGGCCTCCGCGGCCGAGGCGGCGCAGGCTTCCCTGCCGGCCTCAAATGGGAGCATACAAAGAAATCGGGTTCTAAGGTCAAGGCCGTTGTGTGCAACGGAGACGAAGGCGACCCGGGCGCGTTCATGGACCGCTCGGTCATGGAGGGAGACCCCCACTCCGTGCTCGAGGGGATGCTCATCAATGCTTATGCCATAGGTGCGCAACACGGCTACATCTACGTGCGACATGAGTACCCCCTTGCCGTGAAGAACCTTGGCGTGGCCATAAACCAGGCGCGGGCCATGGGGCTACTCGGCAAGAACATCCTGGGTTCTGGACTCGACTTCGACATCGAAATCAAAGAAGGTGCCGGCGCATTCGTCTGCGGCGAATCCACAGCGCTCATCGCCTCCATCGAGGGCGAACGCGGCATGCCGCGGCCCCGGCCGCCGAGGCTCTCGGAAGCTGCAGGCGGCCTCTGGAATATGCCAACGAATCTCAACAATGTCGAGACCTTTGCCAACGTCCCGACGATCATCACGAAGGGGCTGGACTACTATACCAAGATCGGCACTGAGAAATCGAAAGGTACAAAGGTATTCGCCTTAACCGGCAAAATCAAAAACACAGGCCTCATCGAAGTGCCGATGGGGATTACGCTTCGAGAGATCATCTTCGACATCGGCGGCGGCATGCTGAATCCCGAGAAACAATTCAAAGCAGTTCAGACCGGAGGTCCCTCTGGCGGATGCATTCCTGCCCAGTTCCTCGACATGGCAGTTGACTTCGACTCGCTCACGGCCGTTGGCTCTATGATGGGATCGGGCGGCATGGTGGTCCTGGACGAAGAGGACTGTATGGTGGATGTGGCTAAGTTCTTCCTGTCCTTTACCAAGAGTGAGTCTTGCGGCAAGTGCCCACCGTGCCGTATCGGTACTTGGCAGATGTATGATCTCTTGGACAAGATAACCACCGGACGAGGCGAAAAGGGCGACATCGAGCGGCTCGAGAAGATGGGCAAGATGGTTGTTGCCGGTTCGCTCTGCGGTCTCGGGACCAGCGCTCCGAACCCCGTGCTCTCGACCATCCGTTACTTCCGCGAGGAATACGAGGAGCATGTGAATGATAAGTACTGCCGCGCCAAGCGATGCCAGGGACTCGGCACCTTCCGCATCCTGCCAGAGCACTGCATCCTCTGCGGGCTGTGTAAACAGGCATGCGCCTTTGATTCCGTGGTGGAGCTGAGGGACCGGTTCTACATCGACCAGGACTACTGCACCAAATGTAAGGCCTGCTACTCTGTCTGCCCCACGCAGGCCGTTGTGATCGAAAAAGGAGGGGCTCATGTCGCAGCAAGAAAATAAATGCCCGGTGACGGCCACAAAGCTCAAGCTGGAGTTCTTCTATAACGACGATTCCAAGGACGGCATGTGTTCCAAGTGCCACCCCTGTAAACTGGGGATCTATGATGCCGTCAAGATCCTTGAAGCGATCCAGGAGGGGAAGGGACTCGATATCTATCCGGCCCTGCTCAAGCGGATTGCCGTGGAAGTGAAAGACGGCGGAATGTGCAAGAAAGGCAAAGACCATGCAGATATTCTTGCTGCCTTCCTCAGAGATTTCGAATCGGATCTGCAAAGGCATATCAAAGGCGTATGCACACATCATGTCTGTGCCCGACTGGTCCGGTACGAGATCATCCCCGAGAGATGCACTATGTGCGATAAGTGCCGCGTCGTCTGCATGGATTCCGCAATCGAGGGCCAAAAATTGGTCCCGGGAAAAACAGGTTTTACTCCGTACCGGATCAGGCAGAAACGCTGTACCCACTGCGGTGAGTGCATCAAGGTCTGTCCCGAAGGTGCGGTGGTCATCTCTGACGCGGCGCTTGCAGGCGAGGAGAAGCCGGTGCATCCCGTAAAACATACTGTCGGGACCTGCCCCTTGAAGTATTGATCGTGCATTACACACAGCGGCCGTTCCGAGCGAGCGGCTAGCTGCTGGGTGTGACCCACTATAACTGAGCGAAACTGATTTGCTGGAGGAAGCTATGACGACCAAGATGGTGAATATGGAATTTGACGGAAAGACCGTATCGGTCCCGGAGGGAATGACGCTCGTGGACGCTGCGGCGACCGTGGGGATTCATATCCCGAACCTTTGCCATATCAAGGAGCTACGCGGCGTGGGCGCCTGCCGCATGTGCATGGTGGAGATCGAGGGCATGAAAGCACCGATCACGGCCTGCACAACCCGGACCAAGGAGGGCATGAAGGTCCAGACCAGCACCCCCAAAGTCGAGGAGATTCGGAAGTTTGTGACCGACCTGGTCCTCTCGTTTCATCCCCTTGACTGCATGACCTGCCCCAAGGCAGGAGCCTGCGACCTTCAGAGGTACGCCGCCGATTTGAAAATTCAGGAGTCGTCATTCGGCAGGAAGAGCTTTAACTACGAACTGAACGACCGAAGCCCGTTCATCACCATCGACAACAACTACTGCATCCTCTGCGGCAGGTGCGTGCGGGTCTGCAAGGAACAGAATACGAATGTGCTCGACTTCATGGGCCGCGGCATCACCACCAAAGTTACGACGGCGCTGGACAAGCCTCTCCACGAGTCCGGCTGCACCTTTTGCGGAAGCTGCGTCGATGCCTGTCCAGTGAACTCAATCATGGAGCGCGACCGCTGGCAGCACGGTAGGGAGTGGGACCTTGAGAAGTTGGACACAGTCTGCACTGCCTGTGGGTCGGGCTGCAGCGTGATCACAAGCAGCAGGGGCGGAAAGATCGTGAAGGTAAACGCGAAGGAAGACAACGGCTACATTTGTGTCATCGGACGTTTCGGTTTTGACTCCCTGAGGGCCGCGAACCGTATCACCACGCCAATGAAGAGGCAGGACGGCAAGCTCATACCCACGACCTGGGAAGATGCCGCTGCTATCGCGGGTGACGCCCTTCGGAAAGCAGGTGAGAACGCCGGGTTCATCGCGGCGGGCTCGCTGACGAACGAAGAGGCATATGCAGTTCGGGCGCTTGCCCGTGAAGTAACCGGGAGCGACGCTATCAGCACGCCGGCATCGCTGTACGCGGGCGGTATGATATCGGCCCTTCGCACGGTCTACAGCGATGCGGGCATCAACATCGCGTCCCATGCAGACCTCAAGTCAGCTGACCTGGTAGTGCTGATCGGCGCCGATCCGTCCCAGAAGAAGCAGGCCCTCCAGGAAGTGGAGGTCATGATCCGCAGAAGGGCCCAGGCCGGGGCAAAAGTCATCGTCGTGAACCCGGAGAAGATCGAACTCGCCTCACATCAGAATGCCATTCACCTCCAGCTCACGGAAGGGACCGATACAGTCCTTCTCGCGGGGCTTATGAGCGCGGCGATCGCCGAGGGTGCGACCTCCTCGGCAAAAGGGCTGGATGCGCTCAAGAAATCCTTGGTGAGCGCGGAGAACGCCGCGTCAATATCCGGCGTTTCCGCCGAGGCGATCGCGATGGCAGGCAAGGCTTACGCCGCAGCAAAGCAGCCGGTCGTTGTAATCGGGACCGGGATTGCTGCAAATGAAGATGCCTCGATTCAGGCACTCAACCTAGCGCTTCTTAAGAGCGCAGGCGTTGTGCCCCTCATGCTGGAGGCGAATTCCCTGGGCGTAATGCAGATGGGGCCGGGCGCTGCGACGGGGAACAAAGCCGACAGGGGATACAGCGAAATGAAGTCAGGCATGAAGGCCCTTTACATTGCCGGGAACATGATGGAGCCTGATTTTAAGTCCGATTTCATCATTGTCCAGGCGAGCCATTTCACGCCGCTCGCGGAAAAAGCGGACCTGGTACTTCCCATGGCCGCACTCTACGAAAAAGAGGGGACGATTGTAAATACCTATGGCATGCTCAAGAATATTGCCCAGGCCCAACAGCCAGCGGGAGAGGCAAAGGACGGAGCGGAGATCGCCTCGAAGATATCAGCGGCGGTGAGCAAGGCCAAGGCCTTCACGCAGAAAGACGTCGCTGCTGCGGTCAGAAAGGTCAAGGCGAAGAAACTCGGCGCGGGATCCTTCAAGCCGGTGGCTGCCAAAGCCGCAAAGCCCTATGGCATTTCGGCGACTAGGCTGATCATGGCAATGAACCAGGGGATGCTGTCGGACTCCGGCGTGGCCAAGGTCATGGTTGTCAGGCAGCCGGTGCTCAAGGGATAGACGTATACAGTAAAAAATGCATTTTAAGCATCATTATCAGGTACGGAAGCAAAAGAGGGACGCTGAGCCCATTTAGGAAAGGAGTAACAAACGGTTATGAGAGAGGACCAGAAATCAGTTGACCCGGCCGCACAAGTGCTGTTGAAACATGCCGGAGAGATGAAAATAGAAACTTCCTTTGAACGAGCCGAAAAGCTTAAACCATGCCCCATCGGGCACCAGGGCGCCTGCTGCAAGATGTGCCATATGGGTCCCTGCCGCCTCGTGGGCAAAGAGGATGAGGCCGAGGGTGTATGCGGTGCGACGCTGCCGGTGGTGACAGCAAGAAACTTCGCCCGGATGGTGGCTGCAGGAACGGCGGCGCATTCGGACCATGCGAGAGACCTGGCGAATACCTTGCTAGCAGTGGGAAGGGGCGAGGCGAAGGACTTCAAGGTGAAGGATGTGCGTAAGCTGAACCGTGTTGCCGGCTATCTCGGCATCAATGTCGAGGGGAAGTCGGTGAACAAGGTGGCCGAAGAGGTCGCGCTCAAGTTCCTGGAGCAGTTTGGCCAGCAGCACGGCACGCTTGCGTACCTCGGCCGGGCTCCAAAAAAGCGGCAGGAAATCTGGAAGAAGCTCGGGATCGCACCGCGGGCAATTGACCGCGAGTGTGTTGAGATGCTGCACCGCACGACCATGGGTGTCGATCAGGAAATGAACAATATCATGCTTGGCGCCATGCGCGCGGCCCTGGCCGATGGGTGGGGCGGGTCCATGATGGGAACCGACATCTCAGATATCCTCTTCGGGACGCCAAAACCGGTCAGAACCAATGCCAGTCTCGATGTGTTCATGGAGGATCACGTGAACCTCGTAGTACACGGCCACGAGCCGTCATTCGCCGAGATGCTGGTCATCGCGTCAGAGGATCCGGAGATCGAGGCCTACGCGAAGTCGAAGGGGGCCAAAGGGGTAAAGCTCGTCGGCATGTGTTGTACGGCGAATGAAATTCTGATCCGTCATGGAATTGCCACAGCGGGCGGCTTTTTGCAGCAAGAACTCGGGCTCCTCACGGGCTTGGTCGAGGCCATGGTGGTGGACGTGCAGTGTATCATGCCCGCTATCGGCCAGCTGTCAAAGAAATTTCATACCAAGATCGTAACGACGACGCCAAAAGGGAAAATGAAGGATGCCATCCATATCGAATATGATGAGCATCATGCGCTCGACCTCGCCAAAAAGGTCGTGCGGCTAGCCATCGACAATTTCCCGAACCGCAAGAAGGAGCTTGTGTCTCCGGCCAAAGTACGACCGGCCGACCTGATCGCGGGCTTCTCTCATGAGTACATTGAGTACATGCAGGGAGGGCAGTATCGCGGCTCATTCAGGCCCTTGAATGACGCCATTATCGCCGGTCGCATCCGAGGCGTGGTCGGTCTCGCAGGCTGCAATAACCCGAGGATCAGTCAGGACAGCATGCATAACTTCCTTTCTCGCGAACTGATCAAGAACGATGTGCTTGTCGTCCAGACCGGCTGCTCAGCCATGGCGTCGGCCAAGGCGGGTTACATGACACCTGAGAATGCTATGGAGAACGCCGGCCAGGGCCTTCGTGAGGTCTGCGAAGCCATCGGTATTCCACCGATACTCCACATGGGATCCTGTGTGGATAACTCGCGCATTTTGACCGTAGCTACGGCGATTGCCGAGGAAGGCGGTCTCGGCGATGATATCGGCGGACTACCGGCAGTCGGTATCGCGCCCGAGTGGATGAGCGAGAAAGCAATCGCTATCGGCACCTACCTCGTGGCGTCCGGTGTCCCGATCATATTCGGCGCAGGGTCCCCCGTGAGTGCAAGCAAGACGTTGAAAGATCTAATGGAGAACAAGTGGTGGGACATGGTGAATGCCGGATTCTACTTCGAAGAAGATCCGGGCAAGATCCTTGAGCTGGCGCTGAAGCTCATCGACACCGCTCGGGAGAAACTGAAGCTCCGCAGGTACGAACCGGGGCGGTTCGGTACGGAACGCGTACTGCTCGATATGGCAGCAAGACGTGCGGGTACGTTTGCCACACCACACGGTGTGGACATCTAAGGAGAACGATAAGCATTGTCTCAAGGAGAGGCCTTCGCGCCTCTCTTTTTTTATGGTGCGCGCTTCTGGAAAGATAATTTTTTTATCACGAGAGCGCCCATATTACCGTATTGATTTGTGACGCACATCACAATTCCCGGACCCCTCTCCCTGCAATGCAAGGGAGGAGCTTCCGGCCTCCCCCATATTTAGTGCCTTTCCCTCCAGCCGAGCACAACATCTCGTGGGCCTTAAGTTTACTGTAAAAGAGCCGAAAAAAACTTGACAAGCAAGTCTTTTTAAGTATCATCATAACTATACTTAGTATATCTATTATGCATAAAATATCCAGTGAGGGCATAATGGTTACACGCAAAAGTCTTAAAAAATACAAAACCAAAGAGATATGCGATCGATTCGATATTTCCCGCGCGACACTCTTCAGATGGGAGAGCGAAGGTCTCCTTGTGGGTGTCGGACGTGACTGGCGGGGATGGCGCGTGTACGATGACAGAAACCTGAAGAGCATCGAAAGAATTATGAAGAGCAAGAACGCCACGTAATGCAGTTTGGGTATTGCCGGAGCAAGAATGCTTTTCTCAAGAAAAATAGAACCGATTGCACTTGACATAGGGTCCTCCTTCATCAAGCTGGTGCAGTTGAAAGGCTCCAAAGGGGCCTATCAACTCGTCAAGTTCGGCATGGTGCCTCTGCCGCCTGAGGTGATCGTCGAGGGGGCGGTCATGGACGCCGGCCGCGTCGTTGATGCGATCAAAGAGCTCCTCGCAACGCAGAACGTGAAAACGAAGGAAGTGGTGATATCCGTTTCCGGAAGCTCCGTCATCATCAAGCGCATCGCAGTGTCCGATGCTACTGAAGAAGAGCTTGCCGAATCCATCAAATGGGAAGCGGAACAGTACATTCCATTCTCTATCGATGACGTGAACGTGGATTTCCAGAAACTTGGCCCGGGCGCTGCCGAGGGACAGGCGGACATCCTCCTTGTTGCCGTGAAAAAGGACAAGATAAACGACTATATCAACCTCGTGAAGGAGGCTGGTCTGGAGCCCGTTGTCATGGATGTTGACGCCTTTGCGCTGGCTAACATGTATGAGCTCAACTATGAAATGAGCGCGGGTATCACCGCGCTTCTTAATATTGGCGCCTCGGTCATGAATATCAGTATCCTGAAAGACGGTGTGTCAATCTTCACGCGCGACATCACAGTCGGCGGCAACCGCTACACCGAGGCGCTCCAGAAAGAGTGTGGACTCAGTTATGAGGATGCGGAAAGGGTCAAGCAGGGAGAGGCCGTTGAGGGCGCGGATGCCGAGAACGCCTCGAGCGTGATGTCATCGGTGACAGAGGACATAGTGGGTGAGACGCAGCGGTCTTTCGATTTTTTCCGGTCCACAACGGGAAGCGACAGCGTTGCGCGGGTGCTGGTATCAGGCGGATGCGCGCGAATCAAAAATTTTACGAACGCACTTTCCGAGCGAATAGGAATCCCCGTGGAGATCACGAACCCATTCAAGAACGTCAAGGTCGACCCTAAGCGGTTTAATCCGGCAGCCCTACAGGAGGCAGGACCCCAGTGCGCCGTGGCGGTAGGACTTGCGATAAGGAGGCCTGGAGACCGATGATCACGATTAATCTCCTACCCACCAAACGCAAACCGCCAAAAAAAATAACCGAGCTTCAGCAGCAAATTGTTCTCGGCATGCTGATTTTGGTCCTCACGGGGATCGGCTTTTTGTACTTCTGGACCCAGCTGAACAGCCGTATTGAGAGGCTGCAGCGGGACAATGAAGCCGCGGAGGCCCGGGTTCGCGAACAGGACAACATGCTCAAGGAAGTACAAACCGTCGAGGAAGAAAGGAAAAAGGTTGCTGACAAGATCGGGGTCATCGAACAGCTGAAAAAAAACCAGAGCAGTCTTGTCCGGCTTCTAGACGAGGTTAGCAAGGCACTGCCGCTGGGCGTGAACCTGACATCGCTGTCTGAGTCGAGCGGTCAAGTAAACGTTGAAGGCACAGCTTTCACAAATAACGATATCGTCAGATTTGTAGATAACCTGAAGGCGTCACCGCTATTGACGGACGTCTTCTTGCTGGAATCAGCACAGGCCGCACAAGAGGGAGTTGAAATCTATAAATATAAGCTGAAGTTAGTTTTCAAGGGAGCGTAATGGCGCAGGCTATAGCCATAGACAAAATCGCGGTTCAGATACAGAAAATCCCGTCGAAGACGAGAGTGGTGGGATTTTTTGCTTTTTTGGGCGTTCTCGTGATCCTCTTTATCTGGCAGGTCCACATCCCCAAGAAGACGCAGATCAGGCAGCTCGAGAAGGATATCGCCGTAGTCCAGGCAAAGATAAATGACAACGACGCGAAGATCAGGAGACTCGATGAGCTCAAGGCTGAAGTGAAGTCGCTCGAGAGGAAGCTGCAGGTGCTAACGGAACAACTCCCTCCGGGAACCGAGGTTTCCGGATTGCTGCGGCAGATACAGAACCTCGTGAGCCAGTCGGGCCTCTCGCTCAAACTTTGGAGGCCGGAAACACGGAAGGTGCATCCAAGCGGGTTATACGAAGAAATTCCCATCACCATGGAGCTTGACGGCGGGTACCATAATTTGGCATCATTCTTCGACCAAGTGAGCAAACTGACGAGGATCGTAAACATGCTGAACCTCAAAATGGGTTCTGCGACGATCAGTAAATCGGGGAACACGGCGATAAAGATAAACTGTACAGCCATGACCTTTGCGGCAGTGGAGAAAAAACCTGATGTGGCATCGGGACCAGCAACCCAGAAAGCAAAATAGCGGGCGTCTTGCCCGTGCTGCAGTGCTCCTGGCAGGGGCAATGATCGCGCTCGCCGGCTGTCCCGAGACGCAAAAGGCTCCGACAAAGCCTGCGACCCAGCCGGTGCAGAAGCAGCCCATCGTCTCAGCCCCGACCAGGACGGAGATTGCAAAGACTGAAGAAAGGCCCGAGCGGGCATATACCTATAATCCGACCGGCAGGAGTGACCCCTTTGCGCCCATTATCGTTAAGGAAGGCAGTAAAGGGAAAGGGGGAGACCGTCCACCTCTGGAGCGGTACAACCTGAGCGAGTTCAAGCTTACGGGGATCGTCTGGGGCGGTTTTGGTTACAATGCGATGCTTGAAGGTCCGGATGGAAAAGGCTATTTTGTCCGAGTCGGCACCATTGTCGGTCCCAATCGCGGGGTTGTGAAGAAAATTACGCAGAACACCATGGTTGTCGAGGAAAAGTACAAAACATACACGGGAGAAACCGAACGCAAGGAGATTGTAGTCGAACTCCGGAAAAAACAGGAGGAGACCCCATGAAGTATTCTCAACCACGCAGCATTATCTGGTTGATGATCCTCATTTTGCCCATACTGCTGATGCACGGCTGCGCCGCAAAATCGCCGACTGCAGGGGTGCAACAGGGTCCGTCGGTTGTCATTAACAGTATTGAACCCCGCGATGAGGGCGGCAAGACCGAGATCGACATCGAAGGGGCCGAGCCCATCCAGCAATACACATCGTTCCAGCTTACCGAGCCGCTCAGACTGGTGGTGGACATTTCGGACGCCGACATCAAAAAATTCCATGAAAAGATAAGCGTGAACAAAGGGGCGATTTTGGACATCACTCCGAGCCAAGTGGACAATATCGCGCGGCTCGAAATCGCGCTCACTCAGACAGTCGACACGAAGCTCTATCAAGCGGGCGGAAAGTTGATTATCGAAATCGCCAAGCCCTCCGAGGTCGTTAAGGCCGAGCCTGGAGCGGTCAAACCGGCACCTCTGACTGCTGAACAGGCCACGCCGACGCCAGAGAAGCCCACGGAAGAAAAACCTGTTGTTGAGAAACCGGAGAAGGGCACAGCAACGATCGTTACCGCGGTCAAGGCGACTGCGGGCAAAGACGGGGTCAAGGTGGTCATTTCCGCGAACGGCACGATCGTGCCGAGCACATTCATGGTAGAGGGGAAGAAGCTCGTCATCGACATCCCTGGGACCATGAGCAAGGTCAAACCAAGTGTCGTCCCCGTACGGAAAGGAGGACTCGACAGGGTCCGCATAGGCCAGCACGCTGCGCCCGACCAGAAGGTACGCGTGGTGCTCGACCTGACCAAGCCGATGGACTACACGACGAAGTCTGAGGGAAATACCATCATCATTGCCATGACCCCCGCGCCCAAAACCGAAGAAAAAGCCCCGCAGGAGAAGGCGGCCCCCATGGAGCCTGAAAAAGCACCATCAGCGGAAAAGGAAGTAATGCCACCCGCGCTGGAAGCGGAGGCGGTACCTGCACCACCGGCTAAGAACGCAGAGGTCAGGCGGACCGAACCCGCAGAAGCAGGCGCTTCTTCCCTTATTGGCGGGGGGGCTTACTCCGGACGGAGGATCTCCCTCGACCTGCAGGACGCAGATCTGGTGAATGTGTTGAGGCTCTTTGCCGAGGTAGCGAACATCAACATGATCCTCTCTCCCGATGTCAAGGGAAAGGTGACCGTACGTATGGTCAATATCCCTTGGGACCAGGCCATGGATATCATTCTCAAGATGAACGGCCTGGGATATGCGCTTGAGGACAACGTTCTGCGGATCGCTTCTGTCGCGTCCCTGACCAAGGAGGCCGAGGACGAGTCGAAGGCCAAGGAAGCCAAGAAGAGGGCGGAAGACCTTGTTACCCGCATCGTTTCGATCAATTACGCAAAGGCGAGGGAGGTCGATCCCACTCTCAAAAAATCCCTCTCACCCCGCGGTGAAACCGTGGTCGATGAGCGGACTAATACTATAATTATCAAGGACATTCCGCGAAACGTGGATGAAATCGTGACCCTGGTAAAAATCCTGGACAAACCCATTGCCCAAGTCATGATCGAGTCGAGGATCGTTCAGGCCTCGACCAACTTCACCCGCGATATCGGCGTCCAGTGGGGAGGGACCTCGTTCCACGACGCTGCGCACGGAAATCCGACCGGCTTGAGCTTCCCCAACTCAGTCAACGTGACCGGCGGGCCTACTATGGGGACGACGCCGTCAGGTTCCGGCAACTTTCTCGTGAACCTCCCTGCTGCGGTATCTCAGGGATCAGGCGGAGCAGTAGGATTCACCTTAGGCTCTCTCAATAAGGCCTTGAATCTCGACCTTATCCTCTCAGCCATGGAATCTCAAGGTGAAGGCAAAGTCATTTCATCGCCGCGCGTGAGCGCTCTCGACAACAAAGAGGCGAAGATCGAGCAGGGTCAGTCGATCCCCTACCAGACAACATCGGCTACAGGAACCCAGGTGCAGTTCATTGACGCCGTTGTTCGCTTGACTGTTACACCCCATGTCACACCAGATAACAAGATCTTCATGAAGATCGTCGCCACCCGAAACGCACCTGACACATCGCTCCTCGGGGCAGGTGGACAGCCGTCAATCTCCAAGAACGAGGCCACAACAGAGATTCTCCTCTCCGACGGCGAGACTGCGGTGATCGGCGGTATCCTTGTCATCGACCGCGGCTATACGATCCAAAAGGTCCCATTCTTTGGTGATCTTCCGCTCATCGGATGGCTCTTTAGAGAGAAGAGTTCGAGGGACAACAAGACGGAGCTGCTTATCTTTATAACCCCGAAGATCATCAAGCAGGAGGCTATTTAACAGGATTTGCTCGCTTCAGTGTGCATTGGTGAAAAATGCTGCGATTTGCCGTAGCAAGGCTAGCACTATGTAAACAAGGAACTCAGGCGGTTTGCACAAACCGCAGGCATATTGGTAGCCGATACTGTAAAAATCATGGTGTTATGACGGTGGTGGTGCTTCACGTAATTTGATTTCTTGAGAGATGTTGCGAGGAGGTTGGATCGATGAAACTGACCATAAAACAGAAGCAGACCGTGATTCTTACCCTGCTTTTCGTCCTGATTTTGATAACTCTGGCACAGGGATGCGGAAGTGAAAGTAATTCTAATAACTGTACCGCCCCGGCCGGGTCAAAAATAACAATATCTCCCGCAAGCTCGACGATTAGCACAGGTGGTGTTGGTCTTTTCCAGCCAACAAACCTTAATTGGCTAGTCACTGTGGATTACCCTGACGGCACGGTTATGCCAAAAGCATGCATCACGGTAATTGGAACATTTGCGGTCCCGAACGGGTATGGGCTCTACCAGTTTTTCACCGGACCCAACAGCACTGGCGTAGCTGTCAATTCGGGGTTTAGCGCCCAGTCGGATGACTTCGGCCAATACACGTTTTCAACACTACTCACCGCTGGAACTGGTACGTGGACTGACACTCTTTATGTTCAATCCGGTACGAATCAAGGAAGTGCGACAATAACAGTAAATTAGGATTGTTCGTTTGTCCATCATTTTGCATCAGGGGTATGTAATAATTCTGGTATTTAAGAAGTTTCTGTAAACACTGCCGGCATATTGCGGTTAAACCATTTTTTGCAACAGTGCAGATCGGCACATGTTCTGTACAAGATACGTAAGCCATATCGCTGTGATTCATGCCAGCACCTTCCATATAACAACGTACTTTTTGTAAACCCGCAACTGATGCATAGCCTTAAACAACGCATATTACACGCCCTCGAGTCGAACGATCTGGATGCCGTTGTCTCGCTGGTAAAGAATGAGAGAAGGTCGCTGAGCATACTTGTGCGCATCTCGTACGATAAGGAAACTCTTGCTGCATGGCGAGCGATCAAGGCAGTCGGACTAGCGGCGAAGGAGATCATAAAAACGGATGACGGATTTCTGCGCGAGGCGGTGCGCAAGCTCCTCTGGTCTCTTTCGGACGAGTCCGGCGGCATCGGCTGGTCCGCGCCCGAGCTGCTCGGCGAGATCGTGAGCGCCGACCCGAAAAGGTTTAGCGACATTATCCCGCTCATTGCGCAGGTCTATGAGATCGAAGAAGAGGTGTTCAGGCCAGGTGTGGTGTACGCCCTCGCCCGGATCGCGGAGGCCGATCCTGAGCAAATCGCAGTCTATCAGGAAATAGTTGTGAAGTCGTTGGCTGATAAGAATCCTCTGCTCAATTTATACGGGCTTCAGCTTGTGGAAAGGTTGTGGCAGCCGGCAATCCGCGAAAACTTATGGAATCCTGAATATATCGGAATGGTGATGAACCTTATTGAAAAAATAACCACATATAAAGAAGTGGAATGGATATATAAAAATGAAGGATTTATTAGCTGTCAAGTGGGAGACATGGCAAAAAAAATACATAAATATATATCTCAATAAGATAAAATAGGGCTACTTATTATTTTTTTGCAATAAACTTGACAATGACTGACTAATATTATATAATACGCTCACTATAATATTATGGAGATGCTATGGGGGCGACAACGAAGAGAGATTATTACGAGGTTCTTGGTGTCGGCAGGGGCGCTTCTGAAGCAGACATTAAAAAGGCATTTAGAAAACTTGCACGGAAGCATCATCCCGATGTCAATCCTGGCGATAAGACCGCAGAACAAAAATTCAAGGAGATAAATGAAGCCTACGAGGTCCTGTCTGACGCCAAGAAAAGGCAGCAGTACGACCAGTTTGGCCACGCAGCTTTTGAAGCTGGCTTCGGACAAGGTCCTAGTGGCTCCGGACCTGGATTCGAGGGCTTCGCGCAGGGTCCGGAATCCTTCAGAGGCGGCGGTTTTGAGGACATCTTTGGCAACATATTCGGCGAACGGGGGGCGAGACAGCGAGGGCCGCGCAGGGGCGAGGATATCACCTATACTGTTGAGATCGATCTCGAAGACGCTATATTCGGCAAGACCATGCAGGTTGATCTCCGACGCGATATAACCTGTTCAACGTGCAACGGCACGGGTTCTCAGCCGGGAACATCTTCCCGCACCTGCCCGACCTGCAAGGGCAGCGGGAGCGTATCGCAGGGCCGGGGGTACTTCTCATTCGAACAACCCTGTCCGACCTGCCATGGCGAGGGGAAGATCAATCCGAATCCCTGCAGGGTATGCGGTGGCAGCGGCGTTATTCCAAGATCCGAACGCATAAACGTCAAGATCCCGCCCGGAGTGGACAACGGGTCAAAGGTTAGGGTTGCGGGCATGGGCGAACCAGGCGAGCGGGGCGGGCCTGCGGGAGACGTCTATATCATAACGAGGGTGAGGCCGCACTTCTACTTTGAGCGCAAGGGCGATAATCTCTATTCCGAAGCGAACGTGACAGCAAAGGAGGCCGCGCTCGGCGACAAAATAGAAATTCCCACCGTAGACGGCATGGTGGCACTCACCATCCCTCCAGGCACGCAGTGCGGGCAGCAGCTTAAGCTCAAGGGTAAGGGTGTCCCCCACCTCGGCGGAGGGGGCGTCGGCGACCACTATGTAACGATAAAGGTGGCCACTCCGACTGGTCTGTCCGAACGGGGCAAAGAGCTGCTTCGCGAGCTAGACCGGCTTCATCCCTCGAATCCGAGGTCGGGAACGACGTTCAGAGGGTTCAGAAAGCGATGAGTCAGGCTCCTGGGGCGAGGAACAAGTGTCCAGCATCCGGAGATATCGTACGTAACGGGGTGAATTATGGCTGCACGTGAACACAGACTGTTTATGATCAGCGTGGTTTCCGAAATGCTCGGCATCCATCCGCAGACGCTGAGGCTCTATGAGCGCGAAGGTTTCATCAAGCCCAAGCGGAGCGTTGGGAACACTCGCCTCTATTCCGAGGAGGACGTGGAAAAGCTCGAGATGATCCTTCGGCTTACACGCGACCTCGGCGTGAACCTGGCTGGCGTCGAAGTGATCCTCTCGATGCGAAAGAAGATGGAGCAGATGCAGAAGGAGATGGATGAGACCATCATGCAGTTGCATGAGGATCTCGCACGAGAGATCCGTCGGCGGGAAGAGATAAAGAACGCCCTCGTGCCCGTGAGGAGGATTGTCGTAAGACGAGGAGAATAAGGGCGCGGCGCCTGCAGCATTGAACATCGAATATCGTAGGGGTTTCCCTCGTGCCCTACGCGTGGTTTGAGGAGGTTGCAATGGTACGGTTTGATAAACTTACACTAAAAGCGCAAGAAGCGTTGCAGGCGGCTCAGGACATCGCCGGGAAGCGACACCATCAACAGATGGAACCCGAACACCTGCTGCTTGCACTCGTCGCTCAGACAGACGGCGTCGTACTCCCGCTGCTCAAGAAACTCGGCGCAGATCCCGCCAGGCTCAAGGACGAAATCGAGGAAGCCCTGAACAGGCTCCCCCAGGTCGAGGGGCTGGTGCAGACCTATCTTTCGCCGAGGCTTGGCAGGCTATTCGACAAAGCTGAGCAGGAGGCCGATCGGTTCAAGGATGAGTATGTCAGCACCGAGCATCTACTGATCGCCGCAGCTGACGGCGACGGCGCGGTACATGACATTCTCGCCCGGCACGGAATGACAAAGGACCGGATTTTCACAGCCCTCATGGACATCAGAGGGTCCCAGCGAGTGACGGATCAGAATCCGGAGGACAAGTACCAGGCCCTTACCCGTTACGGCAGGGACCTGACTGATTTGGCGCGACGAGGGAAGCTCGATCCCGTAATAGGCCGCGACGAGGAGATCCGACGCGTGGTTCAGGTGCTATCCCGCCGTACCAAGAACAATCCCGTGCTCATCGGCGAGCCGGGGGTGGGCAAGACAGCAATTGCCGAAGGGCTTGCACAGCGCGTCGTGAGCGGCGATGTGCCTGAAGGGTTGAAGAACAAGCGCGTGGTCGCGCTCGACATGGGCGCGCTCATCGCCGGTGCAAAGTACAGAGGCGAGTTCGAGGATCGTCTGAAGGCCGTGCTCAAGGAAGTGACGGAAGCCAACGGCGAAGTGATCCTCTTCATCGACGAACTGCATACCGTCGTCGGAGCAGGCGCCGCAGAGGGTGCCATGGACGCTTCGAACATGCTCAAGCCCGCGCTTGCCCGTGGCGAGCTGCGGTGTGTTGGGGCCACCACGCTGAACGAGTATCGGAAGCACATCGAGAAGGACCCCGCGCTCGAGCGCCGGTTCCAACCGGTCATGGTGAGTGAGCCCTCGGTGGAGGACACGATATCGATCCTCCGAGGCCTCAAGGAGCGATACGAGGTGCATCACGGAGTGAAGATCAAGGACTCGGCTCTCGTGAGCGCCGCGGTTCTCTCGCACCGCTACATCGCAGACCGGTTCCTGCCTGACAAGGCCATCGATCTGATCGATGAGGCTGCATCGCGCCTCCGGATGGAGATTGACAGCATGCCGATTGAGCTTGACGAGGTGGAGCGCAGGATCAGGCAACTCGAGATTGAGCGGGAGGCCGTGAAAAAGGAGCAGGACCTCGCATCGCGGGAGAGGCTCACGAAGATAGACAAGGAAATTTCCGAACTTTCCGAGAGGCGGAGCGGCCTCAAGGCACAGTGGCAAGCTGAGAAAGAGGGAATTCAGAAGATACGAAGCATCAAGGAACAGACCGAGCAGGCCAAGGTCGATGCAGAGAAGGCTGAGCGAGAAGGCAATCTGGGACGTGCGGCTGAGCTGAGGTACGGTAAGCTGCTTGAACTCCAGAAACAGCTCGATCAGGAGTCGTCCAAGCTTGCAAAAGTGCAGTCCCAGAAGAAGATCCTGAAGGAAGAGGTGGATGATGAGGATGTGGCCGAGATCGTATCCAAGTGGACCGGTATTCCTGTGAGCAGGATGCTCGAGGGCGAGGTCAAGAAACTGCTGCATATGGAGGAGAAGTTGCGGATGCGCGTCGTAGGCCAGGACGAGGCTATTGAGGCGGTTTCCGATGCGGTGCGACGGGCGCGCGCAGGCATCCAGGACCCGAACCGTCCGATCGGGAGCTTCATCTTCATGGGTCCCACGGGCGTGGGCAAGACGGAGCTCGCCCGGGCGCTCGCCGAGTTCCTCTTCGATGATGAGCAGGCTATGATCCGTATCGACATGTCTGAGTACCAGGAGCGACACACGGTTTCACGCCTTATCGGGGCCCCCCCGGGGTATGTGGGGTATGAGGAGGGAGGTCAGCTGACCGAAGCAGTACGGAGGAGGCCGTACTCTGTCATCCTATTCGATGAGATCGAGAAGGCGCACCCTGAGGTCTTCAACGTGCTGCTTCAGCTTCTCGACGACGGCAGGCTCACCGATGGCAAGGGTAGGACCGTGGATTTCAAGAACACGGTAGTCATCATGACTTCGAACATAGGTAGCCAGTACATCCAAGACCTCCACAACAATGAGCAAGAGATGCGTCGGAGAGTGACAGAGACGATGCGTCAATACTTCAAGCCGGAGTTCCTGAACCGAGTTGACGACATAATCATCTTCCATCCTCTAGATGCCGAAATGCTGAAACAAATCGTTTCCATCCAGGTCGGGCGCTTGCAGAAGCGGCTGACTGACAAGAAGATCGAGGTAGAGCTTACTGACGGCGCCAAGGAGCTCATGGCCGAGGAAGGCTTTGACATGGTCTACGGCGCGCGGCCGCTCAAACGAGTGATCCAGCGGGACGTGCTGAATCCGCTCGCGTCAAAGATACTTTCCGGAGAAGTCAAGGAAGGCTCGAAAGTCGTGGTGGATCGGGAAGACCGCCGGCTTGTTTTCAGGTCGGCAGCGCAGGCGATGGCCTCCAGGTAGGGATAGTACGGAGGTCCTTCGCAGCTGCGCCACAAAAAAAGACAGCAAGACAAATTATTTATGGTTGACAAAAGAATAATGGTGGTATATTATTACAGTTAGATCGCTGCGGTTCCGGGATGAGGGCACGTAGGGAATGTCTAAAAAAAGTACTGCCAAGAAGAAGTCAGACGATAAAATGGGTGCAAAGCGGGACTATAAAAACCTTTTTTATCGAAAGCTTACCGAAACTCACCTGTTCTACGAAGTCGGCAGGATAATCGCGTCAGAGTTAGAGCCATCCGATCTTGTTGAAAAAATCGTGTCGTCAATCAGAAAAGCGATAACCTTTGAGGGTGCCTCTGTTTATGTCGTGAAAAAGGACATGACAGGCCTTGACCCGCTGTCTGTGCATGCGCCGTCGGCTCAGGATAAGACATTCGGCGCGGTCTACTTTGATGTCGGTGCACCCGGTGAGATCGCGGCAAGCGGCGAACCGCTTTTCTTGGAAGATGCGACCCTCTTCGAGGGTTTTATCCACCATCCCGATGAGGAGATCAAGACCGGCAGCTACATCGGTGTCCCGCTGAAAAATGAGAACCGCATTGTCGGAGTGATGGGCTTCAGCCACAGCAGGAAGGCTGCGTTCAGGGTCGAGGACTTTGATCTGCTCCGGACCCTTTCCCACCTGATTTCCGCCGGCATCGAGAAGGCTGAGCTCTTCAAGAAAACGTTAGAGCTCTCGCGGGTCGATGAACTGACCGGCTTGCTCAACTATCGGGTCCTCCTGGAGAAGCTGGAAGAGGAAATCCACAGACAGGCTCGTACTGCCAGAGAGTTCTCATTCATCATGATTGATATCGACGACTTCAAGCGGATCAACGACCGCTACGGACACCTTGAAGGGAGCAGGCTGATAGCGCAAATGGGGCCACTTCTGAAATCTGCATGCAGGACGGCAAGCACTGACATCTGTTTCCGCTACGGCGGAGAGGAATTTTCGATCCTCCTGGCAGAGACGGATCTGCAGGAGGCCTTGGGCGTTGCCGAACGGGTGCGGAAGACCGTTGAGGAGTATCCGTTCTCTGTTAAAGTCATCCACCCGTTTGAACAGGTAACGGTAAGCCTCGGTGTTTCCATCGTGTCCCGGGGCGGAAAAACTGTCCCCGAGATCATGAACGAGGCTGACGTTGCGCTCTACCGGTCAAAGGCCACGGGCAAAAACCGTGTCACTCCGTACAGTGAGACGTATACAATGCCCGGTCCTGCCCCAGAGCCGATGTCGGGGCATTAACCCTAAAAACACCCAAGCTGGCACGCCGAAATCTTGATCTTGATCTCATTGCAGATCGATCCAATCTCCTTTAAGGGGACCTTCAGCTCACGGGCCAGTGAATGGGCCTTTCCGCACGTTAGCCTGTCCTTTACCGATGCATTCCGTATTGCTTCCATGATGATCTTCTTGCGGGTCATACTTCCTCCTCTGTTACCATCCTGGCGAGGTCAACCCAGAATCGGGATTCTCTGAGACAAACAACGCCGGGAGCCACTATAATACACGATGCGCAATGTAGGATGCAAGAAAAGAACGTTCTCCCTTGGCTTAAGCCCGACAATATCCGTTTCCGGGGTTGACTTGTCACCATCACTCAGATAAAATACGGAATACCCGACAGAGAGGAGGAGCAGGAATGGCGCAATCGTTCGACGCAATTATCATTGGATCAGGACCAGCCGGACTTACGGCAGCGATCTATCTCGGGCGTGCTGGCCAAAAGGCCGTTGTTCTGGAAAAAGATTTTACCGGCGGGTACACGGCAAAGATCGCGCATATCGAGAATTACCCGGGATATGAAACCATCAGCGGCATGGATCTCACCATGATCATGGCAAAACAGGCGGAAAAGTTCGGTGCCACGATTGTTTTCCCAGTTGAGGTGATCGACCTGGAGCTCAAAGGAGAGGTCAAACGGGTCCGCACGCGCGAGGAGATTTACGAGGCGCCCGCCGTGATTATTGCAATCGGTGTGGCCAGAAAGAAACTGGAAGTTCCCGGGGCGAAGGAATTCCTCGGCAAGGGCGTCTCCTACTGCGCTACCTGCGACGGGGCGTTCTTCAAAGGGAGGACGGTAGCTGTGGTCGGATCGGACGACGAGGCTGCAGAAGAAGCTCTTCACCTTGCCGATCTTGCCGACAAAGTATCTCTGGTGCCGCACAAGGAACTCGATGTTGTCGTGGCAGTCATGGCAAGGATGAAATCCAAAACGAATCTGGAAATCCATCCTGTATCGCACATCAAGGAGATTATCGGTGATGAGTTGGTAACCGGCCTCAAGATCTTGCGGGACAACACGGAAAAAGTGCTGCCCTTCGAAGGCGTGTTCATCGCCATGGGCTCAACCCCCATTTCTTCACTCATCCTTAAGGCGGGCGGGCTCGCCGACGACCGTGGCTGCCTGATCGTGGACAAGCACCAGCGGATGAACATCGACGGCGTCTTCGCCGCCGGCGACTGCACCTGCGGCGGAATGCAGATCGTGTCCGCAGCGGGCGAAGGAGCCGTTGCGGGCATGCGGGCTGCCTCGTACGTACGGAAGATTAAAGCCAAGACATCGGGAAAATGAAAGGCAAGCGCCAAGTCCCATGCGCCCGAATCCAACTACAGTTTAAGTTCCCATTTATGAAGACTTCGCTTCTGTTCATTGGTAGTTGTTTGTAATTTTGATATTGGTATTTGATATTTTCCATTTGGGGTATCGATGACCGTCAAAGATATGCTTGGCCGCTCCGGTGTGGTAACGAAAGAAGAGGCGCTCAGGATGATTGCAGAGCGTTACAGGCCGCCCGTTATCCCTTCAGAAGAGATCTCCATCGGGCTTTCCCTCGGAAGAATAATGGCACGGGATATCACGTCGCCAGTTGATCTGCCTGAATTTGACCGGTCGACAATGGATGGGTACGCCGTCCGCAGTGCGGACACCTTTGGCGCCGCCGAAGGCCGGGCAGCTTATCTTCGCATCGTTGGAGATATCCCCATGGGGAAACTGCCCGATCGGGGTGTCACCACGGGTCAGGCAATGAGGATCGCCACTGGTGGCGCGCTCCCACCGGGTGCGGACGCTGTAGTGATGTTCGAACACACCCAGCCCGTCGACGTGGAAGGCGTCGAGGTCGTGAAAGCTGTTGCGCCCAGGGAAAACGTCACCCTGGCAGGGGAAGACATCCGGAAGGGTGAGCCGGTGCTCTCGAAAGGTCATGTAATCCGTCCGCAGGACATGGCGGCGCTTGCCGGCATGGGTATCATGCACGTACCGGTGTTCGAGAGACCGCGTGTTGCGATTATATCCACGGGCAACGAGATCGTTTCCGCCGATACCGTTCCTGGACCAGGCCAGATACGGGACAGCAATTCCTATAGCTTAGAAGGTCTCATCACACAGGTAGGCGGAGTTCCCGTGAAAATGGGGATCATCCCCGATGATTACGGCCGCCTGCGGAGAACCCTGGAGGACGCCATGCAGCATTGCAATCTTGTCCTGTTCACCGGCGGAAGCTCCGTTGGAACGGCGGATTTTACGGCGAATGTGATCAACGATATGGGACCACCGGGTGTGCTTGTGCACGGAGTTTCGATTAAGCCCGGAAAGCCGCTCATCATCGGCTTGGCGAAAAGGAAAGACAGAAACGAACAGGTTCCGGTGTTCGGCCTGCCGGGACATCAGGCGGCGGTTGCCATCTGCTTTGAGGTGTTTGTGAAACCCGTTCTTGCGAAGCTGACCGGCGCTGTGCCGCATCCCGCCTTGGAGGGAATTTCCCCCAGTCGATTGGTAAAGGCTAAGCTCGCTCGAAGCATCTCCTCCTCCCCGGGTCGCGAAGATCACGTCCGCGTAACGCTCGAAAAACGTGATGATGGCCTCTGGGCTAGGCCCGTCTTCGGCGCTTCCGGACTCATCAGCACACTCGTCAGGGCCGTGGGTACGGTAGTTGTGCCCGTGAACAAGATAGGGATCGAGGCGGGCGAAGAAGTGGAAGTGAGGCTATTTTAACGTGAGAAGAGCAACCCTTCGGGACACAAACAACACGGTAAGAAATTCGGAATATGAACTGGATAAATTATCGAATGACTCGGAGAAGACGGGATTCATCAATTGTTTACTCGGATTCGTGAGAAGCGTCCAGGCGTGATATTCGCGCTAAAATCTTTGATCATGTATAAGCAGAAAAAATATATTGAGAACCAACCACTCAATGAGGCGATTCAGAAATATCATGATGCACTCAAGGCTGAGGATATTGGCAAGCCTCTATCGGGTGAGCGTGTCCCTGTGGGCGATGTCCTGGGACGAGTGACATCTGAGGCCGTGATCGCGAAGCTCTCCTCTCCTTTTTATCATTCCGCAGCCATGGACGGCTATGCCGTCCGCTTCATGGACACATTCGGCGCGGCAGAGACGACGCCGAGGCGTCTCACGGTACCGACAATGGCTGTTGCCGTGGATACCGGTGACCCCATGCCGGACGGCTACGATGCCGTCATAATGATCGAAGACGTTGAAAGGGTCTCGGAGGCCGAGATCGAAATCTTAAAGCCGGCAACACCATGGCAACATGTGCGGCTTGTGGGCGAGGACATCGTCGCGACGGAGCTTATCATCCCCGAGAACCACGTTGTCCGTCCAGTAGACATGGCGGCGATGATCGCGAGCGGCCATGCCTCGGTCATGGTGCGGCGCAGACCGGTCGTCTCAATCATCCCCACGGGCTCAGAGCTCGTAGAACCAGGCAGCAAGCTCAAGAAGGGCGTCATCATCGATTTCAACTCGACCATGCTTGCGGCCATGACAACGGAGTGTGGAGCACATGCGGTTCGGCAGCATATCGTAAAAGACGATGCCGTCCTTCTTCGCAAGGCCATTCTCGAAGCGATTGCCGACACGGACGTCGTTGTCATCAACGCAGGATCTTCAGCAGGCAGGGAAGACTTCACCGCGGACGTGATCGCAGAACTCGGCAAGGTTATTGTCCATGGCGTGAACATCAAACCCGGTAAGCCCGTGATTCTTGGCATTGTGAACGGGAAACCGGTAATCGGTATTCCGGGCTATCCGGTCTCTGCGGCGCTCACCTTCGCTCTCTTCGTTAAGCCCCGTATTCACGCACTGCTGGGGCTCGCGCCGCCTAAGCCAGAGACGATCACGGCCAAACTCAGCAGGCAAGTGGCATCCTCCCTCGGACAGGAAGAATTCATCCGCGTAAAGCTCGGAGACGTTTCCGGCAACCTGATCGCAACACCTGTGACCAGGGGAGCCGGGTCGCTCATGTCGCTGGTCAGAGCGGATGGTATTATCCGTGTTCCAGCGCAGAGCGAAGGGATTGCTGCCGGGCATGATGTGACTGTGGAACTTCTGCGGTCAGCCCGCGATATCGGAAATACCATCGTCTGTATTGGTTCCCACGATAACGCCCTTGATGTCCTCGCCAACTATCTGAAGAAGAAGCATCCGGAACTTTCCCTCTCCTCGGCCCATGTTGGCAGTATGGGAGGGCTTCTTGCGCTCAAACGTGGCGAGGCGCATCTTTCAGGTACCCATTTACTCGACGAGGAGACCGGCGAATATAATGTCAGCTTCATCAAAAAGATGCTCCCTGGCAGCAAGACGGTCCTCGTGAACCTTGTGTATCGGACGCAGGGATTCATCGTTCCCAAAGGGAATCCTAAAGGCATAAAGGGATTCGAAGACCTGGCGCGCGGGGGTGTGGTATTCGTGAACCGTCAGGCAGGTGCAGGAACGCGTCTCCTGACGGACCTGCATCTTAAGAAATTGAAGATTGACCCGAAGAACGTAAAAGGGTATCATCACGAGGAATTCACGCACATGGCTGTGGCCGCTGCCGTACTGTCAGGAGCAGCGGACACGGGCCTTGCAGTGCTGTCCGCAGCACAGGCGTTGGACCTGGACTTCATCGCGGTGGCGCAGGAACGGTACGATTTGGCAATCCCGAAGGAATTCTATGATACGCCTATGCTCCAGGAGTTGCTTGGGATCATTCGTAACGACAGGGATTTCCGTGACAAGATCGTCGGTATGGGGGGGTATGAGGTGACCGATATGGGCAAAGTTCTCGGTGTTTTTTAACTCTGGTTTAAAAATCAAAAAGGCGGAACAGTGCCTCTTTTTTTCATTGTGCGTTTTACATTTTAAATTTTATCGGAGGTAACAATGCTCGCAATCAGCGCGGTGCCTGGATTGGGGACGGGAGTAATCGGTCTCTTTGGGGAAACAGGGTGGGTCGGTAAAGGGATCGTGATCATTCTCTTGGGATTTTCCATCGTATCCTGGGCCATGATCCTTCTTAAATACCAGTTTCTGAGAAAGGCTGAGAGAGAATCCCATGATTTCCTGTCTACGTTCCGGAAGACCAAGAACATCGACGAGCTCTTCAGGCATGCGGAGAGAACGAAATACAGCCCGCTTGCCACCCTCTTCATCGAGGGCTACCGGGAGACCGAGTCGATCATGAAGACCTTTCCGGACGGGAAGGCGCCCGAGGAAGAACGACCGCTCATAGCCCAGGAGATCGAGCGTTCTCTAAAGATCACAACGCAGGACGAAATCGTATACATGGAGCGTTACCTAGCGTTCCTCGGCACGACCGGCACGGTAGGACCGCTCCTGGGCCTCTTTGGCACGGTTTGGGGCATCATGGACGCGTTCTACGGCATCGGCCTGAAAGGCGCCGGAGACATCGGCTCACTGGCGCCGGGGCTCGCGGCCGCACTGATCAACACCATATCCGGCCTGTTCGTAGCCATTCCTGCGGTAATCGCCTATAACTATTTCGCTGACAAGATCCGGGACATCGCCATCCGTTGTGATTCGTTCTCCATGGAGTTCTTGAGTTTCCTCGAGAGAAATCTGAGGAGGCGGTCATGAGCTTCGAGCGAAGAGAGAGGCACATCATCCGGGAGATCAACCTCGTACCGCTTATCGACGTGCTTCTGACGGTGCTGTTCTTCTACATGATCGTTTCTCCGATGATGAGCAGGGGCCTCGATGTAAACCTGCCCAAGTCCGAGGCGAACACCGTAAAGTCCGAAGACCGTATCGTACTCACGGTCACCCGGGCGCAGGAACTGTTTGTGGAGAAGGAGCGGGTGGACATTTCAAAGCTAAAAGGAGTGCTCGATTCCATACGGAAATCGAAGCCGCAGATCAACGTTTACCTCAGGGCCGACCGTGATGCTCCATACGGCGCGGTGGTGCAGGTTATGGATGTCGTAAAGCGCGCGGGTATCGACCGGTTGGGCATGGTGACCGAACCTGCATCGGGAGGCGAGACCGGAAAATGAGGCTGCTCTCCGGGAAGAGGATCGGGCAGTCGCGACCGGAACTGGCATACGCGGTTCTCTTTTCTTTTTTCCTCCATGGTATTATCCTATTTACCGCGCTCTTCTTGTACACGAGTGCCACGCCGAAGACATACGTTCCCCCCGCTTATCAGGTCAAGCTGGTTGGTCAACCCGCAGAAATCCCAAGGGAGCCATCGGAAAGACCCGCGGGAAGCGTTACGCCTCCCCTGCCGAAGCACGAGGAGAAGGCCGCTCCGAAGAAGAGTACGATTCCACAAAGGGTCGCAAAGACAGCTCCCGCGAAAGGAGCCATGCCAGAGCTTGCGCAGCCAAAGCATCGGCCAATAAATGAGGAAGTGGCAAAGCCGGAAGAAACCGCGAAGGAACAGCACGCTGGGCCGGTCGGAGGCCCGTCCGTGTCGGGCGGCGGGGCGGCATCCGGCGTAAGTGTAGCTACAGCCCAGCCGGACTTCAAGTTCCAGTACTATATCGACAGAGTTCGGGACAAGATAGGTCAAAACTGGAGACCGCCACCGGATGCTAAAGACGCAAAGGCCAGAGTCATATTTACCATCAACAGGTCGGGCTGGATAGGGGAAGTCAACCTGGATACTGGACACTCGAGCGGTACCTTCGGCTTTAAGCAGGCAGCAGTAAGAGCAATACAGTCGTCAAATCCGTTTCCGCCCTTGCCCGATGATTTTGCAAAACAGTCGCTGGAGTTCAGTGTGGATCTGATGGAGAAAGAATAAAGTCAGGAACCGGAGCCGGGGCAGGGCGAAGAAAAAAATATTCCCTTGACCCTTGACTCTTTATCATCGCGAGTCATGAAACGAAAAATAACAATCGCAATATTGATTCTGCTTTTGGCAAATCCCGCCGTTGTCCGTTCCCAGTACTATCTTGGCGTGATACAGGGGGAGGCGAAGAAGATCCCGATCTCTGTGCTGAATGTCTATGATGACGCCGGCTCTCCGCAGCTTCGTGAAATGGCTATCGAGGTCCTGGAGGCGGACCTGCGCCGCTCACAGATATTCGATGTTATGGACCCGAAGAAGCTTGACCTAGCATATTCGGCAAGGACAGAGCCACCGGAGGATGTCGTCAAACGGGCGGGAACCTTCGGCCTTACCGGAGTTGTCTGGGCGTCTCTGCAGAGGAAGGGAACGGAACTTGTTCTGTCCGGCAAATTGTACGATGCGGCGACCGGAATGAAGATGACCGCCAAAGAGTATTTTGGCAATAACGATACGGTGCGGCGCATGGTTCATACCTTCGCCGATGAGATCGTAACCCGGTACACGGGCGAGAAGGGCATCGCGAGGTCCCGAATCGCGTACGTATCGGACAAGACAAAATACAAAGAACTGTACGTCATGGATTATGACGGCAAGAATGCATTGAAGATCTCGGCAGACCGCTCTATCTGCATGTCCCCATCTTGGAGCCCGGACGGCAAGACGCTTGCCTACGTATCATACCGCGACAGGAATCCCGATCTTTACGGGTTGGATATGGACACAGGCAAGCGCTGGAAGATATCGGGACACGAGGGCCTGAACATTTCGCCCGCATGGTCCCCAAACGGCAGAAACTTGGCCGTTGCCTTGAGCAAGGACGGGAGCGCTGAGATCTATCTTATGGACCGAAGCGGGAACGACCTCGATCGGCTGACCTACGGAGTGTATGACAACGTTTCGCCCTCCTGGGCTCCGAACGGAAGGGAGATCGTTTTTACCTCGGGTCGGGCGGGAACGCCGCAGCTGTATATCATGAGTGCCGACGGAACCGACGTACGCAGGGTAACGTTCGAAGGGCCATATAACGCCTCGCCAAATTGGTCACCACGAGGAGACCGGATCGTTTTCGTTTCGCAGGTCAGTGGGTTGTTCAAGATCGCCACGATCAATCCCGATGGCTCCGATTTCCGGCTGCTCACAAATGGGCCGGGAAACGACGAGAATCCCATGTGGTCTCCTTCCGGACGCCAAATCGTATTCAGTTCAAACCGCGAGGGGAAATTCAATATCTACATCATGAATGCCGACGGCTCCGATATCGAACGCATGACGTCGAACGACGCAAATTACACTTCGCCAGCATGGTCGCCCTGAGTCGCTATGGACAGAGAGATTCTCGTTTAAGGCGCCATTACAGCTGCGGCAACGAAGCAGAGCATTCGTCAATAGGGACGATAAGGCAATCATCCACATCACGGGAACAGGAAGAGCTTGCCCACAGTTATTCAATGACATCGTGCATTCTCCTTTCGCTTACTTCAAGCAACCGTCGTTCTCCGCTTAAGCATCACTCTCACCCGGTAAACGATAAAAAAGAGCCTATCTGGTAATGTGATATAATAAGAATATCAGGCCCTTGAAGAGTTTTTCTGTCCTTTATCATACTTTATGACCTGAGATATCAGCCGTGCTCTGGGAGGTGATGCCATGAAGGCCTTGATAATCAGTGCCGATAATTTTGAAGATACGGAACTCCTTGTTCCTTATTACAGGCTCAAGGAAGAGGGCATCGATGTGGATATCGCATCGATGCAGAAAGGCAAAATCAAGGGGAAGCACGGGTATGAGGCGGTGGTGACCAAAACACTCGCCGAAGTGAAACCCGAAGAGTACGGAATCCTGGTGCTCCCCGGCGGCAGAGCACCAGAAGTCGTGCGGAAACAGCCGAAAGCAGTCGAAATCGCGAAATACTTTTTTCAGGCGAACAAACCGGTCTCCGCTATCTGCCACGGTCCGCAGACCCTGATCACAGGGGGGCTACTCAAGGGCAGGCGGGCGACCTGTTACCGAAGTGTCGCCGCGGAGATAAAGGCAGCGGGTGCTTTCTATGAGGACAGTGAAGTTGTCATCGACGGCAATCTGGTGACCTCACGCCAGCCATCTGACCTTCCGGCGTTCATGCGAGAGACCATGAAGATGATCAAGCGGGCGAAAGCGGAACGGTCTGCAGCAGCATAAGGAATTTCTCTTAAGGAGAGAAAGGCATTTTTCGGTTATGTCGTTGAACTGCCGTCGCATGCCGTTACTGCGGAGTTCGACGAGTGATTGTTGTTCCTGAGGTGTTCTTATGCCACATTTCGGATTAATGGACGAAAAAGCTCTGGGCTCGGTAAAGGGCCCGTTCCAGCGGGCGCGGCTTCATATGCGCAGCGGGAAGCGAAGGCTCCGGGAGGGAAAGATATCCGCAGGAATCGTAACGCTCTATGACGCGCTGCTCGGTGCAATGGAGTCGTATGTCAATTCGCCTGAAAACCGGCGGCACATCGTAATCACAGCGGGTGACGACCTGAGAAGCGATAAGACCCTTTATGCCGTCCTGGTCCGTTCTGGCATACTTGACGGTGCCTTCGATTTCGAGGCGTTCAGCAGGCTGACGGAAACAGCGCTCGAGGAGGAAATGCCCTCCTATGATTACCACGATGTCCTGAATGGTATTGAGCAGATTATGGCCCAGTTGGGGGTCATGCCGTTTGATGAATCAAAACTCCCGCCCGAAGACCCGTCCACATTCTGACTGACATCCCGACACCGGGGCGCCGCGACGAAATATTGGCCCTAGAATTTGCCTGCCGATGGTCAGGTAGTCAGAGGATGGATAACGATCATGCGACACCGACGGGTTTTGGTACCGTTCAGCATCAATAGAAGACAGCAAGAATCGGGTTGCCCCTGTTTTCATGCAGTGCTATGATTGCTGATACGGGAAGCGAAGGCACAATGAGGATGCTGACATCAGCGAAAGATTATAAGCGTATCGAGAAGGCTATTCTTTTTTTGGAAAAGAATATTCGCCTGCAGCCCGGTCTGAAGGAGCTCTCCAGGATAATGAATCTGAGCGAATACCATTTTCAGCGTCTTTTCAGGCGCTGGGCGGGCATCAGTCCTAAGCGCTTTTTGCAGGTTTTGACTATCGAACACGCTAAAAGGGTCATGAAGAATTCCGGCAGTCTGCTCGATGTCTCGTATGAAACCGGTCTGTCCGGTACGGGCCGTCTTCATGACCTATTTGTGAGCGTTGAAGCAATGACCCCGGATGAATTCAGAAAACAAGGCAGGCAATTGCGGATTCGCTACGGATTTCACCCAAGCCCGTTCGGAGAATGTCTCGTGGCCGTTACCAGCAAAGGAATCTGCAATCTTGCTTTTGTGCCGCAGAGCGGAAGAACCGAGGCTGTGAGCGAATTGAGGAGGCAGTGGAAAAACGCCGAAATTATTGAGGATGCATCTGTCGCCGGACCATATGTGGATACGATATTCGGTGCGTCTGCATCGAACACGGCACTGCCGTTAATCATCAAGGGAACGAATTTTCAGGTCAAGGTTTGGCAGGCACTCCTGAAGATCCCAGCCGGGAAGATCGCTTCTTACGAAGACATCGCCCGCCAGATTGAGAGGCCGAAGGCTGTCCGCGCCGTTGCGAATGCCGTGGCGCACAACCCGATAGCGTTTCTGATTCCCTGCCACCGTATTATCCGGAAAACCGGCGCGGTTGGAGGATACCGCTGGGGCAGCGCACGGAAGAAAGCAATGCTCATCTGGGAGGCAGGAAGAATGGCAGAATTTGAAAACAGGGGTAAAGAGAAAGAGGATAACCCTGGCACACCGTAAGGGCCGGAGGTGGATTCCTCTCAGCACTGCATTCGGGTCTCAAGTTATAAAGGTGGCACTTTTGCTGTCTGCTGAATGCCCTTTGTGTTGCATGGAGGCAAGATGAACAGACTTGCAAACGAAAAATCCGCATACCTCCGACACGCCGCGCACCAGAAGATCGATTGGCATCCATGGTCCGAAGAGGCGTTCGAACGGGCACGCAGCGAGGACAAGCCGCTGTTCCTCAGCACGGGCGCAGTATGGTGCCACTGGTGCCATGTGATGGCTCAGGAAAGCTTTGAGGACGATGAGACGGCGCGGTTGCTGAACGAGCTGTTTATCAACATTAAACTCGACCGTGATGAGCGGCCTGACATCGACCGGCGGTACCAGCAGGCAGTGGCGGCCATGGGAGCTGGTAGCGGATGGCCGCTCTCCGTCTTCCTGACGCCCGAAAAAAAGCCTTTCTTCGGGGGCACCTATTTTCCGCTGCAGGACATGCAGGGCAGGCCGGGATTTAAGAATGTGCTCAGGGCGGTGAGTAATTTCTATAAAACCAAGCGATTGAATGCTGTGAAGTACTCTGACCAGGTTATGGATACGCTGAAGCCCGATGCCCTGCTTCCCAACGGTCTCAGCAGGGGTGCTCTGGACATAGCGACTCATGGCATCGTCTCAGATTTTGACCCTCGTCATGGCGGCTTCGGAACAGCGCCAAAGTTTCCCATGCCGGGGGCCTTGGAATTCCTGCTCCGGCGGTCCTTTGCGGGCCAGGACCCGTCCATTCGGCGTGTCTGCCAAGCGACTCTTGATGCCATGGCGCTGGGCGGGTTTCATGACCAGATTGGCGGGGGGTTCCATCGGTATTCCGTCGATGAGGCATGGATCGTTCCACACTTCGAAAAGATGGCCGACGACAATGCCTGGCTCCTCAGAAATTATATCGACGGATATGCCATCTTCGGCGACGAACGATATAAGAACGTAGCACTGGGAATCATCGATTTCACGAGGGGCGTGCTGTCCGATCCCAAAGGCGGATTCTACGCCAGCCAGGATGCAGATGTGACGCCTGATGACGAGGGCGGATACTTCACTTGGACAGATGATGATTTCAAAAAAATTCTGACCGATGAGGAATACACAGTGCTCACCCCGCATCTTTTCCACGAACGTGGTCACCTGCACCATGATCCATCGAAGTCAGTTCTCGCCGTTGCCGAAGAAGCAGAAACGATCGCACAAAAGCTTGGAAAGCCCGTTGCCGAGGTGCTCGAAATCATAAGACGAGGCAAGATGAAGCTTCTTCGCGAGAGAAACCATCGGGAGACGCCGTTTATCGACCGGACGCTGTACACCTCGCTGAACGGCATGCTCATTACCTCTTATCTTCGGGCGTTCCGTGTCCTGGGAGACACCTCGCTCAAATATTTTGCGCTCTTGAGCCTGAGCCGGATTCTTCGAGAGCGCCGCAGCGGAAACATTCTCTACCACTCGGAAAGCGTCCCCGCTGTGCTCGATGACTTCATTTATCTCGTCGCCGCCCTCATAGCCGCCTATGAGGGAACCGGAGCACGGAACCACCTTGATTATGCCGATGCGTTCATGGCGGAGTGTGTGGAGAAGTTCGGTGATAGCGAAGGAGGTTTTTTTGATACCGAGGGAGAAGTGCTTGGAACTCGTCTCAAACGTGTGGAGGACATTCCTCACCCCTCGGCAAACGCCGTTGCCATCATGATGCTTTTGAAGCTTTTTTCGCTGACTGGAAAGGAGTTGTACCGCGCTGCAGCGGAGAAAGCGCTCAGTGTTTTTTCCCGGACTGCTGGAGAAATGGGGGTCCACGCAGGCGCTTACTTCTGTGCCCTTGATGAATATTATAACACGCTGAAGGTTACGGTGGAGGCTGATCCCGAAAGCGTCCTCAGCCGGGCAGCTCTGGCACTGAGCGGCCCATATTCCACAATCGTGTTCGGCGAGAACAATGGTCGTGTGATTCCGTGCGTCAATGAAACCTGCTTTGACCCAATAACGGATGCGACAATGCTCAAAGATTTCTTTCGACAGCTTCCAATACGATGATGAATATAGAACGCTTGCTCGAGTTCCTGCATCTTTCCCCCCAGAAAGCAACTGCCCCTTGACCTATCCGATGCATGGTAGTAAGATTATGCATATCCCGTTTTCTCATACAAAAGGATTCACGGTAAATCTCCTCCTGCGTCTGCTGCAGCTCCACTGAAGGGGGGAAGCATGACGAAACAGACAGTCGTCCCTTCGTATTTTTTATATCTCCTCTCTGGTGCTGCGGTTCTGATCGGCCTCACCATCATCAGCATCCACAGCGCTGTCCTCACGCATATCCTAGTGGAAATTTTCAGCATCATCATAGCCTGCAGCATCTTTCTTGTCGCCTGGAACACACGAAGATTCATCACCAATAACTACATCCTATTCATCGGTATCTGCTTCTTGTTCGTGAGCTTCTTTGACCTGCTGCATACGCTGGCCTATAAGGGGATGAGTGTATTCCCCGGGTTCGACCCCAACCTTTCTGCCCAGCTCTGGATTACGGCACGCTATACGGGAAGCATCTCGCTCCTCATCGCACCTGTGGTCATGGACTGGAAACCGAGGCCGTTGCTCCTCTTCTGGCTCGCCACAGTCGCAACAGCCCTGCTGCTGGCGACGATCTTCATCTGGAGGATCTTTCCCGTATGTTATATTGAGGGTTTGGGGCTCACGAATTTCAATATTGGAAGCGAATATGCCATTATAGCGTTATTCACCGCTGCTCTTGCACTTCTAATCTGGAGGAGAACCGACTTCGATGGGAGCATTTTCCTTTTGTTGTCCGGCTCGATTCTTCTGCGGGTGGCATCCGAGATCACGTTCATCCCGTATATAGCTGAGTCCGATGAGCCCAACATAGTTGGCAATTTCTTCAGGATCGCCGCATACTATCTGTTTTATAAGGCCCTTGTCGAATCCGCGCTTGTCAGGCCTTACGACCTCCTCTTCAGGAACCTGAAGATAAGAGAGGTATCGCTCCGCGAGGAGCGGGACCGGGCACAGCACTATCTTGATGTGGCCAAGACGCTCCTCGTGATAATCAACGCGGACCAGCGGGTAAGCCTGATCAACAGGAAAGGCTGTGATATTCTGGGATACCCCGAGAACGAGATCATAGGCAAGAACTGGTTCGACTTTTTTGTGCCTGCAAGAATGCGCGACGAGGTGAAAGCGGTATTCAATAAGCTGATGGCTGGAGAGATTCAGCCCGTGGAGCACTTTGAGAACCCTGTAATATCACGGCAGGGAGAGGAACGGCTCATTGCGTGGCACAATGCAGTATTGGAGAGCGATGAGGGGCAGATCATAGCTACCTTGAGTTCGGGCGAAGACGTCACCGAGCGCAAACAGGCAGAGGAACAACTCATACAGAAGACAGCTGAACTGGAACGCTCCAATGCCGAGCTTGAACAGTTTGCGGCCATCGTTTCGCACGACCTCAAGGAACCCCTTGTTTCCATGGGGGGGTTTGCCCAGATCTTGCGGGAAAAGTATAAAGATAATCTGGATGACAAAGCGCAAGTCTTGCTCTCACATATCATCAATGGATCCTTCCGCATGGAGCGTCTGATAAGGGATCTTCTTGCTTACGCGAAGGTTAACGCCTCCGAGAAATCTTTCATTCCCCTGTCGTGCAACGCCATCTTGGGCGTCGTGCTCTCTAACCTTGGAAGGGCCATTGAGGAGAGCGGCGCGGTCATCACGGTTGATGATCTCCCGACCGTGACAGGCGAGGAAATGCAGTTAATTCAACTGTTTCAGAACCTTATCAGTAATGCCATCAAGTATAGGAGCGACCAGACGCCGCACGTCCATGTCTCTGCCCGTTCTCTCAGGATTGATGGAATGAAAGCCGGAGATTCGATTCCTCTGTCGACACCACACGACTCTGACATTGGTGCCGGCTGGTTGTTTTCCGTATCAGACAACGGTATCGGCATCGATCCCGCCCATTCCGAGCGGATATTCCAGATATTCTATCGCTTGCATAACAACCGATATCCCGGTTCCGGCATCGGCCTTGCCGTATGCAAAAAGATCGTGGAACGGCACGGAGGGCGCATCTGGGTCGAGTCAGAGCCCGGCAAGGGGTCCACATTTTATTTTACAGTTCCCTGAGCTAGTTGCTTGGCTAAGCTCCTCCGATCGCAGTCTGCTTGACACCGGAAGCAAACCTGCTATCCTTAAGTTGCAAATCAGGAAATGATATGAATCCACTTATACTGCCGCAGGATGAGAATAATGCAACTCTCGTGAAGAATGTCCATCCTCCGGACTGGATGAATCCCGCCCCGGCCCCGCGTTACAACCTCGTGGTGATCGGCGCAGGGACTGCGGGTTTGGTCGCGGCCGCTGGGGCCGCTGGACTTGGTGCAAAGGTCGCACTTGTCGAACGCCATCTGCTGGGGGGCGACTGCCTGAACGTGGGATGCGTTCCGTCCAAGGGGATCATCAGAGCGAGCCGCGCCGCCTATGATGCCAGAATGGCAGAGCAGTTCGGGGTTCAGATCGGAAAGGAGATATTCGTCGATTTCGGCAAGGCCATGGAGAGGATGCGGCAGATCAGGGCCGCGATCAGCTTCCATGATTCCGTGGAGCGATTCAGCGGGGGGCTCGGTATTGACGTATTTCTGGGCCAGGGGAAGTTCACCGGTCCCGACAGCGTTGAAGTTGACGGAAAACGCCTGCGATTCAAGAAGGCTGCGATTTGTACTGGCGCGCGGGCATCGTCCCCTTCCATTCCAGGAATCGAGGAGACGGGCTATCTCACCAACGAGAACGTTTTCTGGCTCACAGAGCTTCCTCGCAGGCTCGCAGTCATCGGTGGCGGGCCCGCCGGGTGTGAACTAGCGCAGACCTTTGCCCGGCTGGGGAGCGAGGTCACCATCATCGAATTTCATCCGCGCTTGCTGGCTCGGGAAGACGATGATGCAGCAGAGATTGTTCGAAAGTCCCTTCTTCGTGACGGGGTGAAGCTGGCATTGAATGCAGTGATCATGAAGGCAGAAAAGCGCGGTCCCGACAAGGTTATCACTACGGTGCAGCAGGGGAATACCATTGCAATAGCAGCCGATGAAATTCTAGTCAGCATCGGCCGTACGCCAAACGTGGACGGGTTGAATCTCGAAGCTGCGAGAGTTCAGTATGATCCGCGCCTCGGCGTAAATGTGAATGCGCTCCTGCAGACCTCGAATCCCCGCGTCTATGCGGCAGGCGATATCTGCTTTCCGTACAAGTTCACCCATACAGCCGATGCGCTAGCCCGTGTCATGATCGGCAATGCCCTATTTATGAGGAAACAGCAGACCTCCGCACTCGTCATCCCCTGGTGTACCTATACGGATCCCGAAGTCGCCCATGTGGGACTGAACGCAAAAGAGGCAAAGGATAAAGGCATCGACTCGCTCACCCTGACAGTCCAGCTCTCTGACGTGGACCGTGCGCTCTTGGACGGCGAGACCGAGGGTTTCGCGCGCGTCCACCTGAAAAAAGGGAGTGACCGAATGCTTGGCGCCACCATCGTTGCCCGCCATGCGGGCGAGATGATCAACGAATTCTCGCTCGCCATCACTGCCGGTCTGGGACTTTCCGCGATCGGGAAAACGATCCATCCCTATCCCACCCAGGCCGAGGCGATCAAGAAAGTGGCCGACGCATATAACAGGACACGACTCACGTCCCTGGTGAAGAATATCCTGACCGCATGGCTAAAATGGCAGAGGTCCTAAGAAAGGTCATCATGAGCAGGAATAAAATCACAATCCTCATATCCATTGCGCTCCTGGTTGCGCTTTTCTTCTCCCTTGGCCTCGGGAGATACCTGACCCTTACGTCGTTAAAAGCTAACCGTGCAGCGCTTGTCGAGTTATACGCAAACCATCGGTTTGTCACGGCATCGGCTTTTATTGCGGTCTATATCGTGCAGACAGTTCTCTCTCTGCCCGGTGCCGGCATACTCTCGCTCGCGGCTGGAGCAGTATTCGGTGTTGTGAGGGGAGCCCTGTATGTTTGTATCGGCGCGACCACGGGAGCCACCTTGGCGTTCCTGATCTCGCGATATCTGTTTCGTGATGCGATCCAGAAAAAGTTCAGTTCACGGCTGGAGACGATGAACCGGGAGCTCGAACACTCCGGTTTCAACTATCTTCTTTTTCTCCGGCTCGTGCCAATTTTCCCGTTCTTTCTGATCAATCTTGCAGCGGGACTGACGAAAATCCCGCTGCGTACGTTTTTCCTCGGGACCATAATCGGCATGATACCGGGCAACTTTGTTTTCTGCAACGCCGGAGCCAGTCTCGCCACGATTACGAAAATGAACGACATAGCGTCTCCGCGAGTCCTCGGATCATTCGCCCTGCTGGGATTGTTCGCCCTTGTACCGGTGGCGTATAGGAAATTTGTCCGGAAGTAAGAGCGGAACAAATCGATGTGCATCGGCAAAGGACGCCGGAAGGTGCTAAAATCTGAGTAAGAGAACTGGAGGCGAGGTATCGAATGATTATCGCGATCGGCGCTGACCATGGAGGATTTCTTCTCAAGCAGCAGCTTGTGGGATTGCTTACAGAGATGGGGCACATCGTGAACGACCAGGGGACCTTTAGTGAAGAGGCCGTTGATTATCCCGATTATGCCCGGGCCGTTGCCCGTTACATACTCGAAAAAAAGGCCGAGCGGGGAATCCTGATCTGCGGCAGCGGAGTCGGGGCAGGCGTCGCCGCGAATAAGTTCCCGGGCATCCGCGCGGCCGTCTGCCACGATACCTTCTCTGCGCACCAGGGCGTCGAGGACGATGATATGAATGTTCTCTGTCTCGGCGCGCGCGTCGTGGGGCCCGAGCTCGCAAAAGAGATCGTCCGTACGTTTTTAACCGCTGCCTTCTCGGGCGCCGAACGGCATTTGCGGCGTCTGAGAAAGATATCGGAGATCGAGAAAGAGCATGTGACAAGAAAGGAATAACAATAGCGTCAACAGGAGTTACAGGATATACTGGATCGGGAAGATAACCATATGAATTTAATGCCCCAATCAAGCTGTAACGGAGATGAATGAGGTTACCATGAAAATCGGCTATATCGGCTTGGGTAAGATGGGTTTCAATATGGTAGAGCTTCTCCTGGAGCGGGGGTACCAGGTAGCGGCGTATGACAGTAGTGTGGAGCCCGTTCAAAATATCGCAAAGCGAGGTGCAATACCTGCGGACTCGGTCCGTGCTCTCGTCACGGCTCTCGCGCCGCCGCGACTAGTATGGATCATGGTCCCGCACCAGGTCGTTGACGCCGTTTTGAAGGAACTCGCGCCGCTCCTCGCAAAGGGCGATACCGTGGTCGATGGCGGCAATTCTCCGTACAGGGAGTCGATGCGGCGGGCAGGGGAACTTGAAGGAAAGGGCCTTGAATTTCTTGATGCCGGCGTGAGCGGTGGCCCGGCTGGTGCACGGACCGGAGCATGCATCATGGTCGGCGGCAAAGTGGAAGTCTTCCAGAAGTACGAGCCGCTTTTTCGAGACCTGTCCGCAGAAAACGGCTATGGATATATGGGAAAATCAGGAGCAGGGCATTTCGTGAAGATGGTCCATAATGGAATCGAGTACGGAATGATGCAGGCGCTGGCGGAAGGGTTTGCTGTCCTGAAAGCCTCCGACTTCGAATTGAACCTTGTGAAGATAGCAGACCTCTATAATCATCGGAGCGTCATCGAATCGAGACTTGCAGGCTGGCTTAAGAGCGCCTTTGAGCAGTTCGGCTCCAATTTGAAGGACATTTCAGGGTCGATTGCGCAGAGTGGAGAAGGGTCGTGGACCGTCGAGGCTGCGAAGGAACTCGGCATTCCTGTGCCGATCATCAAGGGTGCCCTGGATTTTCGCCTCCAGTCGCAGAAGAACCCGAACTACACGGGAAAGATCGTTTCGGCTCTCCGGCATCAGTTCGGCGGCCACGAAGTGAAAGACAAAAAATAGGGGGTTCCCATGAGACCACAGAACCTGAAAACGAGAATATTCCTGGATGGCGGAAATCAAGAAGAGACAAAGCAGATCATTAATCTGCTAGGCTTTCTCGACGGGCAGACCACCAACCCCACGCTTATATCCAAGAATCCCGAGGCTCGCAAACGCCTCGAAAAGGGAAGCAAATTTAGTGAAAAAGAGATCCTCGACTTTTACCGTAGCGTTGTCAAGACCCTCTCCGGCTTGATCCCAAAGGGGTCGGTGTCCGTTGAGGTCTATGCCGATGCTTCCACTTCCGCCGACACTATGCTCAGGCAAGGTAGGGAGATGTTCTCCTGGATACCGAATGCCCATGTCAAGTTTCCCACATCGCGGGAAGGACTCAGGGCCGCAGAAAGGGCCGTGAAAGAGGGACTCCGTGTCAACATGACCCTGTGCTTTTCTCAGGAGCAGGCCGCTGCCGTCTATGCGGCGGCTCGGAACGCAAAAAAAGGACAGGTGTTCGTCTCTCCCTTCATTGGCAGGCTCGATGACCGCGGCGAAAACGGGATGGATGTGATTGCCAACATCCTCCGCATGTACGCGCAGGGCGACGGCCATGTCGAAGTTCTGACGGCAAGCGTAAGGAACATCGACCACTTTCTCTATGCGCTCAAACTCGGATCGGATATCATTACCGCACCTTATGAAGTATTAAAGAGCTGGGCAGAGAAGAAGATGCCGATTCCCGGCGATGATTATGTATATAATGTAAAATCATTAAGGCCCATCCCCTACAGGAATATTGATCTCGGTAATAAGTGGGAAGGCTACGACATCCGTCACGAGTTGACAGATAAAGGCATGGAGCGGTTCTCCGCTGATTGGAACGCATTGATAGCTTAAGGAGAGCATGAGAGGCAATGGACAAACATTCAGTTGATATCGCCACAGAAGAGGACCTGTCGAAGACAGCCCTCGCTCCAGAATACCAGATGATCGAAAATTGCGAGATCGAGATCCCGCGGCCGGCTGCTCTGATCATCTTTGGAGCGTCGGGAGATCTGACGAAGAGAAAACTGTTCCCGTCGCTGTACCGTCTCTTCAAAAACAGGATGCTCTCAGATCAGTTTTTCATACTCGGAACGAGCCGCGTCGAGATGACGACGGAGCAGTTTCGCGCGGCAATGCTCGATGCAATCAAAATTGCGTTTCCACGCGATTTCGACCAGCGAACATGGGAGAAATTTGCACCACTTGTCTATTACTCCACCTTCGACTACGGGGTTCCGGCATCCTACGCCGTCAACCTCAGGGACAAGCTTCCGGAGCTCGAGAAGAGGCACCAGACGGGGGGCAACCGGATCTATTACCTCGCGATCCCTCCCACGGTGTTCGAAGAGGTCATCCACAACCTGGGAGCTGCAGGTCTGTCGCGCGGAGACAAGGGTTGCAGCCACATCGTGATCGAAAAACCCTTCGGCCATGACCTGACCTCGGCGCGAAAGCTGAACCGGCTAGTCCATACCTATTACAAGGAAAGCCAGATCTTTCGCATCGATCACTATCTTGCGAAAGAAACGGTCCAGAACATCCTCATGTTCCGCTTCGCGAATTCCATCTTTGAGCCGCTCTGGAACGAACGGTACGTCGATCACATCCAAATAACGGCTACCGAAACAATCGGCATTGAGCACCGGGCCGGATATTATGAGGAAGCGGGAGTGATCCGAGACATGTTCGGGAACCACGTATTGCAGCTGCTATGCCTCACTGCCATGGAACCACCTGCTGTATTCATCGCTGACCGAGTGCAGGATGAAAAGGCCAAGGTCCTGCGGTCCATGAGGCGGTTCCACCTTGATGCACTGGGTGATCATCTCGTGATCGGACAATACGCAAAGGGGGAGGTCAATGGACAGGAGATTCCCGGATACCGCGAAGAGAAGGGGGTAGCCAAAGGGTCGATGACACCAACGTTTGCCGCCATGAAAATCTTCATCGACAACTGGCGCTGGCAGGGTGTTCCCTTTTACCTGCGCTCGGGCAAGCGGCTGACGAGCAGGAAGACAGAGATCTCAATTCATTTTAAGGAAGTACCTCACTCGATGTTTCCCGATTCCGTCAGCGGTCCCATTGAGCCGAATGTCGTCGTGTTGAAGATTCAACCCGACGAAGGCATGAGCCTCACGTTCCAAACCAAGCAGCCGGGGACAAAGGTCTGTTTGACGCCAGTACAGATGGCCTATTCCTACCCTCGGGGTGTGCTGCTTGATGCGTATGAATGGGTGCTGTTGGACTGCATGCTCGGTGATCATATGCTGTTCATGAGGGAAGATAGCGTGGAGCTTGCGTGGTCGGCGTTCACCCCCGTTCTCGATGCGATCGAATCGAAAAACCGTATGCCCCTTGCGGTATACGCCGCGGGGTCGAACGGACCCGATGAGGCCGTAAGCTTAATTGAAAAGGACGGGCGCGCGTGGAGGCCGCTGTGACCGGAAGGCCGGAAGCAGGGGTCCGAGTATTCAAGGACGAGGAAGAGTTGAGCCGAGCTGCTGCAGAATTCTTTAGGGAGGTCGCACAGGAAAGCATCATCGCACACGGAAGATTTGCTGTAGCCCTCTCGGGAGGATTTACACCTCGACGGTTCTATTCCCTTCTGGGGTCGCCCTCGTATCGCGATGTACTGGACTGGTCCCGAATACATATCTTCTGGGCAGACGAACGATGCGTCCCACAAGACCGGCCCGAAAGCAATTACAAGCTCGTCTATGACGCATTTTTGTCGAACGTCCCCCTCCCAGCTAAAAACATTCACCGCATACGGGGAGAGGAGGAACCCGCTTACGCTGCGCTAACGTACGAAAACGAACTGCGAAGTTTTATCGACGGTCCTGGAATGGTGGTTTTCGATCTCGTCATCCTCGGAACTGGCGAAGACGGGCACACGGCCTCCCTTTTCCCCGGATCTGACGCACTGCTTGAGAGAACGCGGCTTGCCGTTCCGGTCTTTCTCGACCAACCGAAGATAAACCGTGTCACACTTACGCTGCAGGTCTTGAATCATGCTGCGCAGGTCCTCTTCCTGGTGTCGGGGCGTGCAAAGGCCGATATCGTCCGGGACATCCTTGAAGGCGGCGAAACACAACGCTATCCGGCCGGACAGGTGAGACCGGTGAGCGGGGAAGTTGCCTGGTTCATTGACCAGCAAGCAGCAGGGAAATTGAGGGACTGCGGCTGCACATAAGCCTTTAGCAGGAAGGGTCTTGGCGATGCCCGCACTAGCGGTGTTTTTGTGATAAAATTGATGGAAAGGAGGTGAAAACAGGATGAAAAAGACGATGAATAAGAAAGTTCTCGCCAAAGAGGCTGCCTACTGGAACGCCATGAAACAGGTGGCGAAGCAGAATCCTGGTACGGTATGCCACAAATGAAAGGGCTGAAAGAGCTGAAGTTGCTGGTCAGCAACGAAACGGTTGGTTGCCGGCAGGTAGGGTGACGTCTACGGCATGGTGAAATACAGCGGCGTTCACCATACCTGCCCTTCTTTCATTTAATTTCCTCCTGTTGTTATCATTTCATTGCTATGTCTATTGCGGCCAATAAGCCTTTCGATTTTTTTATTCAATGGCATCTTACGGAGATGTGCAATCTCTGGTGCAAGCACTGCTACCAGGGCGAGCGTAGCAGCGAGGAGTTGTCTCTACCGGAGGCGAAAGGAATCATCTCCGAAGTGTCTGCCATGCTCCAAGAATGGTCGAAAGCCTACGACGTCGCCTTCTCTCCAAGTTTCAATATTACTGGCGGCGAGCCGCTCTTGAGGCGAGATCTATTCGATATCCTTGGCGAGATCAACGGGAACGGCTTTGAAATATTTCTCCTGACAAACGGGACGCTGGTAGACTCGGTGCGGTCCCGGATGCTGGCTGAGTTGGGCGTCAAGGGTGTCCAGGTGAGCATCGAGGGTGGTGAAGAAGTTCACGACTCCATCCGGGGCGAAGGAAGTTTTGCCGCCTCTGCCGCAGGCATAGAACGTCTTGTCGATGCCGGTATCCCTGTCACGCTGAACGTCACGCTCTCCAATCTCAACGCAAGGCAAATGAAAAAGGTCATAGCATTCGGCTCTCATGTCGGCGCCCGCAGAATCGGCTTTTCCCGCTTGGTACCTTACGGTAGGGGGAGGTCCCTGCTGCCACAGGCACTGGAGCCGGCACAGGTACGGGAGCTGTATGAGTCGCTCTGGTCTCTCGAAGTAAATAGTCTGGAGATTGTTACCGGAGATCCACTCGCATCACAGATGAAGATACGATCCAACGGCGATGCGGGAAACATTGCAGTCTCGGGCTGCGCTGCGGGAGTGTCGGGACTGACGATTCTGCCTAATGGTAACGTCACGCCGTGCAGAAGGCTTCCTCTTTCCATCGGGAACGTGAGGAGGCACTCGCTTCGCAGGATCTGGGCCACGTCACCTGTGCTCGAAGCACTCAGGGACCGGAGCAGATACAAGGGAAAGTGCGGCGCCTGCAGCAGGTGGGCGCATTGCAGAGGCTGTAGGGCGATTGCATACGCTTTCTCCCGTTCCCGGGGATATGATGATTTTCTCTCTGACGATCCGCAGTGTTTCCTGGAACGGTGAAGGGCATGCAAATTTTGCCACAGTGATCGCAGAGGCCGTTCAGATGACCAATATAAAGGTTTTCTGAACGTCTAAATGAGAAACATAATAGTCTTGTGCCTCATTCACTAGGTAATTGAGTTTTCGATTACTGTTCTGGTTTTTGAGCTTATCCCCTCTACCCTTTGCCGTCCGCTGTTAATCGTCAGGAGGAGCCCTATGGAAGCACTTGTCACCGGCGGCACCGGGTTTATCGGGAGCCATGTCATCGATCTCCTTCTCGCGCATGGTCATCGTGTGCGACTCTTTTCGCGCAGGACCGAACTTCCGGCAAGTCTCGCCGAGAAGGGTGTTTCTCTGTTCCCAGGCGATCTCAGGAAGCCGGACTCGCTTCAGGACGCTATGAACGGCATTGACGTGTTTTATCATGTCGGGGAAATCAGGAACACATCGCCCCGTGCCGCACAGCAGAATGTCCGTTTCGTGGAACAAGCGATCGACCATCTCGCGCTGTCAGGAGTCAAGCGATTTGTATTCATAAGCTCCATAGGCGTTGCCGGCGTTCCTTCCCGGACACCTGCCGACGAGGAAACAGCGCCTAAGGTCACGCTCAAGGATCATTATACGCGGTACAAAGAAAAGTGCGAGAAGCTTCTGGCAGAGCACATCACTGGCGTGGAATATGCTGTTGTCCGCCCCGGCGTGGTTTATGGCCCGGGTTCGCGGTATCTCGGCAGCCTGTTAGCTGCGATAGACCGGCTCGGATCTATTGGCATACCTTTTATTGGAAAAGGGAACAACATCGCGCCGCTCGTTCACGTGAGAGATCTCTCGCAAGCTGTATATCTTGCGGGCATCGAGAAGGATGCCGCAGGCCAGATCTTCAACCTTACAGACGGGTTCCGCCACAGCTGGTCGGATTTTTTCAATGCTATTGCCCTAGCACTGAACAAAAAACCGCGAATCCTTTCTTTCCCTCCTCTCATGCTTGGGGTTCCTGCCCGATTTCTTGATAACTTGTCCGGGCTATTCAGAATACAAATGAGCCTGAACGCCTATGTCCAGTATGTCACAACAGATCTGTTGTTCGACAATGGCAAGGCACAGCGCCTCCTAAAGTGGAAGCCGGAATACACCTTGGCACAGGGAATCGAAGAAATGGTTCGGGAGTACCGGGAGAGATGAAACTTGTGGAAACCGCAGCCGGCGCCGCTGGCGCAGCTTAGATACGGGACAGTATCCTCGCTATGATACAGAGCGGAGCGCTAAAGCCGCATGAACTTGGCATATGGTGCTAGAGAATATCCTTTGATATGTTCATCATATACTGAGTACCGAGATACAGGACGTCGCCGCGACTAACATGAAAGAAAGGCAGGTGCTGACCATGGATGCTTTAACGACGATTTTTTCCCGAAGGAGCATCCGGCTCTACACCACAAAATCCGTGTCCCGGGAGATGGTAGTGGAGATCTTAAAGGCCGCGATGAGCGCTCCGTCTGCAGGGAACGAGCGGCCTTGGCACTTCATAGTTCTCACCGACCGTGCTATCCTTGATGCAATCCCGAAATTCCATCCATATTCCGCGATGCTGAAACAAGCGCATGTGGCCATCCTGGTCTGCGGGGATATGACGCTTGAGAAGCACGAAGGTTACTGGACGCTGGACTGTGCCGCAGCCACAGAGAATATCCTCCTCGCGGCCCATGCCAAGGGACTTGGCGCGGTCTGGTGCGGAGTCTACCCCACCAAGGAACGAGTCGCGAATCTTAAGAAACTGTTAAATCTGCCTGGGCATATCGTGCCTTTCTCGCTTATTCCGCTTGGCTTTCCCGCAGAAGAGAAGCAGACGCAGGACCGGTTCGACGGCTCTCGCGTGCACGAGAACCGGTGGTAGCAAAAAACGGAACAGATAGACCTCGCGAAAGAGGCGGCCGGTGCGAACGAGATTTAGCGAGCGTATTCGGCCGGGCCTGGAATATACTGCGGCATGCAACCCGGAACAGAGGCAAAAAACGGCAGGTCTGCCGTGTTGCGGAATTTGACGGAACAGTTTTCACCTGGTGACAGGATTTGTTTCCTCCAAAAGTTCTAAGAAGCCAGGAAGAGCCCGCAAGCTCGCCCGATTTTATTTTTATACGCATGACATTTTGGTTTTGTCCGCCACAGAAGCCTTGTGCGCAACGAAAAACCAATTTCCGTTGACAACTTTTGGGTAGTGTGCTATCTTAACATCAACAGCTCATACAGTCCAATATTCGCTTCGTTTCTTGTTTTTGCTTTTCCAGTGATTTATACAGAATTATCATACTACATATGGAGGAGGATTTCATGAAGAACAGAAGCGCATTATTACTCGTATTAATCTTGTCAATCAGTGTGATGGCACTCTGGGGCTGTCCTAAAAAAGCTGAAGTGACTGCGGCGCCGGAGGCTCCGAAGGAAGCACCCGCACCTGCACCGCAAGAAGAGGCTAAGCCGGAAGCGGCTCCCGCGCCTGCGCCGGCGAAGGAGGAAGTCAAGGAGCGCGCTCCTGCCGCGGCCGAGGCGCTTCAGCCGATTTACTTCGATTTCGACAAATCATTCATTCGTGACGATGCAAAGTCGGTTATGAAAGCCAACGCGGCGTGGCTTAAAGCTAATCCAAAGGTCAAAATTAAGATCGAGGGCAACTGCGACGAACGCGGCACGATCGAGTACAACCAAGCGCTGGGCCAGCGTCGTGCTGTAAGCGCCAAGAAGTATCTGACCGATATGGGCATCGCGGCCAGTCGCATCTCGCTCATCAGCTACGGCAAGGAGAAACCTATTTGCAAAGAGAGCAACGAGACGTGCTGGCAGAAAAATAGGCGTGACGAATTTGTTGTGAGCGAATAGAACTCACTAAACGGCGTGGGGAGAGGGACGTGGCCGCGTTCTATAACTCCACGCCGTGCATTTTTGAAAGTATCTGTACATCGCTGTGCCTCGCGTTGATCGGACGCGTCCCTATCGAGCAATACCTGTCGGTACCTGTGCGAATCGATATGAAACCCAAGACACTTTTCATTCTTTCACTCTTAGTTGTTCTCATGGCGTGCGCGCCGCAGGCCGAGCTCGTGAAGACCAAATCCGAGATGTCCGGTCTGCGAGAGGACACAAAGACCACCAATGCACGTGTTCAAGAACTTCAGAAGCGCATCGAGATACTTGAAGCGAACACCAAGGATACGGGCGACGTGCAAAGGGTTATGGCAGACTACGGCGCCAAAACGGACCAGCTCACTACGGATATCCAGATCCTCCAAGGGAAACTCGAGGAAAACAACTTCCGCATCCAGGAATTATCGCAGAAGCTTGACGACAAGAGCTTCAAAATATCAGAGCTCTCCTCCCGAGTAGACGAGCTTGAGGCAAAAATTAAAACTACTGCGACCGGCACATCGGGTGCGATCTCAGGAGCATCCGGGACCGCCGCTGATAAGGACAAGAAATCCGCGCCGAAGGCAGTGGAACCGTCGGAGGCCTATCGTCAGGCAATGAACGACTATAACAGCGGCAACTTCGACCTCGCACTTGCCGGATTTCTGAACTATCTCACTCTGTTTCCTGAGACGAGTCAGGCGGATAAGGCACAGTACTGGGTGGGCGAGTGCTATTATGCCAAGAAGGATTTCCCGAAGGCAGTCGATGCCTTTTCAAAAGTGATTAAGACCTTTCCCAAGAGCGATAAGGTAGCGGGAGCTAAGCTCAAAATCGGTTATTCCTACCTGAACGAAAGAAACACATCGAAAGCCAAGGAGTATTTAAACAAGGTTGTCAAGGAACATCCAGGAACCAAAGAGGCCCAGCTTGCCAAGGAAAAGCTGCGCAAGATAGGGAAATGATGCTGGATTGCGGATGACAATGACATCATTGATTCGCATCCCGCGGCACTCTGGTTGTCTTCATAGGGAAGTATTCACACAGCCCATACAACCCCCTCACGTTTTTGTGCAATCCTTATTATTATGTAGGAAATGCTACATCCGCTGACGCAGGTGCTCCATCCGGTCAATCAGCCGATGGAAGGCTGCAGGAAGGCCGAGATATCCGTAGCGATGTCTCGAAAATCCACTGTCACGGCAATATCCTATCTCGGATGCGCTGGTAATTTGGTACATCGGGACTCACATTACAAAAGTTGAGAGTAATAAGATTGAGCTTTCGGCGAGAACGCACAAGAGTACAATTCCGGCGGTAACCTCGTTTTTTGTATGCTATCCTAGACTGTAGGAAAAACTACATTCCTTTAAGCATCCGCTTCAGGATATGGTTTCCTCTTCCTCTAACAATCTGATTTTATTGCATGATTTGAAACAATCCGTTTTGGCCTGTGCATTGCATTTATCCATTCAGGAGGAACACCATGCGCTCACTATTCATTGTTCTCTTGATCGCTCTGATCTCCTGTCCGGCGGTATCTTGGGCTGAAGAGGCCGTAATAACCCTCAAAGAACTGGAGCAGGAAGCCCTCAAGAACAACCCTGAGATAGCAATGGCCGATAAAAAGACGGAGTCCGCGAAGGAGAAGGAGAGCGCGGCCTCGGCCATGCCGGACCCCATGATCGGGTACGAGATCCAGAACGTGGGAGCGCTTGGAACATCGACAGTCGGGATTGAGGAGATGAGCATGCAGGGGTTCGTGGTCTCCCAGGAGATCCCGTTCCCGGGCAAGCTTTCAACGAAAGGCAACGCGGCACACAAGCAGGCCGAGCGTGAACAGGAAAACAGCCGCGCGACTAAGTTCAGGATCTTGAGCAGTCTCAGGAGCGCCTATTTCGACTACCACCTTGCCTATCGTGCGGCCGATATCCTGGAGCAGAACAAGGAGATCATGAAAAACTTCCAGCATATCGCCGAGACACGCTTTGCAACGGGACAGGGGATCCAGCAGGACGTGCTTCGGGCGCAGCTGGAAGTTTCCATGCTGATCGAGAAGCTCACGATGCAGGAACAGAAAAGGGAGACGCAGCGCGCATTGATCAACGCCCTTCTCGGCCGCGACCCACGGGGCCCGCTCGGGAGGCCGGGAAACAGCCTCGACACGACGTATCCAGCCAGACTCGATGATCTGAGCGCTAGGGCCCTTGAACACTCCCCGATGCTTGCCGGAAAGAGGAGAATGGTCGAGCAGAGTGAATATGAATTGTCCATGAGCAAACGGGAGTATTTGCCCGATATGACGGCTTCGGTCGGCAGGTTCGAACGGGGAGGGCTCAAAGACGTATGGCAGGCGAGCGTAATGTTCAAGGTCCCGCTTTATTTCTGGAACAAGTCTGCCGCGGTAAGGGCCGCAGACGCGGACCTGCACTCCGCTCGTTATGAGTACGATGCCGACAAGATCGCCACGCTGTCCCGGGTCAATGAGCTCTATACCATGGCAAAGACATCTGAACAGTTGTTGAATCTCTATGACGCCGGCATCCTGCCTCAGGCACGGCTCGCCCTAAAGTCCGCGACGACCAATTATGAGGTCGGCAAAATAGACTTTTTGTCACTGCTTGAGAGCCAATCCGTGCTTTTTCAATATCAACTGCAATATGAGAATGAACTGGTGAACTTGAACAGGACCATTTCCATGATATCCGAGATAATCGGAGAGGATGAACAATGAAAAAGTCTATCATATATTTTCAAAGCTCGGTTGTCGTTCTGCTTGTTCTTCTTTTTCTCGCTGTGGCTTCCGCCCAGGATCATGCCGGTCATCAACAGACTGGGGAGGGCGCGACCCAGCCCAAGAATGAACAGCACGAGGCTCCGAATCCGGGTGTGCAGGAGACGATGCCCACAGTTGTGCTCAGTCCCGATAGGGTGCAGCTGATCGGCGTGCGGACCGCGCCGGCTGAATATCATGTTGTAGACAGGCGCATCCGTACGGTAGGCAAGGTGGAGCCTGACGAGACGAGGCTTGCTTTTGTGAACACGAAGATAACCGGATGGGTCAAGAAGCTATATGTGAATTTCACGGGAGATCGTGTTGAGAAAGGCCAGCCTCTCCTCTCGATTTACAGCCCGGACCTGGTAACAGCGCAGGAGGAGTATCTGCTTGCCCTTCGTTCCCTCAAAAGTTCTCCGACTGTAACGGGCGGTTTCTCTGAATTGGAGGATGCCCGCAGGGAGCTGCTGGAATCCTCCAAAAGACGCCTGCTCCTGTGGGACATTACCGAACAGCAGATAGATGATCTCGAGAAAACCGGGAAACCGAAGACGGAGATAACGCTGGAGGCGCCGCTGAGCGGCATCGTCCTGGAAAAGATGGTACTGGACGGCACATATATCACGCCAGGGATGAACCTGTACAGGATCGCTGACCTATCACGCGTCTGGATCATTGCGGATATTTACGAATTTGAGGCGCCGATCGTCAAGATCGGGCAGGAGGCCCTTGTCACATTCGCCTATGAGCCCGGAGTTTCTATCAGGGCTTCGGTGATCTATATCTATCCGGTGCTCGATCCCATGACAAGGACCATCAAAGTCCGGCTGGCAGCCGAAAACCCCGAACTCAAGCTGAAACCGGAAATGTTCTCGAATGTGGAGATCATGGCTGCAACCGGGGCCCGGCTCACTATCCCGACCGAGGCCCTCATCGACTCCGGCCCGCGAAAGATCGTGTACGTGGAGAAAAAACCAGGTACCTACGAGATGCGCCAGGTGACGCTCGGCATCAGGGGAACGGACTACGTTGAAGTATTGAAAGGAATACGAAAAGGAGAGCGCGTGGTGACGTCAGGTAATTTCCTGATCGACTCCGAGAGCCAGCTCCGCGCGGGGCCAGGCGGGGGAGGGCATCAGCATTAACACCGGGAGGCACGAGATATGGGGGTGAGAGATATCCAGATTCTGACATTTGAACTTAAGGATGAACCATGTTAGCCAAAATCATTGACCTGTCGGCACGAAATAAATTCCTTGTTTTCCTGGTAGTGGTCTTTCTGATCGCGTGGGGAGTCTGGGCGATCTACAGCACCCCCCTGGACGCCATCCCCGATCTTTCCGATGTGCAGGTGATCGTCTACACCGAGTGGACGGGCAGGAGCCCGGACCTGGTCGAGGACCAGATCACCTACCCGATCGTGTCCACGCTGCTTGCCGCACCCAAGGTAAAGGTGGTGCGTGGAAAGTCCTTTCTCGGCGTATCCTTCGTATACGCTATATTTCAGGACGGCACCGACATTTACTGGGCCAGGAGCCGCGTATTGGAGTATTTGCAAGGGGTGGCCGGCCGGTTGCCTGCGGGCGTGACGCCTGTGCTTGGGCCGGATGCCACGGGCGTAGGTTGGGGTTTCCAATATGCGCTGGTGGACGAAAACGGCACGCACGATCTTGCCCAGCTCCGCTCGCTCCAGGATTGGACCCTGAAATATGCCCTTGCTTCCGTGCAGGGCGTCTCTGAAGTGGCGAGCGTCGGGGGGTTCGTGAAGCAGTATCAGGTCACCGTGGACCCGAACCGGACCCACGCCTACAAACTTTCCCTGATGAAGGTCATGGAGGCGATCCGCAGGAGCAACAGCGATGTCGAGGGCAGGGTGGTCGAGTGGTCGGGCCGGGAGTATATGATCCGCGGTCGCGGCTACATCAAGGACAAAACGGATATTGAAAAAATCGTTGTCAGCACCGACGGCAAGGGGACGCCCGTGCTCTTGCGCGACGTTGCGGATGTGCGCCTCGGGCCTGAAATGCGGCGAGGAGCGGGAGATCTCGACGGTAAAGGTGAAGCCGTGGGCGGCATCGTCGTCGTCCGTTTCGGTGAGAACGTGCTCGGAGTCATCGAGAGGGTGAAGCAAAAGATAAAGGAGATCGAGCCTTCCCTGCCTGCGGGAGTAAAGATCGTCACGACCTATGATCGCTCGGAACTGATACACAGCTCAGTTGATACGCTCAAGGAAGAGATCGTAAAGCTGGGTTTGGCCGTGAGCGTCGTCTGCCTTGTGTTCCTGTTCCATCTGCCCAGCGCCTTTGTGGTGATCCTGACGCTCCCGATTGCGATCCTGATGTCCTTTATTTGCATGTATTATCTGCGGATCAGCTCGAATATCATGAGCCTTTCAGGAATCGCGATCGCTATCGGCGCTATGGTGGACGCCTCGATCATCATGGTCGAGAACGCGCACAAGAAACTGGAGGACTGGGAGGCGAGCGGCAAGACGCACGGCTCGCGCGTGGATGTGATCATCCATGCTGCCCAAGAGGTCGGTCCATCGCTCTTCTTCTCGCTCTTGGTTATAACGGTCGGTTTTCTTCCCGTGTTCACGCTCGAGGAGCAGGCTGGGCGGCTCTTCAAACCGCTCGCCTACACCAAGACCTTCTCCATGCTCTTCGCGAGCTTCCTGGCCATCACGCTCACGCCGGTATTGATGACTCTCTTCATCAAGGGAAAGATCCGGCACGAGGACGACAACCCGGTCAGCCATTTTCTCATTAAGTTCTACCATCCCGTGGCTAAATTTTCGCTCCACTATCGGAAACTTGTCATCATTGTCGCCGTCTTGATCGTGATCATCACGGTTTTTCCCTTCTCGAAGCTCGGCTCGGAGTTCATGCCGCCCCTGTATGAGGGCACCCTCCTGTTCATGCCCTCGGCGCTTCCCGGCGCTTCGATCACGACTATGACGGACATTCTCCAGGCTGAAGACCGGATACTGAAGCAGTTCCCGGAAGTGGAAAGGGTCTTCGGCAAGACAGGCCGCGCTGAGACTCCTACTGACCCCGCACCCCTTGAAATGGTTGAGACGAACGTGACCTTGAAGCCGATGAAAGAATGGCGTCCCCAGTTCACCAGATGGGAGGACCTGCGGGACGAGATGGATAACGCCCTTACGATCCCCGGCGTGGCTAACACCTGGACCATGCCAATCATCGGCAGGATCGACATGCTCTCCACGGGGATCAGGACGCCCCTAGGCATCAAGATATTCGGCCCTCGGCTAGATGAGATCGAGCGGATAGGCCTCGATGTTGAGAAGACCATCCGTGAAGTGCCGGGCACCCGAGGGGTCTATGCGGAACGCGCGAACACAGGCTACTTCCTTGATTTCACCATAAACCGCGATGAAATTGCTCGATATGGTTTCACGGTGGACGACGTGCAGGAGATCATTCAATCGTCCATAGGCGGTATGAATCTCACCACCACGGTTGAGGGAAGGGAACGCTACCCCGTGAATGTCCGTTATCCCAGGGAACTGCGCGACGACATCGAAAAGTTAAGGCGTGTGCTCGTGCCTCTTATGGACGGTAACCACGTGCCGCTTGCGCAGCTTGCAGATATCAAGGTTGCCCGTGGCCCCGGCCTTGTGCAGAGCGAGGGCGGAAGGCTTACAGCCGCGGTGACTCTCAACATCGAAGGGAGCGACTTCGGCGGGTATGTGATGCGGGCCAATAAGGCAATTGCTGAAAAAGTGAAGCTGCTTCCCGGCTATAGCCTCAAATGGAGTGGCCAGTACGAGTACATGGAGAGCGTGAAGGCCAAGCTCTTCTATGTGATCCCCCTCACGCTGCTTATCATCATTGTGCTGATCTACTTGAATACGACGTCATGGCTTAAGACGGCCATTGTGCTCCTGGCCGTGCCGTTCTCGCTCGTGGGCACTGTGTGGCTCCTCTACTACCTCGGCTACCACATGAGCACCGCGGTCTGGGTCGGCGTGATCGCCCTTGCCGGGCTCGATGCCGAGACGGGCATCGTGATGCTTCTCTACCTCGACCTTTCGTATAACCGGTGGAACCAGGAAGGCAGGATCAACACCCTGCGCGACATTGAAGACGCGGTCATGGAAGGTGCGGTGAAGCGGATCCGGCCTAAGATCATGACCGCATCGGTGATCTTGGCGGGACTCGTGCCGATCATGTTCTCGACCGGAACGGGCGCGGATGTGATGAAGCGCATCGCTGCGCCCATGGTTGGTGGCGTAGTCACATCAACCATACTAGAACTCATCATCTATCCAGCCATTTACGTTATCTGGAAGGAACGGGTATTAAAAAGGGAAACATCGAGAAAAACAGAGATTTCGGATTGAAGCGTGGTTAGGTTTCCTCTTCATATACACATACACCTCACAGCATGCGGCAAACAAATCGCGTCTTACCACAATGGACATTGATGTTCTCATTCAAAAGCCGGTCAGATCTAACGGGAAAATTCAACGAGCGAGTGCAATTTAGTAGAATCATCAACCTAACGACAACTTAAAGGGCAGCCGGATTTATATTCCGGCTGCCCTAAACTTTGTAACCCGACCACTTCGATCTTCCCGTCGCTCCGTTGAGTAGTTTGAAGCAGACGTCGATCATTTTCTTTGCTCCGTATCAGACCTCTTGCTTTTTACGAAGGGAATGAGGGAATCCGGTCGCTGCGTCGTATCGCTTGAGGTAATCGCTGGCCATCCGTTCAGGATCATATCCAATGGCCTTTGCGTAGAGCATGAGGAAGCCTCGAATATACGCCCGCGCTGGAAGCTTCTTAAAATTTTCTTCTTCAATGAGCTCCAAGTAACGAGCATTTACCTTGGTCATATCTGCGATATCCCGTATGCTCAGTTCCCGTTGTTCTCTTAAGACTTTGATCACAGGGCCGGTAAATTCACCAATAAAGGGAGGAACCGGAGCGGCCTCTTCCTGCACAGGCCTGGGAGTGGCCGGCGCGTCGGGACTGGTAACCGCGAGCTGGTTTTCCTTCTGTACGGTGGCAGGCGTCCGGGCGGGCCGTGGCTGATATTTTAGGCCAGGCCGAGGGGGGGGAGGAATATCCGGCAATTCATGCCGGTCTCTCAGCATTGCATCATACTTCTTCCGGTTATCCTCGTACACGAGGGTGCGATATGCCTCCTCAATCCGCTGGTTTATCACGACGGTCTCCTCGGGCGTGAAGAGCGAATAGAGCGCAATGGAGTTCGGATCATATACCCGTCGGACCCGTTCGTAAGCCTTGTGGATTTCCTGGGAGGTCGCCGCGGGGCTGACTTCCAGCAGTTCATAAAAGTTCAGGTCTTCTATTTTCTTGATCATGATGCCACCGCCTAATAAAACGTGCTGAGAGTCAGCTGTTCTTTCCTGAGCAGATTGTGGACGATACGTTCGATGCAGCGCGATGGCCGCGAGTAGGGGTATTCGATCGTAAGCGGCCGTTTGCTCCGGATGGACTGCCACACGCAATCGTCGTATTCCACATAACCCAGATACTCCAGGTTGATGCCGAAATACTTCTGACATGCGCTTTTCATCGAAAAGCCGATCTGTATGTCGTTCTTCGTCCGTACTTGGTTCACGATCAGCTTGGGTCTGAACTTGAGCACTTCGAGCTCTAGGATCTCTCCCACTTCCCGCTCCAACGTCCTTACGTGCTCGATGAGATCATAGGGCGTGCGGACACCCATGGTGTTCTTCTGGTCCATAGCGGCATCAATGAGGTCTTTGATCCCCTGGTGCGTCACGACCTTCTTGAACCGCCGATAGAAGGCGCTCTTGATGAACCGGTAGGCATTCTCGATGGCTGTGGGCTCTGGAAGAACCACGAGGATGCCGTGGTCAGAGAACAAGAAGAAGTCGATGATATTGAACGATGTCCCCGCGCCGAGGTCGAGCAGAATATAGTCCGCATCGAGGGTCTCAAGGTGCCTGAGAAGCCGTGTTTTTTGTGCAAAATTGGGATTGGCCGCGTCAAGAAAGTCCTGAGCACCGCTGATGAGGCTCACGTTTGGGATGTTCGTCTTAATGACGATGTCTTGAATGTTTTCCGTGCGCCGGTTCAGAAAGTCGGAGAGCGTCATTTCCGGCACGCCGATACCGAGCGTCGTATGGAGGTTAGCTCCGCCCAGATCCGCGTCCACCAGCAGGACTTTTTGCTTGAGGCGAGAGAGGCAAATGCCTATATTGCCGGTGAGCAGGCTTTTGCCAATCCCGCCCTTGCCACCGCCAATGGCCCAGATTTCCTTCTTGCGAAGAGCATCTTGGAGGTCTAGCATCGTTAAATGTTCTCCTTGAGCGCGATTTCTTCTTCAGTCGCCGATTCAGCTGCATCCATTGAGGAAGTTGCCTCTTCAGACGAGGCCGCGGCCGCGCCTTCAAGGGGAACCTCTTCCATGACCTCCTCGCCGGCATCGAGTTCCCGGAATTCTTTGAGCGTCGGCAAGGCCGAGAGGTCCTTTAACCCGAAGTACTGGAGGAATTCCGGCGTGGAGCCGTACATCATGGGCCTGCCCGGAACGTCTTTCTTGCCCACGATCTTTATGAGGCGACGCTCCATGAGGTTTCGGAGAATGCCGCCGACGTTGACCCCGCGGATAGCCTCCACCTCAGTACGAGTAATGGGCTGCTTATAGGCCACGATGGCAAGCGTCTCGAGTGCAGCCTTCGAGAGTTTGGTTGAGACTTTGACGGAGCGGAACTTCCGTATCCACGAGACGTAATCCGGTCTTGTCGCGAGTTGGTACCCGCCGGCTACTTCGGCCAGCATGACGCCCGCGCCGCGGTTGTCATACTCCTGTCGCAGCGCCTGAATCTGAGCCTCGATCTGCTCTGGCGCTGCCTCCTCGAAAAGGTCCTTCAGTCTGTCAAGGGACAGAGGATTGCTCGAGATAAAAAGCAGCGCCTCGATTGCCGACTTCAATTGTTGATCTTCCAAAAGTATGCTACCTCACAAAAAAGTCAAAAAGATGTCCTGGCGCTGGAAGAACGCAGAGAATAACCGAACAGACGATTTCATATTTTATCTGCATGCATCCGGAAGAATTGTCTTTCACGCGCTTCGATTTTACATCTCAGAGGGGTCACCGAGCTTCCCTAGGGCTACCTTAGCGTTCATCTTCACGTCGATATCCTTCGTGGTTTCAAGGATTTTTCGGACCTTCGGGATGGCGTCCTGTACGATTTCCGGGTTCGAGCCACCAATGTTCCCAAGTGCTGCGATGGCGTTCTTCACCGCGTTCGGGTGCTCGCTGTCCAGGTACTGCATCAGTCGTGGCACCAGGCTCGCTACTTCGTGAGGATAATGAAGGCCGATGGCGCCGAGAGCAAAGAGCACGCCGCCGCAGGTGGCTTCCTTTGAAAATTCCAAAACCTCGACAAGTTTAGGCAGGATGCCACGTATCAGCGCCGGCGCGTTGATGCCGACCTTTCCTAAGGCATGCGCTGCAGCCTCGCGTTCGTCGTCATCGCCCCGCTCTAGCATCTCGATCAAGCGCGGAACGGCGTCCTTCACGAGCTCCGTGTGGGCAAAGCCGATGTTTCCAAGAGCGTAGGCCGCCTCCCGGCGTACGAGGCTCTGCTCGTGGTTCAGGAGCTCCTTGAGCTTGGGTGCGGCCTTTGCTGCCGAGTCCTTGAAACTGAAGCCAAGGTTTCCGACAGCGTTAGCTGCATCGATCTTGATGAACATGTCAGGGTCGTCCAAGAGCGCGATGAGTGTCGGGAGGTGTGGCCTTGTGTCGTTCGGGTAGTCGAAGCCCACACGCGCGAGCAGATTCAACGCGCCTGAACGCATGTCCCCGTTCTTTTCGGAAAGAAGCTTTACGATGTCGCCGATGAGCGAGCGGTCGGCGTAGACGGCGGTCTCGATATCGCCGAATTTTTTCGCTTCTGCAAGCGTCTTGACGTCGGGTTTCATAAGATTTTTTTAAGCCGCTACGAACTTGGAAAAAGATCGATTAAAGTGTCGTGCCGGCTTTCCTATCCGAAAAGATTGCCAGTAACCGTATCGCTATCCTGTGTTTCGGCCACGGCCTTCATGATCCGGATGGCTCCGAATTGCTCAATCTGAAACGCCTTCACCACCCGCGTCTTGATCAGTTCGAGGAGGGCAAGGAACGTCCCGATCACCTGAGCAGCGCTCGTGTTCCCCGCGAAGAGGTCAGCGAAAAGAATACTGTCGACGACCTCGAGCCGAGCCAGGATCTGGGAGATTTTTTCAGTGATCGAGACAGTCTCGGCCGTGATCTCGAACTTCTTGTCCGGGACTCGAGCCATTACGTCTTTGAGCGCCGACAGCAGGTCGAACAGGTGAAAATCGAAGAGCAGAGGCTCGTCGTCTGCTGAAAGCTCAGGAGCGGCATCCACCGGGCGCGTGTACACCCGCGACCATGCTTCCTCCTTTTCCTCGAGCGAGTTCGCAGCTTCCTTGAAACTCTTATACTCAAGTAGCCTCCGGATGAGTTCGGCCCTTGGGTCGATGCCGTCGTCCTCAGCATCGGGGTTTTCGGGGGGCGGCAGCAGCATTTTGGATTTGATGTGGGTGAGCGTCGATGCCATGACGAGGAATTCACCCGCAATCTCCATGTCGAGGCTCTTCATGATGTCAATATATTCGAGGTACTGCTGGGTGATGAGTGCAATGGGAATATCGTATATGTCCAGTTCATGCTTCCTGATGAGATGCAGGAGCAGATCCATTGGACCCTCAAAGATATCGAGTTTGATCTGGTACGCCATGGATAGTTTGAGTCCCTTCGCGCATGGCCGTCGGGTAACGGGCCATGGAGAGTAATTAAATAAAAATTAGCTTTATTTGCCCGAAAAGTCAAGAGGAAACATCATCCAAAGCATACAGCTCTTAACTTATGGTTAGAGGAAAAGCCATTATTCAAGTCTCCAGTCTCTGGTATAATGAAGGTAACGAGATAGGAGATGATAGATGCAGGCTGGTAACGGGGGTTACTCTGAGAAAGAACTCTTGCGCATGATCCGGCGGTGGGTCCCGCGGGATCATGCGCCAAAGCGCGCACAGATAAAGGACACCTCCGACTTCTTCCGCGTAGACTACGATGATGTGGTGGTCCTGAACGATGTCCCCTATTTGATTCGGAACAATGAACGCGAGGGAAGGTTCGGGATTGACGACGAACAGAAGTTCTGGGTCAAGCGCGCACGCAATCTTCTCACAGGAGAGGTCAAGATTCTGAAGTGGGTTTTCAAAGAGCGGTTCAATGCAAGGATCGGCAACCTAGTGTTCGAATGTGTGCGCAGCCCAAACAAGGAAGCACGGATTCTCGAGCTCGTCCGCGGCAGGCCGGACTTTATGCAGGGTGAGACCGTGTTCGATTCCGCCGGAAACCAGATCCGCATCCTGGATTATATCCGTGGCAAGACACTCGGCCAGCTTACACTCGAGATGGGGAAGGATCATGAGGATTTCTTCTATCAGTACTATCCCGCGCTGCTCGACGAGTTCATCGGGGTTGTCGAAGCTATCGGCTTCCTGCATGAAAACGGTGAAAAACATGGCGACATCAGGCGCGACCACATTATCAAGGACGATTCAACGCGGATGTTCCGCTGGATTGACTTCGATTTCAATTACCGCCATGGAGAGAGCCGTTTCGGATATGATCTCTTCGGTCTGGGCAACGTCCTCCTCTTCATCACCGGCCGGGGAGATGTGACCACGCACCGCCTCCTGCGCGAAAGGCCGGAGGCGTTCGATCGGCTCAGGTCAGACGACGTAAATATCGTGTTTCACAACCGTGTAAACAACCTTAAGAAAATTTATCCCTACGTGCCGGAGAAGCTTAACAGCGTGCTGATGCACTTTGCCATGGGCTCGCCGGTGTACTATGAATTTACCAAGGAACTGATAGAGGACCTAGGCGAGGCGCGGGGAGAATTGAACATGTGATGATTTGCCGTGGAGTGCGCAGACTGCGGTGTAGATTTCGGCATTGGATATTCAAATTCAAATCTCTGCGGTTTAAGCGATTCTCGGTTAGAATATCTTCTGTATTTCGAAAGGAGCAAATCCATGAGTGCTGAAGCCACCAGTCTGATGAAAGATAAGCATCTCCTGATCGCAGTCGATGAAACGGAGAGCTCGCGCCGCGCCGTGCTTTACGTCGCCGACTTCCTCGGAGGATTCCCTGGCTTTCGGGTCACACTCCTGAGCGTCATTGCTGAGCCTGAGGAAGATTTTTTCGATAACGACGAGGAGGTGAATACCTGGATCAGGGACAAGATTGACGTTACAAACAAGATGCTTGAAAACTACCGCCAGGTCTTGATACAATCCGGGTTCGCAGAGGACAAAGTCCGGCACCGCGCCTGTGTCGGCGAAGCTAAGGCGTTTTCCGAAGCCATTCTCGAAACCCGATGCGACCTTTCCTGCTGCACCATCGTCGTCGGGAGACACCACAAATCCAAGACCGAAGAGTTCCTCTTTGGCAGCACCTCAAGCAAGCTCATCCACGAGGCCAAGAGCTGCTCCGTATGGGTGGTGGAATAGATGAGTTAGAGAGTTGGATGTAGAAGAGTCCCGCCAAGGCGGCGAGTGAAATCGGGGACGGATTAGGATGACATCTTCTATCCAGACCCCTTCACTCCTCATTTTTTATGATACGTGCATCTGGCGCGGGGTTTTCAAACATGATTTTTTTTAATCCTGATTTCATGCCCACAAGATGAGCCAATCATCCTAAAACCTTCATAAATTCTGACTAAATATGGTATAAAAATCGCCTTGACAACACAACATGTTGTGGTATACTGCCTAACAGTTTTGTTTCTGGAGAATCGTTTCCTTCTGTTATATGCTTTTCCTAGCTTCACCCATGAATAAAGCACAATAGGCTTCACCCAGGATCAATGCATCATAGGCAGGGCCGTATGGCAAATTCGTTAATATACTGTTTTAATCATCTAGCGAGCCAACTGACCAAGTAATAATACTAATGCCGGGGTGGTTATCAAGCCACCCCGGCTTTAATTTGGATTTATAATTTTTTAACGGCTTAGAGGAGGCGTCGTATGAAGAGCGTGGCTTCTGTTTCGGCACCAGCACCCGGCAAGGGGCTCAATCTATCCGAGAATTGTCTTAAGGTTCTCGAAAAACGCTACCTTAAGCGGAACGAGGACGGGACAGTTGTCGAAACAGCAGTAGACATGTTCACGCGCGTGGCACGAACAATTGCCGAGGCAGACAGGGCATACGGAAAGTCCGATGCCGAGGTAGAGCGGACCGCGATCGAATTCTATCGACTCATGACATCCCTCGAGTTCCTGCCGAACAGCCCCACGCTCATGAACGCCGGACGCGAGCTCGGACAGCTCTCGGCCTGCTTCGTGTTGCCCGTCGGTGACTCCATGGACGAGATCTTCGAGTCAGTGAAGCAGGCGGCACTTATCCACAAGTCCGGCGGCGGCACAGGCTTCTCGTTCTCCCGCATCCGACCGAAGAATGACGTTGTCAAGTCCACCAAGGGTGTGTCATCGGGTCCCATATCATTCATGACCGTCTTCGACGCGGCCACGGAGACGGTGAAGCAGGGCGGCACGCGACGCGGAGCAAACATGGGCATTCTGCAGGTGGACCACCCGGACATCCTGGACTTCATCACCTGCAAGCAGCAAAGCGACCGGCTGAACAACTTCAACATCTCCGTTGCTATCACTGACTCCTTCATGGAGGCGATTGAGAAGGATGGCGAGTACGATCTGGTGTCGCCACGTAACAAGGGCGTGGTCAAGAGCCTGAATGCCCGCCGGGTTTTTGATACCGTGGTGAACATGGCCTGGAAGAACGGCGATCCCGGCATCATTTTCCTCGATCGCATCAATCAATACAATCCCACACCACACATGGGAAAAGTGGAATCCACCAACCCCTGCGGTGAGCAGCCGCTTCTGCCATACGAGTCCTGCAACCTGGGCTCAATCAATCTGGCCCGCATGCTGGCGAAGCACGGCAAGGCTGTGGACTACGACAAGCTCCGGCACACGGTGCAGCAGGCGGTCCACTTCCTGGATAACGTCATCGATGTGAACCGCTATCCCATAGAAAAGATCGGCCAGATGACCCGCGCAAACCGAAAGATCGGTCTCGGAGTCATGGGTTTCGCAGACATGCTCCTCGAGATGGGTGTTCCATACAACTCTGATGAGGCCGTCAAGCTCGGCGAGTCGCTTATGAAATTCATCACCGATGAAGGCCGGAAGATGAGCGAAGAGCTTGCCAGAGAGCGCGGGGCCTTCCCGAACTTCAAGGGCAGCATCTATGACAAACCGGGACAGCCCGCCGTGCGGAATGCGACGGTGACGACGATTGCGCCGACAGGCACGCTCTCGATAATCGCCGGTTGTTCAAGCGGCATCGAACCGCTCTTCGGCCTCACCTTTGTCCGAAAGGTGCTCGATGGGGCTGAACTCCTCGAAGTGAACCCTGTATTTGAGCGGGTTGCGAAGGAGCTAGGCTTCTATTCCGACAGACTTATGAAAGAAATCGCCGAACACGGGGGGTGCACGGGCGTCTCGACGATCCCTGCAGACGTACAGCGCGTGTTCGCCACTGCCCACGACATCACCCCCGAGTGGCACATCCGCATGCAGGCTGCATTCCAGAAATATACCGACAACGCGGTTTCCAAGACCGTGAATTTCCCATACAGCGCCGCACAGGACGATGTCAAGAAGGTGTACATGCTGGCGTACAAGCTTGGCTGCAAAGGCGTGACCATCTACCGTGACGGATCGCGCGATGAGCAGGTGCTCTCCACCGGTGCCACGGAAAAGGCCCGCAAAGCCGCTGCCGCAGGCCATCCGGTTACGGTGGCATCGGCCTCACCGGAGCTGGCAGAGGAGAAAAAGCCGCGGAGCAGGCCCCTGTTCACTCACGGTGTCACACAGAAGATCCCGACGGGGTGTGGCAATCTCTACATTACGATCAACGAGGACGAGGAGGGCATCTGCGAGGTCTTCTCGACAATGGGCAAGTCAGGCGGATGTGCCGCAAGCCAATCAGAAGCAGTAAGCCGCATGGTCTCCCTCGCGCTTCGTTCCGGGGTATCCATCGATTCGATCATCAAGCAGGTGAAAGGGATCCGCTGTCCGTCTCCGGCATGGGGAGAGGGCGGCTCGATCCTGTCCTGTCCCGATGCCATCGGCCGGGCGCTCGAACGCTATACCAAGGACGGCATGAGCCACCGGCACCTTCATAAACCCAAGGCTACAGCGGCACAGCAAACGGTCGCCTATGCATCGTCCGACTGCGGTCAGGGAGGAAGTAAGAACCACCTTGGTCTCTGTCCGGAGTGCCCAGACTGTGGCGGACTGCTGGAGTTCGGCGAAGGGTGCGCCTTCTGCAGGGGGTGCGGATTCTCAAAGTGCGGATGATTATAGTACGAAGTGCGGATTTGAGGATTTGGTATGGTGGACACAACACGATAAGATAAACTGCAGGCGGGCGGCATAAACTGGGATAAAGTGAGGCAGACGATTGCCATTAGCAGAATTGAAGTACAGGGCATCCTGAATAATAAAAACCGGGAGAGTTTTCTCCCGTTTTTTTATATGCTGGAAGACCCCAAAAAAGCCATTATGGATCTAACAATATGAAATTTAAGGAGATTATATGACGCTAAATCTCGATGATGTCATCCTTGAGCTATACCGGCTTGCCGAGACCAAACAATGGGATGGTGCAAAAACGGAAGAGGCACTTGCTGCCGCTATAGAGGGTATGGAGCAGATCTGGGAGCTCAGGCAGGCGGATAAGAGGAAGACCGCAATGGTGAAAGCGAACAAGAAACAGCCGCGGATGTGGTGTTAAGTTTCCCTTCAGAAAAAAACTTGACATTTGGTCGGGATGCTTCTACATTATTAATAATTAGGTATCGCAGCCATCAAAATGCTGCATGTGATCCGTCTAGTATATCCTGTACGCAGGTTATTTTATATACAGCCAGTACCGCCATTCTTCCCGTGGAACACGGGTTATCAGCTGATAAGGAGGGGAATGCCTATGGGTATGGAGAGAGTTTCGCAGTTTGAGTGCAGGGTATGCGGCAGAAAAATAGACGTCTCGAGAACGGGTGATGTATATGAAGAGCCTGTGTATTGCTGCGGCTTGGAAGCCCTGGAAATAAAGGCTCCGGAAACGACAGCTGCCCCGGCGGCGCCTGCGGTCAGGAAGAAGGTTGCAAAGAAAAAGGCCGCAAAAAAGAAGGCCGCCAAGAAGGCGAAGAAAAAAGCTGCCAAGAAGAAAGCATCAAAGAAAAAAGCAACTAAGAAGAAAGCCGCGAAAAAGAAGGCACGGAAGAAGGCATCCAAGAAAAGAAGGTGATCAGCATCCATCGAATTCCCAGGGGCTTCCGGAGCAGATGATTCCGGAAGCCCTTTTTGTTTTTACCCCATTCGATAAAACAGTTGACTTATCTTGTATCAGGCTTTAGGATTCTTCCCATGCGGACTACAGCGTATCTGGAGAGACGGATCAGGCGGTTTGCGGGTAGGGCCGTGGACGATTTCGGCCTGATACAGCGCAATGACCGAATCTTAGTGGCTCTGTCCGGCGGGAAAGACAGTTGGACGTTGCTCCATGTTCTGGACAACCTTAGACGACGGGCACCGGTGAATTTTTCCATCATCGCTGTTACGATCCACCCCGGTTTCCCGGGGTTTCAAACCCGCCCGATCGAGGCGTATTTGCGTGAACACGGACATGAATACCGCATCGTTTACGCCCCGATCCACGATATCATGCTCGAAAAACTGAAGCCTGAGGACACTCCCTGCGCTCTCTGCGCCCGGGTCCGCAGAGGCGTACTGTATACTCAGGCGATCGAGCACGGCTGCACGAAGGTCGCTCTAGGGCACCACCGTGACGATTTTATCGAGACGCTGCTGCTCAACCAGTTCTACAACGGCACCCTCAAAGCCATGGCCCCACTCATGCTAGCTGAGGACGGCAGGAACGTGGTGATTCGCCCGCTCGTGTATGTGCCCGAGGACGTAATCATCCGGTATGTCTCGACGGCCGCGTTTCCGGTTACCTGCTGTGCATGTCCCTCCTGCGGAGATCCGGACATGAAAAGGGCAAGGATAAAAAAACTGCTCCTTGACCTTGAGCAGGAACAGCCGGGAATAAAGTCAAGCTTGCTTGCAGCGATGGGAAATATCCGACTCCGGCATTTACTGGTACGGGACTGGCAGAAACAAACAACCAAAAACGGTAGATGATCCGCTCATCAGGCTTCGATAATGCGGTCGGAGGGAGACAAAAGGTTTGACATTTTATGCTTAAGAAGCATATAATTTAACGACGAAAGTCGCTTAGCAAAAGTCTGCCCCGCGGAGGCCATTATGGCTGAAAGCAAGAAACTTGGCGAACTCTTGAAAGAAGCCGGACTCATCGATGACTTTCAACTCCAGACGGCTCTCTCATACCAGCGCAACTGGGGCGGAAAGCTGGGTGCCATCCTCATTGAACTTGAGTTCGTCCGCGAGGAGGATCTTGCCAAAATCATTGCAGACAAACTGCGCACGCAGTATGTAAACCTTTTTAATCCGGAGGTGCCCGCGGATATTATCAACTTGATCAAGGGCGATGTTGCGAAAAAATACAATGTGGTCCCCGCAAAAAAGGAGGGAGGGACGCTCGTGGTTGCGATGGCCGATCCCATGGATTTCGAGGCTGTCGATGCGCTCAGGTTCATAATCAATCTGAAGATAAAACCGGCGCTGGCCCTGGAATCGGAAATCAAGGATGCCATCCGGAAATATTATGACGGTGAGGAGGTTGTCAGAAAGACCAAAACCACTTTCCGTGATATCACTGCAGCTGCGGGGAAAATGGAGATCATACGGGGAAGCGACCTCAAGATGGCCCCGGCAACAGAACAAGTCTCACCTATCCTGCCGCAGGAGGAAGCAGCGCGACAGGAACTGTCAGACAGCAGGGTACGCATCGATGCACTCATCAGCCTGCTGATCGAGAAAGACATTATAACACGTGACGAACTTACCAAAATGATTTATCAGAAGAAAATCGGGCTCTGAAAGAGAGGATCGGGATGCGCACTGGCTTATCTGAATTGATGGATGCAGTGTTGCAGAACTTCGTCAGAACGACATCGGCGAAAAGAGGAAAATCATGAAGAGACTTGTTTTGGCAGTCATCGCGCTCGTAACGCTGGCGGGCAATGGGTCAGTCTCTCGGGCCCAGGAATACACGGGGCCCAAGCTGTCGGTTGACCAGCTCACATATCATTTTGGCAAGGTTCTCCAGGGGGAGCAAGCTGAACATATCTTTGAAATCCACAATGTGGGCAAGGAAACCCTTGTGATCAATCGTATGCAGGCCGGCTGAGGCTGTACGGCAGCGGTGATTAGTTCTAATCGCCTAGAACCGGGAAGCGTAGGGCAGGTAAAGGTTACGGTCGATACCACGGGAAGAAAGGGATACACTGAAAAACATGTCACGGTATTTACGAATGATCGCATGATGCCCGCGGTGACGCTTACCGTTTCCCTGGATATTATACAAAAGTAACAACATGCACATATTTCATGTCATTTCACGGCTGTCTGAACTATTTTCTTGACAATTTTCTACAGCTTATGCTACTGTTTGACGGTTTTGGCCGGAAATCATCAAAGCGAGGCAGTTTATTTTGAAACAACACAGACATCCGCAATATCCCAGCGATATGCCAACCCCGGGCATGGGTCCCGCCCCGGCGGGATTATAGTTTCTTCTATATTGCTAGAAATCATTGCGCTGCATCATTCAACTACAATACCAACTAAAACATTAACCAGATGTCTCTTTGGAGGATATCATCATGCAGAAAAAATATCTTTTGGCGCCCGGACCGACGCCTGTCCCGCCCGAAGCGCTGCTAGCCATGGCCATGCCGATCATCCATCACCGGGCGCCGGACTTCCTTCCTGTGCTCGATGCAGCAAAGAAAGGCCTCCAGTGGCTCTACCAGACTAAAAATGATGTGCTTATCCTTTGCGCCACCGGCACCGGCGGCATGGTTGGCTCGGTGAACAATTTCCTGATCCCCAGCGACGAAGTGCTCGTGGTGAACGGCGGTAAGTTCGGCGAGCGCTGGGTCAAGATTTGCCAGGCCTACGGCATGAAGGTGGAGGAAATCGTCGTGGAATGGGGCTCTGCGGTCAAGCCTGAGCAGGTCGAGGCAGCACTCAAGAAGAACCCCAAGATCAAGGCCGTGTTCGTGCAGGCCAACGAAACGTCCACCGGCGTTTACCACGATATTAAGTCACTTGCAGCAATCGTGAGAAAGACGGATGCGATCTTCGTCGTTGACGCCATTTCCGCCCTCGTGGCACATGATCTTCGCGCTGACGAGTGGGGAATCGATGTAATGGTGGGAGGATCGCAGAAGGGCGTGATGCTGCCGCCGGGCCTCGCGTTCGTATCGGTGAGCGACAAGGCCTGGAAAATGGCCGATTCGGCTAAAACGCCGAAGTTCTATTTCAACTTCAAAAAGGAGCGGGAGAACCTGGCCAAGAATCAGACCAACTTCACCTCGGCAGTGACGCTTATCATCGGGCTTAACTCCTGTCTCATGATGCTGAAGGAAGAGGGGCTCGAGAATATTTTTGCGCGTCATGAGAAGCTTGCCAAGGCCATGCGAGCGGCAGTCGGGGCACTCGGGCTAAAGCTCTTTCCAAAGGAAAGTCCGAGCAACGCGCTTACGGCGATCGAGGCACCGCCAGGCGTTGATGGCCAAGCAATCTATAAGAACCTGAGAGAGAAGTACGGGATCACCGGGGCAGGCGGCCAGGACAAACTTAAGGGCAAAATCTTCCGAATCGCGCACTTGGGATATGCCGACACCTTTGATGTGATAACGGCCGCAGCAGGAATTGAGATGGTGCTAAAAGGCCTCGGCCATCCGATCAAACTCGGCATGGGCGTAGCAGCAGCACAGGAAATATTGATGAAGTAAGGCAATCACTGTTGCCACGAGGGCGCAAAGAAACGAAAAAATGAATGCCTTGCTTGGGCCTTAGCAACTTTGTGGCAAGCATTTTCGGAGGATTTCATGAATGTTCTCATCAGCGATAACCTTTCACCTGTCGGGGTGGAGATTTTGAAAAAAGCGGGATTAGAAGTCGATGCCCGGAGCAAGACCGCACCTGAAGAAATCGCGAAGATAATCGGCGGCTATGATGCCCTCATTATCCGCTCTGCAACGAAGGTCACGAAAGAGCTCCTCGATAAGGCAACGAAGCTCAAGGTCGTGGGACGCGCTGGGAGTGGCCTGGATAATGTGGACATCGGAGCTGCGACCAAAAAAGGCGTGGTCGTTATGAACACGCCCGGCGGGAATACCGTGACCACGGCGGAACACACTATCGGCATGCTGTTCGCCTGCGCCCGGATGATTCCGCAGGCCTATGCTTCGCTGAAGGGGGGCAAATGGGAGAAGAAGAGATTCGAGGGCGTGGAACTTTACGACAAGACACTCGGTATCGTAGGGCTGGGCGCCATCGGTGGAGTGGTAGCGAACCGCGCCGTGGGGCTCGGCATGAAGGTCCTGGCTTACGATCCGTTCATATCAGCGGAGAAGGCAAAGAGCCTTGGGATCGAGCTCGTAGATCTGACCACGATCTACAAACAATCGGATTTCATCACATTTCACACCCCAAAGACCAAGGAGACGGCCAACCTCATCAACAGGGATACGATTGCCCGAATGAAGGACGGCGTGCGCATCATCAACTGCGCCCGCGGCGGGATTGTGAACGAACAGGATCTGTATGAGGCACTCAAGAGCGGAAAAGTGGCGAGCGCGGCCTTTGATGTGTTCGAGAAAGAGCCGCCGGAGAATCACCCGCTGCTGACGCTCGACAATTTCATTGCGACCCCGCATTTAGGCGCGTCCACGCGGGAGGCGCAGGAGAACGTTGCCGTTGCGATTGCAGAGCAGGTTGTGGATTATCTCATTGCGGGGACCGTGCGGAATGCGGTAAACGTACCGTCTGTGCCGGCTGACCAGCTTCCGGCACTTAGTCCTTACATTAACCTTGCCGAGCGTATGGGCCTGTTCATCGCCCAGCTTTACGAGGGCGGCCTCACCCAGGTGACGGTGGAGTACAGCGGTGAGGTGGCGAACCTGAAGCAGGAACCGATCACGCTCGCTGCCCTCAAGGGACTGCTTACCCCCACGCTCCAGGAGAATGTGAACTATGTGAACGCGCCTTTGATCGCCAAGGACCGCGGCATCGATGTGAAGGTGTCAAAGTCCAGCGAGGCAACGGAGTACACCAGCCTTGTTACTCTCAGGATCAGGGCGGGCGGCAAGGACGTGTCCGCGGCCGGAACGCTTAATAGCAAGAAGGAACCACGCATCATACAGGTGGACAACTTCCCGATGGAGACAGTGCCTGAGGGTGATATGCTTGTGCTCATGAACAACGACAAACCCGGCGTGATTGGCGGCATTGGAACTCTACTCGGTCAGAACGGAATCAATATCGCGCGGATGCAGTTCGGCCGCGAGAAGCAGGGTGGTTTGGCCATGTCCGTGGTGAGCATCGATAGCGCCGTCTCCGACGAGTTGATGGGCAAGATCAGGAAGCTGCCGAACGTGCTGTCGGTGAAGCTCGTGAAAATATAGCGTTACGCTCAAGAAGTAAAAGAACCGTAATGAAAAGCCGTCCGTCACGTCGGTTGTTTTAAGGAGAAACAATGTCAGTGTTAGTGGTTGTAGGCGCCCAGTGGGGCGATGAAGGCAAGGGCAAGATCATAGACCTGCTCACCGAACGAGCTGACGTCGTTGCACGCTATCAGGGCGGTCACAACGCAGGCCACACCGTGGTCGTGGGCATGGATGAATTCATCCTGCATCTGATCCCATCCGGCATCCTGCACAAAGGTAAAACCTGCATCATCGGGAACGGTGTAGTCGTTGACCCTGCCGCACTGATTGAAGAAATGGACGGATTGCGGCTACGCGGCATCAGGTTCGGCGAAAGCTTGCTCATAAGCGGGAACGCGCACCTGATAATGCCCTATCACAAAGCAATCGATATTGCGAGTGAGAAATTGAAGGGGAACAAAAAGATCGGGACCACGGGCAGGGGCATCGGCCCAGCCTACGCCGACAAAATCAGCCGCAAGGGCATTCGGATGGCTGATCTCCTGGATGCCAAAACGTTCCGCGAGAAACTCGCCTGCAACACCGGCGAAGCGAACTTCCTGCTTGAGCGTTTCTACAATGCGCCGCTCGTTCATCTTGATCAGGTCTATGAAGAATACCTGAGTTATGGGAAGAGGCTTAGGAAGTACATCGCAGACACAACACTCATTCTCAATCAGGCAGTGAAAAAAAACAAGAAGGTCTTGGCAGAAGGAGCGCAAGGCACGCACCTGGATGTGGACCACGGGACCTATCCTTTTGTGACCTCGTCAAGTCCTACGGCAGGCGGCGCATGCACTGGTCTGGGCATCGGCCCGAATGCCATAACCGATGTCATGGGCATCGTGAAGGCCTATACCACGCGCGTGGGCAGCGGTCCATTCCCCACGGAGCAGCAGAATAAATTCGGTGAGCAGCTCCGCGCCCGTGGTAAGGAATACGGCGCTACGACGGGCAGGCCGAGGCGGTGCGGTTGGGCCGATACGCTCGTCATCCGGCATGCTGTCCGCGTGAACGGCATGACGAGCGCCGCTATAACCAAGCTCGATGTTCTCGACACTTTTGACGAGATCAAAATCTGCGTAGGATACAAGTACAAGGGGAAACTGTACGAAGAGATGCCGTCGGAGCTCTCGATTCTCGAAAAAGGAACGCCGCAGTACATCACCCTGCCCGGATGGAAGCAGACCACGATTGGCATCAAAAAATATGATGACCTTCCGAAGAAAGCGCGGGCCTATGTGGAGAAACTTTGCAAGCTGTCAGGGGTCAAGCCGAGCATTATCTCTACCGGGGCGAGGCGGGACGAGACCGTCATCCTCGAACAGCCGTTCAAGAAGGCTGCTCTCCCAAATGTAAGGAAACGATAGGTATTTTCAGTTGACAAATACAGGGCTTCTTTGTTAATATACGGACTCTTTAAAAAGGGCAGATTAGTGCATGGGCCGATAGCTCAGTAGGTAGAGCACCGCCCTTTTAAGGCGGGTGTCCTGGGTTCGAATCCCAGTCGGCTCACCATTTCATCACGGTGGCGAGTTTTTGGAGTTTTCTTCTGGACTCCTAACTCCGCACCAGACACCCAGAACTTACATAATGTCCCCATCGTCTAGCCCGGCCCAGGACACCGCCCTTTCACGGCGATAACGGGGGTTCGAATCCCCCTGGGGACGCCATTTTTCTTTCATAAAATCAATTACTTCTATTGGACTTTTCATCGATGTGCACTACCAGTGCACCATCAACAATGTGTCTATACATCTCCACAGAACGTTTTACGTACTTTCTCGACATTCCTCGCGTAGTCTGACCTAAAATCGCCTCTATCTGTTCCTCCGTTGCACCCTGCTGAGCATAACTTGTCGCAGTAGTGTGTCTTGTCGCCGGATATAAACT
>Ga0187777_10000058_pt1 | contig 80082 bp, 81 predicted proteins | sample 1015_Q2_SP5_10_M_FD_132416 | JGI IMG/M metagenome (GOLD analysis project Ga0187777, IMG submission 132416) | Tropical peat soil microbial communities from peatlands in Department of Meta, Colombia - 1015_Q2_SP5_10_MG | ecosystem: Environmental > Terrestrial > Soil > Wetlands > Peat | place... | reverse complement strand
GTGCGCGGGCCGGTGGCCTCGATCGTCGGCGTCGGGGTGTACATCTGCGGCATCAGCGGTAGCCCTCGACGGGATAGTCCTTGCGCAGCGGATGCCCTTCCCAGTCTTCCGGCATCATGATGCGCCGCAGGTTGGGATGGCCCGCGAAACGCACGCCGAACAGGTCGTAAACCTCGCGCTCGAAAAAATTCGCCGACGGCCACACCGAGGTGACAGTCTCGAGGCCGGGATCGTCTCCGGCGAGCCTGACCTTCAGCCGCAGCCGCTCGTGCCGCGGAATTGATAGCAGATGGTAGATCACCTCGAAGCGCGGCTCGTTGGGATACCAGTCAACGCAGGTAACGTCGGCAAGGAAGTTGAACTGCAGCTCGCGCTCGTCGCGGAGGATGGCGCACGCCTCGCGCAGGGCAGCGCTCTTCACGACTATGGTCAGTTCGTCGCGGTCAAATTTGGCGGCCTCGACCGCGCCTGGGTTCCACGCCAGCAGCCGCGCCAGAGCTGGGCGCTCTTTCAGTTGCTCGAGATCGGTAATGGCTGGTGCGAGCGGCATCGAGCTACAATCCGCTCCCTTCCGGCTTGGACCAATCCAGTACGCCCTTCTTCCAGATGTAGAAAAAGCCGGCCAGGATCACCAAAATGTACACCAGCATCTCCAGGAAGCCGAACATCTTGAGCTCGCGGAAAATTACCGCCCAGGGATACAGGAACACGGCTTCCACGTCGAACAGGATGAACAGCATGGCCACCAGGTAAAACTTTACCGAGAAACGGTGGCGGGCATCGCCCACCGGGGTAATGCCGCATTCGTAGGGCTGCAGCTTGGCGCGGGAGGGTCGGCGCTTGCCCACCAGCGCCGAGAGGATGACAATCGCACAGGCGAGCGCCAGCGCAAACAACACATGGATCAGGATCGGCAGGTAGCGGGCGAAGTAGTTGTCCGGCATAATAAGGGGGCGCTATATGGTCCGCGACAACAGGTTGCCAAACCATTGAGTGTAAGTTTCGCTCTCGCCACTGTCAACTGAGCCGGGGCGATAGCAAGGAAGAACGACGCGCCGCCATGATCTTCGGCTTTAATACCGCCGTCAAACACGGCGAGACCCTTTACCAGATCCAGAGCGAACCACGCGATCGCGAGCGCGTGCTCGAAACTCAGGTTTTCGTGGGAGGCCGCTGCATCGGCAAGCGGGCCACTTCCTACGACGAGGTGTTCTTTCAGCCCGGCTCGATCGAATACCAACTCCACGAACTGCTCCGCGAACAGCATCGCGCCGTGGTCGAGGCCGCACGTGGAGGCCGTCTGGACGACTTGCTGCGCAGCCCCGGCCAGCCGGCTGAGCTGGCGGTGCACTTTCTCAATGCTGATTCGGTGTTTGTGGATAATGCCGTAGTCATGCGCTTCCGCGTCACCGCTGGCGGCGAGGCCGTGCCGGGCGCCAGCCTGACTTCCCGCTTACGGCTTAAGCAGGCTGAACCGGTCTATTCTCAGGCGACGACGGATGCGGCAGGCACCGCCGAGATGAGAGTCGCCTTGAGCGAAAACGCGCTGCAGGATGCCGATGTCCTTGTGGAAGCCATGCATGCCGGAAGGTCGGCGGTTCGCAAGTTCCGGCTGCGAGAGTCGAGGTAGTGTCGGCCTCGTGCGACGCTACCTCCGTTCGGCGATACCGAGCACTGGCATTTCGGGATAGCTGGCGTTGACGCGTCTCCACTGTTCGCGGTCCTCATCGAGCAGCCGCGCTTCGACCACCATAGCTTCAAAGTCGCGGATTCGGAGCATGCGCAACGCGGCGTTAACGTCGCTGGCGGTCACAATCTGGTAACCCTGGCCCTCCAGGACCAGGTCCAGCGCCGGCGGGCGCACGGTCTCGCCCACATAGAGAATCCTCCCATTAGCGCTCATAGCTCAGGACTCCTTTCCGCCGCGCTGCTCCATGGCGAGCAAGGCTTTCTTTCGTTCAATTCCCCAGCGATATCCGCCGAAATCTCCGGTGCCGCGCACGACGCGATGGCAGGGAATCGCGACCGCCACGGGATTGCTGGCGCACGCCCGGGCCACGGCCCGCGCGCTCGACGCACTGCCGATGGCACGGGCCACTTCGCCGTAGGACTTCGTTTTCCCGTACGGGATTGACTGCAGGTGCTCCCACACGCGGCGCTGCAACGCCGTTGCCTGCACGTCGAGCGGCAACTGCGGCAGCGGATGCTGGCCATGAAGCTGGTCGAGCAGGGCGCGCACCCAGCGCCGCAACACCACGTCGCCACGACGAAGCGTGCCGTCTGGAAACTCGCGCCGCAAGCCTTCCAGCAGCGCACCATCGGAATCTGCGAACGAGATCGCGCACACGCCGCGGTCAGTGGCCGCCAACAGCATCCGCCCGACAGGAGAATCGAGCGTGGTGTAGCGGACGAATAATCCCTTGCCGCCCCGCTGATAGGTGACAGGCGTCATGCCCAGTTGCGAACCGCTGCGCTCGTAGAGCCGGCTGCTGGAGCCGAAGCCTGCTTCGTAGATGGCATCGGTCACCGAGCGTCCGGAGCGAAGCTGCGCCTTGAACGACTTCATGCGGATAGTATCCGCATACTTGCGCGGGCTTACGCCGGTCACCGACTTGAAGACACGTTGTAGATGGAATGGGTTCATGCCGAAGCGCTCGCCCAGTCCCGCCAGCGTCACCGGTTCATCGGCATGCTCACGAAGGAACTGGCAGATGCTCTCAACTGTCTTCATCCGGGAGTCGGGGTCGCGGGGACGGCAGCGCAGGCACGCGCGAAAGCCAGCGCGCTCCGCTTCGTCCGGCTGGGAGAAGAAGCGCACGCGGTCGCGCCGCGGTCGCCGCGATGGACACGATGGCCGGCAATAAACGCCGGTGGAAGTCACGGCGAAGACGAAGACGCCGTCGCGGCTGGCGTCCCGCGCCATCACCGCCTGCCAACGCCGGTCCTGGTTTGCGCTGTTCATCAAAGGGTTGATTATCGTATGGCTCATGAACAGACGATACTGTTTGGATGGTTTAGCGGGCTATCCGATTCTTGCGTCCAAAGTGTTTTTCCGATTTTCGTGATGTGAGAGCTTCTACAATATTTCTCGTGAAACTCGTGATCAATGGCGAAGAGCGCAGCTTCGGCGAGGGCTTGACGCTGGCTGCGCTGGTCGAACAACTGGGCGTCAAAGCCGACCGCGTGGCCGTCGAACTGAACCACATCATTGTGCGCCGCGATGCCTGGGCCGCCACCAAGCTGCGCGAGGGCGACCGGCTGGAGGTCGTGCACTTCGTCGGCGGCGGCGCAACGTAGCGAGCCTTCCCGCTATTATTAGTTTCGCCGGTTCTTTTCCACAAACAAGCTGCTTGACTCTATACAGGTCCGACCTAGAATGTTTCAAACAATTGCAAATAAATTGTTTGAATTGATGGCCCATCTTCTCACCTCGAACGAAGCGGCGGCGCTCACCGGCATCTCGCTGCGCCAGTTGCAGTGGTGGGATGAGCGCGGGCTGGTGGTGCCCGCGCGCCAGGGCCATCGCCGGTTGTACTCGCTGGATGACCTTGCCGAGGTAGCGGTGATCGCCGAGCTGCGCCGCAAGGGTTTCTCGCTGCAGCGCATGCGCAAGGTGGTGCGCTTCCTTCGCCAGGAACTGGGGAAGCGGCTGGTCGAGACCGTCAGGGGTGATTCCGATTATCACCTGCTCACCGATGGCCGCCGCATTTACGTGGAGAACTCGGCCGAGCAGGTGATTGACATTCTGAAGAATGCTCGCCAGCCAATGTTCGCGGTCTGCCTCTCGGACGCGGTGCGCCGCGTTCACCCCAGGTTACGCAAGTCTGCCAGCTCCGCGCGAGGCGGAGGAGGCATGCAGTCCAGGAAGAGAGTGGCAGCAAAGCTCCGCGCCTGAGCGGGGCTTTTTTGTTGTCAGGAAACCACGGACGGAGGAACTGATGGTCGCGGAACTGAGCATCCTGAGCGAATGGATTCCCGAGCAGATGGAGCCCGGGACGCTATTCGTGCTGGAGAACGCCGGGGAAGTGGGCGAGAGCGATGACCCGTATTGGGCGGTGCTGGCTTGTCCTTCCTGCGGTACGCTGGGCCTGATCACGCGCCGCCAGATTGCCGGCCTGATCCCCGTGATCTGCGGCTCCAACAGTTGCTCGGCGCAGTTCCTGATTCATGACAGCCAGATTGTGGCCCGCAAGCCAAGCTAGAGTACCAAGTACCCAGTCCCAAGTACCAGGTTCAGCTTGGCTCCCCACCGAGACAGATCATTCGGCGTATCCAGCAGCTACTTCTTGCCAACATCCGCGCGGGTGACCGCGATCGGTATCTGCTCCACGATCTGGATGCCGTAACCCTGCAGCGCGACCACTTTTCGGGGATGGTTGGTCAGCAGCCTTATGGCGGAGATGTTCAGGTCAGAGAGGATCTGGGCGCCGATGCCGACCTCGCGCTGGGTCTTGCGCTGGTGCTCGGGATGGGAGGGCTCGCGCACGTCGCGGTGGAAGGTGAGTGTGGGGCGGTCGTTCACGTGTTCGACGGAGAAGCCCTTCGACGTCTGATGCAGATAGATAAGTGCGCCGCGGCCCTCGGCGGCGATCATCTCCAGGGAGCGCCGGATGATCTGGTGGCAATCGCACCAGGTAGCGCCGAAGACGTCCCCCACCAGGCAGTGGGCATGCATGCGCACCAGCTCGGGTTTTGAGCCGTCGTGCTCGATGTCGCCCATCACCAACGCGATGTGTGAATTGTGCGCCATCTCGCTTTCGTAGGCGATCATACGGAACTCGCCAAAGGGAGTGGGCAGCATGGATTCGCCGATGCGATGCACCAGTCTCTCGTGTCGCATGCGGTAGCGAATCAGCTCCGCCACCGTCAGCATTCTGAGGTTGTGCTCGCGGCAGAACTCGAGCAGCTGCGGCACCCGCGCCATGGTGCCGTCCTCGTTCATGATCTCGCAGATCACGCCCGCGGGAACCAGTCCGGCCAGCCGCGCCAGGTCCACGGAGGCTTCGGTCTGCCCGGCACGCACAAGTACGCCGCCTTTGCGGGCGCGCAGGGGAAAAATGTGTCCCGGGCGCGCCAGGTCATCGGGACGCGTCGCGGGATCAATGGCTACCTGAATGGTGCGGGCCCGGTCGAAGGCGGAGATCCCGGTGGTGACGCCCTCGCGCGCATCGATGGCCTCGCAGAACGCGGTGCCGAACTGCGAGGTATTCTCCGTGGTCATGGGCTTGATGCGCAGGTGCTCCAGCCGTTCCTCGGTCATGGCCAGGCAGATCAGCCCGCGCCCGTGCCGTGCCATGAAGTTGATGGCTTCGGGTGTGACCTTTTCGGCCGCGAGCGTCAGATCGCCTTCGTTCTCGCGGTCCTCGTCATCTACCACCACCACCATCCGCCCCTTGCGGATCTCGGCGAGGGCCGTGTCTACATCACAGAATGGCGAAGCTTCGGGCATCGGCGTGACCCCAGAATTGTAGCAAAGACCCTGAGTCGCAGACTTCTTCACAAGAAAACAGGGCTAACAAGAAAACGGGCCGTCACCAGGACGGCCCGCAGGAGGTTCTCTCCAGGAGGTCGCTTACAGCGTCGATTCGATCTCGAACCCCCAAGCCTGCAATAAAGACTCGGGGATAAACTTGGAGTTCTTGTTGCGCCGCGCCCACTCTCTCAAACGCGTGGAGCGGAGGTACTGATCGGGGCTCAGCTTGAACTCCTTCACTGCCTGTTCGAAGGAGGTTACTATCGGAACCACCGGTCCAATCGGCTCCGGTTTTCCCCAGTTGGGGTTGCCACGTCTCTTAGCCATGATAAGTTCGTCCTGCCTTGTGTCAGTTCTAAGCTATTGGATTCAATGCCGCTGACCTAAGATTCGTCCCGACCGCGGCTCCCAAACGCGATCTTAAGTGGTACCCAAATCAATTATTTTACTACTGTTTAGACGTGGGTACAACCGATTTTGGACGCAAAAAGGAAGATGTGTTCGTCTTCGAACAGTTAACTATATTTTTTTCAATAACATAGACCAATATCTGCTGAAATTTTCAACAAACGAAAATCTCAGCGCCAGAACCAATAGGGCTCTTGGCTAGACGGAATCGTGAACCCAAAGCAGGAAAGGCGGCTTACTCTGCGGACCGCGTAGAGGAGTTTCTCCCGCAAACCTTGGTGCCCGGGGCGGGAGTTGAACCCGCACGGAGCTTTCGCCCCTCGGGATTTTAAGTCCCGTGCGTCTGCCAGTTTCGCCACCCGGGCAGGCCATACAGCTTATAACACTAATCGCTGTCCGGCCGCTAAATGCGTCAATTCAAATGCCCAAGTAGGCGCGGCGCACGTCCGGATTGGCCAGCAAACGGCTCACGGTATCTTCCAGCACCACGCGGCCGTTTTCCAGCACGTACCCTCGGTGGGCGATGCGGAAAGCCTCCTGGGTGTTTTGCTCCACCATTAGCACGGTCGTTCCGGCGGCGTTTATGCGCTGGAGGGAAGAGAAGATGTCGGTGACGACCGCGGGCGCCAGCCCCAGCGACGGTTCATCCAGCATCAACAGTTGCGGGTCGCCAGCCAGGGCGCGGCCAATGGCCAGCATCTGCTGTTCGCCGCCTGACAGCGTGCCCCCCAATTGCCGCCGCCGCTCGCGCAGAATCGGGAACATCTCCAAAACACGCTCGATGACGGTGCGCCGGCCATTGCGATGCGCGGGATGGAAGCCGCCCATCAGAAGATTTTCCTCGACCGTCATCAGCGGAAAGATGCGGCGTCCCTCCGGCACCTGCCCCAATCCCAGGCCTACACGTTCGTGGGGAGGGAGAAAACGGATCTCACGTCCGCCGAACAGGATCTGCCCGCGGCTGACGGGCAACAGACCAGAGAGAGCCTTGAGTGTGGTGGTTTTTCCGGCGCCATTAGAGCCGAGCACCACCACAATCTCGCCTTTGGAGATCGTGAACGAGACCTCCCAAAGGGCCTGGATCCGCCCGTAGTGGACGTCGATGCCCCTAACTTCCAGCATAAGCCTTCCCCAGATAGGCCTTGACGACCGCAGGATCGTTGGCAACGGCGGCGGCCTGCCCCTCCGCGATCTTTACGCCGTGGTGCAGCACCACGATGCGATCACAAATCGACATGACGAAGCGCATCACGTGCTCGATAAGACAGATGGTCACGCCGCTGTGGCGAATCCTCAGCAGCAGATCGCCGAAGTGCGAGCCCTCGGCGGGAGTGAGTCCAGCGTAGGGTTCGTCGAGCAGCAGCAGGCGAGGCCTAGTGGCCAGTGCCTTGGCCATTTCCAGCATCTTCAGGTGGCCGATGGGCAATTCGTTGGGCATGCGGTTGGCCATGCTGGTAAGTCCCATCAACTCCAGCGCTTCGGCCGCATAACGCGACGCCAGCTGGCGGTCGGCCGTGCGCGCGAGGGCTCCCACCATCACGTTTTCCCGTATGGTCAATTTCGGAAACGGCTTCAGGTTCTGGAAGGTGCGCACCATGCCGCGCAAGCAAATCTTGTGTGGGGAGAGGCTGACCAGCGGCGTCCCGTCGAAGACGATCTTCCCGTGGTCGGGCCGCAGGAACCCGGTCAGGAGGCTGAATACGGTCGTCTTTCCCGCGCCGTTGGGACCGATGAGCCCCAGAATCTCACCAGTCTCGAGGGCGAAATCAAGCCGGTTTACGGCCACCAGCCCGCCGAAACGACGCGTCAATTCGGTTACTTGCAAAAGTGACATGCGAATTACCCTATGCTCTGCGACGCGCTCATACGCTGGCGCCCACTTGCTTGTGCTCTTCCGCAACCGCCGGCGCCCGGCGACCGAGCAGGCTGCGGACGCGGCTCACGATTCCCTCCGGCAAGAACATCATGAAGATGACGATGAACAACCCATAAATCAGCGGGTTCGCCACCGGCGAAAGACCGCGAAAATACTCCGACAGCGGCACGATGACCAGGGCGCCCACCACCGGTCCTTCTAACGTTCCAATGCCTCCCACAATCGTGACCACAATCATCTGGATGGAAATCTGCGACTCGTAGACCAGGTCGGGATTGATGTAAAGCTGGTAGGAGGCGAAGAAGCTGCCGGCCAGTGCCACGAAGAAAGCGCTTATGGCCAGCACGATCAGCTTCATGCGAGTTGCCGGCACGCCGAGAGCTTCAGCGGCGTCTTCATCTTCGCGGATGGCGTTCAGGAAATAACCCCAGCGGGAGCGGACGCAGCCGCGCATCACCAGTACTCCCGCCACGGTCAGCGCCAGGATAATGTAGTAAAAGCGCACGATCCCGCCCAGATCAGTCAGGATATTCAAGCCATCGCCGCCACCGGTGAGCGAGTCCCAGTTGTAAACGACCACGCGGACGACCTCGGCAAAGGCCAGCGTGGACAGCGCAAAGTACGGTCCGCGCAGGCGGAAGGTCAGCCATCCCAAAGGAAGTGAAAGCAGCACCGCAAGCACCGCTCCCACCAGCATGCCCACCCAAGGAGAGATTCCGTAGCGCAGCAACAGAATGGTGGAGGTATAGGCGCCGGTGCCGAAGAATGCGGCGTGACCAAAGGATATCTGGCCGGTATAGCCACCCAGCAGGTTCCAGCTCATGCCCAGCAGGGCATACATCAGGGCCATGATGGAGAGGTGCAGGAAGAAGTGGTTGGTGACCACCAGCGGATAGATTGCGAGCGCAATCACCACCAGGAGCGCCAGGGCAGGCTTGCGCATCCGGCGCATCCTCTAGAACCGGGAGCGACCGAACAGGCCGCTCGGCTTGAACAGCAGGACTAGAAGGAAGACTACCAACCCCACAGCCTCCCGGTAACCGGAGGAGATAAATAGGCTGGCTACCGATTCCATCACCCCGAACAATAGTCCTCCCAACGACGCCCCCAAGACGGAGCCCATGCCACCCAGCACCACCACCACAAAAGCCTTGATAAGAAACACACGCCCTACGTAGGGATAAACATAAAACACAGGCGTGAGCAACACCCCAGCCATGCCCGCGAGAGCGGTCCCCAAGGCGAAAGCCAGCATGTTGGTGCGATGGATCTGCACGCCCATGAGCGCGGCTGCTTCCCGGTCCTGGGCCGTGGCGCGAATGGCGCGACCGGCATCAGTGTAAATCAGGAAAAGGTATGTCGCCGCCGTGAGCATCGCGGCCGCCAGGAATGCCCACATCAGCGAGTAGTTGAACGAGATCCCGCCCACAAACCAGGAGCGCGTCGTCAAGGCCGCGGGCAGGGAACGGTAGTCCGCCTTCCAGACCAACTGCGCGGCGTTGGCTACCAGATAGGAGAGTCCCGCGGTGACCAGCAAGGTCCCCATCTCACCAGCACGGCGTTCAACCCGGTTGACCATCCCACGGTAGATGCCGGCGCCAAGCACGAGAAAAAGAGGCAGGCACATCAGCAAGGACGCCACCTGCCCGAGCTTGAAAAGGGTGAACATCCAGAACGCCACGTACATCCCCAGCATGATCAACTCGCCATGCGCCATGTTGATCACCCGCATGACCCCAAAGATGATGGTCAGACCCATGGCAATCACGGAGTACAGACTGCCCACCAGCAGCCCATTCACCACGGCTTGAATCAGGGAAATGAGTTTCATTCGCTCCTTAAGCTCGGACTGCTATCAGGGTGGAGCAGGCCTTCAGGCCTGCATTCACCGCAGCCTTTGAGCTGGGCTTCAGCCCCTGAGGTATCCCGATGATCGTCGCCATGGTGTGCGTAGAACAAAGGCACCTCAGCGGCTGAAGCCGAACACTATTGATGCTGGCCATTGTGCAGGGCTGAAGCCCCTGCTCCACCCAGGCCGAACCGACATCGTGAATAACCCAGGTTACTTGTAGGTTCCTGGGTACACAGGCTTGGCTTCCGAGACGTCCTCTGGCCACACGTTGTAGAGCCGGCGGTTCTGCCACTGCGACAGCACCACCTGTCCGTTCTTCAGGCCGTTGTTTTGGTTGGTGTAGCCCTCGAAGGTCTCGAATTTCACGGGACCAAATGTGGTCTGCAGGTCAGTAGCGACAAGCGCGTCGTGGATATCCGAACGGGAAAGAGACTTGGCCCGCCGCAGCGCATCTGCCATTACATAAACGGCAGCGTAGCCCTCAGCTTCGTGCTCCTTGGGATAATGCCCGAAGCGCTTGTAAAACTTTTCCGCCAGGGCCTGCGTCTTGGGATCCTTGGGGTTGCCCGACCAGGGGCCGGTCGAGAAGACGGTATTGGCCGCATCTCCTGCCTGCTCGATGAATTCGTTAATGCTGAAGCCGGCGCCGGCGCCGCTGATCATCTTCGGGGTCAACCCCAGTTCCTTCGACTGGCGGATGATCAGCGCCGAATCGGGAATGTTGGAAGCCAGGAAGAGCAGGTCCGGGTTCTGTGCCTTCACCTTGTTGAGCAGGTCGCGGTAGTCAAGAGAGAGCGGCGGATAGAGTTCACTGACCACCACCTGATAGCCGTTCTGGCCCAGCCACGCCTTGAAGGGCTCGGTGACTCCCTTGCCGTACACCGAGTTCTCGTAGAGCACAGCCACCGCCTTGATGTCCTTCGCGTACTCTTTGAGGAATCTCTGCAGCGGCACCGAGTTGAAGGAACTGGCAGGATTAAGGCGGCAGGTCCACTGGAAGCCACTCTTGGTGATGACATCGGCGCTGGGATGGTCCACCAGGTAGGGGATGTGCTCACGCTCGGCCACCTGGGCGATAGCGAGGCCCGCTCCGCTCAGCCGTCCCCCCATCAAGGCCACAATCTTGGGATTCTCGACCAGCTTGCGGGTCGCAGTCTGGGCCAGGTCCATCTTGTCCTGGCTGTCCTCAAAAACAATCTGTATGGGTCGTCCCTTGATTCCCCCCGCAGCATTGATTTCGTCGGCGGCCATGTTATAGGCCTGGTAAAACTTGACCCCGAACGCAGCATAGGGGCCGCTCATGGGTTGGATGGTCCCGATCAGGATGGGCTCGCCCTTGGCCTCGGGCGGAGCGGCCCAGGCGTTCAGGAACAGGACACACAGAAGTGCCGCCAGGCAGGCGGCTCGCAGCAGTCGAATGTTCATGATGGATTACCTCCCTTGCGTTTTCACGGACGGCGAGAAGGTATTACGTGGCGGCGCAGAATTCAAGCTCGGAAAGCAAAGGGCCGTTGGTAGCCAGCGTCTTACAGGGGCCTCGCCTGTGTTATCCGTCATGTCACACTGGTCACGGCGGAGCAGGCCTTCAGGCCTGCATTCATCGCCCTTGAATTTCTTGGGCTTCAGCCCCTGAGGCACTCTCAAAATGACCGCCGCGACTATGTGCATGGAGCTCGGCTGCCTCAGCGGCTGAAGCCGAGTGGGAAGAAGCCGCCATTATGCAGGGCTGAAAGCCCTGCTCCACCCAAATCTGTCCGCCGTGGGGAGTAAGGCGGGCTAGGTGATCCGCTCAAAGTTATATCCGGCTGCCGTCAGGGCTGCGCTCAACTCATTGGCATGCTTAAGGTCGCGCGCTTCCATGGTGAGGTCGATAAGAGTGTGTCCCAGCCGAGCCCCGTAAAAAGTGCGGTGGTAGTCGGTCTCCACGATGTTGATGCGCTGCCCCGCGATCACTTCGGTCAGCCGATGCAGGGCCCCTGGATGGTCCGGGAGCGGGATACGGAGGCGAACCATCCTGCCATCCTTAACCAGGCCTCGTTCGATAATGCGGGCAAGCAGGGTTACGTCGAGATTGCCTCCCGAGATCACGACGGCGGCGGTCTTTCCGGCCGGGGTGATCTTGCCGCTGAGCAGCGCCGCCACGCCGCAGGCCCCCGCACCTTCGGCCAGCGTTTTCTCTCGTTCCAGAAGAAACAGGATGGCGGCGGCAATCTCCTCCTCGTCCACGACTACCAGGTCATCCACATATTTCTGGACGAGCGGCAAGGTTTTCTCGCCTGCCGAGCGAACGGCGATTCCGTCGGCCACCGTAGACACAGCGGGCAACGTAACCGGGTGTCCCTCGCGCCTGGCCAGAACCATGGAAGGAATCAGCGCCGACTGCACGCCGATCACGCGGATAGCCGGCTTGACCTCCTTAAGCGCCACTGCCAGGCCCGATACGAGTCCGCCGCCCCCCACTGAAGCCACAACCACTTCGAGGTCTTGAATCTGCTCCAGCAATTCCAGGGCGATCGTCCCCTGTCCGGCAATGACGTCCTCGTCATCGAAGGGGTGGATGAAGGTTGCCCCACGCTCGCGGCAGCGTTTGAGGGACGCCTCGTAAGTTTCGTCGAAGCCGGTTCCGTGGAGAACTACCTCGGCCCCGTGGCTTTGCGTGGAAGACACCTTGACCAGCGGGGTGGTGAGCGGCATCCAGATTTCCGCCCGGATGCCAAGCCGGGCGGCGTGATAGGCCACAGCCTGCGCATGGTTGCCTGCGGAGGCTGTCACCAAGCCACGCTTCCGTTCATCAGGAGTCAGCAGAAGAAGCTTGTTCAGTGCGCCGCGTTCCTTGAATGCCCCTGTGCGCTGGAGGTTCTCCCGCTTGAGAAACACGGGACTCCCCGCCACCGCCGACAGAGCATGAGAGTGCGCACAGGGCGACAGCACGATAGCCTTGCGGATGCGCTCTTGAGCTTCCTGGATGCGACCCAGTGTTACCGGTAATTCAGTCCGGGTCTGCTTCGCAGCCGGAGGAGCATCGATGGTTTTTCCCTTCATGAGACTCACCACGGTTAGCCCTTAATAGAAATGAGCAGAGCCGCCTCTGATAAGAGCTTTACTTTAACTCATGGCTGCAGAAACGATGCAGCCGTTTTGCAAATTCCAGACAGCAGTTTGTTTGCTGGCGTGCACCGTCCCTGCCGGCAGTGATCGGAAGCCGTGCCAGCGCGCGGCTTCCGAGCCTAGAATGGTAGAGCAGCCCTGGGCCAAGCCATGCCTTCCGATGTCATGACCGGATCTGCGATTGCTTTCGTCCTCTACGACGTGGGCGAGGAGATTCGCATCGATCAGCTACGGCAAGGCTCCGGGGCTCGGCGGGCTGAAGGACCGTCGAAGCACCCCACTCCGGAATACGTGGGATTCCAGCGCCCGCCGGTCGTGCAGGACGCCGGGGAGCACTGCCTGGCGGCGGGGGAGCGGGTACGCAGCCGGGTGAAGTTCTACGACTATGGGGTGGTCAGCATCCTCGTCGGGACGCCGTTTCAGGGAGACTGGCGCGACTGGATCGAGCTGGCCAGCCGCTGGATGGCGAGCGGCGAATTCGAACAATACGCCCGCGAACTGGCGCGCCAGTACACCGCACGGCTCGGCCCAGCGCTGGTGAAACGGTACGACTCATGGCTGTCGGAGGACTACTTCGTCTTCCACCTTGCCGAGGTCCCCGGCATGCCGCTGGCATCCGATCTGATCGCTTGCCACGGGAACGAAATTGCGCAGATCGTCCGTGGAGAGACCTGCGCTCTCTCTGACGGCGAGAAGAACGAGGTCCTGCAGGCGCGGATTTCTTACTATCCGCGCGATTTGGCGGTGATCGGCTGGCACGGTGCGTTCGTGTACGACACCATCGCAGGCGCCCAGAGTGCCATCGAACTGCTTGAGCACAGCAATTCACAACTGCTCGAGTTCCGGCATTACGACGAGCTGCTGACGCGCGAACTGCAGGCCGGATACAAGTTCCTGGAGCGCGGCAGCCCGGCAATTCACCGCTGGCGGCTGGCGCGCGAAGGCGCCCGCCTGCAACGAGTGACGCTCGACGTGACCGAGCTTACCGAGCGGTCGGACAACGCCATCAAGTTCCTCAGCGACATGTTTGCCGCGCGCCTCTATAACCTGGCCGCCGCCAAAGTCGGCGTCAATGATTACAAGGCGCTGGTCGAGGAGAAGCTGCGGACGGCCGCCAGCTTGTACAGCTACATGATCGGAGAGTTCCACCAGGCGCGGGCGTTTGTTCTGGAGTTGATGGTGGTGATCATTCTGATCATCGAGCTGGTATTTCTGTTCCGCGGCAAGCCTTGAATACCCCCGCGCCTCACAGCTCCCGCAACGCCAGAGCAATCCTTGCTCTGGCGGCGCGGATGGCCGGGGGAACACCACCGGCCACGCCCATAGCCAGCGCAAAGATCAATCCCCCGATCAGCAGGGCCGGGGTCACGCGGAAGGCGAAGGCCAGGTGGGAGAAGGTCTGCCAGTTCATGGCGCCGGTGGTCAGGCCATTGATGGGCAGGACGGCGATGCATCCCAGCAGGCCACCGATGAAGGCAATGCACAGCGCCTCGAAAGTGAACGAAGCCACAACGCTACCGGTGCCAAAGCCGACGGCACGCATGGTAGCGATTTCGCGAGCGCGCTCGGCCACCGCCGAGTACATGGTGTTGAGCGCGGCGATGATGGCGCCTACGCTCATCACCCCGCCCACCAATACGCCCAGGAACGTCACCAGGCGCGTGAAAGCGCGCGACTGCTTCTCGTAGTACTCGGTTTCGCGGTCCACCTGCAGGGTGACGCGCGGGTCGGAAGTGATGGCGTCTTTGAATGCTGGGTAGGCATCTGCCGACGTGAGGCGCGCGGTCACGGACTGGTAGACGTCGAGCGGACGCTTGTAAACCTGCTTGACCACCTGGGCGTCAGCCCAGAGCTCAGAATCGAAGGCGCTGCCGCCGGCGTCGAAGACGCCCACGACAGTCCATGTTCCGCCGCCGAACTTGACGGTGCTTCCCAGGTCGAAGCCGGAATAGGTGCGGTTGACGTTGCGTCCCACCACCAGCTCGTCGAGGCCGGGACGGAAGAAGCGTCCCGCGACGATCTTGACCTGAGGGCGAACCTCGAGCACACGCGGCGAGACGCCCCGCACCTGCACGTTGGCGTCCGTGCCCGTGGCCTTCAGCGGGAAAGCAGCGACGACGACGCTCTCCGGGCTGACCAGCGGTGCCGAGCCTTTGCGGGCCACGCCCGGCATGTCTTCGATGACATGCACCTGGTCGGTGGTGACGGCGCTCTCCATCTCGGAGGTAGAGCCCGCGCGGCGGATGATGGCGTTCTGCGGCGATCCCGACGATACCAACGTTGCCCGGAAACCCTTGGCCAGCGCCAGCATGGCCACGAAGACGCCTACCGTGCCGGTAATGCCCAGCACCGCAACGACGGTGGAAGTCCAGCGGACGCGCAGGCTGCGCATGTTGTAGGTGAGCGGGATGGCCATGTCATATCCTCCGCAGCGCGTCCACCACGCGCAGCCGCATCGCCGACCATGCGGGCAAAATGCCGGCGGCCAGACCCACGGCCAGAGCGGCGAGCAATCCCAGGATCACCGCAGGCAACGTGAGATAGAAGTAGGGCAGCAAGCCGCCGGTGGGATCGCCGCGGAGGGTGAAAAACTTGCACAGTGCAAGTCCGGCTCCCCCGCCAATGGCGGCCAGCAACAGCGATTCGCCCAGGACGAGTGAAAGCACAAAGCCGTCGGAGAAACCAACAGCCTTCAGCACCGCCAGTTCGCGCATGCGCTCGCGCACCGCGATGGCCATGGTGTTGCCGGTCACCAGCAGCAGCGTAAAGAAGACTACGCCCCCGATACTGAGGATCAGGAACTCGATGTTGCCGGCTTGCTTGACGAAGCCAGCAGCGAAAGCCTTTTCCGTCTCCGTCTTGGTCTCCCAGGGAGAGTTGGCAAATGTCTCGTCGATAGCGCCGGCGACGCGAGCGGCGTTATCGGGATTGTCGATGCGCACGGTGTACCAGCCGATCAAGCCCTTCCAGTAGGGATTCTCGCGCTCCTCAAGATATTTGTAGCGGAACCAGAACTGGGTCGTGTCGTCCTGCGGCCGGCTGCCCTTATAGATGCCGCGGATATTGAACTCCCAGGTGCCGGGGAAGATCGTGCCTTTGATGGGGACGCGGTCCCCGACTTTCCAATGAAAACGTTTGACCAGGTCTTCGCCAACGATTGCGCCTTCGCGGTCGCCGATGTAGGCGTTCCACTGATCGTCGGGCACGATGAACTCGGGGAACATCTGGCGGTAGGTCTCATCCTGGATGGCGAACTGCGGGAAGAAGTTGCGCTCGTCCTGATAGACGCCGCCGAACCAGTTGGCGTGCGTCACCAGGGTGACCCCGGGGATGCGCCCGATCTTGTCCAGGTAGGAGATGGGCAGCGGCTGGATGATCGAGACCTTGTTGACCACCACCAGGCGGTTGGCGCCGGCAACTTCCAGTCCCTGATTGAAGGCGCCGCGGACCACCGCCAGCAACCCGAACAGGAACAGGGCCACCGCGAACGAGCCCAGCGTCAGCGTGGTGCGGATCTTCTTGCGGAAGAGGTTGGCGAAGATGAGACCGCGGTATTTCATCGCACTTCCACCGTCCGGCCTTCGACCAACACGCCCTTGTCCAGGTGGAGAACGGTCTGCGCGCGCTCGGCGGCCACGGGATCGTGAGTCACCAGGAGCACCGTCTTGTGGTGTTCGCGCACCAGGCGCGAGAGCAAGTCCATCACTTCGTCGGCGCTCTTGCGGTCGAGATCGCCAGTGGGTTCGTCGCACAGCAGGAACGTAGGATCGGCGACGATAGCACGCGCGATACCCACGCGCTGCTCCTGTCCGCCGGAAAGCTGGCGCGGATAATGGTCCATGCGGTCGGCGAGGCCCACAATGCCCAGCGCAGTTTCCACATGCCTGCGGCGCTCGGCCTTGGAGAGCTTGGTCAGCAGCAGCGGCAGTTCCACATTCTGAAACGCGGTGAGCACAGGAATGAGGTTGTACATCTGGAAGATGAAGCCCACGTGGCGGGCACGCCAGGCCGTCAGCTTGCTGGCCGACATGTGCGTGATCTCGTCGCCGCCCACGGTGATGCTGCCGGCGGAAGGCAGATCGATGCCGCCCAGCAGGTTGAGCAGGGTGGTCTTGCCGGAGCCGCTGGGGCCCATGAAGGCGACGAAATCGCTCGCGTCCACGTCGAGGTTGAGCCCCTGCAGGACATGGATCTCCTCGCTGCCGCGCTGGTACTTCTTGTCCAGACCGCGCACGTGAACCAGGCCATTACCGCGACCGTCGACTCTAACCATCGGTGTCTCCCCGCCAACTTAGGTTGGATGTCCAAAGCAAGAACGATGATTCTACTCGCGACTGGTTACAGCGGGGTTACGACGTGATGCCTGGCCCTCATTGCTTTGCATCCACGCGCTGGCCGTCGTGCAGGGTTTCCGGGCCGCCCACCACCAGACGATCTCCATCGGCCACGCCGGCGATGATCTCCACGTCGTTCCCCTGGTTCGAGCCCACGCGGACCGCGCGTCGCTCCACTTTGCCCTCGCGATAGAGGAAAACCACCGACTGAGCATTGTCCTGGCGGACCGCACTCTGCGGTACCAGCACGCGCGGCGCGCCCTGGGGACTCGCGGGTTCATCGCCGAGGAACGTGACCTTCACGCCCATGTCGGGCAGGATGCGCGGGTCCAGCTTGTCGAACGAGATGCGCACTTTCACAGTGGCCTTCTGGCGGTCGGCGGTGGGGATCACGGTGCGCACGTGCGACGGGATCTTCCAGTCAGGATAGGCGTCGAGCACCGCGGTCACCGGCTGGCCGGGCTGCACGCGGGCGATGTAAGCCTCGTTGACGTCCACCTCAATCTCGTTGGAATTCATGTCTACGATGGTGGCAATGCCGGTGCGGGTGAAGCCGCCGCCGGCCGAAACCGGCGAGACCATCTCGCCCACCTGCGCGTCCTTCGAAACCACGATGCCCGCGAAAGGCGCGCGCACGATGCAGTTATCGAGGTCCTGCTGGGCCACCTTGATGCGTGCGTCGGCGGCCTGCACTTGTTCCTCGGTCGCCTGGATACGGGCGCGGTAACTCTCGGCCGTAGTGCGCGCCAGATCCAGTGCCTGCGGGCTGGCCACGCCCGCCTGTTCCAAGCCCTGGGTGCGGCGCAACTCGCGGTCGGCGTTTGTCAGATTGACTCGCAGGTCGGCCAGCGTCGCGGAAGTAGCATCGCGGTCCGCCTGGGCGGAAATCAGGCGCCTCTGGGCATCCGACTCATCCAGCCGGGCCAGAATCTGGCCCTCCTTCACGACCATGCCTTCTTCGGCATACATCTGAACCACACGGCCGGTGATCTTGGCGGCGACTGTGGCTCGCCGGCGCGGCGTAACGTATCCGCTGGCGTTCAGCAAAGCCACCCGCGTGTCGCCGCTCACGCTGTGGGCGGTGGCCAGTTGCACGCTGGGAGCCCTGCCGATGAGAACAAAGCCTAAGGCAAAAACGAGGAAGCACACCCCAACTCCGGCGGCGATCCAGCGTAACCACTTGCTCCCGCTGCGTGCGCGAGCGTGTTCGTGGATCTTCAGCGCCGATAAATCCGGTTCCGGCGGGCGTGCAACCATCCTCCCTCTCCGCTCCCAAGTCCAAGTTACACCGCGGGGACTGAGCTTTCAACACCGTCACAGCCTTGCGTGCGCTCTGTCCTATTCGCGCAGCGGGTCCCGGCGCAGAATCGGAGGCGGTTAACGGGGAGGTGTGTATGCGCAATATAACCTTCCTCTTCTTTCTGTGTGTGGTGGCTGCCCTGGTGCTGGCCCAAACCCTTTCCGACCCATTATTCGACCGCGGCGCCAGGTCCGGCCCGATGGTTTCAGCCCAGCAAAGCGGCGCGGGCGATCGTATGTGGCGGCGAGCGGAGATTCGCGTAGTGCCCCTCGACCTCTATCTCGCCAACAAGGTGGAGCTCGATTCGCTGCGGGCGCGAGTGGAGCGGGCCCAGGCCGATGCGGCCAGGCTGGAGCCGCCCGACCCGGCGGCTCGCGAACTTCTCTACCGGCAGCAGCAATTGCTGAAGGCGTTGCTGGGCCTTGCCCAACGGCAGGAGTCGAATGCGGGCAAGGGTTCGACCGTGCTCGATGTGCAGCGACACCTCAACGAGATCGAGGGCAAAGTGATGTGCGAGGCCTGCCATACCAGCGTAGTTGCTCGGCAGGCGCCGGCGAGGTAACAGCAAGAAACGCGATCGCGGTCGTGGCGTCAGGAGTCAGATGAGCACGCGACTGTGCTCGTTAGCGCTGGTGCGTAAATCCGCGCAGCGGATGTTCCACCGCTTCAGCCACAGGAACAAGATCAGAAGCCCCCACAACTGATAGCCGAGATTGGCGCGCCTTTGCAGGTGCTCGCGGATAACAGTCTCAATCCCCTGCCAGCGGAACAGGCCGGTCAGCTCGACCGCCGCCTCTGTGACAGTGTCGAGCAGCAGCGGCTGCAGCAGGCCGCGGAACCAGTCGTGCGCCGGGATGTCGAAGCCGGTCTTCTTGCGATACAGGATGGAGCGCGGCAGCTTGCCCTGCATCAGCTCGCGGAGAATGAACTTCAGCTCCGAGCCGCGGACCTTGTAGGACTCGGGCAGCGCGGCGGCGAATTCCACGATGCGGTGGTCGAGGAACGGCGGACGCACCTCCATGGAGTGCGCCATGCTCATGCGATCGACCTTGTAGAGAATGTCGTCGGGCAGGTAATAGCGCTGATCGAAGAGCAGGAAGCGGTCCAGGCCATCGCCGGGCGGAACGTCGCTCAGCAGACGGCGCATCGGCGCAGGATCGGCGTGCGGAAAGAAACAGCGCAACTCATCAGCGGAGAACGTTCCGTTCCAGAAAATATGCGCTTCCTCGGGAGAAAGCAGGGAGCCTTCCAGGAAGCGCTTGAGCTGGTATTCGAAGCTGATCTTGTCGTCGGAAACCGGCCACAGGCCGACAGCAGAAGCCGCCGCGCGCCGCAGGAGCGCCGGCATCGCGTGCGCCATCCGAGCATAGCGGTCGGCTTTGTAGGTGATGTAGCCGCCGAAGAGTTCGTCGGCGCCTTCGCCACTGAGCGCGACCGTCACCTGCTGCCGGCTCATCTTGGAAAGGAACCAGACGGGCAGCGAGCCTGCGTCGGCGCTGGGTTCATCCGAGTAGTAGGCGAACTGCTGGATGGCATCCACCAGTTCGGCCCCGGGGCTCAGGTCGAATTCGGTGTGGTCCGTGCCATAACGGTGCGCTACTTCGCGGATGTAGCGGCTCTCGTCGAAACTGCGTCCCTTGAAGGTGATAGAGAACGTTTTCAGACGCGACGGGCTGGCCGCAGCCGCGTAGTGCAGGATGGTCGAAGAATCGATGCCGCCGCTGGCCCACACTCCGAGCGGAACGTCGGACACCAGGTGCTCCTTCACCGAGCGCTGCAACAGGGAATCAAGCTGCTGTTTGGCCTCCTCCAGAGTGATTTGCGCCGGTAAGGGGTCGGGCGCGCAACGCCAGTAGCACTCGGTGCGCACCTGGCCGTCCTCCCAGACGAGTAGGTGTCCGGGCAGGAGCTTTACGATATCGCGCACCAACGTGTGGGGCGCAGGGACCCAGTTCAGGCGGAGATAGCAGTTCAGTCCGTCAAGACTGATGGCACGGTCGATCTCCGGATGGATGAAGATGGCCTTCAGCTCGGAGGCGAAGTAGATATCATCGCCGCGGCGCGAATAATAGAGCGGCTTGATGCCCATGCGATCACGGGCCAGCACCAGGCGGCGGCGCGATTCCCTCCACAGCGCCAATCCGAACATGCCGCGCAGACGGGCCAGGCAGCCGGTATCCCACTCGAGGAATGCCTTTAGCACGACCTCCGTATCGCTGCGCGTCGTGAAACGATGTCCGCGGGCTCTCAGCTCCTCGCGCACTTCGGCATAGTTGTAGATCTCGCCGTTGAAGACGAGGACGCTGTCGCCATCGTCGCTGCGCATAGGCTGTTCCCCCGAGATGAGGTCGATAATCTTCAGCCGGACGGCGCCCAGCGAGACGTTCGGCGTCTCGAAGACGCCTTGTTGGTCGGGGCCGCGGTGGAGCAGCGCGGCCGTGGCTTCGCGGATGCGCTCGCCGCCCGAGGGACGGTTCTTATGGGTGAAGCCAACGATGCCGCACACAAAGCGATTCTAGCAATCACGAATCACAAATTACCAATCACAAATTACGTGATTCTGACCATCCTGCCGCCGACCTCAAGGCGGTAGCGCTCCCCGCGCCAGCGAATCTGGTCACTGAAACAACTGACCAGCCAGAAGCCGAAGCCCATGAAGTCGCGCAGAGGATAGAGCCAACAGCAGTCGCGCGCTCTCTGATCGCGGACGGCTTCCCAGCCGGCGACGATCGCAAGCAGGACTCGATTGAGAAATGTCGCCGCCAAAATGGTTGCCCCTATTGCCAGCCTGCCGGATGCGGCGCCAGCCAGGAAGCCGAGCACGCCGTAAGGCATCGAGAAGGTTAGTCCCATGCCCAGGTGGCCTTTGGGACGGGAGTAGCGGGTGCTCTTCATCCATCGCGTCTGGTGAGTGAGCGATTGGCGCAGCGACTCATGCAGGATGACATGGTCAATGATGTGGGGTGAGAGGACGACTTTGTAACCGGCGGCGGCGATCCTTTTGCCCAGCAGAAAGTCGTCCGAGCAATAGTCGGCGAACTGGGCGAAGCCGCCGATCTCCTGCAGGGCTTCCCGGCGCACTGCCATGGTCGGTCCGAGAGCGAACTTCATGCCTTCCAGCATGTCGGCGACCAGCACCCCGGCGGTCATTTCGACGGACATGCCCAGGGCCTCCAGGCGGGCCCACAGACCGCGGGTCGGCTTGCCGCGGTAGACGGTGGTCACGCAGCCGACGCCGGGGTCAAGCAGGGCCGGGATCAACTGCCGGAGGTAGTCGGGGGCGACTTCCACGTCGCTGTCGCTGATCACCAGATGGTCGAAATGCGCTTGATCGACCATTTTCGCGAGCGACCAGCATTTTGCGTTCGGCCACGGCGGCTCGCCGGAGGTGACCAGCTTCACCGGCACCTGGGGATAGATCTCCTTCAGTTCGCGAACGACCGCGAAGGCGGGGTCGTTGCTGGTGCGCGCTCCAAAGATGATCTCGAACTGGGGATAGTCGAGACGAAAGAAGCTTTCCAGGCTGTCGCGGAGATGCGGCTCGATGCCGTGCACGGGCTTGAGCACCGTGACGGGCGGAAGCTCGGCGGCGCCGCAGGGCAGGCGTTTTCTGCGAAAGCGTAGCGCGGCTAACCCGACCAGCAGCAGGTACAAGGTGGACGTGAGCAGCCCTGCCAGCGCGACCGCCATCAGTGCGTGTGCCATTATGCCTGATGTCTCGTTTGGAATTGTACATGGTCGGTGAAGGGCCGTTGGTATCTGTTTGGCGCAGTTGGCGTGAGTTTGGAGTTTCCTCCTCCCATCCTGTACGCTGCCAAGACATGTTCGCCTCCCGCACCGGATGGGCGCTTACACCCAATCGCTTCTCCGCTGCGCTCGAGCGCCATCGCGCTTCCGGCAGGGAAGCGCTCGACCTCACCGAGTCGAACCCAACGTGCTGCAGGTTCGCTTACGATCCGGGTTTACTTCCGACGCTAGCGGACCGGCGCGGCCTCGCTTACGATCCGCATCCCAAAGGCCCGCGGGCGGCGCGGGAAGCGGTTTGCGGCTATTACCAGGAGCGCGGCGCCGAGGTCGATCCGGAACAGGTCATCCTCACCGCCAGCACCAGCGAGGGATACAGCTTCCTCTTCCGCCTGCTGTGCGATCCCGGCGACGAAGTGCTGGTGCCCGCGCCCAGCTACCCGCTGTTCGAGTTCTTGGCCTCGATCCAGGATGTGAAGCTGGTCTCGTATCCGCTGATCTACGACCACGGGTGGCAGGTTGACCTGCACGGGCTCAGCGAAGCGCTGACGCCGCGCACGCGCGCCATCCTGGTTGTGCATCCGAACAATCCCACGGGTTCGTTCGTGAAGCCGCCGGAGATGGATTCGCTCGATTCGCTCTGCCGCGAGCGACAGGTTGCGCTAGTGGCCGACGAAGTGTTCCTCGACTACGCGCACGACGGCGCTGACCGACCGAGCTTTGCCGATGTAGCGCCGGCGTCCCGCCGGCCCGAAGCGCGGGCGGGACGCCCGCGAGACAGCCGCCGTGACGGCGGCGCTACAGTACCCTCGCTGAGGTTTACGTTGAGCGGGATTTCAAAGATCTGTGCCCTGCCGCAGATGAAGCTGGCGTGGATTGTTGTTGGCGGCCCGCCCGAGCTGGCGCGAGAGGCAATTGCCCGGCTGGAGGTCATCGCTGATACATACCTATCGGTCAGCACCCCGGTGCAGCTTGCTCTGCCGGAGTTTCTGGCGCGGCGCGATGACATCCAGCGGCAGGTGAAAGAGCGTGTGATCGCAAATTTGGCAGAGCTTGACCGCCAACTTGCAAAACAAGAATCGGTTCGGCGGCTTGATGTCGAAGGCGGATGGTATGCCGTCTTGCGAGTGCCGGCCACGCGCTCGGACGAAGACCTCGCCATCGACTTGCTGGAGCAGCACTCGGTGATCGTCCATCCCGGACATTTTTATGATTTTCCAGGCGAAGGATACTTGGTGGTCAGCCTGATCACGCCGGCAGAGGTGTTTGCAAAAGGGGTTAAGCGACTAATTGCAGGTTTCTAGTCTCTCGTTTCTCAAGAGATGCCGGAGGCTGGTTTCTGTCGAGAAACTAGAAACGAGAAACCTGAAACCTACGGCTCACTCGCTGTACCTCCCCAGAATGAAGGGGTTCGTCTCCCGCTCCTCGCCGATGGTCGTCGTCGGGCCGTGGCCGGGGACCACTACTGTCGCATCCGGCAGTGACATCACCGCTCCTTTTAGCGAGTGCATGATCTTCTTGAAGTTGCCGCCGGGCAGGTCGGTGCGGCCGATGCTGCCGGCGAACAGTGTGTCGCCGGCGATCAGCTTCTGTTGGGGAGCAAAGTGGAGGCAGACACTGCCTTCGGTGTGCCCGGGAGTATGCATCACCTCGGCTCTTAGATTCCCCACGGTCACCGCTTCGCCAGCCGAGAGATTCTGGTCGATGTCAATCTTTCCCGGAGGCGCCATGCCCAGCCACGCGGCCACCTGGTCGGCCGTCTTCAGCAGGTCATAGTCGTTCTGGTTGAGCAGGATGGGAGCGCCGGTGAGCCGCTTCAGCTTCATGGCTCCGCCGACGTGGTCGATGTGGCCGTGGGTGACGACGATCTGCTTCACGGTCAGGCCGTGTCGGCGGACGATGGCCATGATCTCGTCAACCTCGTCGCCGGGATCGATGACCATGGCCTCGCGCGTGGTCTCATCGCCGATGACTGAGCAGTTGCACGCCAGCGGCCCGACGGGAAGGATCTCGTGAATCATGTCTAGTTGTCAGTAGCCAGTCGCCAGTTGCCAGTTATTTTGGCGTCGCTGGCGGTGTCGCAGGCGGCGTTTGCTGCGGTGCGGGCTGGCTCTTGGTCTGGCCGGGCTTGATGTTGCCCAGCACCGAGCCGCCGGTGGAGCGACGCGAAGCCGCGATCGAGAGCGTGATCGAGGTGATCATGAAGAGGATCGCCGACCACGTGGTAGCTCGGGTCAGCACCGTGGCCGAGCCGCGCGGGCCGAAGGCCGTCTGGCTGCCCATGCCGCCAAAAGCGGCGGCCACATCGGCGCCGCGTCCGCTCTGCAGCAGCACCACAATGATCAGAAACGCGCAAGTCAGTACGTGGAGGATTGTGATAGCTATAACCATGCTGAACCTTGATTTCGGCGCACCTGGCGCCCGTGTCTTTCTTCAGTGGTGCGGAGGGTCGGATGGTGCGGAAGGCGGGACTTGAACCCGCATGCCTTTCGGCGCCACCCCCTCAAGATGGTGTGTCTGCCAATTCCACCACTTCCGCAGTCGGACAAAACTCCCCGCGTGCGCGAATCACGCGCTTTTCCTTGCGGGCACGCTCATTATATCAGGCAGCATCCTTGTAGAGACGCGGCATGCTGCGGCCCTACGACATCGCTTAGTATTTCACAATAGCGGCGAACGACTTGGGATCGAGGCTGGCGCCTCCGACCAGGGCCCCGTCGATTTCGGCTTCTGACATCAGAGCCTTGGCATTCTCTGGCTTTACACTCCCGCCGTACAAGATGCGCATGCTGTCCGCCACTGGCTTGCCCAGGAACTTGGCAGCCTCGGCGCGAACCACGACGTGCGCCTCGGATGCGGTTTGCGGGGTCGCGGTCTTACCCGTGCCGATGGCCCACACCGGCTCGTAGGCGATCACCAGCCTGCGCGCTTCTTCACCGGAAATGCCGCTCAACCCGCGCTGGCACTGCCGGCATAAAACGTCCTCGGTTTTGCCCGACTCGCGCTCCTGCAAAACTTCGCCAACACAGAGGATGGGAGTGAGCCCGGCGGCCAGCGCTGCCTTGAGCTTGCGGTTCACCGTGTCATCGGTTTCGCCGAAGTACTGACGCCGCTCCGAGTGGCCGATGATTACGTGCGTGCATCCCACCGCGACCAGCATGCCTGCCGAGACCTCGCCCGTGTAAGCACCTTCTTTTTCCCAGTACAGGTTCTGCGCGCCTACGCCAATGGACTGCCCGGCCAGCGCCTCCACCACCGCCGGCAGACAGACAAAGGGCGGGCAGATGGCGATCTCATCGCGGGTGTGACCCTCGACGATGGGCAGGAAGGCGCGCAGGAACTCCTGCGCCTGTTGCGGCGTCTTGCACATCTTCCAGTTGGCGGCCATCAGTTTCTTTCGAGCCAATAATCACCTCGGGTTGAGAACCTGAGAATAAGTCTGGAGAGCGGCTTCGTCGAAGACCACGAAGCGCACCGTGTTGACGTTGTTGGCGCGCGGCAGGGCCTCGCGCACCGTGTGGACGGCCATCTCAGAGGCTTCGCGCAATGGATAGCCGAAAATGCCGGTCGAGATCGCAGGGAAGGCGATACTGTTGAGCCCTAATTCGTCGGCCACCTGGATGGACTCACGATAGGCGCTGGCCAGCGCTTCCGCCTCGCCGCTCGCGCCGCCCGACCAGACCGGGCCCACGGCGTGGATCACGTAGCGAGCCGGCAAGCGGCCCCCATTGGTCGCAACGGCGTGGCCAGTCGAGACTCGGCCGCGCTCGGCGCGCAGCTTGCGGCACTCTTCCGCTATTCCCGGACCGCCGGCGCGATGGATTGCGCCACAGACGCCCCCGCCCGGCAGCAGATCGGAATTCGCAGCGTTGACAATGGCGTCGGTGGTCTCGCGGGTAATGTCGCCCTGGACCAGTTCGAGGGCTTTGCCGGAGCCGAGATCGACGCGGGTTGCGGCGGGAATTGACAGAGTGTCGTCCTTGGAGCAGGGCTTCTTCCCTCTACCTGCAGCCGGAAAATGTATCGTGAAAGATCACGTGTCAGGGCACGAGTTTACTCGTGCCGTTCCTTGCCTCGAAGAGGTGGGCTTTAGCCCCCGTGCCGTGGGCAGATAAAACAGGGGCTGAAGCCCTTGGTTATTTGGCATCGTTTCGGCACGACTCAAGTCGTGCCCTGACACGTGACGCCACACGAGACATCCTCAGAGCTTCCACCCGCGGGCTCAGACGCCCGCTAAACGGCGTCACTTGTTGCTCAACGCTTCCACGCCCGGCAGCTTCTTGCCTTCCAAGAATTCCAGTGAGGCGCCGCCGCCGGTAGAGATATGCGTGATCTTGCCGGCCACACCGGCCTTGTGTACGGCCGAGACCGAGTCCCCGCCGCCAATGATCGAAATCGCGGGGCGGTTAGCCGCGACCGCACGCGCGATGGCGTAAGTGCCGTGCGCAAACGGCTCCTGCTCGAAGACTCCCATGGGTCCGTTCCACACGATGGTGCTGGCAGTTTCGATCGGCTCGGAGAACAGCGCTATGGTCTTTGGCCCGATATCGAGGCCCATTTGCCCGGCAGGAATGGGGTGCCCCTCGGCCACGATGTGAGTTTTGGCGTCCGGGGCGACCTTGCTGGCCACAACGTGGTCCACGGGCAGGAGGAACCTAATGCCGCGCGTCTTGGCCTGGGCCAGCAGTTTGTGGGCTAGATCAAGTTTGTCATTCTCGAGCAGCGAATTGCCCACCTCCATGCCGCGGGCTTTGAGAAACGTGTAGGCCATGCCGCCGCCGATCAGCAGCGCGTCCACCTTGTCGATGAGGTTCTGGATGACGGGGATCTTGTCGCTGACCTTGGCCCCGCCCAGGATAGCGACGAACGGCCGTCCGGGATGGTGCAGCGCGCGGCCGAGATAATCCAACTCTTTCTGCATCAGCAGCCCGGCTGCTGATTTCTTGACGAACTTGGTGATGCCGACGGTCGAAGCGTGGGCGCGGTGTGCCGTGCCGAAGGCGTCGTTCACGTAATAGTCGGCGAGCTTGGCAAGCTGGCGCGAGAAATGCTCGTCATTGGCTTCTTCTTCCGCATGGAAACGAAGGTTTTCGAGCAGCAGGGTATGGCCTTTCTCCAGCTTGGACGCCATCTCTTCGGCTTGCATACCGACGCAGTCGGGAGCGAAGCCCACGTTGATACCGCGGCCAATGCGCTCGTCCAGCAGGTTGCGCAGGCGCTCCGCCACCGGCTTCAGGCTCATTTTCGGGTTGGGTTTGCCCTTGGGACGGCCCAGGTGCGAGGCCAGCACCAGCCGCGCATGGTGGCGGACTGCGTACTCGATCGTAGGCAATGTTTCGACAATGCGGGTGTCGTCCAGGACGCGGCCGTCCTCGTCCAGCGGGACGTTGAAGTCCACGCGCATGAACACGCGCTTGCCGTCGAGATCGAGATCTTTGATGGAGAGCTTGCTCACAATCCCTTGCTGCCGAGGTAATTGATCAGGTCGCGTATTCGGCAGGAGTAGCCCCACTCATTGTCATACCAGGAGATGACCTTGACGCAATTGCCGCCCACCACGCGGGTCATCGGAGCGTCCACGATAGAAGAATAAGGATTCCCACGGAAATCCACCGAGACCAGTTCCTCCTCTTCGTATCCCAGATACGGCGACAGACGGCCGCTGGCAGAAGCTTTCTTCATGGCCGCATTCACTTCCTCGGCCGTGGTTTTCTTCTCGACGAACGCCACCAGGTCCACCACCGACACATTGGGTGTGGGCACGCGCATGGCGAAGCCATCCAGTTTGCCCTTCAGCTCCGGAATCACCAGGTGCACCGCCTTGGCGGCGCCGGTGCTGGTGGGGATCATGGAGACCGCCGCCGCCCGCGCCCGCCGCAGGTCCTTGTGCGGGAAGTCGAGGATCACCTGGTCGTTGGTGTAAGAGTGGATGGTGGTCATGGTCCCGCATTGGATGTGGAAGTGGTCGTGCACCACCTTGGCGATCGGGGCCAGGCAGTTGGTGGTACAGGAAGCGTTGGAGATGATGTGATGTTTGGCGGGATCGTACTTGTCTTCGTTCACGCCCAGCACGATAGTGAGATCCTCGTTTTTTGCCGGAGCGGAAATGATGACCTTCTTCACCGTGCCGCGCAGGTGCTTCTTGGCGTCGTTGGCGTCGGTGAAACGGCCGGTTGATTCCACCACCACCTGCGCGCCCAAGGACGACCAGTCCAGCTTCGCCGGGTCTTTCTCCGAGAAAACGCGGATGGACTTGCCATCCACCTGGAGGCAGTCCTGGCCATGCGTGATCTTGTTGGGCAGGTTGCCGAGGATGGAGTCGTACTTGAGAAGGTGCGCCAGCGTCTTAGGGTCGGTGAGGTCGTTGACCGCGACAAATTCCAGGTTCTTGTCGTTGAGCGAGGCGCGCAGAATGTTGCGCCCGATGCGCCCGAAGCCATTGATGCCTACTTTGATTGCCATGTTTCCTCCGCCGTGTGAACAGAGATCGGGAAGTGCCGAGATGCAAACTGGAAATGCTAGCATAAAAGCCGCTCTGGGCTTTGGTTGTTGAAAACCGCTAGCGGCTCTGGGTACTTGGCGCGCTCCTTATTTGGAACCAGAGCCGAACAGCCACAAGCGGCGGAAGTTAAGAGCGAAGGGCTAAAGTCCACAGCCGGAGAGCGAAGAGCCAATAGCCAAGAGCCGTCTTTTTGTGTTACACACGCAGCATGCGGAAATGGATGAAAGAGCGTCTGCGCCGCCGCAAGCGCAAGCCCGCGGCCGCTGCGGAGTCGGAATCGACCGGCAAAGTAGGGCAGCAACGTCCCGCTGGCGAAGCGCAACCGCTGCAGCCCGATTATCTGGAGGCCTTCGAAGCGCAGAAAGCTGCGGTGCGCGAGAAGCCGGCGCCTCCAACGCCGCCGGCGCCTACAGTCAAGCCCCCCGAGCCCAGGATCGAAGTCGAACTGCAGCCGGAATCGCCGGCCATCCCACCGGCGCCGGCGTCGGAAGCCATAGGGCACGCGCCGGGAAAGAAACCCAAAGGCGTGGTGGTGCTGGCCATCGGCCTGCCAGGATCGGGAAAAACCACGTGGTTTGGCCGGCGCGGAGTCACCCCGCTCTCCAGCGACCTGTTGCGTAGCGTGCTGTTCGACGACGTGGAGGAGCAGCGCTACCAGGGACTGGTGTTTTCGACGTTGCGGTCCCTGCTGCGCGCCCGCCTCATCGCCCGCATGCCGTGGAATTACGTGGACGCCACCAACCTTTCCCCGCGCGAGCGCCGGCAGTGGATCCACATGGCCAAAGGTTTCGGCTACGAAGTGCACGCCGTGTTCTTCGATGTTCCGCTAGAGGTGTGTTTGGAGCGCAACCGGCGCCGCGACCGGGTAGTGCCGGAGGACGCCCTGCGGCGCATGGCCGCCAAACTCCGTCCGCCCAAGTTCGAGGAAGGCTTCAGCAAGATCGTGGTCGTGCGGGTGAAGAGAAAGGATGGCGAGGGCGAGTTGGGAGCTTCCGGCGCCGAGTAGTCGGGGTCGGATTTCCATGAGCAGCCCCGTTCGGAACAGGGTCCTTTGCTTTATCGCCCTCGCTGAACTACTGGCGAAGTCGCTGTGGTTCTCCGGCACGGCGGCGATCCCGCAGCTCTCCCGCGAGTGGCACGCCGATGTAGGGCTTACGTCGTGGCTGACGCTTTCCGTACAGTTGGGATTTGTTGCCGGCGCGCTGATCCTTGCGGCATCGAACCTGCTGGACCTGGTGGCCGCAGCCTGGATCTTTGCTGCGTCCGGCGTGCTGGGTGCGATCTTCAACGCGGCATTCGCGCTGGTTGCAGCCGACCACGTCGGGCTGGCTCTGTTCTTCCGTTTTCTCACCGGGATGATCGCTGCCGGTGTTTACCCCACGGGCATGAAGCTGCTGACCGGCTGGTTCGGGCGCGAGCGCCGCGGGTTGGCCATGGGGATCGTGGTGGGAGCGATCACCGTCGGATCGGCGCTGCCCCATGCCGTCCACATTGGTTCCTTGCCGTGGCGCGACGTCGTGTACGTGTGCTCGGGGTTCTCGCTGCTGGCGGCCGCGCTGATGCTGGGAGTGCGGGAGGGTCCGCTGCAGGTCGCGCAGCCGAAGTTCGACTTCCGGCAATGTGCCCAGGCGCTGCGCAATCGTCGCTTGCGGCTGGCGAACCTCGGCTATCTCGGACACATGTGGGAGCTGTACTCGTTGTGGGGATGGATCACCCTGCTGCTGGCGGCGTCCGGGCCCGGGGCATCGCACAATCTGCTCGAAGCTCTTTCGTTTGCAGCCGTTGCCGCCGGGCTTGTGGGCTGCGTCTGGGCCGGCTACGTGAGCGACCGCAACCAGCAGCGCGTGCAGGATTCCACCAGCCTCGACGTTCGCGCTCGGGCCCAGGTGACGATTGTTGCCATGGCGGCCAGCGGCGCGTGCTGCGTGCTGGCGGCCATCTTCTTTCATCATTTCTGGGCGGTGGTGGCTATCTCGCTGGTCTGGGGGATATCGGTAGTGGCCGACTCCGCCCAGTTCTCCACGATCGTCAGCGAGGTCGCGGACCAGCGCTACGTGGGGACGGCGCTGACCATGCAGACGGCCATGGGGTTCCTGCTGACAGCGATTTCGATCCGGTCCGCGGCAGCGATCGGGACCGCGTACGGCTGGCGCTGGGCGGCGCTGAGCATGGCCATCGGACCCGCCATGGGAGTGCTGGCCATGGTCCGATTACAGCACGCACCGGAGCCCGCCGGCGTGTCGCACGCTGAGATTGCCATCGCGGGCGATCCGGCTGCCTAGGTAGTCGCTCGTTACTTCAGGTACTGCAGCATCTCCTTGAAGGCGGGGCCGCTGGAAGTGCGCAGCAACTCGTAGATCATCATCTCGGTCGAGGAGATGACCGCGCCGGCGGCGCGCATGCGCTCCAGACCAATCTTCCAGTTCCACTCCGTGCGCGAACTGACAGCGTCGGAAGCCACGTGCACAAGGTAGCCGCGGTTCAGCGCTCCAAGCACCGTCTGCGTCACGCAGATGTGCGATTCCATGCCGCATACGAGCAGGGTGTTGCGGTCACCGGGAAGCGACTTCAGGCGGGCGCAGTAAGCATCGTTGTTCAGGCAGCCGAACTCGTTCTTCTCCAGTGGCGCGACTCCGGGCAAGAGCGAGGCAATTTCGGGGATGGTTGGTCCCAATCCCTTGGAGTACTGGGTGGAGAGCAGCACCGGCAGGCCGAGAATCTTAGCCAGCCGGATCAGCAACTGCGAATTGCGCACCATCCGCTCTTTTTCGAAGATGGGCGGCAGCAGTTTCTCCTGGATGTCCACCACGGACAGCGCGCACTGGCCAGCTTCAAGCGGAGTGCGGGCGACCTCGACGGCATCCGCCTGGAGAGTGGGGGTTGCAGTAGAAACCATAGCGCCTCCTGATAGGGAGCAGAGATTAAGGGTCTTATTCTACGCGGCGGCCCAGCCATAACCAAACCACCGCGGAGCACGGGCCACAACGGGAACTTCTGCGCAGGGTCTGCAACAGGCGCCGGTTGACCCGGTTGCGGGAGGGCAATAGAATCGAAACGACGGTGCCAGGCCCGTCTGTGCGCGCTGTGGGCCGTTTCGCTGCCCCCTCGTTCAATGGTAGGACAGCTGACTCTGGATCAGCATATCGGGGTTCGAATCCCTGGGGGGCAGCCAGATCCTTACTGACGCCGGAATCTTTCCGCAGCCCCCTTCCAAATCACGACTGGAGCCTTTGCAAGCCCCGAACGAGGGTATTTGTTTCTTGGCGCCGCCTGTCCAGCCTGACCCTTTTCACCGGAGACTATGTAACGAAGGTGCATTGACCGGTTCCGCTGGAGCGGGATTCTCGGCTAACCTCGAACCAGATCGGTCAGAGGACCGCTCTCCGTGTAACAACGCTGCCGAGCTTCACGAACGAAAATCGTGAACCGAGTCGGACCACCACCGGCGCAGTCCCGTGCCATCCCCGCCAGCGCGATGGAGGCAGTCCCGCGCCCGGTGCCGCTCTCCCCGCGGCTGCTGCTGGGGCTGGCCCTGGGACTCTCCCTGCTCTCCTACGCGCAGGTGTGGCGGTTCAATTTCGTTTACGACGATGACTTCCAGATCGTCAGCAATGCGAAAATCCAGAACTGGAGCTACCTGCGAGGGTATTTCACTTCCCATCTCTGGGCCAACGCCGGCAATTTTGACCGTGAATCCAATTACTACCGTCCGCTGTTTCTCCTGTGGCTGCGGCTGAACTATGCGCTGTTCGGATTGGACGCCGCGTGCTGGCATGCATCGTCGCTCGCACTGCATCTTCTCAGTGTGTGGCTTGCGTATCTGGCCGCGCTGCGCCTGCTCGCACTGGCAGACTGGGGCTGCAGCCAGCGCCGCGCCATCGCCGCAGTCACGGCTTTGATCTTCGCTTTGCACCCCGCGCACGTCGAAGCGGTTGCCTGGCTATCAGCGGCGAGCGAGCTGCTGCTCGCCATCTTCTTCCTGATCGCGTTCATCGCATACGCCGAGAGCAGATCTGCTGGAAAGCCGCTCTGGATCGCGGTTTCGCTAGCCTCCTTCGCCTTGGCGCTGTTGGCCAAGGAAACCGCCATCATGTTTGTGCCGCTGGTGCTGGGCTGCGAACTGGGGCGGAGAGAACAAAAGGTGAGCCTTCTGCTGCGTCTCGGCCGCGGGCTGTCCTCAAGCTTGCCCTGGGCCAGCGTAGCAGTCGTCTATCTCCTGGTACGCCGCGTCGTCCTGGGTTCGCTAGGACATACGCAAGTGCAAGTAGGGACGGCAGTCGTGCTGAAGACTCTGCCAGAACTGCTGTGGTTTTACGTTCGACACCTGCTCTGGCCGTGGCCGCTGGCCGAGTTCTACGACGTGTTTTACGTCAACTCGGCGCGTGCCCGCGAATTCGTCGTCCCCGCGCTGGCGATAGCAGTCGTGATCCTGGCGCTGGTGGTCTGGGCGCGGCGATCGCGTGCGGCGCAGATGGCAACTCTGTGGATCCTGCTTCCGCTCCTGCCGGTGCTCGACGTCGCGCTGCTTCGCTTCAACGCGCTGGCGGCAGATCGTTATCTCTACTTGCCGTCCTTCGGGTTTTGCGTGCTGGCCGCGATCCTGCTCCTGCGCCTCGTGGAGCTGCCGCGGCTTCGGCGCTGGGCCTTGGCCATCGTGCTGCTCCCGGCCGGTCTGATGGGTGCGTCCGCGTCGCGACAGGCCGCCCCCTGGGAGAATGATCTGCTGCTCTATCAGGACGCTGTGGCGGTTGCTCCGCGCAATGCCTTCGCCAAGACCCTGCTCGCTACCCAGTTGATCCTGCGCAGCGAGAACCAGCGTGCGCTAACGTTGCTGCTCGAGTCTTACGCTATTGATCCTTACGCCTGGACGACTTCGTTCAACCTGGGCTACCTGGAGTACAGGCTGGGCAACCTGCCCCAGGCGGAGCGCTTCTTCCAGCGCGCAATCTGGCTCGATCCCCACAACCGCAATCAGTTCCTGATGCTGGGACTGACCCAGAAACGTATGGGCGACTTCGCCGGCGCCACCGCCACGCTCCAGAAGACTGCCGAGGTCTGGCCGCAGGCGCCACTCGTCCATCTCTCGCGGGGCGAAGCGCTGGAGCAGGCGGGCCGCTACAAGGAAGCGCGTCACGAGTATGAGATGGCACTGAGCGGCGCGAATCCCGCAGCCGCGCGCCGCGCCCTGGCGCGCCTGGCAAGCAAGTAAGCCTTCACCGATCGTGGTGTCTACTTACACCAGCCCCAGCCACTTCCAATACGTGGCGCCGAACGCTAGCACGAGACCGTAGGCAACAAGCGTCAGCGGGATGCCGGTGCGGACGAAGTCGCGCACTTCAAACGTGTCCGTGCCATACGCCACCATGTTCTGGGGCGCGTTGACCGGCAAGATAAAGCCGAAACTGACTACGTATTGCAGCACCATCGTCATCCCTACCAGGTTGATGCCGGTTGTCTTCACGCCCTGCAAGATGGAAATGATGATGGGAATCATCGCAGCAGCGAGAGCCGTAGCGCTGGCGAAGCCAAGGTGAATCAGGATCAGGAAAGCCGCCAGCACGGCCAAGATAATAAGGGCCGGCGAATTCTGGATGCGGAACAGGCTGACGATGATAGTGGCCAGCCAGGCTGCCGCTTTGGTGGCCAGCAGCGCCGAACCCAGGCTGATGCCCACGCCGAACAGCATTAGCGTGCCCCAGCCGATCCGGGGTTGAGCATCCTTCCAGGTCATCACGCCCACCCTGGGCAGCAGCATGATGGCGATCATGGCGATGGTCGTGGAGCTGGTGTCAAAGGGATGAAGGATCTTCTCCGTGGACCAGAAGAACAGCAGCACGACTGCCATGAACAACAGCTTCTTCTCGCTGGTTTTCATCGGCCCGAGTTCCTTGAGCGCGCGGGCGATGGCCTCCTTGCCTCCGGCAATTTCGTCAGTTTCCGGAGGCATTGTCTTCAGCAGGACGTAATACAAAACCACCGACATGATCGCGGAGAAGGGAGCCGCGGCGATGAACCATGCCGGCCAGGTGATCGTCTTTCCCAGCATTTTCTCGATGTGGCCCACCGCGATCATGTTCTGTGCTGCAGCCGTCTTAATGCCGACGTTCCACAAGCTGTCGGCCTGGGCCGTCGCGATCATCATGACACCGGCAAACTTGCTTTTGAGATCAACACCGAACGCGACGATGATCCCCATCACGATCGGAACCACGCAGGAGACGCGGGCCGTCGTGCTGGGCACGAAAAAGCTCAGAATGAACCCCACCAGGATGACGCCGGCCAGCACGCGATTCGTTCTGGCGCCGATCTTCGAAAGCACGAACAGGGCGATGCGTTTGTCCAGCCCGGTATGCATCATGGCGGCTGCGATAAACAGCGCGCCGCCCACTAAGGCGAATGCCGTATTCGCAAAACCGCCCAGCGCGATGGTTAGACCCTCACTGGTTCCGTACAGTTTCGTTGGATTCGACACGTTGGGTGATATGCCGAGCAGGAAGGCCATCAAAGCCAGGATCACGGCGGCGCTTGCCGGATAAGAGATGGAATCGGTAATCCACACAATGATCGCAAACAGCAGCATTGCCATCATTCGCTTTCCCGCCACCGGCAGTCCTGCCGGGGTGGGCAGGAGGTTCACGACAATGAGCGCAATGCTGCCGATGATGAGTCCGTATCGCTTGAGAAGGGAATTTCTTGGACCGGTTCTCCTGGGAATACCGATTACTTGAGGCTGACCTGCTGGCCTCGGGGTTGCCATATCATCTCCTCTGTCACCTGTAGCGGGTGAGAAGCACAATTCTCCCCTCATTCTCTGCGGGATTTTCCGTTCAATTCCGCCCTGCCGCTGTGATTGATATCACCGGTGCGCGTGCTCACATAGCGGCAAACCCCGCAGTACAAAGCCGCTTGGCATGATACCTTGTCATCGGAATGCCCATGCACGATCGCGTGTTTGATGCTTCGCAAGTTCACAGGCTGGAGGCCAGGGAGCGGCTTCTGTGGCTGCCGCCCAGCGAGGTGCTGGGCTGGCTCGATTTGCGACCGGGCATGATCATAGCCGACATCGGCACGGGCACAGGATACTTCGCCATTCCCATGGCACAGGCCATTGCGCCCGGCGGTTGCGTATATGCAGTGGATCTGCAGCCGGAGCTGCTTGAAGTCTTGCGCAGCAAATTGGCCAAGCCCGATGCACCCGCAAACATCGTGCCGCTGGAGGGCACGGCCAGCGCCACCGGCTTGGCGGAAGGCAGTTGCGATCTGGCCCTGTTGGCCAACGTCTGGCATGAGTTGGACGATCACGCCGCTGCCGTCGCCGAACTCGTGCGCATCCTTAAGCCGGGGGGAAGAATCGCCGTACTGGACTGGCGCCCGGACGTCGAGCGTCCCCCCGGTCCGCCGCTCGAACACCGCCTGCCTGCGCGCGACGTACAGCAGTTCCTGGCGGACCACGGCAAACGGGTGCATGCGGTGCGTAACGTGGGTCAATGCAGCTACTTGATTCTGGCGAGCTAGTGGCGTTTCATGTCACCCGCAAGGAGGGTCAGCCATGAGCAGCGTCGCTTCCGCGCAGAGTATGTCCGGGCCTTGGCATGAAGGACTGACCGGCAAGCACTGGCGAGTCCTCGTCGCCAGCTTCCTGGGATGGGTCTTCGACGGCTACGAGGCCTATGCCCTCATCGTGGCGCTTCCCTTCGCCCTGCGCGCGCTGCTGCCGCCGGCAGCGTTGAAGTCGGCCGCGGTCTGGGCGGGCACCGCCATCGGCATCACGCTGCTGGGGTGGGGCATCGGCGGCGTGGTGGGCGGCACCATGGCGGATTACATCGGCCGCAAGCGCATGATGGTCTACTCGGTGCTTCTGTATGGAATTCTCAGCGGCCTCACCGCCTTGAGCACGAGCTTCCTGATGCTGGCCGTCTTCCGCTTTCTCACCGGGCTGGCCCTCGGCAGCGAATGGAGCACTGGAGTTTCCATGGTGGCCGAGACCTGGCCCGACCGCGCGCGTCCTAAAGGCGCCGGATTGCTGCAGTCGGGCTTCGGCTGGGGAACGTTGCTGGCGGCGCTGATCTGGTGGACGCTCAGCCGCTACAACTTCCTTGGACCGCAGACCTGGCGGCTGATGTTCGTGGTCGGCGCCATCCCAGCGCTCTTCACGCTTTATATCCGCCGCGCGATTAACGAGTCGGAGCGCTGGCTGACGGCAGTGCGCGAACAGCGCTGGGCGGCAACCGAGGTCGCCAGCGACATGGTTAGGAAGCCGTCGCGCCGTCCCTTGAGCCTGGCCGAAATCTTCCGCGAGCGCGAGAGCCGCAAGCGCGTGCTGCTGGCGTTCCTGATGTCGCTGGCGACGATGGTCGGCTGGTGGGCGATCTCCAGTTGGCTGCCGGTGTTCACCCAGGGCCTGGCCCGGGCCCAGGGATACGCGAATCCCGTAGCGTGGGGAGCGCGCGCCGCCCTGTTTTACACCAGCGGCGCGGTGGTCGCCTATTTGATCTCGGGATTCGTGGCCGATGCCATCGGACGCAGGTCGTTCCTGTTCCTTACCTACGCCGGCGCGCTGGTGATGACCCCGGTTACCTACCTGTGGACGCACTCGGTCGAGCGCATGATGTTCGTCGCCGCCATCAACGGCTTTTTCACTCTTGGCTGTGCGTATTCCTGGATGGCCATCTACCCTGTGGAGCTGTTTTCAAGTTCCGTGCGTTCGACGGCCTCGGCCTTCGTCTTCAACGCCACCCGTCTGATCGCGTGGATGTTCCCCATCATCGCGGGGACCATCATCCAGCGTTTCGGCGGCATCTCGCGCGCGGCAATGACTCTGGGATTGATCTACATCCTGGGATTGTTCGTTCCCTGGTTCGTGCCCGAAACGAAGGGCAGACCGCTACCGGCATAAGCCAAGCGCCGCAGGCGCGACTGAATGTAGCCCGGCACGTCAGTGCCGGGTAACCGGATGGGAAGATCAACGCTAGTCCCGCCAGAGCCTGCCCTGAGCGAAGCCGAAGGGGACGGCTGATCGGATCATCCGAAGAGGTGTTGCTCTTCGTGCGCCACGTTGTAGGCGCGCAGCAGGGCCCGATATTCGTCTTCGAAGGCTCGCTTCTTGTGGTGTGCAGGCTGGTTCTGGATGTACGAAACCGTTTTTCCGACCTGCGACGCGCCGATCGTAAACGCACCGTACGCCTCCTGCCAGCTAAACAAGCGCAGAGCTTTCTGCTCGCGCAGCCACTTCGACGATCCTGCCTTGATCAACTGCACGGCCTTGGCAACCGGCATGTGGGCAGGAATGCCCATCAAGACGTGCGCATGATTTTCGGTTCCACCTACCGCAATCGTCACGAATCCGTTCCTGCGCGCAATTCCGCCTATATACGCCCACAGGTCGGCTTGAACCTGTTGCGGGATTAGCTCCCGCCGTTCCTTGGTAGAGAACACACAATGAACCAGCAATCTGGTGTAGGTGTGTGGCATGCGCGGATTCTACTTCAGCCGTCCCTGGCGGGACTGACTCACTCGTGGCAACGCTTTCCCGGCACTCCGTGCCGGGCTACATTCAGTCGCGCCTGCCGGCGCTGGATGGATGTGCCCGCTGCCAGTTGCCTGAGAGAAGCCGAAAGGGAGCGGTCCGAGCAGGTATTAGCCACAGCCCAGCAGGGACGATTGAGGGTAGCCCGGCACGTTAGTGCCGGGGAAGAGATGAAGAGCCGGGGCTAGTCCCGTCGGGGACGGCTGATCGGATCGGAGCGACGACGGACCCACACCTGGCAGATGTGGGGCACCGGGCCTGAGAGAAGCCGAAAACGGGCGGTCCGAACAGGTATTAGCCCCGCAGGGGCGATTGAGAGTAGCCCGGCACGTTAGTGCCGGGAAGGGATGAAGAGCCCAGCGCCAGTCCCGTCCGGGACGGCTGATCGGATCGGAGCGGCGACAGGCCCATATTTGCCAAAGGCGGGCAGATGTGGAGCGCCGGGCCCCGAGAGAAGCCGAGAGGGGCGGTCCGAACAGGTATTAGCCCCGCAGGGGCGGACGAATGTAGCCCGGCACGCAGTGCCGGGAACGTATCAAGAGCCCAGCGCCAGTCCCGTCAGGGACGGCTGATAGGAGCTTGTGGGTCAGGATAAAGGCCACCCTCCTCGGAGGTCGTCAATGGGACAGCCTAAACGCGTCCGCGACACAGGTGCAGCGCTTGCCTGTGCCGATGCCTTCCAAAGAATCGCAGAGCCGCTTCTCTCTGGAATCGCCCAAGACACAGAAGGGAGCTCTCATCGTCACGACTCTTGAGGGTGCCCCACCCAAGCCTCTTTTGCTTGGGTGGGGATCTTTTTCGAACTACCCCACCCTAGCAAAACCGGCCCGTTCGACTCCGCTCACGGCGCGGGGCACCCTCAGGCGTCTCGTGCTGCGCGGCTCTTGCGCGAATTTCTGAAAATTTCTCTTGACAAATTTCGCGAACAGTGATATTTATATTGTATGTTCATTATCTTCTAGATATACATGCTTCCGCCAGCTCTTAAGTCGTTATTTTGACGGTTTTTGCGTGTAAGTCCTTTAGATCGACGGTACGTCGTAAATACCCTCATCTAAAGGAGGTTAAAGTCCCTTATTTCGACGGTATTTACGGGCACCATTTTTGGAAGTCATTGAGCCGCAGTCACTTGCTCTCGGACCAGGGGGAGGGGGGTACCCTACCGACTGGTACAGACCGGGGCATCCCCGGGGACAAAACAGACCAGGAGCATGGAGCAGAGGGAGTGGGGCCTGTTCCACGGGGCGCCGTTGGCAGATGTGAGGCAGCGTCGCGGACAGCTTAGGATGAAACCGGCTGCGGGATGCGCCGGCTGCGGCGCATCGAGCGCCAGTCGTAGAGATACTCCGCGCCACAGCGTTTGCATACCTGATAGTGACCGCCGTCCCCGCGCTTGCGAGGCCAGGCGAATTCGTGTGGACAGCCATCCGGGAGAAGCAAATCCAGCAGGTCTTGAATCAAGCGTTTCATGCAGCACATTATGGGGACATTGGTATGCGGAAAAAGAGTATCGTCGCGGGTACGCTCTCGGCGTCGGAACCATCCAAAATGGATCAATCCTGAATCGGTTCGGCCGCCTGGTGCTTGAACAGGTAGCGCAATACCGGCGGCGCCACCAGCGTAGTGGCCGCGGTCATGAAGACGACGATCGCGTACCCTGCCTGCGAGATCATCTTCATTTGCAATCCGACCAGGGAGACGATCAGCGCGATTTCTCCGCGCGGCGTCATACCCACCCCGACCTTCAGCGCGCTCGGCCAGCCCTCCCGCAGCACTGGCAAGCCGCAGGCGGCAACTTTTCCGATCAGCGCCAGCACGGTCACCACCACGCAGGCCACCACCACGTCCGGCTCGAAGACGCGGAGATCAAGCCGCGAACCCATGGTGAAGAAGAAAAACGGGGCCAGGAATTCGTTGATGGCGCTGACCCTCGGCGCCAGCTTCCACTCGACGGAGTATTCAGCGAAAGCCAGGCCGGCGAAGAACGCGCCGATGATGGCGGCCATCCCGATCCGCTCTGCGGCCACGGAGAGTCCCAGGCAAATGGCCAGCGCCAAGATCAGCGGCGCATTCTGCGTGGTCAGGCGCTCCACGCCCGGCCGCATCCTGTGGATCACCTTGGAACCGAAGAACACCATGAACAGCGTGAAGGCGAGCGCCTCTACGAACAGCACGATGAGCTGTACCCACTGCACTCCGCCGCTTGCGGCCAGGCCCGCCACTACCGCCAGCACGATCATGCCCAGGATGTCGTCGAACACCGCGGCTGCCAGGATGATGCCCGCCACCCGGGTGTGCAGCACGCGCAGGTCGCCCATCACGCGGGCAGCGATGCCCACGCTGGTCGCGACCATAGCCGCGGCTACGAAGATCGCCTCGTGGCCTGGTCCGTGACGAACCAGGCGCAAGTATGCCAATCCCAGCACGAACGGCACCAGCACGCCCAGAATGCTGACGCCCAGCGAAGTGCGGCCGGTGCGGATCAGTTCCTTCGGAGACGTCTCAAGACCCACCGTAAACAGCAGGAAGATAGCGCCCAATCCGGCAATGGACAGTGTGGTGGGGCTCGGGTTGACGAACCTAAGGGCGTAGGGTCCGAAAACGATCCCCGCGAGGATCTCTCCCACTACCGCCGGCAACCCGAACTGCTCGAAGATCTCCGCAAATACTTTTGCCCACACGAAAATGGCAAACAGTTCGAGCAGAAGTGGTTCGGCATGCGGCATGGTAGTGGGCGAGACGATTACATTCTCTCAGCAATTTATGGGCGATCCTACGGACTTCCTGTAGCATCAGAATATACCGGCAAGCAGTGGCAACCACGGAGGGCACCTGATGAACGCGCTAAAGCCCATCACAGTTGAGGTGCTTGCCTATGCGCCGACGGCCTTCTTCCATTGCCGCCATTGCGAGGTGGTCTGGCAGCAGACCGGGACAGGCCGCGCCTTACGGCAGGAGCAATTGGAAGCTTCGCTGCCTGCCGACCTGATGCAGCAATATCAGCAAATCTCGGATTGGGTTCTTCAGTTGGCGGAGACTTACGGCAGCCAACTGCAATTCAAGGTGATCGACGCCGCTTCACTCGAGGGCTGGTACAAGTCGCTGCGCTACTGGGTGCGGCGATATCCGGCCGTGATTGTGGATGGCAGGACCAAGTTCCTCGGCCCGGACCTCGAGCAGGCCAGCGCCCTGATTCGTCAGCGCGTCGCCTCGCCTGGTTCTTGATCCCGCACTCGGCGCAACCGCTATTGCTTCTCCGGCTGGTCCTTCTTTGCGGCCGCTGCCTTCTGCGCCGCCACCGTCCATGGCGGAACGATGCCGTTCATGCGCGCGTAGGCGATGGATTGACCAAGGTGCTCGTGGGCGTCCGCTATCAGGATGTAGACCACGTCGCCGCTGTTCGCCTCCGGACCCAGCTTGGGCAACGGGTTGGCAAAATCGGCGTTCGTCATCCCGCTGATTGCCGACTTGGCATACTCCCACGACTTGTTCAGTTGCTCGATGATCTGGGCCCGGTCGGTGGTGGATTTTTCGTAGGTTTTCCCATCGAATCCCTCGGGCAGCGGCGTGCCCATCGAGTGCAGGATCTGGTAGCGCTCGCCGGAGACGTGCAGAAAGACTTCGGCGAAGGAGCGAGCACCCGCGGCGGGACGCCAGGTCAGCTTATCCTGCGGGATCGCTTCAGCAAGGCTGACGAACTTCTTCTGCATGGCTTCGAGGTCCAGCAGCGACTGAGGCTTCAGGTCGTAGCTGGGCGGCGTCTTGTCCTTGGCTGGCGCGGCAGTCTGCTCAGCTCGCGCGAGTCCGGTGCTCGCGAGCAGGGCAAGGAACAACAGCGAAGCGTAGAGCTTTCTCATAGCGGTGCTCCTTATCGTTCTGGACGCATGCATCCAGCCGTTTCTCGAAAGGGTGTTTCTGCCGAGCTTAGACGTGCGGGCTGGGGAAAGGTCTCTTTGCCGGAACAGATTTTCTTTCAGAACGGCAGCACGCGGAATGGCTTTCGAACTCCCAGCTAGTTCACGAATTTCCGCAGGCGGCCGCGACTTCCTCAGGCGAGCATCCCAGCTCGCGCAGGATCGCGGTGGTGTGCTCTCCGAGCGTAGGGGGCGGCAGGCGGTAAAGCGGCGGAGTTGCCGACAGTCGGATTGGATTAGCGATGCTGCGCGCCACTCCGATGGCGGGATGGCTGATTTCCACGATCAGGCCACGAGCCAGAGTCTGCGGATCAGTAAGCGCTTCGCCCACCGTCTGAATTGCTGCCGCGGGAATTTGCGCCTGGGCCAGCCGCTCCAGCCACACCGAGGCCGGCGACTTGTCAAGGATTTGTTGTACGGCAGGAATCAGTTTGTCGCGGTGCTCGATGCGAAGAGCGTTGCTGGTGAATCGCGGGTCGCGTCCCAGCGTCTCTTCCGCGCCGAGCACGCGCGTAAACCGCGCCCACAGCAGCTCAGTGCCGATCGCGATGACGAAATGCCGGCCGTCGCCGCCGTAAAACACCTGGTAGGGAACGATGCTGGGATGGGCGTTGCCCCAGCGCTGCGGCGGCTGATTGGCGTTCAGGTAGTTGCTGCCGATATTGGCCAGCCAGGTGAGCTGCGAATCGAACAGCGCCGTGTCCAGAAACTGGCCGCGCCCGCTTCTCTCCCTGGCGAAGAGCGCGGCCAGGATGCCGATGGTCGCATAAATGCCGCAAGTGATGTCCGCGATCGCGACCGGATATCTCACCGGCTCGGTATCGGCATTGCCGGTGAAGCTCCACACTCCAGCCTCGGCTTGCGCGATGATGTCGTAGCCCGGCAGGCCCGCCTTCGGTCCGTTGAATCCGTAGCCGGAGATGGCGCAATAGACCAGCCTCGGATATTTCCTGCAGAGTGTTTCCGGATCGATACCGCGCCGCGCCAGTGACGCCAGCGAAGGATTATTGAAGATCACCACGTCGGCGGTGGCGATCAGGCGATGCAGGACATCCAGCCCGGCGCTATCGTTATAGTTGAGCGTCAAGGAACGCTTGTTGCGATTGGTCGCCAGGAAGTAGGCGGATTCCGAGCCCACGAACGGCGGACCCCAGGCGCGGCTTTGGTCGCCGACCTCAGGCCGCTCGATCTTGATGACGTCGGCTCCCAGGTCGCCAAGCAGCATGGCGCAGTAAGGCCCGGCCAGTGCCTCGGTGAGCTCGAGCACGCGAATGCCATCTAGCACAGGTGACATTAACATCTACCTCCAGGTAAATGCTCGGAGCACTTTCAGTGTTGTCGTAGCCAGCTTTGAAGGGGCACGGCTTAAGCCGTGGCGGTATTCGGCCCGAATGAATTGGCCTTTTGGCCCTGAGGGTGCGCCCCCTCTGCGGCTAAAGCCGCCTTCTTCTGTTACCCGTTGCGGCACGCCTGAAGGCGCGCCCCTTCAAACAAATTTCCCCTGCCGTGGAATTACCGTGGCCAGGACGATGACCCGAATCAGCTCGCCTTGGCCTCTGTGCTTCGCGCGCCCTTCGCCGTGCCGAACCCAACCACCTGGCGCACAGCCTTGCCTTCACGCAGGCGATCGAAACCGAGATTGATTTCGGCGAGACCAAGGTGGCCGGTCATCAGGCGATTGACGGGCAGGCGTCCCTGCCGGTAGAGCGCGATGTAGGACGGCACGTCGCGCACCGGCACACACGTCCCGACATAACTGCCCTTCACGGTGCGCTCTTCAGCTACGAGGTTCACCTGCGGCACGGCAAAAGTGTGAGTCGGCGGAGGCAGGCCGGCAGTTACGGTCGTTCCACCGCGGCGCGTGATCTTGTAGGCGAGTTCCATGGCTTTCACCGATCCCGCCATTTCGAAGGCAAACTCCACGCCGCCGCTGGTGGCAGCGCGCACTTTGTCGACGCAGTCCGCTTCCGCGGCGCTGAACGCATCGGAGGCGCCCAGGCTCTTGGCCATCGTCAGCTTGTCCGGCAACACGTCAACGGCCACGATCTGGCGCGCGCCCGCCAGGCTGGCACCCAACAAGGCCGCGAAACCCACGCCGCCCAATCCTACGACCGCAACCGTCGAGCCCGGCGTCACCTTGGCCGTGTTCAGAACAGCGCCGACTCCGGTCAGCACGGCGCAGCCGAACAGCGCGGCTTCATCAAGCGGCAAGTCAGGATCGATCTTGATCAGCGAGCGCCGCGAGACCGTCGCATAGTCGGCGAAAGAAGAACAGCCGAGGAGATGATTGATCGGCGCCTCGTTGCGGCGCAGCCGGCGCGCTCCAGAAAGCAGCGTGCCTGCGGTGTTGGCGGCCGCGCCCGGTTCGCAAAGCGCCGGGCGTCCCTGTGAACACGGCAGGCAATGTCCGCAGCTCGGCACGAACACCAGCACCACGTGGTCACCCTTCCTGAGGTCATCGACGCCCGGCCCCAGTTCCTCCACGATCCCAGCCGCTTCATGCCCTAAAACCATCGGAGTCGGCCGGGGGCGGTCGCCGTTGATCACCGACAGGTCGGAGTGGCAAAGACCTGCGGCCTCGATCTTGACTAGTACCTCACCGTGGCCGGGACCCTCGAGATCCACCTCCTCCACGGAAAGCGGTTTGGACTGTGCGTAAGGAGGAGCGACTCCCATCGCGTTCAATACCGCAGCCTTGATTTTCATGACTGGTCTCCTTGAGACTTAGCGATCGTATTAGTTCCTTGTTGGGTAACCTCGCCGCGCTCGATGCGGAAGACGCGGTCGAGCATGCGCGCAGAATGCTGGAGGTCGGACTCAGAGATCAGGATCGACAGGCCTTCCTGCCGCAGGCCCGCGATCACGTCGCTGATGCGCTGGGCAAGCGCGGGAGCGACGCCCTCGAAAGGTTCGTCGAGCAGCAGGAGCCGCGTGCCGCACATCAGCGCTCGTCCCAACGCGACCAGCTTCTGCTGTCCTCCCGAGAGCTGTAGGGCCCGCCGGTCGCGCATGGCGTCGAGTTCCGGAATCTGTTCGTAGACTTTCTTCAACCTGTCCCGCGCGCCGCCGCCATTCAAGGCCCAAAGGGGCAGCAGGACATTCTCCTCCGCGGTTAATGCCGGTATTAGTCGCCGGTCCTCGGGCATGTAGCCGATGCCGGCGCGGGTTCTGCCGTGCGAAGGTACGCTCGCCAGGTTCGTCCCGTTGAACTCGACGGAGCCGCGGCGTGGCGGCAGCAGGCCCATGATGCTGCGCATCAGGCTGGTTTTCCCCGCGCCGTTACGGCCGATCAGGCCGGCCATGACGCCATCGGGAAGCTCCAGGCTTACGTCGCGCAGCACGGTAACCCCCTGGATCGCGGCTTCGAGAGCGGAGACCTTAAGCACGCGCTGTCTCCTTCGAAGCGTACATTGCAACTTGCCCGCCAACCACATACTTGCGCACATCGGGATCGCCGAGCACGTGGGCGGGAGCGCCATCCGCCAAAACTTTTCCCTCGTAAAAAGCGATGACCCGCTTTGAGTAGCGGCTTACGATCTCCATGTCATGCTCGACGAAGAGGACGGTCGCGCCCTGGGAGCGGACCGCGTTCATCACCGTGTCCATGATCCCGAACTTCTCATCCGAACTGACCCCGCTGGTGGGTTCGTCGAGGATCAGCATCTCCGGCTTCACGGCCAGGGCCATGGCGATGTCCAGCAGCTTGCGCACTCCTTCCGGCAGCACCCGGGCCGGGCTGCCTCGGTACTGGCTAAGCCCGAAGCGCTCCAGCATCTTTTCGGCAGCCGCCATGACCGGGGTCCCGTGGCCGGGGACGACTTTGGGAGCGCGCGCCCAGGGCGATCGCTTGCTGTTACGCAACACGATGCCGAGAGCCACCACCACATTTTCCAGTACGGTTAGCGAGTCGTAGAGCTGCGGAATCTGGAAAGAGCGGCAGATTCCCAGCCGCGTGATCTGGCGCGGGTGAAGTGCGGTCACGTCGCGCCCTTTGAAGCTGATCACGCCGGCGTCGGGCTTCAGGTAACCGGTCACCATGTTGACGAAGGTGGTCTTGCCGGCGCCGTTGGTGCCGATCAGCCCCACCACCGTGTCGGGCTCAACGGCGATGGAGATTCCCCAGGCCGCGGTCACCGCGCCGAACTTCTTGCACAGGCCCTGGGCATCGAGGATCGGCGTCATGAGGAACCTCGCCGGCGAAGATACCAGAACACCGACCAAAGCCCGGAAGGAAGAAAGACAATCACGATCAGAAGCGCGCTGCCGACCACCAATTGCCAGGTGTTAGGGGAATATTGATATGCGTAAGTGCGAATGACCTCGAAGACCAGCGATCCCAGAAAAGGCGCAATCACGCTTCCAGTCCCGCTCAGGATGGTCACGAAGACGAACTCGCCCGAGGTGGTCCAGTAGGCCAGGTCGGGATCTATGTGGCCCACCGTCATGGCGGTCAGCGCGCCGCCCAGTCCCGCCAGCGCTCCGGCGATCACGTACTTCACATGAATGGCGTGGCGAACCGACGCACCCATGTATTCCACGCGAATCTCATTATCGCGAATGGCAGGCGAGAGCCGCCCCAAGGGACTCTCGAAGTAGACGTGCATCACCACCGCCGCCAGGAAAGCCAGTGCGCAGGCCAGCGCGAACAACGCATACTGGTGCGCTTCGCCGCCGATGGGCCTGCCGAGAAGAGCCGGCGGTGCGACGTTGAAGCCGTCGGTGCTGCCCAGGGCCGCAGTTTTGACCAGCAGTCCATATAAGATCATGGAAAACGCCAGGCTGAGCATGGCAAAAAAAATGTCACGATACCTGGCCATGAGGAAGCCCAGCAGAAACGCCACGAAGCTGCCGATCACCGCGCCTGTCAGCAGCAACAGCAGCACGTCCTTGATTCCGAAGAACTGTCCGAGACTTCCCACCGCGTAAGCTCCCAGGCAATAGAAGAGGCCTTGTCCGAAGGAAACCAGCCCGGTACGCAGCAACAGCATCAGGCCGAGGACCACCAGTCCTTTGCCCAGCGACAGCGTGAAAAGGAAAAGCCACTTGGGCAGGAGCAGTCCGAGCATCAGCAGGACGAGCAAGGCCGCCACCAGCGCTATCAGCGTGGAATCGGGGCGCCTCATATCTTGCGCACCTCCGCCGCGGCAAACAGACCCTTAGGACGGAAGATGAGCACCAGGGCCATCACCGCATAAATGCTGAACAGCTCCACCTGTGGCAGATAGTGCACGGCCGCAGAACGCACCAGCCCAACGATCAGCGCGCCCAGGGCTGCGCCCGGCAGGCTGCCGAGCCCGCCCACCACCACCACTGCGAAGGCAAGCACAATCACCTGCACTCCCATGCCCGGCACTACCGATACCGTGGGCGCGGTGAGCGCGCCGCCGATAGCGGCCAGCATGGTGCCGATCGTGAAGGTGACCAGGTAGAAGCGAGCCACGTTGATCCCCATGGCCATGCTGATCTCACGATCGTGGATAACCGCCGAGAGCAGCTTGCCGTGGTGCGTGTAGCGGAGCACGCTGGCGAGAGCCACTCCCGCCACGGCGGACACGGCGATCAAGACCACGTTGTAGACGGGATAGGTCAGCCCCGCCAAATCGAGGTTGCCCAGCATACCGTAGGGTTCGGAAACGTAGTACGCGTCCACGCCCCAGATCAGCTTGATTGCATCCTCGAGAATGAGGAACAAAGCGTAGGTGACCAGCAACAGGACGATCTCGTCCCTGCCATACATGAAACGCAGCAAGCCACGCTCGATCAGCGGACCGGCGATCACGCCCACGATCACCGCCGCCACTGCCAGCATGCCGTAGCTGGCCATTGGCGCGTGACCGTGTCCCAGCCAGTAGCCCACCAGCGTGGCCGCCATGTACGCGCCCAGAGCGTACAGGCTCCCGTGCGCCATGTTGAGGATCTTCATCACGCCGTAGATCAGCGTGAGGCCCAGCGCAATGATGAACAGCCATGACGAGTAAATGATCCCGTCAATCAGCAGCGCCACCACTTCGCGCATGCATTACTCCCGGTGTGTCATCGGATCACCACTGATCACACGAATTAACGCGCATTTCAACGAAATTAGCTAAGAATCCGCATTGATCCGCGTTCATCCGCGGTAAACGAGTTGACCTTCCGTGACTAGCTCGGCTTCTTGAATCCGGCCTTGATCCAGGCTTCGCTCTTCACGCCATCCGGCGGGGTAACCTTATCCGCGGGATAGGTCTTGACGTCCACCATCGTGACCTGGCCCTTCTCATGCTTGATGGTGCCGTAGGCGGTCCCGTAGACGGCTTGATGTCCTTTGCCCGTGGACATCTGGACTTTGCCGCCGGGCCCCTCGAAGGTCAGGTTCTCAAAGGCGGCGATCACCTGGTCCTGGTTCGGCGTCTTGCCTTTATTGGCGGCTTTCGCTTTCTCGTAGGCCGACTTTACTCCCAGAATTGCCTGCGCCATTTTGTAAGCCGGATAGTTAGGCGGAACCCCATACTTATCCTGGTAGGCTTTGCGGAACCAGCGATTAAGCGCCGTATCCGGCGCGAACATGTCGAAGGGACCACGCGCCCCGATCACTGTGCCATCCGGGATCTGGCCGCCCAGCTTCTGTATCGCGGTGTCGCCTCCGGTGAGCAAAACCGTGCTCTTGGTGAAGAGACCACGCGGTGCGGCTTGCAGGATGAATGCTTCCAGGTCCCCACCCCAGAAGCTGGAATGTACGACGTCGGCGCCGCTCGAAAGCAACGCCGAGATTTCCGCTCCGTACTGCCCTGACAGAAATTGCGGCCACTGTGCTGTGACCACTTCCACTCCAGGCTTCAGAACCTTCATGGAAGCCTCAAAGTCATTCCACGAATCCTGACCCCAGGCGTAGTTCTGGTTGATGCCGGCAATCTTCTTGATGCTGGGTTTGAGCTGGGTTATATACATGGCCAGCGCGATATTGTCCATGGTGGCCATGGCGCCCGTGCGGAAAACATATTTGTAGCTCGCGTCTTCGAAGATGCGCGGCGTGCCGCAATCGAAGAACACCGTCAGCTTCTTGAGTTCCTCGGCCACGGGAGCGATGGCCAGGCAGTCTCCGCTGGAAATGTATCCGATCACCAGGTCTACGTCGCGCTGCACCAGATTGCGGTATTCGGTCACCTGCTTGGTGGTGCCACCGGCTTCGTCCACGTACGTCAGCTCGATGGCCCCACCGCCGATGCCCTTGGTGGTGTAGGGCGCGGGCAACCTGCCGGCATTCGCGGCCTCCACCACCACGTCCGCCGCATTCTTGGCCGGGACGCCGAAGGGCGCCGCTGCCGCGCCGGACAGAAACGTGACCACGCCGATCTTCACCGTCTTTTCCTGGGCGATGGCCGGCGTCGCTGACAACAGACCTGCTACGCACACTGCAACCAGGAGAATCCTGGCGGAATTCGCTTGATGCGGTTTCATTGCGCCTCTCCAATCTCAGTCAGGATTAAGAATCGCGCGGTTTTTCCAGCGCGGCGGGGCTGTCGTTCCGGTCGCCAATTCTTGTGGGGAGCCCCGCGTCGCGCGAATTATAGTGCCCGACGGAAGCGCTGGGTAGTGTTCTGACGCGGCGCGGCACCCGAAGGAAGCGACGGCGAAGTGGGCCACCGGGCGCCATGTCCGTCAGGAGTTCTATGTGGTTGTGGCCTCGAGCCCGCTCATCCCAGGAACACGATCTCGGCCACGCTCCAGAGCATATTGATCACGCCCAGCATGATTCCCCATCTGGCATAAGCCGCGGTCTGGTGGCTGCCGCGATGGGGCGGCATCATCCGCTCCACGGCCGCCGGCGTGCAAAACGTAGCCCACAGGGAAACCATGAGCCAGAGGACCCAGAACCCCACGGGAAGAATGCGGCCCTGGTTGGGAAAGAAGGCGGTACAGACGCCTGCGCCTCCGGGAACCAGGATCATCGTTACTGCGGCAGAGAACAGCAAGGCCCGTCGCATGTCCACTTCTAATAACAGTCACACGTTCGCCGCGACGGGAATTCGGCAGTTTGTTCTGAATTCAGAACAGCGGCAGGCGAGCATGTCATGAGAAGGCGCGTTTGGCAGGCTGCGTATAATCGGCGGTGATGCTGAGGACCGTTGTCGTTGCCGTGCTCGCGTTTTGCGCGCTGCTGTACGCGGGGGATTACACTGTTGTGCGCTTCCGCCGTAATCCCACGGGCACGGTGCAAGTTCAGCCTTATTACTCCGTCCCGCTTAAGGACGGCAAGACTGAGTTCATGTTCCTCGACCCGCAAAACGAAGTATGCGTCCACTCCCTGTTTCCCCACCTCGGACACCGGCCCTGCTGGTACATCAGCCGGCACCGCAACAAAGAGATCAAGGTTTAGGTCGTAGTCCAATCGCAAAACTCTGGCCGCGGGATTACACTGTTTCGCGCAAGTGTGGGCGTGCGCATGTGAACTCATCTCTCGCGGTTGAGGAGAAGAGCAATGAAAGCGATTCGGGTACACGAGTTCGGTGCTCCGCAGGTGATGAAGATGGAGGATGTCCCCAACCCGAAACCGGGGGCTGGGCAGGTGGTGGTACACGTGCGCGCAGCAGGCGTGAACCCGGTGGATACCTATATTCGCTCGGGCGCGTACGCTCGCAAGCCGGCGCTGCCGTACACTCCTGGCTCCGACGGCGCCGGAGTGGTCGAGGCTGTGGGCGAGGGCGTAAAGCGCTTGAAGGTTGGCGGCCGGGTGTACATCGCCGGAGGCCTCGGCGGAACCTATGCCGAGAAGGCCTTGTGTCTGGAGTCGCAGGCCTATGCGCTGCCACAAAACATCTCATTCGCGCAGGGCGCGGGAGTTTGGGTCCCCTACGCCACTGCGTATCGCGCACTTTTCCAGCTTGCCGATGCGAAACCGGCGAATGTGGTGCTGGTGCACGGCGCTAGCGGTGGCGTCGGCACAGCGGCGGTGCAACTGGCGCGCGCAGCCGGAATGACGGTGATCGGGACCGCCGGCACCGACAAGGGCAGAGAACTGGTCCGCAAGGAGGGCGCGCATCACGTGCTCGACCACCATGCCGCCGATTTTGCCGACCAGCTAATGGCACTGACCGGCGGCCGCGGCGCCGACCTCATCCTCGAAATGCTCGCCAACAAGAATCTTGGGAAGGACCTGCAGTTGGTTGCCTCCGGGGGAAAGGTCATCATCATCGGTAGTCGCGGCCCAGTGGAGGTGAATCCGCGCGATGCCATGATGCGAGAGGCGACCGTGCAGGGCCTTATGCTATTCGCCGCCACCGAGCGGGAGCTTGCCAGCATCCACGCCGCGGTGTACGCCGGCATGGAGAACGGTACGCTGCGGCCGGTGGTCGGGCCGGAGATGCCGTTGGCCGATGCTCCGCAAGCGCACGAAGCCGTGCTGGCTGCGGGCGCTTATGGGAAAATTGTGCTCGTGCCTTGAGTTGGGGAAGGTGCTGGCGCGGGTGATGGATGACCTGTGCCGGAGAGTTGCGGGTCACTGACAGGTTGTGGGTGCCGGCCTAAAATCCGAGATGATGTCCCCCAGGCTGCGACCGTCGGGAGAAACGACGGGATTCGCCAAGCGGGTGCTGATCGTGGATCCCGATCAGAAGGCCTGGGCAGTGGGGGCGCGGCTGCTGATCGCCCAGGGCTTTGTCGTGCATCGTATCAGCAGCCTCGCGGATGTGCCGCCCCGCTGGCCGCAATACCTTTATGACCTCGTGGTAGTGGCGACGGAGGACCCGGCGAACCCGGAAATAGTGGAATTCTGTCAGCGCCTGGCGCAAGTCCAGCCTCCGGTGCGCTTGGCCCTGCTGGCCAGCGGCAGCCCAGAGCAGAATCCGTCAGGCGCTCCGCTCTTGTCCCGTGACCGGCCCGCTCCCGAGATCGCGGAGGCCATCGCACGGCTTCTTGGCTGACGCCCCTTAGGGCGGAGGCCCACGAATCATTTGTTGCTCGCAGGAAAGAAAAAGGCGGGCCATGGCGGACCCGCCTGCAGGACGAACTTGTGCGCCTCAGCTAGCTGAGGCGACGCACGCGTTTGCTTTCTCCTTTTCGATGGCATTCAGCATGCTCTCGTCGTCGGAGAACTTGAACGACACAAGGCCGCGCTTCTGCGCTTCGCGTTCCTCCACCTTGCCGAGCAGCCCGATGTCTTCCTTGGTCACCACCTTCACGCCCTTGGCTTCCAGACGCCGCTGCACTGCCTGCGGCGATACCGGAGCGCCGTCGGGAACGCTCTCCAGGTAGTGCAGCACCTTCTCGGCGCCGACCTCACCATCATGGCGAGCGATGCCCACCAGGCCGTCGCTGGCGCGGCGCGCCCAGCCCACCACGTACACGCCCGGCAGTTCGACGTTCTTCTGCGGATCGAAGACCTGGAATACCGGCGCCTTGGGATCCTCGGGGTTCGGCCGGGTGGTGTAGCCGTCGCGACCGCAGGGCAGACCTAGCTTGGGATCGTGCACGTCACCGATGGCGAAGATCATGGTGTCCACGTCGAGATCGGCAGTTTGATCGGTGGCCTTCGCCGCAGTGCCGCCATCCTTGGCGACCAGCAGGTTTTCGGTTACGGTCAGGCGGTTGATGCGGCCGTCCGGCCCGGCGTGGATCTCCTTGGGCGAGGACAGGAAGCGGAAGGTCAGCCGCGGCATCACCAGTTCTTGGTTGGGATACTTCACCAGGGCGGGGAAGGTGGCTTCGGCGACCTTGGAGACGTCCTGGCCCACGGCGGCAATCTTGTCCTTCACCCGCTCCAGCTCCTGCTGGAAGAGCTTGCGGTCCAGGTGCATCTGGACGTGGGCGAATTCCTTCTCGTCGAACTTGGCCTCGAACGGTCCGCGGCGGGCGATGATGACTACCTCTTCCGTCTGGCGGTTGGGATCGTCCTGCAGCAGCCAGCGGATGATGTCCACCGCCACGTTGCCCATGCCGATCACGGCGATGCGCTTGCCGGTCGAGAAATCGCGTGAGGCGAAGGGCGGAAGCTGGTTGTAGAAATAGACAAAATCCTTGGCTGAATAAACGCCCTGGGCGTTCTCGCCCGGCAGTCCCAGGCTCTTGGTGCCCTGGGCGCCGACCGAGAACACCATGGCCGACGGGTTGAACTGCCGCAGGTCGTCGATGGTCACGGCCGATTCGCTGCCCACCGGCACGTGGCCGAAATACGACAGGTTGGGAAGGCTGAGGACCTTGGCGAACTGCTTGCGCAGTCCGATCTTCATCTTGTCTTTGACGGGATAAATGCCGTATTCGGCCAGCCCGCCGGGTTTGATGTCGCGATTCAGCACGATTACCTGGTGACCCGCCTGCGCGATCTTCTGCGCCGCGAACAATCCCGCCGGGCCCGCTCCCACAACGAATACAGTCTTCATGCCTCTGCCCTCACACGGTGAAATTATACGAGGATAGACTCCTCCCCGCTGGCCAACGGGGTTCAGACTACCCGAGGCAACCACGCCCTTCTGCGACCTGGATCACCAGGATATGTGACCCATGTCACTGTGGGAAGAGTATCCTTAAGGGGAGCATAATCAGCAGCCAGCATGCCGCCGGCCTCCGCCGGGGTGCAGGCTGGCGGCCCGATCTGCCCCTGCCATCCCCGCCGCCGGGGCCACAAGGAGAGAAGTTGATGGCCAATGACAAGGTCACCCTTACCGATCACCGCACCGAGAAAACCTATGATCTGCCCCTGACCGATGGCAGCATCCGCGCTATGGACCTGCGGCAGATCAAGACTACTCCCGATGATTTCGGAATGATGAGCTACGATCCCGCATTCATGAATACCGCTTCCTGCAAAAGCGCCGTCACTTATCTGGACGGCGAGAATGGCGTCCTGCGCTACCGCGGCTATCCCATCGAGGAACTGGCGGAGAACTGCACCTTTCTGGAAGTCGCTTACCTCCTGCTCAACGGCGAACTGCCCAACGAGAAAGAGCTGAAGGAGTGGGTGGAGCAGGTGAGCCAGCACCGGCTGGTGCACGAAAACCTGAAGAAATTCATCGACGGGTTTCACTACGACGCCCATCCCATGGGCATCCTCACCAGTACCGTGGCGGCTCTCTCCACCTTTTATCCCGAAGCCCACAACATCAAGGACAAGCTCAACCGCAAGCAGCAGATCCTGCGCCTGGTGGCCAAGATGCCCACCATCGCCGCCTACGCCTTCCGCCACAGCCTGGGCCTGCCCTATGTCTTCCCCGATAACGACCTGAGTTACCCTGAGAACTTCATGCACATGCTGTGGAAGCGCACCGAGCCCCGCTACCAGTCGAATCCGGTGCTGGCGCGCGCCCTGGACGTGCTCTTCATCCTGCACGCCGACCACGAACAGAACGCTTCCACCAGCGTGATGCGCGCCGTGGGCAGCGCCCACGCCGATCCCTATGCCGCCACCGCCGCTGCCTGCGCCGCGCTTTCCGGCCCGCTGCACGGCGGCGCCAACGAGGAAGTGCTGGTCATGCTGGCGCAGATCGGCTCCATCGACCACGTGAAGGAGTACGTCAAACAGGTGAAGGAAGGCAAAGGCAAGCTGATGGGCTTCGGCCATCGCGTGTACAAGAACTACGATCCCCGCGCCCGCATCATCAAGCGCACCGCGGAAGAGGTGTTCCAGGTCACGGGCCGCAATCCCAAACTGGACATCGCGCTGGAGCTGGAGAAGATCGCGCTCGAGGACGAGTACTTCATCAAGCGCAAACTCTATCCCAACGTGGACTTCTATTCCGGCATCATCTACCAGGCCATGGGCTTCCGCCCGGAGATGTTCACCGTGCTGTTCGCCATCCCGCGCGTGGTGGGCTGGCTGGCCCAGTGGCAGGAGATGCTGGAGGACCCGGAGCAGAAGATCGCGCGTCCGCGGCAGATCTACGTTGGAAAGGAGCTGCGGCACGTGAACGGGAAATCCGTCGGGTTGCGCGCCATAGCCAGCGATTAAGGTTTTCCTCTCCCAGGAATCCCCGCCCCGGCAGGTCATGCCTGCCGGGGATTTTCTGCACCCACATCTGCTAACTGCAGCAGATGCGGGGCACCATCACGACCAGCCCGTTAGGGCGACAGGTGGATTAGCCCAGCGCTCACGCGCTGGGCTCGAACAAATGTCGCCGCTTCGCGGCTTGCATCAAACCCAGCCCAGAAACACCCACATCTGCTAGGGCAGCAGATGCAGGGCCCGGTGCCCCCACATCTGCTAACGGCAGCAGATGTAGGGCACCGCTGGTTGCAATGTCCTCCACAAGTGGCATTCTGAGCGAAGCGAAGAATCTAGACGGTGCCATTCGGGCCCATGCGGTTTCCTGAGGTGAGCCCTGGACGGTATGGGCAGCAAGGGCACGCTCCAGATCCTTCGCTCGCGCTCAGGATGACAAGCCCGGAGTGTGGGCTGCGCCGTGTCCTAAGTGGGAATCCAAGGAAGGCCCGATGCCCTACATCTGCCCGGCCTTTGGCGTTCTGTAGGCTCGGACCGGAAGCGATGTGTAAACTGGCACGCGCATGCCCGCAGAATCGGAGCAATCCGAAGTCCAGCGATTGAGTCTCGCGGAAGCTTCCGAGCTTGTGCGCGAGAAGAAGCTTTCCCCGGTCGAGCTGACACAGGCGTGCCTGGCGTGGATCGAGGCGTTTAATCCCGAATTGAACGCGTTCATCACCGTGACCGCGGAAATGGCCCTGGCGCAGGCGGGCGTGGCGGAAGCGGAGATCCAGCGTGGGAACTTGCGCGGGCCGCTGCACGGGATCCCAATCGCATTCAAAGACCTTATCGACGTGGCGGGCGTACCGACGACGGCTGCGAGCAAAGTCTTCGAGAATCGCGTTCCCACAGAAGACGCCGAGGTGGTGCGGCGGCTGAAGGCAGCGGGTGCGGTGATCATCGGCAAGAACAACCTGCACGAGTGCGCTTACGGCGGTAGCGGCTTGATCAGCCGCTACGGGCCGGCGAAGAATCCTCGCTATCCAGGCAGAACGACGGCGGGTTCCTCTTCGGGATCGGCGGCGGCTGTGGCTGCCGGGCTCTGCTACGGCGCGATTGTCACGGATACGGCTGGCTCCATCCGGCTGCCGGCGGCGTACTGCGGAATCGTGGGATTCAAACCGACGTATGGCCTGGTGAGCGCTCGCGGCGTGATGCCGCTTTCCTGGTCGCTCGATCACATTGGGCCCATGGCGCGCAGCGTCACCGATGTGGCGCTGATTCTGGCGGCCATCGCCGGATATGATCGCGGCGACCCTACCAGCCGGCAGATTACGATCGAGGATTACGCGGCAGCTGTCCGCACGCCTGCCCCGAAGCTGCGTGTCGGCGTGCCGCGCAAATCTTTTTACGATGACCTGGATTCGGAAGTCGCGCGCGTGGTTGAAGGCGCGTTGAAGGTTGTCGCTGGACTTGCGGCGGAGATGCGCGAGGTCTATGTCTCCATGGATAACGACCGCACGGTGTCGAAGGCCGAAACCTATGCTCACCACGCGCAGAACGTTCGCGAGTACGCCGACAAGTTCGATCCGGAGACGTTGCGTCACATCAACACGGGAGCCGACGTGAGCGTGCGCGACTACGTCGCCAAGCTGCACCAGCTGGAACTGCTTCGGAGGAACGCAGCCGAGATTTTCAAGGATGTGGATGTGGTGGTTACGCCGACCGCGCCGGTCCCGCCGCCGCTGGTGGCAGAGTTGCAGGCGGACATCTCGCGTTTGCGAGAGCGCGAGCTGGTGCTGCTGCGGAATACGCGTCCCTTCAATGTGCTGGGGCTGCCGGCCATCTCGCTGCCGTGCGGCGAGACATCGCAGGGATTGCCTGTGGGATTGCAGATTGCGGGAGCAGCCGGGGGAGATGCGCAGGTGCTGGCGTTCGCGCGCGGGTTTGAAGAAAAAGCAGATTCCTCGCACGCGCTCAGTCGCAGAGCTCCCTCGCGCGGCTCGGAATGACAAAGTGTGGCAGTCATTACGGTGCGGCCCCGCCCCAGAACGCCAAAACCGAGCGTTCCGGGGACTCCGTGAAGCCGCACCCCTTCAAACCAAAGCCGGCGAGACGCCGGCGCTACACATACAACGGGGAGGCCGTGCGGCCTCCCCGTCTCGTTGCGCCGGCCTGGGAGCGCGATGACAAGTTATGACAGGCCACTTCGTTATGAAGCCCCACTACTCGGCGAAGGGAATTGCCGGAACTTCGTGCTCGCCGCCGGCTTCCACGATCTCCTTCACCTTCGCAGTGCCGTACTCGAAGCCCTTATTGAAGGCGTTCAGGTTAAGCTCGGCGAAGTGAGCGGGCACGGAATCGGCGACGGCTTTGCGCAGAGCGTCGGCGTCCACCAGGCCCGTGACTGCGGCGAAGAAGCCGACCATCACGATGTTCAGCACCATGCGCTTGCCCAGTTCTTCGGCGAGGCGCGTGGCGGGAACGCTATACACCTTGACTCCCGGCTTCAGGTTGCCGACCCGCACCAGGTCTTCTTCGACGATCAGGATGCCATTCTCCTTCAGCTCCGGCGTGAACTTGGTGTAGGCCTCCTGCGACATGACGACAAGGATGTCCGGCCGCGCAACGTAGGGATAAAGGATGGGCGAGTCGGAGAGGATGCACTGCGCGCTGCAGGCGCCGCCGCGGGCTTCCGGTCCGAAGCTCTGGGTCATGGTGGCGAAGTTGCCTTCGTAGACGCTGGCGGCTTTGCCGATGACGATGGCCGAGAGGATCACTCCCTGGCCGCCGAATCCTGCGAGTCGAATCTCGGTTAGCTGCATGCACATTCTCCCGTCTCAACGTATTCGGCGCCCAGGCTCTCGTGGAACTGGTGGACCATCAGCTCGCGATAATCGGGCCGGTCGCGGTCCACGAACTTGCCCACGGCGATCTCGCCGGTCTTGGTCAGGCCCACTTCGCCGGTGGGCGCGCCGTTCTTCACCTTGCTGGCCTGCTTGTAGTACTTCATGGCGTCGAGGCCATCACCCATCTTGTTGCGTCGCTGGTAAAGCGTGGGACAGGGCGAGATGATCTCGATGAAGCTGAAACCCTTCTTCTTGAAGGCTTCCTGCATGGAGCGCGCCACCTGGCGGACGTGAAAGGCGGTCCAGCGTGCCACGTATACGGCGCCCGCCGCATCGACCAGGTGCGGCAGGTTGAAGCCGGGCTCGAATGTCCCGTAGGGATTGGTGGATGTGGTGGCATGCTCGGGCGTGGTCGGAGCAGTCTGGCCGCCGGTCATGCCGTAAATGAGGTTGTTGACGCAGATGACTTTCAGGTCGATGTTGCGGCGGGCGGCGTGGATCAAGTGATTGCCGCCGATCGCCGACAGATCGCCGTCGCCGGCGTAGACCACCACGGTCAGGTTGGGATTGGCCAGCTTCAAGCCGGTGGCGAAGGGGATGGCGCGTCCGTGGGTGGTGTGGAACGAATCCAGTTTGACGTAGCCGGCTACGCGCCCGGTGCAGCCGATCCCGGAAACCACGACCAGCTTCTCTAGGTCGGCTTTGGAGTCAATCAGGGCGCGGGTGAAGCAGTTGACGGTCGTGCCGATGCCGCATCCCGGACACCAGATGTGAGGCATGCGGTCGCTGCGCAGGAAAGGCTCGACAGGGTTTACTGGCTCGGCGCATTCGAAATCGACTTCACTCATCGCATTGCCTCCTGGATGGCTTTCAAGATGTCCTCGGGCTGGTGGACGCCGCCTCCAGCGTGCGGCACGCACACCGTCTTCACGCCGCCTGCGGCGCGCTCGACCTCGCGCGCCATCTGTCCCAGATTGAGCTCGGGGACGACAAACGCCTTGGCCCGCTGCGCCAGCTTCTTGATGAGCTGGTCGGGGAAGGGCCACACGATCTTCAGCCGCAGCTTGCCGACTTTCAGCCCTTTGGCACGCGCTTCGTCGACGGCGCGTTGTGCTACGCGGGAGGTGATGCCGTAGGAGACCACCACCACGTCGGCATCTTCGGTGTTCGCCTGTTCCACCAGCACCAGATCCTCGGCGGCCTTGCGGATCTTGTCCCGCAGACGGCCCACCAGCTTTTGCTGTGCCGATACAGTCATGGCCGGGTAACCGCGCTCATCGTGGGTCAGGCCGGTGATGTGAAACTTGTAACCTTCGCCGGCGTGGGCGATCTCGGGAACGAGGCTGCCGTCGCCATTGAAGGCATAGGGTTTGTAGTTGTCGGGTTTTTTTTGGGTTTTCCGCCTCGGCTCGATCTCGATCTGGTCGGCGGGCGGGATAATGACCTTCTCGGTCATGTGGCCTACGCACTCGTCCATCATGAACATCACCGGCACGCGGTACTTTTCGGAGAGGTTGAAGGCCGTAATAGTGAGCGCGAAGCATTCCTGCGGCGAATTGGGGCACAGCGCGATGATCTCGTAGTCGCCGTGCGAGCCCCAGCGCGCCTGCATCATGTCGGACTGCGCTGGCAGCGTGGGCAGGCCGGTGGAGGGGCCGCCGCGCTGCACGTCCACGAACACGCACGGGGTCTCGGTCATGGCGGCGTAGCCAATGTGCTCCATCATCAGCGAGAAACCAGGCCCGCTGGTGACGGTGAAAGCCTTGGCGCCGCCCCACACCGCCCCTTGGATGGCGATGGAGGAAGCCAGCTCGTCTTCCATCTGAATGAAGGTGCCGCCGACTTTGGGCACGCGCGCGGCAAAGCGCTCCACCACTTCTGTCGAAGGGGTGATGGGATAGCCGGCGGCAAAGCGCGCGCCAGCGGCCAGCGCGCCTTCGCAGCAGGCATGGTCGCCGTCGAGGAAGTGAACGCCGGTGAGGACGCCAGCAGGATCAGCTTTCATGCGCGGCCTCCTTTGACTCGGACTTCTCGCCCATCTTGTAGCCAAAGATGGCGAAGTCCGGGCAGTACATGCCGCACAGGTCGCAGCCCGAACACTTCTCCGGGTTGACCATGTGCGGCGGGTGATAGCCCTTGGAATTGAACGCCGGCGAGAGCGCCAGCACCTTGGTGGGACAGAACTCGACGCAGAAGCCGCAGGCCTTGCAGCGTTCCACTACGATCTTGACCGTGCCCTTTGCCATGAACGCTCCTTTCACTCCGTCGCAGCAAAAGGCGTTGCGCGGCGGAGGCCCCAACAGCGGAGCAGTGGTGAACTGGGAGGCCCTGCGGGTAGCGACCGCGCATGGTCGAAGCCAGATTGTCGCGCCGGAGACAGGCCCGAGGGAGTGACGGCCGTCACATAGTTGCGTGAGGCGCGAACGAAGATCAAGGGAGCCGGGAGTAGCGAGTGGGGAGTAGCGCGCAGGGGCCGCAACCTAGCCTACCGCCCTTGCCTCCTCCCTCCTCCCTGAACTGCGCGATATCCCCCGAAGGACATCGCTTTCTCCACCAATCGGCCCACCCCGGCTCCTTGCTGTCCCCGCTAATTAGCTGATTTGAAATGGCTTCCAGGTCACTGCCGATGGCAGCCAGCGTGCCCCTTGGAGGCTGGCTGAGGAATCAGGAGTACGTCCGCCGATTCCCACTTTGGAGGTTATTCATGATCGCGGAAGGCTCACAAAACGCTGCATTGCTAGGCGTGCTGGGATGGCGGCTGGTGCGGCTGATTGAGACCCACTCGGACCAACTGGCGCGGGGACTGTTGGACCGTATCGAGAACAGCGAGCGCTGCCGCGAGTTCGTCCAGAAGGTTCCGCCCGAGGATTTGAAGCAGAAGGTGTACGAGATCTATCACCACCTGGGACAGTGGCTGCTGAAAAAGACCGAGCACGACGTCGAGCAGCGCTACATGGCCATCGGCGAACGCCGGGCCACACAGGGCGTTCCGCTGAGCCAGCTCATGTTCGTCATCGTGGCCACCAAGGAGCACCTCTGGGAGTACGTGACCAAGGAAGCGACGGCCGATCGCCCGGTGGAGCTGTTCCAGGAGCTTGAGCTGTTCCAACTGGTCGAGCAGTTCTTCGATCGCGCTGTGTACTTCGCCGCCATCGGCTACGAACGGCATCAGCTCGCTCAGAAAAAGGTGGCAAGCAACTAAGGAAGGCATTCATGGCCTGGATGGATTCGTATCGCACCAAGGTGATGTCAGCGCGCGAGGCGCTGCGCTGTGTGGAATCGCACATGCGGGTGTACATCCAGCCCGGCTGCGCCGAGCCGGAGACGCTGGTGGGCGCCCTGATCGAGCGCGGGCCTTTCGTGCGCGACGTCGAGATCGTGCATTTGCTGACCATGGGGCGCGCCGACTACATCGCCCCGGAGATGGCTGGACACTTCCGCCACAACGCCATGTTCATCGGGGCCAATGTGCGGGAGGCGGTCAACGACGGCCGCGCCGATTACACCCCCATCTTCCTGGGCGAGATCGAGTGGCTGTTCGAGTCGGGCGAGATGCCGATTGACGTGGCGCTCATCCAGGTATCGCCACCCGACTCGCACGGCTTCTGCAGCTTTGGCGTCGGCGTCGATACGACGCTGACGGCGGCCAAGAAGGCGCGCTTCGTCATCGCCCAGGTAAATGATCACATGCCGCGTACTTACGGCGACAGCTTCATCCACATCAGCGACATCGATGCCATCGTGGAAAGCTCGCGGCCGTTGTGCGAGATGCCCAAGCACGAGATCACTGACCTGCACCTGGCCATTGCGCGCAACGTGGCCACGCTGATCGAAGATGGCTCAACCATCCAGACGGGCATCGGCGGCATCCCCGACGCCGTGTTGCTGTACCTGAAGGACCGCAAGGACCTGGGCGTGCACACCGAGCTGCTCTGTGATGGCATCATCCCGCTGATCGAGTCAGGAGTGGTCAACGGACGGCGCAAGACGCTGCACCCGCGCAAGGTCATCCTCGGGTTTGTTCTGGGCAGCAAGAAATTGTTCGACTTCGTGCACAACAACCCCATCTTCGAGTTCCATCCCACGTCGTACACCAACAATCCGATCCTGATCGCACAGAACGATCGCATGGTAGCCATCAACTCAGCGCTGCAGATCGATATCACCGGGCAGATCTGCGCCGATTCCATCGGGACCTATTTCTACAGCGGGATCGGCGGGCAGGTGGACTTCATCCGCGGGTCAACCCGCTCCAAGGGCGGCAAGCCCATCATCACGCTGCCCTCCACGGCCAAGAACGGAACCATTTCCCGCATCGTGCCCATGCTCGATCCCGGGGCCGGCGTGGTGACCTCGCGCGGCGCCGTGCACTACGTGGTCACGGAATATGGAGTCGCTTATCTGCACGGGCGCTCCATCCGGCAGCGGGCGGAAGCGCTGATTCAGATCGCCCATCCCGACTTTCGCCAGCAGCTCTACGAATACTGCGAGCGCACCAAGTGGCTGAACACGCACGCGCTCGCCGAAGCGAGGTGAGAGGCATGGCCGAAGCACGCGGTTCTGTCGACATCAACCAGGAAGAGTGCAAGGGCTGCGGGCTGTGCGTGGAGTCGTGTCCGCCGGAATGCCTGGAACTTCTGCCGGAGTTGAACGCCTACGGCATCCATCCCGCGCACTATATCGGAGAAAAGTGTACCGGCTGTGGCATCTGCTTCTACTGCTGTCCGGAGCCGGGCGCCATCACCGTGTTCCGTGTCCCGCCCGCGAAAGTCGCGAGCCAGGAGGCTTCCCGTGCGGCAACTCTGTAAGGGCAATGTAGCCGTGATCAAAGGCGCCATCCAGGCAGGATGCAGCGCCTACTACGGCTACCCGATTACGCCGGCGAGCGAGATCGCTGAAGCGGCCGCGCTTTACCTGCCGCAGGTGGGCGGGACGTTCGTGCAGGCGGAGAGCGAGGTTGCTTCCATCAACATGGTGTACGGCGCGGCTTCAGCCGGCGTTCGCGTCATGACCGCATCCTCAGGTCCAGGCTTGAGCCTGATGCAGGAAGGCATTTCCTATCTCGCCGGCTCCGAATTGCCGTGCGTGATCGTGGACGTGGTGCGCGGCGGGCCGGGTCTGGGCAACATCGCGCCCGAGCAGAGCGATTACTTCGCCATGGTCAAAGGCGGAGGCCACGGCAACTATCGCAACCTTGTAGTGGCGCCGGCTTCTGTGCAGGAGATGGCGGACCTGACCATTCTGGCCTTCGAACTGGCTGACAAATATCGCAACCCGGCCATCGTGCTCACCGACGGCTTCATCGGCCAGATGATCGAGCCGCTGGAACTCGAAGAGCGGCAAATCTCGACGCCGGAGAAGCCGTGGGCGGTTACCGGGATCCGCGAGACGCGTAAGAACCTGCTGACCTCCATCTACCTCGAGCCCGACGAACTGGAAGCGCACGTCCGCCATCTTGCGGAGAAGTACTGCAAGGCGCAGGAACAAGAGCCGCGTCATGAGCTCTACCTGGCGGACGATGCCGAGGTGCTCGTGGTCGGCTACGGCATCGTGTCGCGCGTGCTGCGGTCGGTGGTAGAGCAAGTACGCCAGTTCGGGCTGCGCGCCGGACTGTTCCGTCCTATCACGCTGTGGCCATTCCCCACCAAAGCGCTGGCCGACGCGGCGGCCCGTTGCCGCTCGGTGCTGGTGGTGGAGTTGAGCACGGGGATGATGGTCGAGGACGTGCGCCTGGCGCTCGAGGGCCGCGTGCTGGTTGATTTTTATGGCCGCAGCGGCGGCAATGTGCCGCAAGCGGAAGAAATTCGTGATCGGCTGTTGGCGGCAGCCGCCGAGTCGGTAGCCGTGAGATGAGGAAGCGAGGAGGAAGTGTGTTCCGAGGTAGCACCGGCGTCCCCACCGGCCCGATTCGTGGGCGGGACACCCGCGTGACAGCCGCCGAGACGGCGGCGCTACCTCGCGGTGGGTAGCAAGGAGGCGACGTGCCGGAATATCAGGTGGTGCATTCGAAGTCCTCGGTCTTCTTCGATCGCTATGAGCGGAAGTCCGAATTGCAGCACCAGACGCACTATTGTCCCGGCTGCGGGCATGGCGTGGTCCACAAGCTGATCGCTGAAGCCATCCAGGACCTAAGCGTACAGGACCGCACCATTCTCATCTCCCCGGTCGGCTGCTCGGTGTTCGCCTACTACTACCTCGATGTGGGCAACGTGCAGGCCTCGCATGGACGGACGCCGGCCGTCGCCACCGGCGTGAAGCGGGCACGGCCGGAGAGCGTTGTGCTTGCCTACCAGGGTGACGGGGATCTGGCCGCGATCGGCACCGCCGAGATCGTGCATGCCGCCAACCGCGGCGAGAAGATCACGTGCTTCTTCGTCAACAACGCCATCTACGGCATGACCGGCGGGCAGATGGCGCCGACCACGCTGGTGGGCCAGGTCTCGACCACCTCGCCCTGGGGACGGCGGCCGTCGAATGAAGGCTACCCACTGCACGTGTGCGAGCTGCTGGCCACGCTGGAGGCGCCCGTGTACATCGAGCGCGTAGCGCTTTCCGACAATAAGAACATCATGCACGCGCGGCGCGCCGTCCGCAAAGCCATCGAGAATCAGGTGGCAGGGCTGGGATTCTCCCTGGTCGAAATCCTCTCGCCGTGCCCGACCATCTGGAAGATGGACCCGGTGGAGGCGCGCAAGTGGGTCGGCGACGAGATGATCAAGATTTTCCCGCTGGGCGTCTACCGCGATCGCAAGACCGCCGTTCCTCTCACCCCGGTGCCGCAGCATTCGGTGGCGGAGGTGCTTGAGCTCGAAGGCGAAATCGCAGCGAAGCCTGAAGTCTCGCATCACCGGCACGTGCGCGAAACGAGCGTCAAGGTGGCAGGATTCGGCGGCCAGGGTGTTTTGCTGCTGGGCCAGTTGCTGGCCGAGATGGGGATGCTCGAAGGCCTGGAGGTGAGCTGGCTGCCATCCTACGGGCCGGAGATGCGCTCTGGCAGCGCGCATTGCCACGTGTGCCTGTCGCAGCAGCGCATCGGATCGCCGCTGGTGTCGCATCCGGAAGTGCTGATCGCCATGAACGAGGTCTCGCTGCGCAAGTTCGCGCCCGAGGTCCAGCCCGGCGGGCTGGTTCTCTACAACCGCGATGTACTGCCGGCCGAATTTGAGCTGCCGGCGCAGGTGCGCGCCATCTGCGTGCCGGCCTCGGACATTGCCGACCACATCGGCTCGGCCAAGGTGGCCAACGTGGTCATGCTGGGCGCGCTGCTGTCCGAAACCGAATGCCTGCCCGTCGAGACCGCGCTGTCCGTGCTCGAACACAAGGTTAAGAACCCGGCCATGCTGGAGTTGAACCGCCGCGCGCTCGAGGCCGGGCAGCGTTACGACGAGCGGGAGATCCACCTGTCGATCTCACAACCGGATGGTTTCGCGGAGTAAGTGTAGCGCTGGCCTCTGGCCGGCTGTCGCGAGGGCGAGACGCCCACACGGACAGCCGCCGGGACGGCGGCGCTACCAAGAGGAAATTCATAACGGCCGAAGCGGGCCTTTCATCGATACCGTCCGCGCCTAGTGAGGCGTACCGCTTCGGCCGGTCTTTCTCTTGGCCGTAGTTGCTGTGGGTGGTCCTCAGGCACTAACGACGAACGACCACCGACCATGGACTTGACGGCCGTTTCCCAGATAATATAGGCATATATAAATATTTATGTCTGTCGATAACAAGGACGAGGAACTGATCGACCTGCAGCTCAAGGCGCTGGCCGACCCCACGCGCCGCAAAATCATCCGTCTGCTACGCCTCAAGGGACGATGTTCGTGCCGTCAGGTGGGCGCTACCGATGCCGGCATGTGCGTCTGCGACCTGGAGGGAGAGCTGCGCCTGACCCAGCCGACCATCACTCACCATGTGCAGGTTCTGCGCGAGGCCGGTCTGATCACCAACCGCAAAGTTGGGCGCTGGCTGTACTGCTGCCGCGACGAAAAGGCGCTCGACCGGCTGGGAGCGTGGCTGCGCAATTTGTGAGGTCCTGCGCTCAGGATCTTGCAAAAATCACAACTCGGGCGCTGCGCGAGGGTTGGGCGGCGTAGAATAAGACAACTGCAGGAGGGTTTGATGGAACCTCGCAATCTTCTCCAGTCGTTTAAGGACAGCCTGCTCAGCAACGCGACCGTCAAATCGGTGTACGGCGACCCGGTGACGTTCGGTGACCGCACCATCGTGCCGGTAGCACGGGTGGCGTACGGGTTCGGGGGAGGATTCGGCAGCCGCCTCAAGAATGGACAGGTCCCCACGGCTCTGACGGGTGACGTGGCGCCGCGCGCGCCCGGAGACGAGGCTGGCGGAGGAGGCGGAGGCGTCGCCGCCATGCCCCTGGGCGTGGTGGAGATCACGCCCACGCGTACCCACTTCATCCGCTTCGGCGAGGGCCGGCGACTGGCCGCGGCGGCGGCCATCGGGTTGGCAGCGGGGATTTGGTTCGGCCGGAGAAGGAACGGCCGCTGAGGAGTACCGAGTACTGCCCTCATGTATCAGAACAGAGCGAGCTGTTGCGCTTCCTCCCAGGGAGAGTACGAAGCGCACAGGGTTTCTTCACGGCGCTGGAAGCCGTGTTTACGGCGCAGTGCGGCCATCAGGCCTGAGATTCGTTTCCGATAGGAGGCCGGGAGAAACGCGCGGCGGGCATACCTTTTCCTATAGTTCTCGACCAGATGCGGAAATTCCTTTTCCAGAAAGGGCAGGAAGACCTTCGCCGAGCACGGTTTTAAGAAGAGCGGATTGGCAAAGATGTAGCGTCCACCGGCTTCTTTGGTCGCGCATGCCAGCGCATCCAGCGCCCTAGGATCGTCGGTGATGCCCGGCACCACCGGAGCGCAGATAACCCCAGCAGGCACGCCTGCTTCGTTCAGCTTGCTCACAGCTTCCAGTCGCAGATCAGGACGCGGCGCCCGCGGCTCCAGAATGCGTGCCAGCCGCACATCCAGAGTGGTGATGGTCACGTTGATGTAGAGTTGGTTCTTCTTCGCGATCCGCTGCAGCAGCTCCGCATCGCGCAACACCAGATTGGGCTTGGTGACAATCCCGAGTTCGAGCCCGGCATGCAGCGCCAGTTCCTCCAGGATCGCGCGCGTTATGCCGAAGCGCCGTTCGGCGGGCTGATAAGGGTCAGTCGCGGTGCCGATGGCGATCTCCTCCCCGCGTTTCACCTTCTTCAGGTCATGTCGCAGCAGCCAGGCGGCGCGCTGCTTGACGTAGATCTTGCGCTCGAAGTCCACGCCGTCGCGCAGCTCCATGAATTCGTGGGTGTAGCGCGCGTAACAGTACTTGCAGGCGAATTCGCATCCGCGGTAGGGATTGATGGTCCAGGTGAAGGGCATGCGGGGCGAAGTGCAGCGATTGAGCAGCGACTTCACCGGCAGGGTAAAGTATTCAACGTCATACCCTTCGGAAAGCGATTCGCCTGCAGCCGCCAGGCGCGCGATTCCCACCAGGCGCGGGGCCGACGGTTCGAGCAGGGGAAGCGATTCGGCAACGGAGGCTGGCATGGCGGGGCTGGGCGATTCGCTTTTTATTCGCCTATGTAGTAGGAGGATAATTGCAGCCGGCCGAGTTGTCAAGGTCGGCGGAAAGAGGTTGCATGCACTATCTACTGTTCTACGAACTGGCGGATGACTATCTGACGAGGCGTCCAGATTTTCGTGAACCCCACCTGCAGTTGGCGTGGCAAGCGCACGAACGAGGCGAGCTGGTACTTGGTGGTGCGCTGGCCGACCCGGTGGATCATGCCATCCTGATGTTCAAAGGGGACTCTCCCCGCGTGGCGGAGGAATTTGCGAAAGCCGATTCTTACGTGGCCAATGGCTTGATCAAGCGCTGGTATGTGCGGCCATGGAATACGGTAGTGGGTGAAACCGCCTCGACGCCCATAAGGCCCAAGACCATGAAAGCGCCTTCACCCGGAATTCTGCGCATGTGGAAGGCTCGGAGCAAGGCAGAGAAATTCGGCGCATATGCACAACATGTGACCGGCAAGGTGTTTCCTGCACTGGCCGCGATCGGCGGGCATCGCGGAGCTTATCTGCTGAAGCGGACAGCTGGCGAAGCTGTCGAGGTCATGGTGTTGACGCTCTGGGAGTCTGTCGAGGCGATCCGCAAGTTCGCTGGTTCAGACGTCGAGAAAGCGGTGGTCGAACCCGAAGCGCAGGCGGTTTTGACCGACTTCGACAAGACGGTTGCGCATTTCGAGATTGTTAAGGGCATGGTAGACCGGTCCTGAGAAACTCGCCGGTCTCGCGCAGGGCCTACCTTGCTTGCTGACCGGCCGCGTGGCTTGAAGGCGGCGGCGGCGGAATGGTGATGTCCCACTTCGCCACCGCCCCCAGCCTCTTGAGCTGATCGCCGATCTCCTCGGGATTGCCCACCACCAGGGTTACGAATTGTTCTGGATGGACATACTTCCGAGCCACGCGGGCGATGTCTTCCGCAGTGGTCTTCTCGATGCCGGCGCGGTAGCGGTCAAGGAAGTCGAGCGGATAGCCATAATACTCATACGCCATCTGCTCGCGCAGCACCTTGGCCTTGGAATCGAAGTTAAAGATGAAGGCATTGAGGATGGTGTCCTTGGCCGACCTGAGTTCCTCACCCTTGGGAGGATCGGCGACCAGCTTTTGCAGCTCCTCTTTCAAGCCTTCGAGGGCCTCGGCGGTGGTTGCGCTCTTGGTGCCCATGGCGAGGCGGAAGATGCCGGGGTGGTCAAAGGCCGAGCCGACACCGCCTCCCACGGCATAAGCCAGTCCCTTGGCCGTGCGCAAGTCTTTGGTGAGCCGCGCGGAGAAGCCGGCTCCGAAGGCGTAGTTCATCACCTCTACCGCGAAGTAGTCGGGATTGTTGCGTTCGATCCCCGGGCTCACCATCTGAATGTTGCTCTGGTTCACGTCTTCCTTGGGGATGAAGTACAACTGCGGCTTCTCGGGCGTGAAGGTGATCTGCGGCTTCGGCGCTTCCGGTCCGTTTGGCCAGGAGGCGAATGCCTGGCGGATTCGCGCTTCCATCGCTGAGGAGTCGAAATCTCCGACCACCCCAAAGATGATGTTGTTGGGCTGAATGTACTGCTGATGCCACGCGACGAGATCGTTGCGCGTAACCGCGGCAACAGTTGAGTATTCGGGGAAGCGCGCATACGGGTTCTTGGGGCCATAGGCGAGTTGCGTAGAAACGCGGCGCGCAATTTGGCCAATATCGTCGTTCCGACGGGCGATGGACGTGTTGAGCTGGAACTTGGCGAGCGCGATTTTGTCTTCACGAAACGCCGGATTTTGCAGCACGTCGAGGAAGATTTTGAAAATGTCCTCGAAGTCCGGCTTCAGGCAACTGAAGCTGACGATGGTGGAATCGGAGCTGCCGTCGGTCTCGACCTTGGCGGCGCGGGCCTCCAGGAAGTCGTCCAGTTGGTCGCCGGTCTTGTCTTTGGTGCCTCCGGTGCGCCAGACGTCGCCATAAATATCAACCAGACCGACCTTATCCGCCGGCTCCAGGAGCGATCCCCCGCGGATGCGCATGGTGCCATCGATCAGCGGCAGCTCGTGGTCTTCCTGCAGCAGCAGCACCATGCCGTTGGGCAGCACGACGCGCTTCGGGATCTGGGGATGGAACTCGGGCAGGGGCGGCGTCTTGATCTTTTCGAGCTCAGAATCGCTCGTGGTTCGAGCCGGTTGCTGCGCGGCAGCCAGCAGCGACATCAGCATCACTGAAGTGAGGACAGCGAGGCTCATTCGCCGGTTCATTGTTCCTTCTCTCCCTGGGGATTGGACGCCCCAGGTATGGTCTGGATGATTCCCACCGTACGGTTCGTAGGCTGAAAGGTCTTACTAGCCACGCGACGAATGTCCTCCTTACTGACCTTGTCAATGCGTTCCACGGACCGAAACAGCTCTCGCCAGTCGCCGTAGCGGAGCTGATAGAGGGCGAGTTGGAACGCCATTCCGGCATTGTCGGCAAGGCCGCGAATCAACGTGGCCTTGGCGCGCGTCTTCACCATCTTGAGTTCTTCATCTGAAACATCGGTGGTTTTCAGGTGCTCGATCTCCTCGTGGATGGCCTTGCGCATCTCCTCAGGGGTGTGCCCGGGCAGCGGAACAGCGTCGAAGGCGAACAGATGCTGGTACTTGTTGCCGGGAAAGCCGCTGAATCCTTCCGCTTCTGCCGCGATCTTCTTGTCACGGACCAGCGCGCGAAACAGTCGTGAGGTGCGCCCGTTCGACATCAGGTCGCTGATGGCGTCGTAAACCGCGTCATCAGGGTCGCGGTAATTAGGACGGTGGTAGCCCTCGAGGTAGAACGGCTGCGCTGTCTCTTGCAACTCGACCTCGCGCTCGGAATTCTGCGGCGGCTCGGTCGTGTGTACCGGCGCCGGCTGGGGACGCGCAGGCAGACGGTCGAAGTACTTCTCCACTAGCGGAATCACTGCGGCGGGCTTCACGTCACCCACGATGGCGACCACCATGTTGGCAGGCACGTAATACTGGTCAAAGAACGCCTTAGCGTCCGTCGCAGAGAAGTAGTTGAGGTCGGAGAAATACCCGATCGTCGGGCGGTGGTAGGGATACGTCGCAAAGGATTCCCCCAGAAACTGTTCGACCAGTCGGCCGATGGGCTGGCTGTCGGTGCGTAGTCGCCGTTCTTCAATCACCACGTCGCGTTCTTTGTAGAACTCGCGCATCACGGGATGCAGGAAGCGCTCCGATTCCAGGTATGCCCACAGTTGCACGCGGTTGGCGGGCAGCGAGTAGTGATACGCGGTCTCGTCCCAACTGGTGAAAGCGTTGACGCCGCGGCCGCCGTTGCTCTCCAGGAGTTGGTCGAACTCATTCGGGACGACGTATTGTTGGGCTCGGGCGATCGCGTCCTTCCACGCGTGCTCCAGTTGCTTAACCTTGTCCTCGTCGCGACCGACGGTCTTGTACCTCTCGGCGCGGTAGGCGGCGTAAGCCTCTTCGACCTTCTCCAGCGCAGCTTTTTCGGCGGGCCAGTCCGTGGTGCCGATGCCCGTGGTGCCCTTGAACGCCATGTGTTCGAACATGTGCGCCAGGCCGGTTTGTCCCTGCGGGTCCTGCACCGAGCCCGCGTCCACGATGGTGTAGAAGGAGAACACGGGAGCTTCCGGCCGCTGCATCACCAGGATGGTCAGCCCGTTATCCAGCTTCTTGACCGTGATTCGCTTTTCGAAGGAAGCCAGGTCGAGCTCCTGGGCGATCGCCGGAAACACCATCAGGACGAGCAACAGGGCAGGAAGAACCTTGCGCAGGGGGGACTTCATGAGACCTCCGGAAGACAATGGGCAGGGACTCGCACAATCCAGTCTTGAAAGCTACTGGTTCGACGGCGGCTGTGTCAAATCGTGAGCGGCCAACATCAGTTAGCACGCTGGCTCGCGGTTCACGCGTCTGGAGGAACGCACTTATAATGAACAGCAGCCGCGCTTTCATTCTCAATCACCAAAGAGGAACTCACATTTCGAAAATTCGCAACATCGCCATCATTGCTCACGTTGACCACGGCAAGACCACCCTGGTGGACGGCATGCTCCGCCAGAGCGGCGTCTTCCGCAGCAACCAGGAGCTGATCGATCGGGTCATGGATTCCAACGAGCTGGAGCGCGAGCGCGGCATCACGATCCTGGCCAAGAACACCGCCGTCTTCTATCACGAGGTGAAGATCAATATCGTGGACACGCCCGGCCACAGCGATTTCGGCGGCGAGGTGGAGCGCGCGCTCAAGATGGTGGACGGCGTCATGCTGCTGGTGGATGCCAGCGAGGGTCCGCTGCCGCAGACGCGTTACGTGCTCAGCAAGGCGCTGGAAGCGAAGCTGCCGCCCATCGTGATCATCAACAAAATCGACCGGCCGGATGCTCGTCCGCAGGAGGTCCTGAACGAGATCTACGACCTGTTCATCGACCTCGATGCCAGCGAAGATCAGCTTGATTTTCCCGTGCTCTACGCCAACGCCAAGCAGGGTACGGCCTCGGCCGATCCCGGAGTGCCCGGCGTGGACCTGCAGCCTCTGTTCGAAGCCCTGGTGAAAACTATCCCCGAGCCCGCGGGCGATCCCGAGGGCATCCTGCAAGTGCTGGTGGCGAACCTCGACTACAGCGACTACCTGGGCCGGCTCGCGATCGCGCGCGTCTTCAACGGCACGCTGCGCAATGGAGAAGAAGTCGGCATCGCCAAGCTCGATGGCTCACTCGAAAAGGTAAAGATCACAAAATTATTTTCTTTCAGTGGACTCAACCGCATGGACGTGGCGGAAGGCGAACTGGGCGACATCGTCGCCGTTGCCGGCGTCACCGGCATCACCATCGGTGAAACTATCACCAGCGCCGAAAATCCCGCGCCGCTTCCCAACATCGCCATCGACGAGCCCACCATCGCCATGCAGTTCACCGTGAACACTTCGCCGTTTGCCGGCCGCGAAGGGCAATTCGTCACCTCGCGCCACCTGCGGGAGCGGCTGCAGAAGGAGCTGCTCACCAACGTCTCCATTCGCGTGGAAGACACCGCGAGCACGGACGCGTTCAAAGTGATGGGCCGCGGCGAGCTGCAGCTTTCCATCCTCATCGAGATGATGCGGCGCGAAGGCTACGAGCTGATGGTGGGCAATCCCGAAATCGTTACCCGCACCATCGGCGGCAAGCTGATGGAGCCGGTCGAGCGGCTGATCGTCGATATCCCCGAAGAATTTGTCGGCGTGGCCATGGAGCAGCTCGGCATGCGCAAAGCGCAGATGGAGAAGATGCACAACCACGGCTACGGCCGCGTGCGCATGCAGTTTCGCGTGCCTAGCCGCAGCCTCATCGGCCTGCGCAGCGAGCTGCTCACCGATACGCGCGGCACCATCGTGATGAACTCGCTCTTCGATGGCTACACCGAGTGGCAGGGCGAGATTCCGCACCGCCTCACCGGCGTGCTGGTGGCTGACCGCGCCGGCGCGACTACGGCCTATGCGCTTTACAACCTGCAGGAGCGCGGCGAGCTGTTCGCCGCCCCAGGCACGGAAGTTTACGAGGGCATGATCATCGGCGAGAATTCGCGCGAGGCCGATCTTGATGTGAATTGCGTGCGCGAGAAGAAGCTCACCAACATGCGGTCATCAACTGCCGACGAAGCCATCCGCCTGATCCCGTTCCGCATCCTCAACCTGGAGCAGGCCATCGAATTCATCGCTGATGATGAATTTGTCGAGGTGACGCCAAAATCGCTTCGCCTGCGCAAGAAGATCCTGCAGTCGAACCAGCGCCCGCGGAAGAACGCGGTGCCGGTGGCGACGGCGGCGACGGAGTAGGGCTCAGCGCGTCTTTACACGAGTGTGTCCGGTGGAAGCGCCCCGGATGTCACCACAGTGGAGGGGCCTGACCCCAGCATTTTGGCGGTTTATTTTAGGCCCGTTTCCTAATCTTCGCGTAGCTGATCGGGGAGCCATTTAGATCAGACAGTATTTCTCTAAGCTGCGCCACGCTCTCCCGCGCCTTCTGCTCCGCGTCCGTCGACGCGCCGCGCCGCGATTCCAGGGACGGCGGGCTTTGAACGCACGGATTTCTTGGCTTTCTGCCCCGTCTGCGCCTGTTTGGGCTGTCGGACTGGCGATACGAAGCCATGATATTCGCTCCTCTCTAGATCAAAGATCGCTTCGCAGAGTGCAAGGTCTTGCTGTTCCGGTAGCCGTTCCACCGGCAGACCAATCTGTTCTGCTTCCTCAAAATCAATATCGAAGTCGTGCGAAGGATACTCCCACACCATGTGCCGCACAATGTCACGGGCATTGGGGTTGCCGCTGATGGCCAGCATGCGCTTGGCGTACTCCTCGCTGATGGCTATTGCACGTCGATTGCCTCCCATCTCAATTGGGTCGATTTGCTCAAAAATTGGACGCATGAGGTTGCTGACGAGCGGGACGGCATCTCGTAGACCTTCATGAATGCCGATTTCATACTTGGCCAACATCACGTTTGCATAATAGTCGATCCACTCGATAGCCAAATCCCGCATGTATTCCATTGACTTGAACTCGTCAAGTGGGGAAAATGTCTTCCCGCCCTGTTCCACTATGTCGTCAAGCTGGATGTCGATTGGCCCGAGTTCAGCCAGCTCACCCATGTAGATTTTATCGGCCCCAAGACACATGAGGGTCGCCGCACTTTTCGCGCCCAGAGGAACGATTACGTTAACCGTTTTGTAGCGACCACGGAAGAACTTCATTACCTGGTACGCGATCTCAGGATGTCCACCCGGAGAGTACAGCAGCAGTTCGATTTTGTCACCGCGCCCCGCGTCTTTACGGCCCGTCCGCAGCCACCACCTGGTCGGATGGCAGATATGAGTTGTTTTGTGAACCATGCAACAGATTCGTGATCCGCGCTGTTTTTCTAATGCGGCTATCACGCTCAAAAAATCGGTCAGATTTTTGTCATTCGGCATCTTGCACCGTTCCTACCTCTACTTGTGGTGCCAACGCGCTTTGGCAGCCAAGGAAGCAATCTTCCTCCGCCGTTCCTTGCTGAGTCTCTCTGCACGCGCCCTTCCGCCCTTCTGTCCACCCAACCGTCCCAGCGCAACGGCATGGGGATTCTTCCCTGGACCTTCCGGCGGCCTACCATCAAGATGCTCTCCGACGGTTCCTTCTACAACCCTGCGGGCATCTATGGCGAAATCGTGCGCCATGCTTGAGCGCCTTGGCATACCAATATGATGCCACAGATGTGCCACTAGCGCTAGTTCTTCCTTCCAATGTACCCCGCGGCGGTCGTGATGCCAGACCGCTCAAGCATAAGGCACCCGCTGCAGGCCGACCGGCTACCCTACAAAGATGACCTTAAAGGAGATCGGGCGCCCTTACCCCACAGCCTAAAGGCAGATTCTTCCTGAGCGGTTTCGCACGCCTCGAAGGACCGGCGCTTCCGCCGGCTAAACTTTCCCGAATCTCTCTACGCTCACACCTCGAACACGCGAAAGGCGCGCGGCGCGTTCTGCTGCTGCAGCCGGGTTTTTTGTTGTTGCCTGGTTACGCAAAACAAGTCGGCCAGCCTTTGCAACTTTGGCTGTACCGCCCCAATCCCATGTAGCATTCCGCCATGGCGCAGCGAACCACCACCGATGTCGAAGTCGAAGGCCGACGGCTGACTCTCTCGAACCTCGAGAAGGTGCTATATCCCGAGGCGGGATTCACCAAGGCGCAGCTCATTAATTATTACGTGCGCATTGCGCCGGTACTGTTGCCGCATCTGCGCGGGCGTCCGCTGACCATGAAGCGTTATCCCGACGGCGTGGATGGCGAGCTGTTCTATCAGAAGAATTGCCCTGACCACCGGCCGAAGTGGCTGGCGACGGCGCGGGTGTGGAGCGAGGGCAACAAGAAGTGGATGGATTACTGTATGGTCGAGGAAGTGGCGGCGCTGGTGTGGGCGGCCAACCTGGCCGATATCGAGCTGCACACTTCGCTCTCGCTGGCCGAAGACATTCTGCGGCCGACCATGATCATCTTCGATCTCGATCCCGGCGAGCCCGCCGACATCGTGCAGTGCTGCCAGGCCGGAATCTGGGTGCGCGACGTCTTTGCTCACTTTGGCCTGCAGGCTTTCCCCAAGACTTCCGGCTCGAAGGGGCTGCAGGTTTATGTGCCGCTGAATACGGCTGTTACCTATGACGACACCAAGCCCTTCGCGCACGAGGTCGCGCGACTGCTCGAGGCCGAGCACAAAGACCTGATCGTTTCCGACATGAAGAAGGCCGTGCGCGTGGGCAAGGTGTTCGTCGACTGGAGCCAGAACGACGATCACAAGACCACGGTCTGCGTCTATTCCCTGCGCGCCAAACCGCGGCCGACGGTCTCGACGCCGGTCGCGTGGAGAGAGGTTGAGCAGTGCTGGGTGAAGAAGGACGCGAAGCTGTTGGTCTTCGAATCCGACCATGTGCTCGGGCGCGTGAAGCGCATGGGCGATCTCTACGAGCCGGTGCTGAAGCTGAAGCAGAAGCTGCCGTCGCTGGAGGCGCTGGTGGCGCTGCGGGAAAGGGGCGGACCACCCGTGAACAAGACCGGCAAGCCGGTTGTTAAGGCGAAGAGGGCGCGCCCGCCGCGTCCGGCTGTGCGACGACGCTCAGGATGACAGACGAGGAGAATGATGGCCATCTATGCTGGCACCTCGGGGTGGGCGTACGCGGGCTGGAAACCGGATTTCTATCCTCCCAGGCTGCCCTCTAGATCTTTCCTGCCGCACTACGCCAGCCGTTTGAACACGGTGGAAGTGAACTACAGCTTCCGGCGGCTGGTCTCGCCCGGCACTTTCGAGAATTGGATCGCGGCGACGCCGGCGGAATTCAAATTTGCCGTCAAGGCGCACCAGAAGATCACCCACATCCTGCGCCTGAAAAACGCCGAGGAGATGGTGCGCGCGTTTATGTCGTCGGTTGGGCCGCTGCACCAGGCGGGAAAGCTCGGGCCCATCCTGTTCCAGCTTCCGCCCAACCTGAAATGCAACCTCGAATTGCTGGACGAGTTCTTGCGCCAACTGCCGCGTACGCCGCGCTACACCTTCGAATTCCGCCATGAGTCGTGGTTCTGCGATCCGGTGTACGACCTGCTGCGCAAGTACAACGTCGCGCTCTGCGTGGCGGAGAGCGATGACCGCACCGTCCCCGACGAGACCACCGCCGACTTCAGCTACTACCGCTTCCGCCATCCTGAGTATTCCGCCGAGCAACGGCGCGAGCTGGCGCAGAAGATCTCAGCGAAGATCGCGGAAGGCAAGGACGTCTTCGCCTACTTCAAGCACGAGGAAACTCCGCAGGGGGCGCTGCACGCCGAAGAGTTGTTAAAGGCGGTGAGGGCCAAGGCAGCGTAGGGTGGAGCAGGGCTTCAGCCCTGCATTAAGGCTGCGGACAGAAGTTAGGCTTTAGCCGCTGAGGCGCCTCAGGGGCTAAAGCCACGGCGGAGGGAGTGCTGAAATTGCAGCGCTAAAGCGCGGCTCCACCCTGGCGCGAACCAGCAGGGTCAACATCCCCGCGTCCGATAACGTGCATACTGGCGGCGTGGCCGCCAGCCAGGCCATTCCGGGCGAACTTGTCTCCTTTGTCGACTATCTCAAGATCGAGAAGGGTGTGGCGCCGCTCACGGTTGCTGCTTACGCCCGCGACATCACCCAGTTTTCCAGCTTCCTGAAAAAGCGGCCACTCACCAACGCCCGGCGCCAGGACGTGCGCGACTTCCTCGACCATCTCTTCTCCAACCATGTGGACGGTCGCTCGGTCGCGCGCAAGCTTTCTGCGCTGCGTCATTTCTACAAATACCTTTTGCTCGACCGTCATATTGCGCACGATCCCACGCTCAACCTGGAGACGCCTCGGCAGTGGAAAGTCCTGCCCAAGGCGCTGGCACGGGACGAGATTGCAGCCTTGCTGGAGCCGCGCCCCGCCGGAGGCAGCAAGCTTGCCCCTGCCATCGCGTTGCGCGACCGCGCCATGCTGGAGACGTTCTATAGCGGCGCGCTGCGCGTGTCGGAGATCGTTGGGGTCAAGCTGGAAGACCTTAAGCTCGACCTGGGATACGTGCTGGTGCGCGGCAAGGGCGACAAGGAACGGATCGTGCCGCTGGGCGTGCCGGCGATCCAGGCGATCCGAAACTATCTGGCCGAGGGCAGGGAAGCGCTCGCGAAGGGAAAGAGTTCGCCGCTCGTCTTTATCGGGCGCGGCGCGCGGAGAATCAGCCGGCAATGGGTTTGGAAGATGGTTCGTTCATCTTCGCGCGATGGCCGCCGCGCCAGCCCGCACATGCTGCGCCATAGTTGCGCCACGCACATGGTGGAAGCCGGCGCCGACCTGCGGACCGTCCAGACTATCCTCGGACACGCAGACATATCGACCACACAGGTTTACACCCACCTCGCGCTCGACCGGCTGAAGAACGTTTATCGCGAACATCACCCACGGGCGAAAAAGGCTCACCAGGGGGGCACGGAGGCGCAAAGTGGCTGAGCCGTGGAGCTCTACTCCGGTCCAGAAGGCGATCGCCCGCTTTCTCCGCTCACTCCGCCAGCGTAACGCTTCGGCGCACACCGTCAAAGCCTACACCGGCGATCTTGGCAAGTTTGCCGCTTACGTTGGCGAGGCCGCTTGGGAACACATCGACCACGTCCGCATTCGGGGATTTTTGTCTCACTTGTACGATCAGGGACTGTCAAAAACCTCGGTAGCGCGGGCGCTGGCGGCGGTGCGTTCGCTCTACCGCTGGATGGCACGGGAAGGCGCAGTTGAACAGAACCCTGCTGCGCTGGTCGCCACACCGCGCCTGCCGAAGAAACTGCCGCGCGTGCCCACCATCGAAGAGATGAACACAATGCTCGATGGCGAAATGCCCGAGCTTGCCACTTGGCCGGAACGCGACCGGCTCATCCTGGAGCTGCTCTATGGCTGCGGTATCCGCAACTCGGAGCTGATCGGGATCGACCTGGACGACGTGCGCTGGTCGGGCGAAGCCATCCTGGTCCGCGGCAAAGGACGCAAAGAGCGCTATGTGCCCTTCGGGGACGCGGTGAAGTCTGCTCTCGATGCCTATTTGCCCAGCCGTCAGCAGAAGCTTGCCGAGCGCAAGCAGTCCACGCGCGCTCTGCTGGTCAATCTGCGCGGCTTGCGGCTGACCACGCGCAGCGTGGGGAGGATCGTCAAGCGAATCGCCGTCGCCAAAGGGCTTTCGCCGGATGTTCACCCGCACACGCTGCGCCACGCCTTCGGCACGCACATGCTGGAAGAAGGTGCAGACCTGCGCGCCATTCAGGAGATGCTCGGGCACGAGCGGCTCTCGACCACGCAGCGCTATACCCAGCTTTCCATGAAGCACGTACTGGCGGTGTATGACCAGACCCATCCCAGAGCCAAATGACGCCAGATTCCCCCGCCTCCCATCGGTGGGCGGAAGAATGACATTGACCAGGTCGCGGTCAGGAAAGCGCCCCCACGAGATGCCTGTGCGGTCCCACCTGCTTGTGCATCGACCTTAGTAACTTGGGAGGGGTTTGCCAGGCCGCTACGATTCTTCGAGCAGTCATTTTTTCCTGCGGGTTCGGACTGCCCCCGGACCTGAGAGTAACCACATGGCAACCACCATCGCTGACGATGTCCATTCCCCGCAACCGGAATCGCAGGGCGCACCTCGGCCAGGCGCCGGCGGGACGCGCGCGGAGCGCGGCGCTAACAAAGAGCTTTGGCTGCTGCTTTCGCTGTTTGTGATTGCCTTGCTTTCGAATTTCGTGGTGGATTCGCAGCGGATGGTGCTCGCCCTTTACACCCTGCCCACGCTCTTTTCTGCCTACAAGTACGGGCGGCGCCACGCAGTTATGACGGCCCTGGCCAGCACCCTGCTAGTGGTGCTGGTAGTCTATTTTCATCCTCCCCTGATGCCTCCGTTCCTGCACCGGCACGTGTTCGTGGTCCCGCAGGAGAAGTGGTTCGACATCGCCCTGTGGAGCGGGATCATGCTGGTGATCGCCTATGCCATGGGCACGCTCTATGAGCGCATGCAAGCGAACTTGCATGAACTCAGCGACAGCTACCGCGGGATTCTGCTGATCCTGCAGCACATCGTTGCCAGCGACAAGTACAGCCAGAACCACGCCTATCGGGTTTCCATCTGCGCCACCAAGATCGCCGAGCGCATGGACCTGAGTTCGGAGCAAGTGGAAGACATCCGCGCTGCCGCCCTCCTCCACGACGTTGACAAGCTGGGCATCAGCCGCGAAATTCTCTACAAGTCGGCAAACTTCACCGCCGAGGAGTTCCGCCGCTTCCAGCGCGCCATGGTCCAGGGCAAGGCGGCGCCGCCCCCCGTGGGCGGATCTTTGCGGCGAGTGATCCCCATCCTGCTGGCGTACGCCGAGCCAGGCGAAGGGAGGAAGGCGGTCACTTACCAGGAAGCGCCCCTCGAATCGCGCATTCTGGCGGTAGCCGACGCTTACGAGACCCTCACCAGCGGCAGTGGCGGGATATCCCCTAGCGTGGCCATCGGCAGCATCGTTGAGCGGGCAGGCACCGAGTTCGATCCCAAGGTAGTCGAAGCGTTCGTCGCCGCCTTCCAGCACGAGCGGGCACAGACCGCCGGGGCGAAATCGCAATCAGGCGTCACTGTCCCACGACGTTGATCTCGGCCGCTGACGTCCAGGGGTTGCCGTTGATCTCCGAGAGCGCCTGCAGCCGGATGTACTGCCCGGTCACCGGGGTGAAACTTACCTGCATCGCCGCCGGCACCCCGCCGCCGGGACAGGTGGTGCT
>Ga0187777_10000057_pt1 | contig 80469 bp, 66 predicted proteins | sample 1015_Q2_SP5_10_M_FD_132416 | JGI IMG/M metagenome (GOLD analysis project Ga0187777, IMG submission 132416) | Tropical peat soil microbial communities from peatlands in Department of Meta, Colombia - 1015_Q2_SP5_10_MG | ecosystem: Environmental > Terrestrial > Soil > Wetlands > Peat | place... | reverse complement strand
TCTTATCCTTAGAGTGCCTGGAACTGAGGCGCGGAGCGGGATGCTAAAATGCAGATACTCGTCGAAAAACCTGATTCTGGCGGTGTAGCTCAGGTGGTTAGAGCGACGGTCTCATAATCCGTAGGTCGCTGGTTCGAGTCCAGCCGCCGCCACCAAATCCTAAGAAGTAGCCTGTGGAGAAACTTGGTTTAGGGGCCATTCAAGTCCATGGGTCGCACAAGCGGTGGACCGCATCAATACCCTCACTTACAGTTTATGCCCAGAGTAGCAAAGCATGTCACGAAATCTTGGCGGATACGCCTCTGGTCACGTCCGCGTTGACCAACATTAAGATTTACGACCCGAGTACTCTTTGTGAGGCGTCCGGCCTCTTGCACGATGCTGCGTTTGGACGCGACGACGTGCGATGCAATGCATCCGAGGGAACGTTTACGCTGGACGCTTGGCGCGAATTGCGCGACCAGCCGTCAAGGGAGCGCACTTCTTGGATTTTTGATCGAATTACTTTCCCCCACCGAAGGTGTCGGCTCACCTTCGAGAGCGTAACTGACTGCTCGATCAATGTTACCGATGTGTTGGAAAGTTACTTGGTTAACGACTTGGTCTTAAGTGAATCCCGTACCGAGGTTAGAATTGAGACTGCTTATTGCACGTTGATTGCGATTAAGATGCGTGAGTTGAAAGGCTCTCTAGTTGATCTTGACCAAGTGACGTCGTTCGATTTCAATAAGTCGACTTTGGCATTCTCATTTCTGCGTCGCCCATAGCTGCGGCGGAGGCGGGCGTGGAAATTCTTTGCGACGCTCAAGAGCACGCAGGCGGGAGAGTCGAGTGCGGACGAATCTGGTCGGGCTGGGCCAGGCGGCCCCACCCCAATTGAGCAAGACCTTCAACGCCCATACATCGGTTCTTGCTGCGGCGCAGGCCGCAGCCTCCGCCCTCACGCGTGCTTCACGGTGAGGACGGGGCAGGGCGCATTGGCGATGATCTGGTAGCCGACATTGGCCTTCAGATGAGTCACGAAGCGGCCGCCCGGCCTAACGCCCATAGCTATCAGGTCAGAGTGGCGCAGATGGGCGGCAGCCAGGACCTGCGTGGCGACATCGCCGAACTCCACACCGCAACTGGTCATAGTGCGGGGGCTGAAGTGGCAGCCACAATGCCGCTCCATCTTCTCCTGGACTTTGGTGATCGCGGGCAGGCCCTCAGCAGGCTCCTCGGACATCACATGCAGAAAGTGCACGTTGGAGTGGAACTCGGCGGTGACTGCGGTCAGATAGGGAATGACGGCAAGCGAGTGCGCGGAGAGATCGGTAGGCACCAGCACATCGGCAAGGCGGTTTTCTTCGAGGAAGCGCTGCTGCAGGCTGGGGCCCATGGTCAAAACGGGGCAGGGAACATCGCGAATGAGGCTCTCGGCCACCGAGCCCAGAAACGCTCGCGAAACCTTGCCGCCGCCGTGTGTGCCCAGCAACAGCAGGTCGATCTTCTCCGCGTCAACCAGAGAACCGATCTCGCTGATAGGGTCGCCGAAGCGCAGGATCGACTTTACCTTGAGGTCCTTCAGCAGGTCGGAGCTGGCCAGGTTCTGCAGCTGGGCCTGAGCGGCTTCCTGGGCCAGGACGGAGCCGGGACCAACAGCTTCCGGATTGGTCTCTGCCAGAGCCGGGATCGTCCAGATGTTGGCAATGATGACCTCTGAGCCATAGTGGCGGGCAAGGAGCTGCGCCATATGTACCGCGGCTGCGGAGGAGGGAGAAAAATCGGTCGCGACCATGACCTTCTTCAACTGAACCTCGGGAATGACAGGAACAATGGCTGCGTACATATAAGCCTCCTCAAAATGTCTTGTACTTAGTAAAAATCTGCCGGCTGGAGCGGTCTGTGACCTGCATCACAGGAGAGTCTGCGGATTGGAGCGCAGCCGTCCGCAGGCAACAAGCGTGCTCGCGGGATAGCTCCTTCTAACCCTTGTTCTTCGCCGGATCACGAACGGTCAGCACCGGGCAGCCAGCAGAGATAGCCACTCTATAGGCGACGTTGGAAAGGCGGTGGCTGGTGAAGCTGCTGCGTATTCCCAGAACAATGAACTGCGCCTTGAGCTTCTCCGCCTCGCTGACAATGGTCTCCGCGGTGTCTCCGTAGGCAAGGACCGCCTGCGAGCGCACTCCAGCCGGCAGAGCTCCGGCCAGCACGCTTTGCACCTCCTCCCGCAGAGGCTCAGTCAGCACGCCCGCCTCAGGATTCGAGGCAATGCTCTGGGGCAAGACATGGAGCGCGACCAACTCCGCGCCGGCGTCGGCAGCCAGAGAAACGGCAAAGGGAAGCCCGCAACGCGAGGTGGTGGATAGGTCGGTGGGCAGCAAGATGCGCGAGACGGGCCCCGGTGATGCCACGTGAGCGCCGACCGTCAAGACGGGACACGACGAGCTGCGGAATATCTCCTCGGCGACAGAGCCCAATACGAGGTGCTTTATGCCGGTGCGCCCGTGAGTCCCCACGATGATGAGCCCGATGTTATGCTCACGAACCGCTTTCAGAAGCAACTTAGCGACCTTGCCTTCACCCACCAAACGCTTATGGGAGATGCCACGCAACTCCTCTGAGCCTTCCAGTGCGCGCAGTTGCTCCTCTGCGCCCCGTAAGGAGTCAGCCCGTTCCCCGCGCCGAATCCCTGCAGGAATAGCGATGGCGGGCTGCGGGCCGATCACATGCACCAGATAGACGGTCGAGTCGTAGCGGCGTGCCACGAACTTGACGTAAGGAAGGGCGCGAAGGGAGGCCGGTGAAAAATCGGTGGCGAACAGGATCTTCCTGAATTGCGCGCTTATGGAGCGCGCAGTGTCACGCATCAGCCTTGCCCGGCCACCCATAGGAGTTCCCCTCGCAGATTGGCAACAGAAACGCAGGTAAGCATATCCTAATAATCTGAATACCGGCGCAAGAGGCGCTGTGATCCTTGTCACGGACGAGATTCAGGGATGAGAGCTAAGTAGGTAGTTATGCTGCCCGCAAGACTTAGACTGACTGCTTTAGCAGCTATGGCATTGATCGCGAGCGCTGGGCTGGCGAGTCCCCAGCATGGCGTGGATGCGCGCATCAGCACTCAAGTCACGCGCATGATCGCCAATCATCAGGAGTATTCGAAGGTCCGCTTTCAGGTTGAAGACGCGGTCGTGACTCTGGAGGGTGCAGTCAGGCTGGAATCGGAGAGGAGGGTATTAATACGCAGCGTCAAGGGTCTATCCGACGTGGCGGCAGTCCGTTCCAATGTTCTGCTCGATCCTCCGGCGGTTGCGGATGACGTCTTGTTCCCACGCGTACGCCAGGGGCTGGAATCTCTGCATCTGCCCCAACTGCGTGTTTCGGTGCATGAGGGGCTGGTCACAGTGAGCGGCTCGGTCGCCAGCAACCGCGAACGCCAGGCGGTGTTGTCGGCGATCCGGGCCACGGATGGGGTGAAAGAAGTCACGTCGCACATTCGCGTGGAGGGAGCCACACCATGAAGAGCCATAGACAGGTAGCGCTGGCTGTTTCCGTGCTTTTTGTTGCGGTTTCAGCGAACGCGCAGTCAGGCGGAAAGCAGGTGGCGCCGCCGAGTGGCGCCATGATCCAGTCGGTCAAGGGCGTCGATCTCTACCGCGCATACTGCGCCTCTTGTCACGGCGAAGACGGCAAGGGCAATGGCCCGGCTGCTTCAGCGATGAAGATAAGTCCCCCCGACCTCACCAGGATCTCGGAGCGAAATGGAGGGCAATTCCCGGAAGCGCGCATGACGCAGATCATCGCCGGCGATCAGGCCATCACCGCCCACGGCTCGCGGGCGATGCCGGTGTGGGGGCCGGTGTTTCATCAGATCGAGAACGACCAGGACTGGGGCCACGTTCGGCTGCACAATCTCATCGGCTATCTGATTTCACTGCAGACCAAGCCGAAGAATCCGGCACCTGCCAAGTAGCGGATCTTAGGAGAGTCTGAGCACGGCGCGGATCATGTCTGGCGCGACGGTATCATCGAACACAAAACCGGCAGCGCGAGCCAGCTTTTGCATAGCAGTATTCTGGGGAAGAATGAAGGCGGCAAGTGCCGGCACGTTTTCTTCCCGGGCGACCTCAATGAGGATCTTCAGCAAAGTTGCACCTAGTCCTCGCCTCTGAAAACGATCGCTGATCAAGAGAGCGATTTCGGCCGTTTGCTCGCGGGAAAGGGGCGCGATCCTTCCCACGGCGGTAATGGAGCGCGTTCCGTCGCCGGCGATGTGCTCCACCACCAGCGCCATCTCTCGCCTGTAGTCGATGAAACAGAGCCGCGTGAGTCTGTCATGCGCCGTACGGGTCGCGGTTGTGAGCGGCACGCTATAGCGGTGGTACACGCTGCGCTCAGAGAGCGTGTGATGGAAGGCCGTCAGTGCAGGCTCGTCTTCGGGGCGGATCGGTCGCACAAGCAATGGAATGCCATCCTGCAGCCGAATATTGCGAATGTACTGCACAGGATAAGGACGTATAGCCGGCCGAGGCAGATCAGCGTCAGGGATCTCAGGACCGTGGAGGACGACTCTGGCATCGAGCGCCATTGCTCCGCCCTCGTAAACCAGCAGAGGATTGATATCGATCTCCTTAATTCTAGGATTGCTGACGACCATGTCGCTGAAGCGCACGAGCAGTTGCTCCATGGCTAGCGGCGCGGCAAATTTTGCTCCACGCGCGCCCTGCAGCACCTTCCAGACACGAGTGCGCTCCATCAGGCGCTGGGCCAAGGTGGTGTTGAGCGGTGGCAGGCCTATGGCGCGGTCGCCAAAGACCTCGACCCACACACCGCCCGCCCCGAACAAAAGCACCGGCCCGAACTGTGCGTCCGTGCTGCTGCCCAGTATCAGCTCAATGCCTCGTTTAGAGACCATCGGCTGGACGGTCACGCCACAAAAATGCCCGGCGCCGTAACGGGCAGAAACAGCGGCTTGGATCTCGCGAAACGCAGCACTCACCTGGGCGTCGCTCACAAGATCGAGTCGGACGCCGCCTACATCCGACTTGTGAGTGATGGTGTAAGAGTTCAGCTTGACCACTACAGGGAAGCCGTGGGCACGAGCCGCGGCGATCGCTTCCTCCTCAGAGCCTGCGACCGTGGTGGCAACAGCCGGGATGGCATAAAGACCCAGCAGTTGCTTTGACTCGGCCTCGGTCAGCAGAGTGCGCCCGCCTTTAATGACCACGCCAATCAAGGCCCCGGCTTTTTCACTGGCCTCTGGTCCTATCTGCTGCGGGTCAATCACAGGAGTCTCGTACAGAGCCTTCAAGTTGTATGTGTACCGCCACATGTAGGTGAAGATCCGGGCAGCAGTATCAGGAAAAGAGAAGACCGGAATCCCTTTTTCAGCCAGCAGATCGGCGGCCGGCTGCACGGTGGCGCCGCCCATCCAGCTGGCCAGCACCGGTTTGCCGCAATGAGCAAACGGAACGATGCCTTCGGCAGCGGGAAGCGGATTGGTCATGCCCTGCGGAGCAAGCACCACGAGCAGGCCATCAGCATTGCGGTCTCGCGAAAGCACTTCCATGGTCCGCTTAAAGCGTTCAGGCTCCGCGTCGCCAAGGATGTCAACCGGGTTGTTGTGGCTCCAATGCGCCGGCAGAAAGGAGTTCAGGGCATAACTCGACTCCTCGGATAGAGCGGCCAACTCGCCTCCAGCCGCAATGAGAGAATCTGTCGCCAGGACTCCCGGGCCTCCGGCATTGGTGACGATCATGAGCCTGGGTCCGGTGGGGCGGGGCTGCTTGCCCAGAACCTCTGCCATGGAGAAAAGGTCGGATATGCGGTCTACGCGCAGCACTCCGCAACGGCGAAAGGCAGCGTCCATCACCTCATCTGCTCCTGTCAGTGCTCCGGTGTGCGAGGCTGCGGCCCGGGAGGCAAGAACGCTGCGCCCGGTCTTGATCACAACGATCGGCTTGGTCAACGCTACTTCCCGCGCAGCGGAAAGAAAGGCGCCGGGATCGCCGATGGACTCCATGTACAGAAGGATGGCATGCGTGTTGGGATCATCGCCCAGGTAGAAGATCAGGTCGCCCCAGCTCACATCCAGCATCGAGCCGGTCGAAACGAAAGCGCTAAAGCCCACATGCTCGCGCAGGCTCCAATCCAGGATGGCAGTGAGCAGCGCGCCGCTCTGGCTGGCAAAGGCAACGGTTCCAGTCAGAGCCATTTCTTGGGCAAAGGTTGCATTGAGTCCGGCTGAAGGAACCATGATGCCCAGGCAATTGGGGCCGATAAGCCGGGTTGGGGCACTCTTCAAGATGGCTTGAATCTCAGCCTCGAGCCGCTTGCCTTCCGGCCCTTGTTCTTTGAATCCTGCCGAGATGACCACAGCTCCGGGAACTCCCAGCGCAGCGCAATCGGCGATCACCTGTGGGACGGTCGGGGCGGGAGTGGCGATCATGGCCAGGTCCGGAGCCGCGGGGAGCTCTCGCAGACTGGGAAAGCATCGCATGCCCGCCATGCGGTCATGGCGAGGATTCACGGGATATATCGGACCCTCAAATCCCCCTTGCTGCATATTTCGCAATAGCGTCTCGCCTACGCTGCCAGGCCTTTCGCTGGCACCAACCACAGCGACGGAGTGCGGATGAAACAGCGCGCTGAGCGGCCGGGCCCGCGCGGCGACCAGGTCGTGGGAGGGATCTACTCTGCCCATAGCTGGGGAAGCCGAAGCGCCTGAGGAAGGGGTTGCGGGCAGGGGTTCGGCCATGGTGTGACACATTGTAGGACAAGGCGAGGCAGCGCCAAGTGATTGCCGTCACAGGCAATGGCGACGGTTTGCGATAGGCTTTCGACAAATATGCCAGCAGCCTCAACAGCGGCCACCCGAGAGTCTCGTGCCCCTGGACACGCGCCTGCCTCAAAGCCCGCTCGGACCTCACCTGTACCAGCGCCAGAAAACGATGGTGCACGCGCAACCGAATTGAGAATTGCGGTGTTTTCAGCGGGTGCAATCGGGCTTTCATTCGTGCTGGAATTCGTATTTCACACTAGTTCTTTCATTTGGCGTCTTCCGCTGCTCGCGGTGTTGCTGACCGGCGGCAGCTTGCTGCTGGTTGAGCTCCTCAAGAAGGCTCTGGCTCGGGAGTTCGGTTCTGACCTGCTGGCGGGCATTTCCATCGTCACCGCGGTGCTCCTGGGCGAATATCTTGTCGGCGCTATCATTGTGCTGATGCTGTCGGGCGGTACCGCGCTGGAGCAGTACGCTACGCGCAAAGCGTCGTCAGCCCTTGGAGCACTGGCCCGCCGCATCCCTCGCACCGCTCATCGCCACTTGCCCGGTGGCATTGTCGACGTCGACGCGAATACGATTCGCATCGGCGAGCAGTTTGTTATTTTCCCCAATGAGATCTGCCCGGTGGATGGGGTCGTCGCTGAAGGGCAGGGAAGCATGGACGAAGCTTATCTCACGGGGGAGCCATTCGAGATCGCAAAGGCGCCCGGTTCCTTCGTTCTCTCGGGGGCGGTGAACGGGCCACGAGCGCTTACCATCACTGCCATAAGGTTGCCGGTGGACTCGCGCTACGCGCAGATCATACGAGTGATGGAGCAGACTGAAGGCACGCGGCCGCGCATGCGCCGCCTGGCGGACCGGTTGGGCGCCTGGTACACGCCGGTGGCGCTGGGTGTCGCTTCCCTCGGTGCGCTGGCCGGCGGCTGGCACCGCTTTCTGGCTGTGGTCGTGATCGCCACTCCCTGCCCTCTGCTGATCGCGATCCCCGTCGCCATCATCGGGGCGATCTCGCTCTGCGCGCGCAACAGCATCATCATCAAGAATGCAGCGGTCTTGGAAGAGGTCAGCAAGTGCAAAGCCATCATCTTCGATAAGACGGGCACACTGACCTACGGCAGGCCGGTCTTGACCGCGATCGATTGCGCTCCCGGTCTTGCGGAGCAGGAAGTGCTGCGACTGGTGGCAGGTCTGGAGCGTTATTCCAAACACCCGCTCGCAGGGGCCACTCTTGCAGCCGCACAGGAGCGTGGCCTGGAGCTTCCCGAGGTGCTGCGCGTCAGCGAAAAACCCGGGGAGGGCTTGCTAGGCACAGTCGGCGCGAGAGCGGTTGAGATCGTAGGACGCGAGCACCTGAAGCGGAGAGATGGCAGACTTCCGGGGTTGCCTCCGCAGGCACCCAGTGGCCTGGAGTGCATCGTTCTCATCGACGGCACATTTGCCGCGCTCTTGAGGTTTGCCGATGAACCTCGCGCGGAAAGCGGACGCTTCGTCAGACACTTGCAGCCACGACACGGGATCACGCGAGTCATGCTGCTCTCGGGCGACCGCCAGTCAGAGGTCGAAAACTTGGCGCGCATCACGGGGATCCGCGAGACGCAGGCCAACAAGAGTCCGGAGGAGAAAGTGCGCATTGTTGCTGAAGAGACGCGTAAGTACGGCACTCTGTTTGTGGGCGACGGGATCAACGACGCTCCGGCAATGAAGGCAGCCACGGTCGGCGTGGCATTTGGTCCGGGCAGTGACATCACTGCGCAGGCGGCGGATGCAGTGATTCTTGAGCCGGTGATCAGAAAAGTGGATGAATTCATCCACATCGGCCAGCGCACCCGCGCAATCGCTCTGCAGAGCGCGATGGGCGGCATGGCCTTGAGCATTTTTGGCATGTTCGCCGCACTGCTTGGCTACCTGCCGCCTCTAGCTGGCGCGATCGCCCAGGAAATAATCGATGTAGCTGCGGTGCTGAACGCCTTGCGGATCCTGGTGCAGCCTGAGCAACTTGCCGATCTTTAACCTGTCGGCCACACTGCGATGAGGTGCCGGCCCTTCAGCACTCAATATCCATATCGTGCTCGCCGTCGCCTACCCTGATGGCGACCTTGATAACGCTGTCTCTGCGGCTGCCAAACAGGTCATAAGCTTCCAGGATCCTCTCCAGGGGGAAGCTGTGAGTAAGCAACGGGCGCAGATTGATGCGGTGGTTTTCGACCAGCTGTATCAACCGCCGCATACGCTCCTTGCCTCCCGGGCAAAGCGAGGTGACGAGCTTGTAGTCGCCGATGCCGGCTCCAAAGGCATCGAGCGGCACCGTGAGCTGTTCAGCATAAACGCCCAGGCTGGAAAGCGTTCCACCGGGCCGGAGCGCGCGTAGGCAGGATTCGAACGTCTGCTGTATGCCCAGTGCTTCAATGGCGACATCGACCCCGCGCCCCTCTGTGACGTTCTTGATCTCGGCGATGACATCAACCGTGTCTGGATTCAGCACGATGTTTGCACCCATGCTGTATGCCTTCTCCTGCCGTACCGGGTCTTTCTCGACTCCAATGATCAACCCCGCGCCTCTCAGCTTGGCGCCCAAGGTTGCGCAAAGGCCGATAGGCCCCTCTGCAAACACAGCTACAGAGTCCCCCAATTGCACGTTGCCCACTTCCGCAGCGGAGAAGCCCGTAGATGCGATGTCGGCCAGCAGCAGTACATCTTCATCCGCTAGCCCCAGAGGGATCTTGGCCAGGTTGGCCATGGCATTCGGCACAAGCAGATATTCAGCCTGGGCACCATTGATCGTGTTCCCGAAGCGCCATCCACCCAGCGGTCCCCCGCACTGGGAAAGATTGCCGTTCAGGCAAGCTGAACACTGGCCGCAAGGAGTAATAGCTCCCATCAGCACACGCTCGCCGATCTGGTATCCCGTAACACCCTGTCCCAGTTCGTGAATAACGCCGACGGCCTCATGGCCGATGATCAGACCAGGTTTGACTGGATACTCTCCGCGTAGAATGTGCAGGTCGGTACCGCAGATGGTGGTCAAGGTTACCTTGACCACGGCCTCGCCGGGGCCGGCCCTGGGCACAGGCACGTCCTCTAGGTGAATCTTGTTAGGCCCGCGGAACACCGCCGCCCTCATGGTGGTTGAATGGTACTTTGGAACTCGATGAAGGTCTTCCATCACTTGTGCGGTCATGACTGCCTCCTGCCGTTACACGGGCCTCAACCTTCGTGTTATTAGAAACCGGGCGGGATGAAGCTGGCTGTGATTTCCGTCACTACGCTGCAGTTTTCGTTCTTAGAAGAGCTCACGTCATCTGACCTTCGGCTTTAGCGGCAGATTCGAGTTCCATGATCCTGGTGACCAGCCAGGCCTCAACTACAGACAGAAGCTCTTTGCGAGTGGCCCAGCGATACAAGCTGTCCAGTGTCTGGCCGCGCTTATCCAGTGGAATGTGACGGCAGGGGATCCGCTCTTTCCTTTTGTTCTCGGGAACGAGTTGCATCAGCACGCAATCCTTGCATGCGGCGTTCTCGTCCATCGCATTACGTTTGAGGCAGCTGTTCGAGTCTTCAAAGACCAACGACGGCCGCCAGCCACGGTCGCGATCATATTCGCCACTTCTCAAGTAGACCAACTCCTCCTTGAGCACGTCCAGCAATGCGCGCGTTTCTTTGCGGCCAGGGTTGCTCATCGCGACACCACTGAAACATGTTCATTCAACCGACGACAGCTTCGCTGTGACGACGGTCACATCTGCGGAGATTCTTTGAAGCTGGCGAGGTTACAAAGTTGAAGGATAAGTTTCCGGGACCTCGCCTGTTTCCCATAAAGCAGCCCGCTCCAGCGGCTCGACCGCGCGGGTCTCGTCGAAGTGCAGAACGGCATCAAACTGTTCGGACATATGCGCATAGAAATAGTGGCTCAATCGTTCTGTGGCCGGCAGGTAGATGACGCCGATTGCGCGCTCCAGCCTGGGCTCGCGCAACAGTGACGCGACATCCTCGTTCTTTCCACTGTATAAGAAAAAATTTCCCAGGCCCGTCTCATGAAAGAGCGACTCATAACTGCCGGGGAGAGCGGGGCGCACACGCTTGCGCTCAGCTGGCCCGTCCCACTCGGAGGCAGCGGTGACCGAGCCCGTGTATGTCGAGAAGCCGATGAGAACTGCCTCGCTCCGGTACCGCTCCCGGATCAGCTGCCCCAGATTGAGTTCGCCGCGCTGACCCATCTCTGTGGCGCGCGCGTCGCCGAGATGTGAATTATGCGCCCAGACCACGAGCTTCGAGCCTTTTCCAATGTGCTTGGCCAATTCCTCAAAGGTTTCTCCCATATGGAGATCGCGTAGGTTCCATGAGCTTACGTTATTGCGAAACATGGTGCGGTAATACTGTTCGGCATTCTTGACCAGCCGGGCGTTTTGCTCGGCATAGAAAAATTCATCGGGCAGCAACCGTCCGTCGCGCTTGGAGAGATCGGCCGCGCGCCGGCGCAGCTCCACCCACTGGTGCAACACTTCCTCTTCGCAGCTCTTGCTCAGCCCAAAGCTCGTCGCGTAACCGTAGGCCTGTGTGTCCTCGCCAAAGTGGTCGAAACAGGCATACCTGTACCGGGCACGGCGCGCTGCATCCGGATCTACTTTGTCGAGGTAGTCCAGAACCGCCTGCATGGAGGCGTGCAGGCTGTACAGATCTAATCCGTAGAAGCCAATACGCGCTGCCTTTGGCCGGTGCTCATTCTGATTGCGCAACCAGCCGATGAAATCCAGGACATCGGCATTGCGCCACATCCAGGTGGGGAATCTTTGGAATCCAGCAAGCGCCTCAACCGCATCCTGGTCCTGGCGTTCGCCGCGAACAAACAGGTTGATCTGGTACGCATCCGGCCAATCCGCCTCTACGGCAACGGCATTGAATCCCTTTTCTGCGATGAGGCGCTTCGTGATCTGGGCCCGGATTCGATAAAACTCGTGCGTTCCGTGCGAGGCCTCGCCGATCAGCACGAATCGGCGGTCTCCTACGAGCTCCAGTAACGGATCAAAATCATCCTCGTCCCCAGACAGCCTGTGCACCGCCTGACGCAAGATTCCGGCAGCTGTCCTAAAGTTATGCGTCGACATAAGCGACTCCTCACCAGCAACACTGCTCTGGCATGAACATCAGGCATGCTTTGTCAGATACCTGGCGAACCACCAGCCTGCATGATCAGCGACCTGCTCCAGCGCGCCTGGTTCTTCAAAGAGATGCGTAGCGTAAGGCACCACAATCAGCTTTTTCAATCCAGCAAGCATGTTGAGCGCATCCCGGTTAAGGGCTAGCACCTGGTGATCTTCGCTGCCGACGATGAGCAGGGTCGGCGCGGTTACGTCACGCAGCTTGGCTCCGGCCAGGTCGGGCCGGCCTCCGCGCGATACCACGGCAGCGATCTCTGGCCCGCACTCCGCTGCTGCCACCAGTGCCGCAGCAGCGCCGGTGCTGGCGCCGAAGTAACCCATCGGCAGGTCGCGGGTCTCTGAGCTTTGCCGAACCCAGCGCGTGGCATCGATCAGACGCCTGGCCAGAAGATCGATGTCGAATCGAAATGCCATCGTGCGCTCGTCCTCTGCCTCTTCTTCATGGGAAAGCAGATCCATCAGCAACGTCGCCAGGCCATACTCGTGAAGCTGCTCCGCTACGAACAGATTGCGGGGACTGTGACGGCTGCTGCCGCTGCCATGTGCAAAAAGCACCATTCCAGTTGCCTCGGCGGGCAACCATAGATCGCCATTGAGGACTGTGTCGCGTGTACGAATGAAGACAGGTTTCTGCAGGACTGTCGGTCTGTGAACTTCGGATGTCGTGTTCATCTCTTCTCCTCCGCAAGTACCTCTCGTCTTGAGCAGGTCAGCGACTCCCGGGCCTGAGTAAGAAAGTCCCGTACCTCCTCATCAGTAAGTTGACTGAAGTCTTCATAGAACTGCCCCACGCCATAGAAAAACTCCGGCGTCACCACGCAAACCACCTCTTCGGCCACGCTACGCAGCGCCGCGATCGCAGAATAAGGCGCAACCGGCACGGCCACTACGATTCGCGCCGGCTGAAGCTGGCGGAGCGCCACAATGGCTGCTTGCATACTGGCGCCGGTCGCAACGCCGTCATCCACCATGATCACCGTCCGGCCTTTCAACCCGGGCGCAGAACGGTTGTCGCGATAGGCTTGTTCTCGCCTCTCAAGTTCAGCTCTCTCCCGCGCCGTCACCGCCTCGAGTTCACGCTCAGAGATTCCCAGTGCCTCGACCGCCTTCCAGTTGATAACTCTGATGCCGCCGGATGAGATCGCGCCCATCGCAAATTCCTCTTGTCCGGGCGCACCCAACTTTCTGGAAAGAAAAACATCCAGCGGAGCGTGAAGCGCAACAGCAATCTCATAGGCGATGGGGACGCCGCCTCGTGGCAGCCCCAGAACCATGACATCGTCGCGGTCGGCGTAATGCGCCAGCTTCTGAGCCAGCATGTGACCCGCCTGTTCACGGTTCTTGAAAGTCATATTTTTTTCTTGCTCTCTGCCTATTTCATAGCTCGTGATTCATTTTGTTGCTGTGATTCGCGTCACACCTTTCAGCTCTTGCAATTTGGCAGGGCCGGTAGCTCGGAGCAACGTCTGTGACGCTCATCACAGCCCGCATCTACGTCCTAGCGCGAATATGTTTGCTAGGAGCCCGACATGAAAACCGCACGGACCAAGAAAATGTCGTTGAACAAAGCAACGCCTGAGAATCGCAAAGACCGTGTGGGAAAGTCAGGAATTTATCCCATGTCAGGCCCACTGCCGAAAGGGAATGCGCAGATTCGCGGGATGATGGAGTGGGGACAGGCCGAGCGGGGAGCGGCCGGCTACAGCGAGCACGGCGGATCAGGCCTGCAGTTTGAATCAGGACTTTTGTTGGGAGGCTATGACGCGAACCAGCCGCATCTGGATTCTTCGGTATCAGCTAAGTCCTTGAGCGCGTCGGTTTGGCCCGCCTATTGCGAGTGGCTCACTACAAACTTCCGCGGACTCGATATGACTCTCGAGCGCGTCGATCAGAAGGGCACTAGTATTGTGGATGTGCGTGAACGTCCATTCCGGTCGCTGAAGCCGCGGTTACTGGAGAATGGCGTTTGGGCCCTAACCCTCGCGATGGATGCGGGGCCTAGGAAATCGCGTTTCAACCTGGCCGGACCGCAAAGCATCACCTTGCATCGCAATGCGAGCGGTTATCCGACGCATCTGGAAATCGATTATTCCGCAGGACGGGCCGTACTCCATTTTGCGTCCGCCCATATCGCACAACAGGAATTCACCGGCAACTCATGGGGCGAATAATCGCTGCGGAGGATGTGTTCGGCGTTCTGTGGAACTGGATGCACGGATAAAGTCTGTCTGGCCGCCTCACATCTTTCCGCGAAAGATGTAGAAAAGTTCGATCATCAGGATCACCACGACCAACGATTCAAGAATGAAGGTCCGCGCCTGATGAAATTCATCGACCAGGAATCGGTAAAGCTCGCCGGCGGTACGCAATTTCTCCCGCACCAGATTTTTGTAGTCGGGTACGCCGATTCTGGCAGATGCCAGGCGGTACAGCCGGGCCGAGAACATGTCACTAAGAAACTTGATCGCGTTGTCGGCCCGTTCGGTCAGCTCAGTGATATCCAGTACCAGCGCCTGTAGCCGCGAAGCCTCGCGCGGGAGCCGCCAGCGCCTGAAAAATTGTCTCCGCGCCAGCGAATCGTAGACGGTACCCAGTTCGCGTGTCAGCAGGTCGTCGTAATAGCGGAATTCGAGTAGCTGCGTATTAGCGTATTCGAGCAGTTGCAGCGCGGTTTCTGCCCCGGCGGGATCGTAGACGAAAGCGGCATTCCAGCCCACGACAACCAGATCGTTCGTGTAGTAGGAGATGGCCGATTGCAGCACCTCGTGGCATTCGTTCTCGGCCAGTGGGGCGGTCTCGCCGCGCACTACTTGTGTGATCTCCCGTCCGTAGACGCTCAGAACTTCAGCAGCAGTCGCTTTTCCGGCGATATCACGTAGATAGAAGGCGAAATAGTCTTCACTCAGACGATTTGAGTAAGGCTTCACCAGCGCAGGCAGCACCCGATTCGCCTGCTCACCCGCAATGCGTGCGGCATGGGTTTCGAAATCGGTGCCCGACATCCAGCGGCTGGAGAGCGCTATCAGATCGCTCCACTCGCCGGCAAACGGGAACTCGAATAGAACACTGATGACTCCATAATCGTAGTACTTGACCCTTACCTGGGGCTGCTCTCCGCTGGGGAATGCTGAAACCAAAATCCGTTCGATGACCGGCGGTCTCTCAAACAGGATCTGCTCAGCTGCCGCGTGCCTCAATCCTTCTGCAATGGCTTGTGTGCCCAGGATCGCGCGAACTTTTTCCAGCTTGATCTCTTCGCACACGTCATAGAGGAAGAGACCGAGCGCAGATCCGCTCAACGAATGGGCAGGTTCTTTATGCACAGCTTCTAAGTCTATATTTGGCCACGACTTTCGAGCCAGCGGATATGGCACGTTCGTGTCACTAATACGGGTCACAACCCCCCGACATCCGCGGACGTGACATAGGGGTACAAAACACCGCGCCATTGTTGTGAAAGAATATTAGGTTGGCCAGACTGGCTGACGACGTCCCATGTTCGACGAGCTTCTCACTTATTCGCCTGACGCAGTACTGGTTGTGGACCCAGCCGGCCTGATTCGCGCTGCAAACTCCCAGGCTGAACGGATGTTTGGCTTTGCGCAATCTGAGCTCGTTGGTCAGCCCATCGAAATGCTTGTTCCTGAACACTTGCGCAGCGACCACGTCGGCAGCCGTACGAAGTTCGTCTCGTCTCCGCGTACACGGCCCATGGGCGCCGGCCTGGCACTGTTTGCCCGCAAAAGGGACGGAAAACAATTACCCGTGGATATCATGCTCAACCCCGTGGAAACGCCCGACGGCCGCATGGTGCTGGCCGTGGTTCGCGATGTCACGGAGCAGCGGCGCATCCAGGATGCTCTCAGTCTCAGTGAGCAGCACTTCCGGTCGATCATCGAGAGTGTCCGCGAATACGCCATCTTCCTGCTGGAAGCAGACGGGCGCGTGGCTAGCTGGAGTCCAGGCGCAGAATTGATCATGGGCTATGAGCCCGAAGAGATAATTGGCCAGCACTTTTCAAGATTCTTTACCAGTGAGGATGTTGACCGCCAGAAGCCTGCACAGGAACTGGAATTCGCGGCATCCAGGGGACGTTACGGCGAAGAGGGTTGGCGCGTTCGCAAAGACGGCTCCCGCTTCTGGGCAAATGTGGTGATCACTGCTATTCGCAATGAGCAAGGCAAGGTCACGGGATTCTCCAAAGTCACTCGTGACTTTACCGAGCGCAAGACCGCCGAGAACGCCGTGCTGGCGCAATTCAGCGCTATTTTGCTTTCAAACCTGGACGCGGAAAAGCTGCTCGCTGGCATTTCAGCCAGTGTGCAGCGGCTGGTTCCGCACGATATTGCGGCCCTCATGCTTCACGATGAAGGAAGCGGGGTCCTGCGGGTACAGTTGCTTCACGGTCCAAAAAGCGCGGTGGAAAGACTGACTCAGCTCACGCTGCCGATCCACGGATCGATCGCCGGCCGAGTCTTCACCGCCCGCGAGTCGCTGATCATCCCTGACCTTCAGCACTTCGATTCGGCCAAGGAACATTTGCAGCATCTGACGCAAGCCGGCCTGAAATCAGGATGCTGGGTCCCTTTGATTCACGGAAGCCACGCCATCGGAACCCTCATGGTGGGCAGTGCGAGCGTGGACACCTTCACCAAGAAAGACAGCAGCCTGCTCGAATTAGTTGCCGGACAGGTTGCGAGCGCCGTCGATAATGCCCTCGCGTTTCGCAAGCTGGCTCAGGCCAGAGAGCGGTTGTTGCGCGAGAAGCAATATCTGGAAGAGGAGTTCGAGCTTGAGCATAGCTTCAGCGAGATAATCGGCGAAGCCCCTAGCCTCAAGAAGGTCTTGAACCAGGCGGAAACGGTTGCCCCAACCGATTCGACCGTGTTGGTCCTCGGTGAGACTGGCACCGGCAAGGAGCTGATCGCCCGCGCCATTCACCGCCTCAGCGCCCGGCGAGATCGGCCATTTGTAAAACTCAACTGCGCCGCGATTCCCTCGGGACTGCTGGAAAGCGAGCTCTTTGGCCACGAAAAAGGCGCGTTCACCGGAGCCGTCTCGCAGAAGATAGGACGGCTGGAACTGGCTAACCAGGGCACGCTCTTTCTCGATGAATTCGGCGAAATCCCGCTGGAGTTGCAACCCAAGCTGTTGCGCGCGCTGCAGGAAAAGGAATTCGAGCGCCTGGGCGGCACGCGCACCATCCCTGTCGACTTCCGCTTGATTGCAGCCACCAATCGCGACCTTAAGAAGATGGTCAGTGAGAGACAGTTCAGGAGCGACCTATATTACCGTCTTCAGGTTTTTCCCATCGAACTGCCGCCTTTGCGCGAGCGCCGGGGCGACATTCCACTGCTGGTGAATTATTTCGTCGATTATCACGCCCGCAGGCTGGGCAAGAAGATTGAAACCGTTCCCGAAGAGGTGATGGAGACTCTCAAGCGATGGGATTGGCCCGGCAATATCCGCGAACTGGAAAATTTTCTGGAGCGTGCGGTCATACTGTCTAAAGGGCCAGTCTTGCGACCGCCATTGATGGAACTCCACGCCTCGCGTGAGACCCCCGGCCCGGCAGCAGCCGGCCCCACCCTGGAGAGCGCCGAGCGTGCGCACATTCTGCGTGCATTGCGGGACAGCAAGGGAATGATTGCGGGCCCGAACGGGGCAGCCAGCCGCTTAGGCCTCAAGCGCACCACCCTCAATTCCAAGATCAAGAAACTTGGAATCACGCGTCGCGACTACATCTAGTCATGTGACGATATATCGTCAGCGTGATCTTCGTCACACCTATTGGTGACCTCCTTCACGCCCGTCTGCCCGCATATGTAAGTTGTTCATCTACATAGGTTTATCAACCATCCTCCCGTGACATCGGTCTTGGATTCCAAAGTGTACTGGAAATGAGCGAAGGGACTTTAGCCAGTGCTGAGGTTCACTGTGGAGAGCAAGACCGATTCTGTAACGCTGAATATCGAGGGAAGCATCGCCGGCTCCTGGTTGGCCGAACTCAACAAGGTGTGGGAACAGCTCGCACCATCTATCGGAACTAGAAAGTTGAAGGTCAATCTGAGCGGCGTCACTTTTCTTGACCTCGCGGCGAGTGATCGCCTGCGGGAGATTCACCAGCAAACGGGGGCGCTGTTCATGGGGAATTCGCCGTTAACGTCTTATTTCGCAAACGAAATCATGAAACCCCGCAAAGGGAGCGGAGAAGGAGCCGTCTAGTCATGCAAATATCGAAAAACGTTTCCTCGAGTTCATACATTTCATGCCGCGACAGACGTACGACTTTTGCGAGCTTGCCTGGTGTTGCACAGGCAGCGCTGGAGCAGATCAAGACTCACTGCCAATACCCCGAGCATACAGTGCTGTTCAACGAAAAGCAGCAGCCGCGGGGCGCGTGGATGATCTGCGAAGGGCAGGTCAAACTTTCGGTCAGCTCGAGCGAAGGCAAAGTGCTGACCCTGCGCGTGGCTCAGCCGGGCGAGATCGTGGGACTGAGCGAAGCCATGCTGGGCAACCCATACGAGTTCACCGCCGAGACTCTATACCCGTGTAAGATCGCGTTTATCCGCCGTGAGGACTTGCTGAGATTTCTTGCTCAGCATCCTCAAGCCTACCGCTGCATCGCTGAAGAGCTGACCTCGCAGTTCCACTCGGCCTGTGAGCAACTGCGCACTCTTGGTCTTGCAGCCTCGGTGCCGGGCCGGCTGGCCAGGCTGATTTTGGATTGGGGGGCCAATGGCCAGCAGGTGAGCGAGGGTACACGCATCCGGGTGCCACTCACGCAGGAGCAGATCGCTGAATTCATCGGCACGACGCGTGAGACCGTGAGCCGCACACTCTCTGATTTCAGGCAGCGAAAGTTGGTGATGCGCGAGGGCTCGATGCTGATGATTCCAAGTAAGACCGCTTTAGAACATGTCGCCTCGACCTGATCCCGCCGAATTCTTAAAGATGTACCAGCGTGGGTGAATCGTTATGGCGACATCGGCGAGCAGCGTTGTCGAAAGACCTCGACACCGGGACCCGTGTCCGAACTTGCCTGAGGGCCTCTCCAGCGCTGAGGCAGCAAGGCGGCTCGTCGAGCAGGGAGCCAACGATCCTGCCCGAGGCAAGAAAGAATGGCAATTAGTCGAGCTTTGGCAACTCTGCGCTAATCCACTTGTCATCATTCTGGTGATCGCGGCGCTGGTCTCCGGTGTGCTCGGGGAGACCGCGAACGCAGCTATCATCCTCGCCATTGTAATCATCAGTCTGGCCATCAACCTCTTCCAGACCTATCGCTCCCAGCGGGCAATACGTGAGCTCAGAGCTCAGGTAGCGGCCACAGCGACCGTGCTGCGCGATGGGAGTTGGGTGGAGCTCCCCACGCTGCAGATCGTGGTGGGCGATGTAATAAGACTTGGCGGAGGCGATCTGGTCCCAGCCGATGCCAGCCTGATCACCTCGAGAGATCTTCACGTCCAGGAAGCTGCTCTTACTGGCGAATCTCTTCCGGTTGAGAAAACGGCAGAGCCTGCCCCTGCTGTGGATGCCGAAAAAAGCCCGCATGAGGTCTTTCTTGGCACCTCGGTGATCAGTGGGACTGCCACTGCAATGGTCACAGCGACCGGGCCTTCCACCGAGTTCGGGCAGATTGCCGGGCGGCTCTCGCGACGCGCTCCGCAGACCGAATTCGAGCGCGGTCTTCAGGCCTTCGGGAACTTGATCACCAAGACCGTCGTCTTCCTCGTGCTCTTTGTCTTCCTGGTGACTGCGGCCGTGAAACATGACCCCTGGCAGTCTCTTCTCTTTGCCATCGCGCTCGCCGTGGGACTCACCCCGGAGTTCCTGCCCATGATCAGCACGGTGACTCTGGGACGCGGCGCCGTTCGCATGGCCCGCAAGAAAGTCGTCGTCAAGCATCTCTCAGCCATTCAGAACCTGGGCAGCATCGACACCCTATGCAGTGACAAGACCGGGACCCTGACCAGCGGGCAGATGACTGTCAAAGAGTGCACAGATCCTTTTGGTGCTCCTGATGAATTCACCTTCAAGCTGGCGTACATCAACACCTACAACGAAACCGGCGTTCCTCACCCGTTCCAGGAAGCCATCTTGCGAAAAGGCGGGACCAACCCTCTCGACATCGCGATCCTTTCCCGTCAGCCTGCCAGCATCGAGGAATACAAGAAGCTGGATGAGATTCCCTTCGACTTCGAGCGGCGGCGCCTCTCGATCATCGTGCAGGATAGCGAGACCAGCGCGCTGCTGGTGACCAAAGGAGCTCCGGAAGGGATCCTGCCTTGCTGCTCGCAGGTGCTGATCGCTGGCGCACCCCAGTCTTTCGGCGAGGTAGGCCGTCTGCGCACGGAAGATGCCTACAGGATGATGAGCACGCGCGGCCTGCGTGTGCTGGCAGTCGCCTACCGGCGCCTGCCGCTGGCAAGCACTTTCTCCAAGAATGATGAAAACGAGCTGACCTTGGCAGGATTTGTCACCTTCGAAGACCCGCCGTTGGCGGGAGTCGGCGACACCCTTCGCGTACTTTCCCGCGATGGGGTGGATGTGAAGGTTCTAACCGGTGACAATGCGTTGGTCACCAAGTGCATCTGCGAACGGGTCGGTCTCGATGCCTCTGAGGTGGTTCTGGGCTCGGAGATCCAGGAGATGAGCGACTCGGCGCTGGCCTATGTGGCCGAGCACAAGCGCATCTTCGCGCGCCTGTCGCCTGCGCAAAAGACCCGCATCATCGTGGCTCTCAAGTCCCGCTCGCACGTCGTGGGGTTTCTGGGCGATGGCATCAACGATGCGCCTTCGCTGCATACCGCCGATGTGGGGATCTCCGTGGCCAATGCCGTGGATGTCGCCCGCGAAGCGGCCGATATCATCCTTCTCGAACCCGGGCTGCACATCCTTCACCGGGGCATTCTCGAGGGCCGGCGGGCCTTTGGAAACGTGATGAAGTATCTGTTGATGGGCACAAGCTCCAATTTCGGCAACATGTTCAGCATGGCTGCGGCGGCCGTCTTTCTGCCCTTCCTGCCTATGCTGCCCACTCAGGTGTTGCTCAACAACTTCTTGTATGACCTCGCGCAGATCACCATTCCGACCGATAACGTTGACTCCAGCTACATCCGCAACCCACGCCGGTGGGACGTGGGCCTTATCCGGCGCTTCATGATCTACATCGGCCCCATCAGCTCGCTTTACGACTTCCTCACGTTTTTCGCTCTGCTGCATGTCTTCCATGCCTCGGCGCCTCTTTTTCGCACCGGGTGGTTTGTCGAGTCCCTGGCGACGCAGACCTTGGTCTTGTTCGTCATCCGCACGGCTGGCAGCCCGCTGCGAAGCTTTCCAAGCCGGCCGCTCACCGCTACCGTCATCAGCGTTGTCGCGTTGGGAGTCGCGCTGCCCTATCTTCCGCTGGGCTCTGATTTCGGATTTATCCCGCTGCCGGTCGCATTCTTGGTTTTCGTTGCCCTCGCTACCATCACCTACCTGATTCTCGTAGAACTGGCCAAGCGCAAACTGATGAAGCACTTGTAAGCATTGGAGCGCACCTCTTTGACATTCTCTGACTCGCGGCATAATATTCTGCCGTCTTATTCTGCACTTCATTACAAAACAGAAGAAGAAATGACGTTGCCGCTACCACTCTTGTGTTTCCGCTCAGGCTGGCGGCGGTTGTTGGCGCGATTCGTCTCCAGCATGGTTCTCATCCGCTCCGCGTGTGCGCAGGGCAGCGGGAGCTCTTCGCTGCCCACCTATATCTTCGCTCCTGAATCCACGCCTGCGCACTCGGTTCATCAACTCTCGCTGTTCATTCTGCTCATCACCGGAGTCATTTTCGTCTTGGTATTCGGCCTTTTGGCATATGCCGCGGTCAAGTTCCGCCGCCGCCCGAACGACGATGGGCGCGAGCCGCCACAGATTTACGGCAGCAATCAGGTCGAGCTGGCCTGGACCGTCATCCCTGTACTGGTCGTGGTCGTCATGTTCACCACCACAGCGCGGGTGATCCACGCGGTGCAGGATGCCAAGCGTCCCTCGGGCGCGATTCTGGTCACCGTCGTTGGGCACCAGTACTGGTGGGAATACCGCTATCCCCAGTATGGCATCGTCACCGCCAACGAGTTGCATGTACCGGTGAGTGACGCGAACGATCCTACGCCGACTTATTTCACTTTGCTTTCTGCTGATACTGACCACAGCTACTGGGTGCCGCGGCTGGCAGGAAAGACCGATCTGATTCCCAATCACCCCAACGAGACCTGGATCGACCCCGAGCACGTGGGTCTTTATCTCGGCCAATGCGCGCAATACTGCGGCGCGCAGCACGCCAAGATGCTGTTGCGTGTCTATGTGCAATCACGCGAGGATTTTGACCGCTGGGTGAAGGAACAGCAGCAGAGTGCGGTTGCAAACGCCTCTGCCGCTGCCGGTCGTCACGTCTTTGAATCCACGGCCTGCGTCAACTGCCATGCGGTTGCAGGCACCATAGCCAATGGCCGCTTCGGTCCGGACCTTACGCACCTAGCAAGCCGCGAGACGCTCGGCGCCGGCATCCTAGCCAACACACATGAGAACCTGAAAGCCTGGATCCGGGATCCCGGAGCCATGAAACCCGGTGTGCTGATGCCGCCCATGAACCTGAGCGAGAAAGAACTGGATGACGTTACTGCGTACCTGATGTCGCTGCACTGAGTAGGTTAGAGCATCTCTAATGGCGTCTGAATCCATTCCGATTGCTGGAGCGCTCGCTCCGCCCCGCGAAGAGGGCAGGTCGTGGCTTGAGATCCTGCACGAGTGGGTCATCACCGTCGACCACAAGCGCCTTGGTCTCATGTACATCGGCTACGCGCTGATTTTCCTCGTCATCGGCGGCATCGAAGCCACGCTGATGCGCATCCAGTTGGCGGTTCCGCACAACAATTTCGTTTCTCCTCAGGCCTTCAACCGGCTGTTTACCATGCATGGCACGACCATGATCTTCTTTGTCGCCATGCCGATCGTCTTTGGTTTCGCCAACTATCTGGTTCCGCTGATGGTGGGCGCCCGTGACATGGCCTACCCTCGCCTCAACGCCTTCAGCTTCTGGCTCTCTGCATTTGGCGGCCTTCTGCTCTACTTCAGCTACATCGGAGGCGACGGATTGTACGGGGCTGGCAGCGCCCCTGATGTCGGCTGGTGGGCCTATGCGCCGCTAACCTCGCATGCCTTTTCCCGCGGCCACAGCACCGACTACTGGACGATCTCGCTGCTTGTCTCAGGCATTGGCAGCATCGGCACCGCAGTCAACATCATCGCCACGGTTCTTTCCATGCGCTGCAAGGGAATGACGCTCGACAAGATGCCTCTGCTGGTTTGGATGAATCTGGTGATGTCCGGCCTCATCCTCATCACGATCTCTCCCCTGACCGCAGCGCAGATCATGCTCATGATCGACCGCTACCTGGGCGGCCATTTCTTCGACACGCAGGCCGGGGGCTCGGCCGTCATCTGGATGCACTTCTTCTGGATTTTCGGCCATCCAGAGGTTTATGTGCTCATCATTCCGTGTTTTGCTTTCATCTCTGAGATCGTTCCTGTCTTCTCCCGCAAGGCTATCTTCGGATACCCGGTGATGGTAGCCGCAACCGTGTGTATCGGATTTGTGAGTGTGGGTGTCTGGGCGCACCACATGTATACGGTTGGCATGCCTTCATATGGCAACGCTTTCTTCGTGCTGACGACGATGATCGTCGGTATCCCCACCGGTATCAAGATCTTCAACTGGCTGGGCACCATGTGGGGCGGCAAGATTCGCTACGCCACGCCTATGCTGTTCTGTGTTGGCTTTCTCTTCCAGTTCCTAGTTGCCGGCCTCACCGGCATCATGCTGGCCGCTGCTCCCTTCGATTGGCAGCTGGGCGGCTCTTATTTCGTGGTAGCTCACTTTCACTATGTGATAGTTGGCGGCATTCTTTTCGCGCTCTTCGCTGCCTTCTACTACTGGTTCCCCAAGATGACCGGGCGCATGCTCAGCGAGCAGCTCGGAAAATGGCACTTTTGGCTTTTTGTGCTCGGATTCCACCTGACCTTCGACACTATGCACATTCCCGGCATACTCGGCATGCCGCGACGCATTTATACCTACGAGCCCGGGCGCGGATGGGACACCTGGAACCTGGTCATTTCGGCGGCCACGTTCCTACAGATTCTCGCCATTCTCATCTTTGTTTTAAACATGCTGATCTCTTACTTCAGGGGCAAGAAAGCAGGCAATGATCCCTGGGACGCCTGGACGCTTGAGTGGACCACCAGTTCGCCGCCGCCGGCTTACAACTTTGTGACTTTGCCGCAGGTGCAGAGCCGGCGTCCGCTGTGGGATTTGAAACATCCGGAAGACCCGGATTGGAAGTACGAGTGAGAAATTGATGAGCGCTGCGCACGCCGCAACCATGATCAACTCGGCTGAGTGGAGCCCCCCTTCGCGGGGCAAGGTGGGAATGTATTCGCTCATAATTGCCGAGTCGGCAATCTTCACCATTTTCGTAGTCGCATACATCTTCTATGTCGGGAAAAGTGTCAGCGGCCCGACTCCGCAGATTCTTGATATTCCCATCTTCAATTCTGTCTGCCTGCTCTCCAGCAGTTGGACCATCCATATGGCAGTGGCCGCCCTGCGCAAAGCAAAGACCAGCGCTTTTACTCTCTGGTGGCTGCTTACTTTCGCCCTGGGCTCGGAGTTTCTGATCGGTACGGGCGTGGAGTGGCACAAACTGATCTACGAGGACGGTCTTACCATTCACACCAATCTTTTTGGCACAACTTATTACTCACTGGTCGGCCTGCATGCCTCTCACGTGATCGTCGGCCTGCTGATGATGCTGGTAGTTCTGGTGTTCGCGCTGGCCGGCAGAGTGAAAGAAGAGCACTCCGAACGCTGCGAGGTCCTTTCTCTCTATTGGCATTTTGTGGATGCGGTCTGGGTCGTTGTATTTACCGTGGTTTATCTGGTAGGGCGTTAGCAGTTCATGACCGGCGAATCAAAAACTCGAGCTGCAGCAAAGAAGAATGTCGAATTGCCCGCGCCCACAGCCTGGCCTATCGTGCTGGCGCTGGGCGTAACACTCCTCTTTGCTGGATTACTGACAAGCATGTCGTTCTCGGGGCTTGGTGCCCTGCTTGTCGTCCTCGGTGGTGTTGGATGGTTCAAGCAGCTGCTGCCGCACGAGCAGCATGAAGCAGTTCCGGTGATGGCCGAGGCAGTGGCTGCGGCAGTGGCGCCCATCGTGACCGAGCGCCCCGAGGTCGCGCACGTCGAGATCAGCGATATGCACCGCGCCCGCTTGCCCATCGAGGTGTATCCCATCTCTGCCGGCATCAAAGGCGGACTCTTGGGCATGGTCGCTATGGCCGTCTGTGCCTGTCTCTATGGTCTGGTCTCGCATGGCAGCATCTGGTATCCCATCAACCTTCTGGCTGCGGTCGTTTATGCCGATCCCATGAGCGTGACCACAGCGCAGATGGAGGTGTTTCATCCTGAGTTGCTGGCCGTCGCCACGGTCCTGCATCTGGCGACTTCGCTATTGATGGGCTTGCTCTATGGGGCCATGCTGCCGATGTTTCCGCGCCGCCCTATTCTCCTGGGCGGTGTCGTTGCGCCCATACTCTGGTCGGGATTGCTCTATGCCACGCTCCAATTCATCAATCCGCTGCTGAATGCGCGCATTGACTGGCGTTGGTTCATCGCCTCACAGATCGCCTACGGCGTTGCCGCCGGATTGGTGGTAGTGCGCCAGCATCGCATCCGCACCTTCCAGTACCTGCCTTTTTCCGCGCGCATGGGAATGGAGGCTCCCGGCATGATGCACGAAAAGCACAAGGAGGAAAGACAGTGACCCGTCGTTGCTGCCTGTTTTCCCTGTGCGCTCTGGGTGTGCTCATGTTCATCGGCTGCTCCGACCTGCCCGGCAAACCTCATCCCGGTCCGGAGGTTCCACGCCCGGACAGTGTTCTGGAGTTCTCCACTCTCTATCAGCAGAATTGCTCCGGTTGCCATGGCGCTGAGGGCCGTGGAGGCGCCGCCATTGCCCTTGCCAACCCGGTCTATCTGGCCATCGCCGATGACGCCACGCTGCGGCAGGTCACTGCCGCCGGCATGAAGGGAACTTCCATGCCGGGATTTGCCCAAAGCGCCGGAGGCATGCTCACTGACCAGCAGATCGATGCGCTGGTACAAGGCATGCGCACAAACTGGGGCAAAAAGGGCAGTCTGGGAGGGGTTGAGCTGCCGCCTTACTCGGCGCCCGCGGGCGACGCACAGCGCGGGGCGGATTCTTATAAGACATACTGTGCCGGCTGCCACGGCACTGAAAAGGGCAGCTCAAAAGCGGGCTCCATCATCGATGGTTCCTATTTGGGCCTGGTCAGCGACCAGGCCTTGCGCACCATTGTGATCACAGGCCGTCCCGAGCTGGGTGGGCCGGATTGGCGAAGCAATGTACCCCGCCGCCCCATGAGCAGTCAGGAAATTGCAGATATCGTCGCCTGGTTATCTGCTCAGCGTCCGCAATATCCCGGTCAGCCTTATCCGTCACCCCCGCCCGCCACCGGAGGAAATCCATGAGTGAGCCAGAAAAAATCTCCCGGCGCAATGCGTTGATGAAACTTGGCATAGTGCTCAACGGAGCCATGGCAGCTGTGCTCGCCATCCCCGTGTTGCAATACTTACTCTCGCCGGTCATTGCCAGGCGCCGGAGCGGATATCAGGAGTGGATTCCCCTAGGGCCGGTTTCGCAGTTTCCTGTCGGTGAAACCCGTCTCGCCAACTTCATCAATCCCTTCGCCCGGCCTTGGGATGGCGAAACTGCCGGTACCTCCTGCTGGGTCCGCCGCGCGGGTGAAGATCAATTCCAGGTCTTCGCCATCAACTGCGCACACCTCGGTTGTCCGGTGCGTTGGTTTCCGCAGTCGGGACTTTTCCTGTGCCCGTGCCACGGCGGTGCGTATTACGCCGATGGTTCCCGCGCCTCCGGCCCGCCTCCCCGCGGGTTGTTCGAATACCCGCATAAGATCGAGGGCGGCAAGCTGCTGATTAGTGGCGGAGAGTTGCCCACACTGGCGCCGCGGGCCAGCGCTCCCGCAAAGGAGAGAAAAACGTGCGCCTGATCAAAGCCATCGGCCAGTGGCTGGAGACGCGCACCGGGCTCGGTGCCGTTATCCGCGAAAACGCCGGGCACCGCGTTCCCCGCACAAGCGCGAGCTGGTGGTACGTCTTTGGCAGCGCCGCGCTCACCGTTTTCATCTTGCAGGTTGTGACCGGCATCCTGCTGGCTCTGGTTTACGTTCCTTCGGCCGATCAGGCATGGAACAGCCTTCAGGTGCTCAATCATGACCTGACCCTTGGCTGGTTCTTGCGCGCCATGCATGGGTGGGGTTCCAACTTCATGATCGCGCTCGTGCTCATCCACATGCTGCAGGTCTTTCTCTTTGGAGCGCACAAGTATCCCCGCGAGTTCACCTGGGTGATCGGCGTTTTCTTGCTGGTGATGACTCTGGGTATGGGTTTCACCGGCCAGGTTCTGCGCTTCGATCAGGATGCCTATTGGGGATTGGGCATTGGCGCCTCTGTTTCTTCGCGCGTGCCCGTCATCGGCGGCTGGTTGGTGAATCTCTTGCTCGGCGGGCCGATCATTGCCGGCGAAACCCTCTCCCGCTTCTTCACCTTGCATGTCTTTATCATCCCAGGATTGCTCATCAGCTGTGTCGGACTCCATCTCCTCATGGTGATCAAGCTCGGCATCAATGAGTGGCCCATGCCCGGGCGTCTCGTCCGCCGCGAGACCTATCTCAAGGAGTATGCCGAACAGGTCCGCAGCGATGGCGTTCCTTTCGTTCCTGACGCAGTCTGGAAGGATCTTGTCTTTGCCGCTTTCATCCTCCTGGCCATCGCCATGTGCTCGGCTGTGCTCGGCCCCTTTGGTCCCACCGGCCAGCCCGACCCCACCATCATTCAAACCGTCCCCAAGCCCGATTATTTCTTCCTCTGGCTTTATGCTGTGCTCTCGTTGTTGCCGCCGGAGATGGAAACTCCGTTCCTGCTCATCGCGCCGGCTGTCGGCATTCTGATCCTGCTGCTGGTTCCATTCCTTTCCGGGACCGGCGAAAAAAGCTGGCGGCGTCGCCCCATCGCCGTCCTCACTGTCATGGTGCTGGCTGTGAGCTTTGCCACATTCACTCGCCTGGCGCTGCGCTCGCCCTGGTCGCCGGTGATGAACGGCTGGAGCGGCGATCCTGTTCCGGCCCAATTGCTCAAGGGCCGCTCGCCACTCGAACTGCAGGGAGCTGTTGTTTTTCAGGCCAAGCAGTGCCGCAACTGTCATGCGCTGGGCGACAGTGGTGGCGTGCGGGGGCCTGCGCTGGATGAAGTCGCTCTCCGCCTCACCCAGGATCAGCTCATCCGTCAGGTGATCCAGGGTGGCGGAAACATGCCCGCTTACGGCAAAAATCTGAGCCCTGCAGAAACCACGGCGCTGGTCGCATTCCTCAAGACCTTGCACCCGCCGGAGCAGGCTCCGGCGAAAGATGCCTCGCAGGCGCTCGCCCTCGGCGAGTCGGCCGCTCCCAACACCGCCCACTGAGAAGGAGTCCAGTGACCCCTGCTGTCGAAGCCATCCTGCGCGAATGGACGCCGCCGATTGGCGCGAACATTGCCATTGTCCTCAGTGCTGCTGTTTATGGGCGAGGCTGGCTTCGTCTGCACTCCTTTTTCTCAAGATTGTTTCCCACCTGGAGATTGATCGCATTCCTTGGCGGCCTGCTCGCTCTCTGGATCGCTGTATGCTCACCTCTTGAAGCTTTCGACGATGCCTCTCTTGCTGCGCACATGGTTCAGCATATGCTGCTCATGGCTGTCGCCCCGCCGCTGCTTCTACTCGGTGCTCCCACGCTGCCGGTGCTTCGTGGATTGCCGCGCTCCAGCGTCCGCCGTGCTCTTGGTCCGCTTCTTCGCTGGCCTCCTGTGCAGCGACTCGGGCATTTCCTGACTCATCCTGCTATCGCTCTGGCGTTCGCCTCTGTCGCGCTGGTCGCGTGGCACATTCCCGCCGCCTTTGAACTGGCGTTGCGCTCAAACCGATGGCACGAGACCGAGCACGCGTGCTTTTTCACCACCTCGCTCTTATTCTGGTGGCCGGTGGTGCAGCCTTTTCCCAGCCGCGCCCGTTGGCCGCGCTGGTCCATGCCCGTCTATCTGCTCTTTGGAATGCTGCCCTGCGGCGCGCTAGGGGCCTTCCTGACCTTCTTCGACCGCGTCATCTATGCGCCCTACCGGTCACAGCCGGCGATTTTCTTTCCATCGCCGCTCGCCGATCAAGTGTTTGCCGGTTTGCTGATGTGGGTTTTCGGACTGATCATTTATCTTCTTCCAGCCGTGGCCATCACGTTTCAGCTGCTCTCACCGGAAGCGGCAAGTCAGCAGTCACGCGTGCCGGTGCAAGCCTGATGCCAGGCAGCATCTAGAGCTTCTTCACGCTGATCACAGTCTTCATCGCGTGCTGCGCGCCCGGCGCCAGATCCACTGCAAACGGTCCCACGTTCGTGCACTCCACGCAGATCATCTGTTTCCACTCCTCATCGCCGATGTCAGACATCTCCTTCGCCTTCTGCGCCCATGGATTCCACACCACCGTCGTCAGAGAATTCTCTTTCGCTACCTGAATCCGGCGGTTCATGGCAGGATCATCCACGGTCACTGTGCCTTCTGTGTTGAGGTAGATCGAATCCGTCAACTGGCGAAGCAGCAGGTCGCCGGATTGCGCTTTCTCTCGGTTCGAATCAGTCTTGTCGAGATACCTCAGGCCGTCCAATCCCCGCACCTGCGCCTTTTCAACATCGCCGATACGGAGATACGTGTGCAACGCCTCTTCGAACCTCAGCCGAGCAGCGCCCGTATTTTTCATTACCAGCTCCAGGCTAAGCTCACGGCCGAATGTCGCATTGTGCGTCAGCTGGAAATCCGCCGGCCACCACCTCTGGCTGCTTTCGTCGCTCTCCGTGAACATGCTTACGGTGACCGAATCGCCAGCTTGTACGATGCCTTCGAGTCGCCACGCTTTGGACCGCACAAAACCGTGTGCCGGTGCGCTGCTGTCGCCTGCTTTATCGCCAAACCAGGGAAAGCAGATGGGCACGCCCCCACGAATGGCTTTGCCGCTTTGCCACTTCGATTTTCCGCTTAGAAAGAGCACCTCCTCTGCGTCCACGGGCTGCCAGGCAGTGACATGCCCCCCGTGCAGATACATTTCGCCGCTCGCTGTCGCAGTAATGACGCGCACCCTCGCCAGCCCGCCATTGCCCTCTGAGATCTCTGCAGCCCCACGGATGCCGAATTCCTCGTTCAGCTCCCTAGCCGACCTCGCTGATGCCATCGCCGCCCCCGGGTGAAGCAGTTTACATCATCACTGGAGTCGCCATTCATGCCCCTTGCACGCATTCACAATACCTGTCTTTTCAGGCACAGCCTTTCTGGTATAGTTCTTCTCCGGCTCCGAAACCTTCACGAGTGCCGCGAATCCGACATTTGTCGCTCGTCGCGCTGCATCGTCAGGAAGAGGTGGTGATGAACATATTGGCCATTGATATCGGCGGGACCAACGTAAAGATTCTCCTCAGCGGGGAAAGTACGCCGAGAAAGTTTCCCTCCGGATCGAATCTTACGCCCCGGCAGATGGTCAGCGGCGTAAAGAAGGTCGCTCAGGGGTGGAAGTACGATGCGATTTCAATCGGCTACCCCGGTCCCACGCTTCGCGGTCAGCCGATCAACGAACCGCCCAACCTGGGGAAGGGATGGGTGGGCTTTGACTTCAAAGCCGCCTTTGGCTGTCCGGTGCGGCTGATGAATGACGCGGCCATGCAAGCCTTGGGTAGCTACAAGAAGGGCAAGATGCTCTTTCTGGGCCTGGGCACCGGCCTGGGCTCCGCTTTGGTCGTGAATGGACTGGTCGAACCGATGGAGCTCGGCCACCTGCCATACAAAAAAAAGACGTACGAAGATTACGTCGGCCTGCGCGGGCTCGAGAAATATGGCAAGAAAAAATGGCGCAAGCTGGTAAAGGAAGTCGTCGAGTGCCTGATCGCCGCCCTGCAGCCCGATGATGTCGTTCTCGGCGGCGGAAATACCAAGAAACTCAAGAAACTTCCGCGCCGGTGCCGTGCCGGAGAAAACGCTAACGCATTCATTGGCGGTTTCCGCATGTGGCAGGAACGCCGTGAATCCGGCTCCAGGAAGCGGCCAGAGAAGGCCCGTACCCGCACAGCCGCCAGGCCTGTTGCTGCAAAGGCGGCCAGTAGACCAGTTCCTGTGAAATCTGTTAGCGCAAAGACTGCAAAGGAGCAGAATCATGGCAGCATCGCTGCAACCCCTGCCTCAGCGCCCCGCATGGAAAGCGCTGGCCGCCCACAATAAGAAAGTTCGCGAGCTACATCTGCGTCAGCTCTTCGCTGATGATCCAAAACGAGGCGAGCGTTTCACGGCTGAGGCCATCGGCATCTTTCTGGATTACTCCAAGAACCGGATCACTGACGAAACTCTGAAGCTCTTGCTTCAGTTGGCGCAGGAGTCCGGCCTGGCGGAGCGGCGGGATGCGATGTTTCGCGGCCAAAAGATCAACATCACGGAAAAACGCGCCGTCTTGCATGTGGCCCTGCGTGCGCCTAAGGGAGCGTCCATCGTCGTTGATGGCGAGAACGTGGTTCCTCAAGTCCACGCCGTGCTCGACAAGATGGCCGAATTTTCCGACCGCGTCCGCAGCGGTGCCTGGAAAGGACACACCGGCAAGCGTATTCGTAGCGTTGTGAACATAGGGATCGGCGGCTCCGATCTCGGACCGGTCATGGCCTATGAAGCACTACGCCCCTACACCGATCGCAATCTGACGTTCCGCTTTGTTTCCAACATTGATGGTACGGACTTTGCTGAAGCTGTCCGCGACCTCGACCCCTCCGAAACCCTTTTCATCGTCTCCTCCAAGACCTTCACCACGCTTGAGACCATGACCAACGCGCACACCGCGCGCGAGTGGCTGCTCAAGGGGCTCGGCGGCGATGAAAAATCAGTCGCCAGACACTTCGTCGCTGTCTCCACCAACGCAGCGGAAGTCACCAAGTTCGGCATCGACACCGCCAACATGTTCGGCTTCTGGGATTGGGTCGGCGGCCGTTACTCCATGGATTCCGCCATCGGCCTCTCCAACATGATCGCTCTCGGCCCGGATCATTTCCGCGCCATGCTCGATGGTTTTCATCAGATGGATGAACATTTCCGCACCGCGCCCTTTGAGAAGAACCTGCCGGTGCTCATGGGCCTGCTCTCCGTCTGGTACAACCAGTTCTTTGACGCTCAAACCGTTGCCGTGCTGCCGTATGAGCAGTATTTGAAGCGCTTCCCGGCGTATCTGCAGCAGCTCACCATGGAGAGCAACGGCAAACACGTGACTCTGGAAGGAGCAGAAGTTTCTTATCAGACCGGCGCGATCTACTGGGGCGAGCCCGGTACCAACGGCCAGCACTCGTTCTATCAGCTGATCCATCAGGGCACCAAGCTCATTCCCTGCGACTTCATCGCCTTTGCTCAGGCGCTCAATCCGTTGGGTCGCCATCACGACATTCTGATCGCCAATGTCTGCGCTCAGGCCGAGGCGCTGGCCTTCGGCAAGACAGCGGAGCAGGTCAAAGCTGAGGGCACGCCCGACTGGCTGGTACCGCACCGCGTCTTCGAAGGCAACCGCCCCTCGAACACCATTTTGGTAGATAAGCTCACGCCCCACGTGCTTGGCAAACTGGTCGCACTCTACGAGCATTGCGTGTTCACGCAAGGGACGGTGTGGCAGATCGACTCGTTCGACCAGTGGGGCGTTGAGCTTGGCAAGGTCTTGGCGCAGCGCATTATCCCTGAGCTTGAAAGCGCTGCCGAGCCCAAGCTGGCCCACGATAGCTCCACCAACAACGTGATTCGGCGTTATCGCAAGATGAGATCGGTTTCGTAGCTGGCGCGTTTGCACCCAAGCTGTTAGGCTGTAGGGCGCTTTGGACTGCTTGCAGGCCGTTACAGAACGTTGTTGACGATTAGAGATTTTCTTGAAAGAAGGAGCAGATTATGCAACTCGGAATGATCGGTCTGGGCAGGATGGGAGCGAATATGGTGCGGCGGCTGATCCGCGGCGGCCACCAGTGCGTGGTCTTCGACATGTCGCCGAAAACGGTGAATGAGCTGGTGCAGGAAAAGGCCGTCGGCTCCTCATCGATTGAAGACTTCGTGAAAAAGCTCTCCCAGCCACGCGCCATCTGGCTCATGGTTCCGGCCGCGGTCGTGGATAAGACCATCGCCAGCTTGGCTCCGCTTCTCGAGGCCGGCGACATTCTGATTGACGGTGGCAACTCCTATTACATCGATGACATCCGCCGCGCCAAAGAGCTTACAGCCAGGAAGATCCATTACGTGGATGTCGGCACCAGCGGCGGCGTCTGGGGTTTGGAGCGCGGCTATTGCATGATGATTGGCGGTGAAGATAAGGCTGTGAAGCATCTTGATCCCATCTTCGCCACTCTCGCCCCCGGTCGCGGCGATATCCCGCGCACACCTGGGCGCGAGAAGGTCAGCGGCACTGCTGAGCAAGGCTATCTTCACTGCGGCCCCAATGGCGCCGGTCACTTCGTCAAGATGGTGCACAACGGCATCGAATACGGCATCATGGCCGCCTATGCCGAGGGTCTCGGCATCCTGCACTCGGCCAACGTCGGCAAGCAGGGCCAGGAGGTCGACGCTGAGACCACGCCGCTGCGCAATCCCGAGCACTACCAGTACGACCTCAACCTGCGCGACATTTCTGAGGTCTGGCGGCGGGGGAGCGTCATCGCCTCCTGGCTGCTCGATCTCACGGCTATCTCTCTGCTCGAAGATCCCAAGCTCTCCAAGTTCGCTGGCCGCGTCTCAGACTCCGGCGAGGGCCGGTGGACCATACTCGCAGCCATCGATGAGGGCGTGCCGGCGCACGTGCTGACTGCTTCGCTCTATGAGCGTTTCAGCTCGCGCGGTGAGGCTGATTTCGCCAACAAATTGCTCTCTGCCATGCGCTTCCAGTTCGGTGGCCACCACGAGAAGCCGGCAGGGAAGTAAGCGGTCGTAGAAGTCAAAACACAAGCCAGATGCCGGCATCTGGCTTTTTATTTTGGAGTGAACCAGCCGCCCGTGTCGGTGATGAGCGCATCCGCTTCCTTCGGGCCCCATGTCCCCGGCGCGTACCTGTGGACGGGCGTGGCGTTGTCAAGGATAGGATCGATGATGCGCCACGCCTCTTCCACATAATCCTGCCGTGCGAAGCGCAGTGTGACGCCCTGCATGGCGTCGTTGAGCAGCTCTTCGTAGGCTGTCATCTCGCCCGGCCCCTCCGGCTGCGCGACCACCAGCTCCGTCATCTGCACCTTGGCTTCATTAGGCACCTTTACCAGCGCGCCCAGCGCAATGGCCAGGTCCGGAGTCACCCGAAAGCGAAAATAGTTGTTCGGCGGCACGGCGGAAGAAAAGATTGTCGGTGGCTGCTTGAGTCTCACCACCACCTCGCCCATGGTCATGGGCAGGCACTTCCCGGCCCGGATGTAGAACGGCACTCCCTTCCACCGCCATGAGTTGATGTAAAGCCGCAGCGCGGCAAAGGTCTCGACCGTGGACGCTGCCTTCACGCCCGGCTCTTTCAGATAACCATCAAACTGGCCGCGCACCACGTCACGCGCCTGCAGGGGCACGATGGCCTTCAGTACTTTCACCTTCTCGTCGCGCAGCACCTCGGGATCGTGCGCCCCTGGCGGCGGCTCCATCGCCACATTGGCCAGCACCTGCAGCAGGTGGTTCTGGATCACATCGCGGATGGCGCCCGTCGTGTCGTAGAAGTTTCCCCGTCCCTGCACTCCGAAATCTTCGGCCATGGTGATCTGCACACTTTCCACGAACTGCCGGTTCCAGATGGGCTCGAGGAAGGCGTTGCCAAAGCGGAAAAACAGCAGGTTCTGAACCGTGTTCTTGCCCAAGTAGTGATCGATGCGAAAGATGCGGTTCTCGTTGAAGACCGTATGGACGATGCGGTTCAGTTCCTGCGCCGTCTGCAGGTTCCTGCCAAATGGCTTCTCCACGATCGCGCTGCCGTTCTCTGCACATCCTGATTTCTTCAGCTGCTCGAAGACTAGGCCGAAGACGACGGGTGGTATGGCCAGATAATGCAGCGGGTGCTGCGTAACGCCCATCTCCTTGCGCAGTTGTTGGAAGGTCGCGGCGTCGGAGTAATCGCCGTCCACATAACGCAGCAATGCGGCGAGTTTGGCAAACTCAGACGCATTGAACGTGCTGTGCTCTTGGATGCTGGCCTGTGCCCGCGCCTTGAACTGCTCCAGGCCCCAGCCCGCCTTCGCCACCCCGATGATGGGACAGTTCAGCCGCCCGCGCTTCACCAGTCCCTGTAGCGCAGGGAATATCTTCTTGTACGCGAGGTCGCCGGTCGCGCCAAAGAACACCAACACATCGGCTTGGTTGCTGGCGCTCATTCGTTTGCCAGGACTACCGCGTCGCGTGGGCCAGCATCAGCTTCTTGGCATACTCTTCCAGCTTGCGCGCGTCCGCATAGAACTTGCGGATTCCCGTCGCCAGCTGCTCGGTCGCCATGGCGTCTTCGTTGTGCATCCAGCGGAAGGTCTTCTCGTCGGGATGCAGCTTCTCGCCCGGGCTGTTTTTTGCCATCTCAGGGTTCAGCCGCCGCAGTACCGTGCCCTCGGTCTTCTCCATCTTCTCGATCAGGTTCGGGCTGATGGTCAGCAGGTCGCATCCTGCCAGATGCAGGATTTGCTCCACTGAGCGGAAGCTCGCACCCATCACCTGCGTCTTGTACCCGTACTTCTTGTAGTAGTTGTATATCTTGGTCACCGAGGCAACGCCTGGGTCGTCATCCGGCGGGATCTCTGCTCCCCCGCGCTCTTTCTTGTACCAGTCGTAAATGCGCCCTACAAACGGCGAGATCAAAGTCACGCCAGCCTCGGCGCAGGCCACCGCCTGGGCAAAACTGAAGAGCAGTGTGAGATTGCAGTGGATCCCCATCTTCTCCAGCTTCTCCGCTGCGCGAATGCCCTCCCACGTGCTTGCCACCTTGATGAGCACGCGCTCCGGTCCGATGCCCGCGTCTTTGTAAAGCGCGATCAGCTGCTTGCCCTTCTCCACGCTTCCGTCCATGTCAAAGCTCAGCCCCGCATCTACCTCTGTGGAGACGCGCCCCGGCACGTGCTTGAGGATCTCGCAGCCGAAGAGAACGAACAGCTTGTCCATGCCTGCCTCTCGCCGCGCGCGGTCGTCACCGCGTTGCTTGGCTGCGTACTCCAGCGCCTCTTCCACCAGGTGCTGGTACTGCGGCATCTGCGCCGCCGCCAGGATCAGCGAAGGATTCGTTGTCGCATCCTGCGGCTTATGTTCCGTGATGGCGTCAATGTCGCCGGAATCGGCGACCACGACCGTATATTTCTTGAACGACTCAAGGAGTGTCATGGCGATTCACCTCTCCTGATTTTACAAATCGTGTTCTCGAAAGACCACTTACTTGCGTTGCAGCTGCCGCTTTGCTGCCGCCACCACCGCATCCGCATTGAAGCCGAATTTTTTCTGCAGCTCTTTCAGCGGTGCAGAGGCACCGAAGGTCCGCATGCCGATTCTCTCGCCCTCCGTGCCCGTAAACTGCTCCCACCCGAAGGTGGAAGCCTGCTCCACCGAGACGCGCGCTTTCACTGCCGGTGGGAGCACGCTATCGATGTACTCCTGCTTCTGGTGCGAAAACAGCTCCCACGACGGCATGCTGATTGCCCGTGCCTTGATACCCTCTGCCTTCAGCTTCTCGTAGGCTTCCACGCACAGCGAGACCTCGCTCCCCGTGGCCATGAGCAAGACGTCGGGCTTGCCATCCGCGGCGTCGGCCAGGATATAAGCGCCCTTGGCGAGGCCGCTGGCCGCACCGTACTTGCTGCGGTCCAGCGTCGGCAGGTTCTGCCGCGAGAGGATGAGGGCCACCGGCTCATGCTTAAGCTGCATGATGCACCGCCACGCCTCCAGTACCTCATTGGCATCGCCGGGACGAATGACGATGAGACTGGGCACCGCCCGCAGCGAAGCCAGTTGTTCGATCGGCTGGTGCGTAGGCCCGTCCTCGCCCACCCCGATGGAGTCATGGGTAAAGATGTGGATGACCGGGATCTCCATGATGGCGCTCAGCCGGATCGCACCGCGCGCGTAATCGCTGAAGATTAGAAACCCTGAGCCGAACGGCCTCACTTTGGTCAGCGACATGCCGTTTAGGATGGCCGCCATTGCGTGCTCGCGGATGCCAAAATGAAAATTCCGCCCGCCGTGAGAATCAGCTTCGAAGTCGCCCGCGCCCTCGAACGTCAGCCGCGTCTTGGTGGAAGGCGCCAGGTCCGCTGCGCCGCCGATCAGCCACGGCACTCCCTGTGCCAGCATGTTCTCCACCTTGCCCGAGGAATCCCGCGATGCGATTCCTTTGGCGTCTGCTGGAAAGGGCTTCAGGCTCTTGTCCCAGCCCTCCGGCAGCTCTCTGCGCTGCATGCGCACTATATGGTCGGCCAGTTCCGGGAATTGCTTCTTGTAATCCTCAAATTTCGCCAGCCACGCGCTCCGCGCTTCGGAGCTGCGCTTGCCCATGTTGTCTCTGAAGTGTTCCCGCACGCCCTCTGGCACCAGGAACTTCGCATCTTCCGGCCAGCCATAGTTGCGTTTGGTCAGCTTGATCTCTTCTTCGCCCAGCGGCTCGCCGTGCGCTCCGGAGGTATCCTGCTTGTTCGGCGATCCATACGCAATGTGGCTGTCCACGATGATGAGCGTGGGCCTGTCGTCCGTGTTCTTGAAGACCTTGTAGGCGCGCTCCAGCATCTCCGTGTCGTTGGCGTCGCCGACTCGCGTGACGTTCCAGCCATAACCGATAAAGCGTGTGGCCACGTCATCGCTGAAGGCCAGCGCCGTATTGCCTTCGATGGTTATGTGATTGTTGTCGTAGATCCAGCACAGGTTCCCCAGCTTCAGGTGCCCAGCCAGCGACGCCGCCTCGTTCGAGATGCCCTCCATCATGCAGCCGTCGCCGGCCATGGCGTAGACGTCGAAATCGAACATGTCGAAGCCCGCCCGGTTGAAATGACTTGCCAGCCATCTGCCCGCCGCCGCCATTCCTACGCTCGTCGCCACGCCCTGGCCGAGCGGGCCGGTGGTGGTCTCGACTCCTGAAGTCCACCGGTACTCCGGATGCCCCGGGCACCGGCTGTCGAGCTGGCGGAAGCGCTTCAGGTCTTCCAGCTTCACTGAGAGCTCGCCCAGCGTCTCATACTCCGGATTCACCGCCTTCACGCCCGTCAGGTGCAGCATGGAATACAGCAGCGTGGAAGCATGGCCCATGGAGAGCACAAAGCGGTCTCGGTTCGGCCAGATCGGATCTTCGGGGTCGAAACGCAGCAGCTTTTGCCACAGCGTATAGATCACCGGCGCCATCGCCATCGGCGTGCCCGGGTGCCCGGAGTTGGCTTGCTGCACCGCATCCATGCACAGCGTGCGGATGGTGTTGATGCAAAGCTGATCGATCTTGCTAGCCATGGTTTTTCACCGTTGTTTACCGCTTCTTAATGATGAGCTTGAAATCGGGCCACAATACTTTAGCCTGTTTGTGAGATTTACGCGAATTGCGGAAGGTTACACCCTGGGGCGGATTTGGCCAAGCCCTGTTTCCGCCGCTCCAGGGTCCTCCAGGGCTTATTTGACAACCCCTTACAAGAAGTGGATGATTTCGGACTCCATGTTCTCTAGGCGTTCCGCAGTATTGTTGGCGCTGTGGTCCTACTTTGTTGTTTTTCTGCTCTGTGCTCCTTTCGCCTTCACACAGGCCACCGTGCTGCCGCCCTTGCGTATCGAGCCTCGCCCCTCGCGCGTGCTGCTGCAGAATGCCACGCAAGCGTTCACGGTTGTGCGGCCAGTTTTTCGCGGACGCGGCTCTGGCACAGCCGACCCATTTGTTGATCCGGTTGCCTGGAGCAGCTCTGACACGAATGTAGTGACCGTAGATCCATTGGGAGTCGCTACCGCCATTGGCCCGGGCACTGCCGTTATCACTGTGCGTGCCCTCAATGGCCCGGCCCATGGCACAGCGGTTGTAACCGTTCCTTCGAGCGCGCTGTCATTGGTCACTGTCTCACCCGTCTCAGCCACCGTTCCCGCCGGATTGAGTCAGCAGTATCAGGCCATCGGCACCTTCGCAGACGCCAGCAACATGGATTTGACCCAGTTCGCCGCCTGGAGCAGCAGCGACTCCACAATCGCAGCCATCAGCAATGAATTCGGCTCGCAGGGACACGTTCTGGCACTCAAGCAGGGCGCGCCCGTGACCATCAGCGCCTCCGTCAACGGCAAGACCGGCAACGCCGTGTTGACCGTAAATCCGCCGATACCGCAGCAGATCTTCATCTCGCCGCTCTCCAGCGTCATCAACGTCGCGCAGACGCTGCAGTACTCAGCCACCGCCCGCATGAGCGACGGCACTCAGCAGCCGGTTGCGGGCGCAGTCTGGAACTCTTCTGATCTCACAGTAGCCGGCGTCGACGCCAACGGACTCGCCACCGCCGCTGGCGTCGGCCAGACGAGTATCACCGCGCAGGCCTTCAGCCTGACAACCAACACAGCAAGCCTTGCCGTGAATCTTCCGCTGACTCTGGTCTCAGGGCCTTCGCCCTTTCCTGCAGGCTGTGACCAGGTCCAGGGCGAGATGCGGCAAAGGAGCTACGAGAACGGGGAGGTAGAGCCTCGGCTGGCCATTGATCCGCTCGACCCGCATCACCTGGTCGGCATTTATCAGCAGGACCGCTGGTCGGGCGGCGGCGCGCACGGCGTTGTCGTCACGGTTTCCCGCGATGGCGGCGCGACCTGGAGCCAGAGCATACCCGCCTTCTCCCGCTGTGCCGGAGGCAATGCCAGCAACGGTGGCGACTATGACCGCTCCAGCGACCCCTGGATCAGCTTCGCGCCCGATGGCACGGTCTACATCAGCGCCGGGCCTTTTGACCGCTTCGACTCGCGCGAGTCCTGGGCTGTCGGCCGCTCAACTGACGGCGGCAGCACCTGGGGCCCGACCACCATCATCAACTTCGAAAGTAGTGAATTCGTCCTTGACGACAAGGACACGATTGCTGCCGATCCGCTGGATGCGCACGACGCTTACCTGGTCTGGGACCGGCAGACCTTCGCCGACCCCGACCAGAACATCGTGATCAGCGGGCCGACCTGGTTCTCTCGCACCATTGACGGCGGGCAGACCTGGGAACCTTCCCGCAGCATCTTCGATCCCGACCCGGGTTTTTCCACCATCAACAATGAGGTAGTGGTGCTGCCTGATGGCACCCTGCTTTGCTTTTTCGTCCTCTACAACTCGACATCGAGTTTTAACGGCTTTGTTCGTTCGAACGACAAGGGTGTGACTTGGACGGCGCCTGTCCTGTTTGATTCTGTCCAGGATATCGGCGTCACCGACGTCAAGACCCGCCTGCCAGTCCGCGAGGGCGTTGGCCAATACACGGTGGATCCCAACAGTGGCGCGCTCTATGTCGTCACTATGGATGCTCGCTTCAGCGGCGGCCAGCGCAATGGCATCCTGTTCTATAAGAGTACCGACGGCGGTCAAACTTGGACATCGCCGGTGCAGATCAACCAGGCGCCCAACGTCCAGGCCTTCGCTCCCACCGTCGCCGTGGCCGCCGATGGCTCCATCGCCGTCAACTACTACGACTTTCGCCAGGACAACTCAGATCCCAACGTTTTGCTCACCAATTACTGGCAGGTAGTCTCGCATGATGGCGGCCAGACCTGGCAGGAGTTTCCCCTCGCAGGCCCATTTGACCTCCGCACCGCGCCCTTCACCAGCCTCGGCTACATGGTCACCGACTACGAAGGCATCGTCGGGCTGGGCGATTCATTCGTTTCATTTTTCGTGCAGGCCAACTCCGGCAACACGGCAAATCCCACCGACGTCTTCGCGATTTCCAGCCCGCCGCTCGGCGCTGCCGGCGCTGCGCCGCGCAACTTCAACAACGGCCACGTGGAGATCAATCTCCATCCGCTGACCCCGCCGCAACTGCACCGCGAAGAAGCGGAGCCGGCGGCGCTGGAGCTGCCCCCGCCAAGGCTCTTCTAGTCTTGTCTGGCTCGATTTCGGGCCGCGGCCGCTTCAGGCTAAGATGTTCTCGTGCTATGAGCGCTGAATCGCCTGCCATCGCAGTCCAGTACGCCGACCAGATCCGCATCCGCGAGCGCAACACGGTCTTTTACCGCCTCTGCCACTGGCCCATCTGGATCACGGTCTTCTATCTCCTGCCTGCACCGTTGACCTTTCAGCTCTTCGACAAAGGCTTCAACCGTCAGATGGCGCAGTGGCTCGCGCTGGTCTGCGCGGTCACGGGCTTGGCCGGCATTTTCGGCAAGCTGCCCGGCGTGGAACCGCGCCCCTACATCATTCGCTTCACCGAAGCCCGGCCCAATCCGCTATACCGACGCATCTGCTACACCGCAGCCTGGAGCGCGCTGGTGACCTATGCCGCGCTGAACATCTTCGGCATGGCTGATGCCCTCATCGGCGGCAAGTGGCATCTGCTGCAGATCTACCGCTACGGCTGGTTCTTGGTCTCCGGAGCGGTGTGGGTCGCCGGGCTCGCGGGCCTGCTGCCACGCACCCGACCCTCCACTATCGGCGAAGGCGCAGAGCGCCGCATCTTTTATGGCGCCATCTGGGCCGTCACCTGGAGCCAGATCCTGCTGCTCGCTCTCTGGCTCGGCCTCTCGCGCTCCCGAGCGGCAGATGGGGCTAAGCTCGTGCTCTTCGTGCTCTCCCTTGCCGCCCTCGGCTACATCGCCTGGAGGGGGAGATTGCCGCGGACAAGAAGGATTCTGCCCAGATGACCTGAGCGGTCAGTTATCCTTCTCAGTTTTCAGTTAGTTCAGTTAGTCTTGGTTGCTGGCTCCATCAGCCAGCCATCTGATCGCGTCTAATTCACCCACGGCTTCCCATTCTCTTTGTTCGGGTCGCGGTGGCGGCCTTCGGGAGAGTCAGGATCGATGTAGCGGCCCTGCTCGTCGAAGAAGACCTGGCGGTCATGCTTGCGCATGTAGACCTCGAACTTGCGGGCAGCGCGCCGCCGCTTCCAGCGATAATAGGAGTCGCGCCAGCGCTCGAAAATTGGGCGGGTATCCTCGGCTGGAGAGTCATCGCGGTCGCTCAGGCCGCGTCCGCGGTAGACGCCGGGGGCGTAGCTGCGGCGCGTGGCCCGGCCGTACATCCACTTGACGTAGAGAAAACCGAACAGTAAGCCGCCCAGCAGCGGGATGACCGCCGGGCCCTGCTGCAGTGACATGGCCAGCGTGACAACTATTAGTATCCAGGTGAAGTACTTGGCCTTGATGAGGAAGGGCAGCGGGAACATCATGATCTCCGCCTCCGCGAAGGCGATGCCGAAGGCAACATAGATGCCGTAGAGTCCTGGCGCAGCGCCTGTGATGGGGATGCCGGAATTGAAGCCGAAGGCGCCGGTGTAGGCAATGCCGATGCTCATGAGTCCGGCCCCGACCACGCTGGTGAAATAAAGGCTGAGCAGGCGGCGCGTGCCCCAGGCCTGCTCCAGTTGCGCGCCGAACATCCAGAGCATCAGCATGTTGAAGAACAGCGGCAGCCCGCCGTTAAGAAAGCTGTAGGTCACAAGCTGCCACACCATGCCGTGCACGGCTAAGGCAGGCGTAAGCGCGGCCAGCGTTGTCCCTAGATGGGCGATCTCCGCCGTGGCCGGTGCCATGCCCAGAAGCACCAAAGCGAAGAAGACGCAGATGTTGATCCCCACCAGCCACGCCACCGCGCGTGTGAAAGGAGGGAAGCTGAGGGTGATCGGCTCGCTGGAGTAACCGCGGGGCATGGGCGAAATCCTGCTGCAATGATTCTAAACCTTTGGCGCTTGGTTGCTGGTACCGGTTGCAGGTTGCGCAAACCAGGTGCCAGGCGCTAGGCACCAGCAACCGTTCTTATTCACCGCTCCGGCGCCGGCACCACCGGCAAACTCTTGTGGCCCTTGGCGTCCACGGACGCGACCCCAAAGATGACATTGTCTTTGGATATGGGCAGCGTGGCACTGCAGCCCGCGGCATTTGCCGTGTCCTTTGCGTTGCAGGGAACTGCCCGCGCATGTTCCCAGTTCCCGGCAGCCGTCTCGCGCCAGATCACCTCGTAGCTCGCGGCGCCGGGCGCCGGAGTCCACGAAAGCGTTGAATTGTTCTCCAGCTCCTTGGTCTGCAGCTTCACATTTTCAGGTGGTGCGGGCGCAGAGGCGAGCGAAGCCAGTGTCGCCGCATTCAACCGCGCCACATTGGCGACGTAGTCGAAGTCCACGAACTTGAGCAGGTCGCCGTACTCTACGCCGTTCTCGGTCCGCGGAGTCTGGTGCTGATGGTTGTAGTCCTCGCGCCATTCCGTGAAGCGTACCGCCGCGAAGCCCTGCTTGTTGAACGAGTAGTGGTCGCCGCCTCGCAAGTAGCGGTCGAGACGAAAGATGAGCGTCGGCTGAAACGTTGCCGGCAGATACGCGCGGCCCGCTTCGCTGATGTAGCGCGCCAGCTCCCGCGAAGCTGAATCGCTCTCCCCGCACAGCGCGCGGATGAGCCGCAGCTCGGCATCGCTCGCATTGACCGGGACCCCTTCAGAGAACACGCGCACCGTGTGCGGATTCTGCAAGGTATCTCCCGGCGTGCGATTGCCGCCGACGATGTCGTTGTTCAGCACGCCCTGGATCTGCCAGCCGCTCTCTCTGGCCGTCTTAGCGAAATGGGCGCTGCCATTGAGCCCCTGCTCCTCACCGGCCACCGCCAGAAAGACGAGCGTCGCGGGGAACTTCATCTGGCTCAGCACGCGCGCGCACTCCAGCGAGACAGCCACGCCGCTGGCATCATCGTTCGCCCCCGGCGCCGCATCCGTCACATTGAAGTTGTCGCTGTTGCGCGAGTCGTAGTGGCCGCTGACTACGAACACACGCTTGGCCTGCTCCGGGTCTGAGCCGCGCAGGATAGCGTAGACATTGCTGATCTCCGTCGGCTTTCTGATGCGCTCCTGCGGCTGCTCGATGAAGGTATCGAGCTTCACGTCCAGGCATCCGCCGCAGTCTTTGGAGTAGCGCTCCAGCTCGCTCTTGATCCACTCGCGCGCCGCCGCGATGCCCTGGCCGCTGGCCACCGGCTGCTCCACCGAGAGCGTGCTGCGGTTGCCGTAGCTCACCAGCGTCTCGATGGTCTTCCGCACCTGCGCCGCCGAGACCTGCTTGAGCGCAGCCGCGATGGCCGCATCAGTCTCGAGCGACGGCGCCGCGCTTCGCGCAGATGCCGGGGCTTTGGCTGCCGCCGGCTTCCGCTGCGCCGCGCAGCATATTGCAAGAAAAACTGTAAAGCCAACCATCACACGCTTGATCATAGAAAGCCCCCCGTTCGATGAAAACTTGCCTCGGCACTTGACGCGCCTCGCCCGGCGATTCTAAATATAAAGTCAGCCTCGCGCATGGCCGTCGGCGCGCTGGCATTATCGAAGCGATATCATCTTAAGACTCTTAAGGACGATGACAATGGTTCTTTGCCCCGAATGCGAAACCGATCTGGATATTGCCCCAGACGAAGTGGATGAAGGCGAGATCGTCTCCTGCCCCGAATGCGGCACCGATTTCGAGGTGGTGACCACCAATCCGCTCGAGCTCAATCGCTTGGAAGAAGAGGAAGAAGAAGACGAAGATGATGAGGATGCGGAAGAGGAAGAGGGCGAGAACTAGGGACCTCGCTCACCTCGCCCTCGGTTGTGTCCTGGTGCTTCTGGCGCTGGCGGCGCTGGCGTCTCCTGCCCACGCTAAGGACAAGAAGGACTACGCCATCATCTCCGGCACCGTCTGGGGCCCCGACAATCTGCCGTTCCAGGGCGCAACCGTAAAAATCCGCCGCGCCCAGGATAAGAAGGCCAAGTGGGAGTTGTATTCCGACCGTCGCGGTGAGTTTGCTCAGCGGGTGCCTCCGGGCGAGGCCGATTACGTGGTCTGGACCGAGCCGCTGCGCGCTAAAGGCCTGCCCACCCTCATCTGCCCTGAGGTGAAAGTCCATGTCTACCAGCAAGAACGCCAGGACGTTGGGCTGCATCTAATAACAGAGGAAGTAAAATAAGGCGGGGTGGCCCAAACGTGAAAAAAGCTTGGATGCTCTGCGGGTTGGTGCTGCTGATGGCGGCCATGTTGCCGGCATGGCAGTGGGGCGGTTCCATGGGTTCGCCCAGCGGCAGCTTGGCGCCGCTTCCTCCGCCCAAGGCGCCCACCACCCGCTCGCTCAGCGGTAAGGTGATGGATTCGAGCAACACGCCGCTCGCGCACGCGGTGGTTTACTTGAAAGACAGCAAAACACTGAATGTGAAGACCTACATCGCCAACAATGACGGCACGTTCCTCTTCAACGGCCTGGCCTTCAACCAGGACTACGAGTTGCACGCCGAATACGAGGGTAACAAGAGCGGGACGCGCACACTCAGTTCCTTCGATAACCGCCCCAAGGCCGACATTAATCTGAAGATTGATGTGAAGAAAAAATAAGCTTCTCACCCAGAACAATAGATCGCGGGCTCGGCCCCGCGAGCGCTCTCTCCTGAAAGCCTAATTCTGGTCATTGCTGGCCCGTTTCAGATTTATCATCTCGCCCAGCGTTGTGGTGGCGCTGGAGCTGGCGACCGGTTGCTTATAGGCTTCAACATCCGCCCGGCTGGCTTCCTTGCCCACTCCGCGCAGGCTGAGGCCGATTTTCTTCTCCTCCGGATTCATCTTCACGATCTTGAACTCGTGCTCCTGCCCGGGCTCCAGCTTGATGGAAGCGCCGTGCTCATCCACCGCTTCCGAATTGTGGCAGAGCGCTTCCACGCCTTCTGAGAGCTCCACGAAGCCGCCGAACTGCGCCGTGCGCAGCACCTTACCGTGTACGATGTCGCCCACTTTGTGCGTCTCGAAAAAGCTCTGCCACACATCGGGCTGCAGCTGCTTGATGCCGAGCGAGAGCCGGCGGTTGCCGGGCTCGATGGCCAGCACCACTGCCTTGATCTTGTCGCCCTTCTTCATGACCTCGGAAGGATGTTTGATCCGTTTGGTCCAGCTCATGTTGCTCACGTGCACCAGGCCGTCAATGCCGTCTTCGATCTCGACGAAAGCCCCGAAGTCCGTCAGGTTGCGTACCCGCCCCTCCACGACCTTGCCGATGGGGTATCGCTCCTGCAGAGAGTCCCAGGGATTGGCCTCGAGCTGCTTCAGGCCGAGCGAGATGCGGCGCTCAGTGGGATTCACGGCCAGGATCACCGTCTCCACCTGGTCGCCCACATTCACGATCTTGGAAGGATGCTTGGTGCGCTTCGACCAGGTCATCTCGCTCACGTGCACCAGTCCCTCGATGCCCTGTTCCAGCTCGATGAAAGCGCCGTAGTCGGTCACGCTGATCACGCGGCCCTTGACCCGCGCGCCCACGGGATAGCGCTGGGCGGCATCGAGCCACGGGTCGGGCGTCAGCTGCTTGAAGCCGAGCGACACGCGCTGCTTTTCCTTGTCGAACTTAAGGACCTTGACGTGGATCTCATCACCCACGTGCACCAGATCGCGGGGATGCGTCAGGCGTCCCCAGGACATGTCGGTGATGTGGAGCAGGCCGTCGAGTCCGCCTAGGTCCACAAAAGCTCCGTAGTCGGTGAGGTTTTTGACCGAGCCCGTGAGCACCGCGCCCTCGGCGAGCGACTCCATGGTCTTGGCGCGCGCCGAGGCAAGCTGCTCATCCAGGATCGCCTTGCGCGAGACCACCACGTTGCCTCGCTTCTTGTTCAACTTGATGACGCGGACCTCGATGGGCTGGCCCTTCATGGCATCAAGATTGTGCGCCGGACGCGCATCTACCTGCGAGCCGGGCAGGAATGCGACCGCCCCTCCCAGGTCCACAGACAGGCCGCCCTTGACTCGATCGGCTACCTTGCCGGTGATGGTGGCTTTTTCGTTGTAGGCCTTCTCGATGACGTCCCAGGCGTGGATTTTTTGCGCTCTCTCGTACGAGAGCTTGGGGTACCCTTCTTCGCTTTCCCCGTGCTCCACCATGACCGGGATCTCGTCCCCGGGCTTGAAGCGCGGCGTGCCGTCGGGCTGCTGCACCTGCGCGATGGGCACCAGGCCCTCCGATTTTCCTCCGATATCCACGAAAACGTGCGTAGGGGTGAGCTTGATGACCCTTCCCGCGATCACCTTATGCTCGACCGTGGCCTTGGCCTCGGTCTGCTGGGCTTCAAAATTTTCCAGTACGGTGGCGAAGTCTTCCACCGAAGCTTCTTTCTGATTGCGCGTATCGGGCGAAACAGCAGGTTGCGTCGAGGCTTGCGAATTGCCGGCGGACGAGTCCTCGGCGGAGGTTACGGCCTGGCCGGTAGCGTGGTCTGCGGAGCTCATGCTGTTTTTTCTGCGGTCTGCTGCGCAGAAGGTTCAACTTTCAAGACGGACGGCTGGCAACACTTGCAGGAGTGATTTCGCCTGGTTTGGCGCAGGCAGAAGGAATCCCAGCGGCCGGAACCCGAAACAAAATGTTGCGGGACTTTCTGAATATAGCAACCGTGCTGAGGGAGTGTCAAACCGGCCTTGCACCGTTTTCGTTGCTCTGGCCGTGTTGTGCGCCCCCGAAAGCTGCTTCGGGCAAGAACCGGGAATTCCGCCGCCCAGAACATTTTTTCTGCGCTTGTTGCACGGCCTGCAGGCTAAGATAGGCTTCCTCCCAGCCTTCCCGCCCTCCGGGTAGGATGAGTCTTGCCTTTATGTTTCGTGGCATTCAGCGCACCACCCTGCTTAGTCTCTGGTTTTTGATTCTGCGCTCGGCACTCTTGGCCCAGACTCCAGGGCCGGTACAGCTGCGCATCACCGGAGGCGGCAGCGCCGGCATCGCCCAGGGGCTCGGCCTGCAGCTCCACGCTCAGAAGTTTTTCCTGCGAGGCCCAGCGCAGCCATTGGATGTCACGACCCAGGTGCAATGGTCCTCTGCGGATGCGAACATCGCCAGCGTCAGCAACACGGCGGGCAGCCAGGGCCTGCTGACCGCGGTCAGCGCCGGAATAACAACCATCTCGGCATTCAGCGGTCCCTGGCACGCCTCGCTCTCGATCACTGTGACACCGCCGGTGTTGCTTTCAATCTCCCTGACGCCGCTCAACGCCAATATCCCCATGGCGCAGACAACGCAGTTCATCGCCACCGGACACTTCAGCAACGGTGATGCACCCCTCGCTCCTGACTGGAGCTCTTCGCTCACCGGCATCGCAACCATTGATGCCAGCGGCACCTCGACCGGAATCGCCCCCGGAACGACCACCATCACCGCCCTCGATGCAGCTAGTGGCATCTCTGGCAGCGCGGTCCTCAACGTGGGATTGAACAGCATCAGCGTGACTCCCACCAGTGCGACTGTTCCCCTCGGCGTGCAGCAGCAGTTCACCGCCACTGGGACCTTCCAGGGCGGCGGGGTGGCAGACGTGACCCAGGCCGTGCTGTGGAACTCCTCGCTCACCAGCGTTGCAGCCATTTCCTTCTCCGGACTTGCCACCACCACAGCTCAGGGCATGACCACCGTCTCCGCATCTTCAGGAAGTGTGAGCAGCAATCCCGCCTCGCTCACGGTCGGTCCTCCCGTGGTGTCATCGCTTGCTGTTTCTCCTGCCGTGGCGACCGTGCTCGTCGGAGGCTCGCAGCAGTTCATCGCCTTGGCAACGCTTACCGATGGCTCGCAAAGCGACGTGACCAACCTCACTTCCTGGTCATCCTCCGACACGAGTGTTGCCACCATAGCCGCGGCCACAGGCCTGGCCGCCGGCGTGAATGTGGGTAGCAGCACCATCACCGCCGCCTATGCTTCGTTCTCCGCCCAGGCGCAGTTGAACGTGCGCACCGGTTCGCGTTTCGCGTTTGCGTTGAATTCCGATGAGACCATCTCTGGCTTCACTTTCGATGAGGTCAAAGGCCTGCTGCGACACAACGGCTACGCCTATCTTGGCAACGTGCAGGGAAGCATCGCGCTGCTCTCAGACCCGGCGGGAAGATTCCTCTACGCCGCCAACTCCGGCTCGAACAACGTTTCTGCTCTGGCGGTCGATGCCCTCACCGGCGATCTCAAGCCGACTCCCAACTCTCCCTTCCCCGCCGGTGCCGGTCCGGCTGCCTTGGCTGTGGATCCGAGCGGCACATATCTTTATGTCGCCAACAAGGCCAGCGCCAACCCGGGAGTCATCTCCGGTTACTCCATCCAGAGCAATGGCGATCTCACTCCCTTGCCGCTGCCCAGCTTTGCCAGCGGAAACGATCCTGCCGCGCTGGCCGTGCACCCTTCCGGACAGTTTCTCTACTGCGCCAATAGCGGCGCCAACACCATCTCGGTCTACACCATCGCTAATGGTGAGCTGACTCCGCTGGCTGGCTCGCCCTTTGCTGCAGGCGGAAATTCACCGCAGTCGCTGGCCATCGATTCCTCCGGAAAGTTTCTTCTCACCGCCAACACCGCCGGCAATAGCGTGAGCGTTTTCTCCATCAGCGGCAACGGCTCGCTCTCGGCTGTCGCCGGCTCGCCCTTTGCGACTGGGAATCATCCCGTGAGCCTGAGCTTCGATTTTTCTGGCGCTCATGTCTTCGTCGCCGATCAAAGCGATGGCACCATCTCCGCCTTCGCCCTCAATCCCAACACGGGATTTCTCGCGCCTCTCGCCGGCTCTCCCTTCGCTGCTTCCGGCACGCCCAGCGCGCTGGCTGCCGATGGCGAGGGACTCTATCTCTTCGCAGCCAACGCCGCTTTCAATGAGATTGCTCTCTTTTCCGTCGATGCTGCCAGCGGCGCGCTCAGTCCGCTGCCCAGCATTCACGTGCGCACCGGGCCGGTGGCATTGGCATTGACGCCCGGTTTGCCGCCGAAGCATGTTCCTGCCTTTGCCGAAGTTGCTGCACCTGTCGCCGGCGGCGGCCTGACTTCGCTTGCCATAGACCCCGCTACCGGCACGCTCTCTCTCGCCGCTTTCGCCGTCACCGGCAGCAGCGGGTCATATGCCGTGACCACTGACCTGCGCGGCAGATTCGTTTACAGCGTTGACCACCTCAACGCCGGGAATGTCTACGGGTTTACCCTCGACCCCACCTTCGGCGTGCTCTCGCCTGTGAATGGTTCGCCGTTCCCTGCGGCCAAATTCCCCTCCTCTCCAGGGGTTGAAAGCAGCTCGCGCTTCTTGTATGCGCTCAACCTGAACAGCAGCAGCATCTCCGGATACAGCCTGGCCCCCGTCACTGGGGTCCTCAGTGATCTGCCGGGCTCGCCTTTTGTGGATGGCAATGGCCCCACCGCGGCCGCCCTCGATCCCGCCGGCCGCTTCCTCTACAGCGCCAACTTCTTCGGCTCGCCTCAGGATGGCGTTCTGACTTTCAACATCGACCCGGCCTCGGGCAGACTGACGGCCGGCCCCCTCGCCGTGATTCTCCGGCCGACGGCGCTCGCCATTCATCCCGGCGGAAAGTTCGCCTACGTGGTCAATGGCAATGGAGTCAATCGCGTGCTCGCCTTCAATGTGGATCCGGCGACCGGCGGCCTCTGCTGCGCGAAAGTTTCTCTGCCCGTGGGTTTGAATCCCCTGGCCATGGCCATCGATCCCGATGGCAGATTTCTCTATGTCGCCGGCCACGACAACAGCACCGTGACCCCCTTCAAGATCGATGCCGCTACTGGCGCACTCAGCCAGATCGCGAGCGCCTACACCTCGTGCTTCGGCCCCTTTGATCTCAAAGTAGACGCCTCTGGCCATTTCCTTTATGTCGCCTGCCGCGAGGGAAGCGCGCTCAGCATCTTCAATATCGATTCCGTGACTGGGGCCCTCTCCGCCCGTCGCGATGTTGTGTTGACCATGGCCCCTACGGGCATCGCTTTGACCGAAAAGCTGCAGTAGGGGCCAGTTGCGGCCACGGGAAGCTGCGATTATGCTTCTGGCCTGCTGTTCCGGGTTGTCTCCATGGACTATGCGCAGTTCAAAGAGCTGCTGAAGAGCGAGCGCGCAAGATTCAGGAGCGTACTCGCGCGACGCCTCGGTGCTAATGACCCTTGCGCCGGCTTTTCCGGACGCATCGGCCTGGTGCTCTCCGGCGGCGGCGCCCGCGGGGCCTACGAAGCTGGCGCGCTGCTTGCCTTTCAGGATTCCCGCCTGCCCACGCATATCGTCGCCGCCAGCTCCGTGGGCAGCATCAATGCTGCCTACTACGCGGCCCATTCACCCACGCTCGTCGGCAACGCCGAGCCGCTCGTGGAATCCTGGGCAGAGATCAGCTCGCCCGCAGTCGGCATCGATTGGTCCCGCTATGTCCTCATGCTCGCTGGTCTAACCGCTGCCACCGCCGGCTTCTTCAACGCCCTGCAGGATTTCGCCGCTGGCCACGGCATTTATCTCCACTCTGAAAATGCCATGCTCGCCTGGCTGGCTTTGATGGTCGCCGGCACCGCCGTGCTGCTGCTCTACGACCAGCTCCCCTATCTTGGATACGTGGTGGTCAATTATCTGCGAGGCGGCCACTGGAAGCCCGACCGCAGCAAGGCCCTGCGCTCGCTCTTTGCCAATCTGGTGGTGTGGGGTGTCGCCTATCTGGTGCTCAGCTCCACCCACCTGCATGTCGGCCCCGGCGAGATCCGCCCTATGGAGCTCGGTACCCGCCTGCTCCTGCTTCTGTTGTTGGCTATGATCGCCCTCTGGTGGTTCGTGGTTCGCGCCCGCCTCAGCGCTTTGAGCCACCGCTTTCTCCGGCTGCCGCTGCGCAGCGGGCTCTTCCCCAACTACGAGCGCACCAAGCTGCTGCGCTCGCAGATTCCCGCGCCCGGCCTCAAAGCCTCGCCCATGCAGGTCGTGGTCACGGCCACCGATCTAGAAGCCGGCACTGCCCGCTATTTCACTAACGCCTCGGTCGAGGAGCTGAGAAAAGATCCGCGCGTGAACCAGATCTTTGCCTCGTCCGAGATTGAGCAGTGCGAAGACCTGCTGCAGGCCGTGATCGCCTCCTCCGCCTTCACCATCGCCTATGAAGCCGTGCCCATGCTCGGCCGTCTCTGGACCGATGGCGGCGTGGTCACGAACCAGCCCATCCGCCCCGCCGTTCGCCTCGGTGCCGATGTCCTCTTCCTCGTCATGGTCGCGCCCATGGATTCCCACGAGGTCAAGCGTCCGCGCACCTTTCTTGACGTGGGCATGCGCGCCCTCGAGATTCTGGTGGCAAAAAATCTGGTCGCTGATTTGAAACTGCTCCGCCGCGTCAACCGCACCTGCGAGGTCTACGCCCAGAAGCTCGGCCTGCGCCCCGAAGAGGTCGAGCTCGATTTCGCCGACCAGCGCTACAAGTTCATCAAGGCCTTCACTATCTCTCCCCAGGATCCGCTGCAGGCCACCGCGCTCGATTTTGACGGCTCGCTCGTGGCTGCCGCCATTGTGCAGGGCTACCGCGATGGCAGTCGCGCTGCGCTTGACTTCATGGATTATGTCTCGACTCTGCCCGTCGCCGGCCTGCGCCGCTGTGTGCCGCTCGTCACCGGCGATCCCGTCGCCACTTAGCCCATTCTTCCGTCAAGGCTATCCGCAGAATTCCCGCACTGTACACCACTTGGCGTCGAATCCTCCCGACTCCACCGTGCCATCTGGAAACTTGAACTCATAGCTCCCGCTCGCGCCCTCGCCCGTCTTGAAGCTCTCGATGACCAGCTTGCCTTCCACCGCCCGCTGGCAGTTCCTGGCGTCCATGCACAACGAGGCGCCACCCCACTCCGAGCCGCGCTCCAGCACATAGGTCTTCGGACCCTCCGGCAGCTCGCGCCAGATGTAGATGTTCAGCGCCGGCAGCTCTTCCTTGCCGCAAGCCACATCGGTCGCGGTCAGAACGATGCCGATGGCCGGTCCATCCCATGGCGCACAGGTGTTCCGCACATGCGAATAGCCGAACTTGAGCGCCTGCCGCGCCGGCGCGGCCTCTCCCATCTGCAACATTTCGTCGGTGCAGCGCCCCGCCACGCAGGCCGGCTCGGCTGGCCGCGGCGAACAGGCCGGCTGCTGCTCGAACTCAGCGGCGCACGCCTTCCGTACCGCCGCCTGCCCTGCCAGCAGCTCTCGCTCGGCCGATTTCGGCACTCCCGGCTTGGCCAGCACCACCGGCGCCTCGCAGGCGCTCGCCCGGATGTAATAAGCCTGGCAGTCGTTGCTCGTCCGGCAGGCCTTGGGCTGGCCTCTCAGGAACGTCTCCAGCGTTGCCTTCGCCTGGCTGCAGGATTGCGCCGCCGCCATCGCCGGTGCCATCGCCAGCACAAGCGCCATTGCCTGTTTGCTTCTCGGTCTCATCTCCCGCTCCTAGTGACGCTCCGCCGAGGACTCTAACCCGCCTCTGCCAGCGTTTCAACCAGAACGTTCTGCTCTTTCTGCCTTGCAGATCATCGTCAGGTTACCTCCGTAACCATCTAGCAAATAGCATTGCAAGCAAGCTCTTGTTCACTTTCGGGAAATGCGTCACAATTCGCGCCATGAAGGCAAAAACGCTGCTTCTTGCTCTGCTGCTCGCCAGTGGCTCGGCTCTTCTGGCCCAGAAGGCCGACACCAACACTAAGATCCTCGACCTGGAAAAGAAATGGACTGACGCCTATCGCTTCGGCGACACCAGCATGCTCAACTCGCTGCTTACCGAGGACTTCATCATCACCGTTGAAGATGGCGCCACCTACAGCAAGGCCGGCTACCTCACCCATGCCATCGACCCCAATACCAAGGTCGAGATCGCTGAGATTTCCGACGTGCGCGTGCGTCCGCATGGCAGCACCATCGTTGTCACCGGCGCTTATCACGAGAAGGGGAAGACCAAGGGGAAGCCCTATGAGTTTCACGACCGCTTCACCGACGTATGGATGGAGACCAGTGCCGGCAAATGGCAGCTCGTGGCCTCCCACTTCAGCGTCCCCAACAAATAGGCGTGCGACCGAGCGCATGTGTGAAGGAGTGCGCGCCAAAGCGCTGATTGATCGTTAAATAGAAATGCCCTCCTCGCGGAGGGCATTTCTGTTGCCGATTCGTCCTCTTCAGTGCCCGTGCTGTGTCTTCCCGTTGTGCTTCTTGTTGTAGATGTTCTTGGATTCGTGGTTCTGCTCTTTGTTGATCTGCTGCCGTTCGGCCGGCGTCAGCTTGCCGCCGTTTGCCGCCCGGTCAGCATGTACCTGCTGGTTGATCCCGCGCTCCTGGTTCTCCACCTTCGCCGCCTCGCCCGCCGTCATCTGCCCGCTCCTGATGCCCTGCGCGATGCGGTCTTGCTGGTTCTCGCGTCGGCGGTCCACTTCGTTGTTGCCGTAGTGCTGGCTGGCCGCATTGTGCTTGTCGGTGTAGATCTGCTTCGACAGCTGGTTCTGCTGCCCGTTGATCTGCTGCTTCTCGGCCGAGGTCAGCTTGCCGCCGTTGGCCGCGCGGTCCGCGCGCGTCTCCTGGTTGATGGCTGCCTCTTTCGACTCCAGGTTCGAAGTCTCGCCCGCCGTCAGGCTGCCATTCTGCACCCCGTTGGCGATTCGGTCCTGCTGGTTCTCTTTGCGCTCACCCACCGTCGCCGGCTTCATCGCGCTCGTCTGCGTAGAAGTCGTCGTAGTCGTGCTCTGCGCTCCCGCCACCATGCCCGCCATCAGCACCGCTACCGGCAGGCTCAATCTCATGATTCCCGTGAATTTCATCGTCTCTCTCCTGTCAGCTATTGAGGCCATTTCGGCCTCTTGCAGTATCCAGTACACGGGTCCGGGAGAAAAGTTACGGCCGAGATTACGGGCGGTTACGAAAGTAACCCGCCAATGAAGATTGCTGCGCGCCTGCCTGGGGCATATATTGTGCTCGCGCCAACGTCTCCGTCACCGCGCTGCCCCGCCCTTTCCCCGCCTTTGGTGAATCGGTGGGATTACATCTTTTGCACCAGTCACTGCGTTTACTCCCACTTCGCTGCCTTCGACGCGCCGTCCGCTGCCAGAAGCTTGACTTTGGCGAACTAAATACGAATACTGTCCCAGTGCGCCTGCGTCGCACTTGCTCTTTGAAAACTGACACCAGGAAGTTGAGCTAACTCCTTCTTACGCAATATTTTGCGTGTAAGTCTTTTACTCTCAATACTTTGCGAGCCATACCGTGGCTAAGTCTATGATTCCAAAAGATCGGGGGTAGGGGGGTGGGGGGTTACAAATGAGTACACTTTTCGAGTTCCGACTACCACCCGCTAGCCGCTGCCCGCTGCGTTCTGATGTATTCTGGTAAGGCTCGCGGCGAACAAGCGGTCTCCCCATGAAATACCTTTACGCGGAACTTCCCGAAGTTGAAGTCGCGGGAAGAAAGGTAGTTGGCCGCGTCCTGTTCGCGCTCCTGGTCCTGGCTGCCGCCGCCATAGGCGCCTTCGCTGGACTGCTCATCGTCTACTCCACCGACCTGCCCGAGGTGAGCGAGCTGGAAAATTTCCGCCCTAGTGCCGTCACCGAGCTCTACGATGACCAGGGACGCGAGATCGGCAGCTTCGCCATCCAGCGCCGCATCATCGTCGGCTACGACGATCTGCCGAAGGACCTGCACGACGCCCTGCTCTCCATCGAAGACAAGGAGTTCGAGAGCCACTGGGGCATCAACGTTTGGCGCGTGGTGGGCGCGCTCTACCGCGATGTGGTTTCGCACCGCACTGCCCAGGGTGCTTCCACCCTCACCATGCAGCTCTCGCGAAATCTGTTTCTCTCGCCCGAGCGCACGCTGAGCCGCAAGGTGCAGGAGGCGATGCTCGCCATCCAGATCGAGCGCCGCTTCACTAAGCAGCAGATCTTCACCATGTACTGCAACCAGATCTATCTGGGGCACGGCATGTACGGCTTCGAGGCCGGCGCGCAGTATTACTTTCACCAGCGCGCCAAAGATTTGACGCTCGATGAAGCCGCTGTGCTGGCCGGCTTGCCTAAAAGCCCCAACGAGTACTCGCCCGTGCTGCATCCTGAGCGTGCCCTGCTTCGCCGCAACATGGTGCTGAACGCCATGCTGGAAGATGGCAAGATCACTACCGATGAGGCCAACCGGCTCAAGGCTCTTCCCATCCGCCTGAACCTCACGGTTCCCAGCAATAATCTGGCGCCTTGGTATTTCGAGGAGATTCGCCGTTATCTCGAGAAGAAATACGGCAGCGATCAGGTGCATCAGGGCGGCCTGCGTGTCTACACCACGCTCGATATGGACCTGCAGAAGACTGCCAAGCAGGCCGTGCTCGATGGCATCGCTGTCTACGAACGCCGCCATGGGTGGAAAGATAGATTGAACAACGTCCTCAAGCAGGGCGGCACGCTACAGAGCTACGAGCATCCCGATTGGGATGATCCTATCGAGGCCAACGGTTACATTCACGCCTTGGTCACTAACGTCAGCTCCAGCTCGGCGACGGTGAAGTTTGGCCAGTATTCCGCGAATCTCGGTGCTGCCGAGATCGCCTGGACAGGGAAAAAATCGCCGTCGCAAGTGTTCGCCGTCGGCGATGTCGTCTATCTCCATGTACTTACGCTCGGGCCTGACGGGCGTGCCACCGCTAAGCTCGAGCAGGATTCCGGCGCGCAAGGCGCGTTGCTCGCACTCGATAATGCCAGCGGCGACATCAAGGCTATGGTCGGCGGGCGCGACTACGAAGAGTCCAAGTTCAATCGTGCCACGCAAGCGCTGCGTCAGGTCGGCTCTTCGTTCAAGCCCTACGTTTATACGGCTGCGGTGGATGCTCTCGGCGTTACGCCCGATGACATCATTCTCGATGCGCCCATCACCTTTCCTTCTGCCTCCGGCCCTTACACGCCGCACAACTACGACAACAAGTTCGAGGGCAACATCACCGTGCGGCACGCGTTGGCCGAATCGCGCAACATTCCGGCGCTGAAGATGGCCGAGCGCGTCAGCATCAAGACCGTGATCGATTACGCCCGCAAGTTTGGGGTCACCTCGCCGCTTGTGCCCGTGCTGCCGCTGGCCTTGGGAGCGGCCGAAATCACGCTCTACGAGCAGACCGCGGCCTTTTCGACATTTCCCAATGATGGCGTTCGCGTCACGCCGCGTTACATTCGCAAAGTCACCGATTACGATGGCCGCATCCTGGAAGAGAATTTTCCCGAGGTGAAAGATGTGGTCAGCACCAACACCGCCCGCATCATGACTAGCATGCTGCGCGAGGTCGTGCTCCACGGCACCGCGGCCAAAGCCAGCACCATGAAGTTCTCTCTCGCCGGCAAGACCGGCACGACCAACGACTTCACCGATGCCTGGTTCATCGGCTTCTCGCCCTCGCTCACCTGCGGCGTCTGGATCGGCTACGACGAGAAGAAAACGCTCGGCCCCAAGGAGACGGGCGCGCAGGCCGCGCTGCCCATCTGGATGGATTTCATGAAGGTCGCGCTCGTCGGCCATGAGAAAGAGGCTTTTGCCGAGCCGAACCTGCCGCGCAATCCCAACGCCGTGGCCCAGAAAGAAGACACGCCGGAGATCAAGGCCGGCGAAGATGTGGAGTCGCACTGATGCGCCGGCTCTTCCGCATGGCGCTGCTGGGGTTAGTGCTGCTGCTGGTGGCGCTGGCCTCGGCGCTCACCGCCATGCGCTTCGCCATCCACGGCAGGGAAGTGACCACTCCCAAGCTGGCTGGCATGACTCTGGCCAAGGCCGAGAATACTCTCAGCGATGCCGGCCTGCTCCTCGAGACCGGCGACAGCTTTTTTAGCAACGATATTCCGGAGGGCTCGGTGCTCTCGCAGGTCCCGGCAGCGGGAACCATCGTGCGTCGCGGATGGCGCGTGCGCGTCGCCCTCAGTCTCGGCCAGGCCCGCCTCTCAGTCCCCGATGTCATGGGCCAGAGTGCCCGCGCCGGCGAGATCAATGTGCGCCGCCGCGGCCTGGAAGTCGGCAACATCGCTGTCGTGCACCTGCCCGGATTGCCCGCAGATCAGGTCGTGGCCGAAAGTCCTCCGCCGGATACGCGCGGCATGAGCTCGCCCAAAGTGAATCTTCTGGTAACTGCGCCTGAGGATCAGCAGACTCTCCTCATGCCTGACTTCACCGGCAAGACTGTGGGTGAAGCCGCCACAGCCATCGAAGGAGCAGGGCTGAAGCTCACGAACTCGCCCAATGCCACCAACTTGCCGCCTGCCTCTTCTCGCCTGCCTGCGGCAGCGAAGATCGTGCGCCAGTCGCCCGCTGGCGGCCAGGAAGTTGCGCCCGGCGATATCGTTACGCTGGAGATTGCGCAGCCCAATCCTCCGGAAGCAACTGAGAAAACTGCTCCGCAACCCGCCGCAGCGCAGCCTGCGCCGGCGCCAGCCACGCCGCAATCCAAGCCTGACTAGGCGCTTACGCTCCCAGCCGCTCGCCGGATTGCAGATGATACCCGTTGATGAACTCGGCAGCGCCCATTCGCTTCTTGCCTTCGAGCTGCAATTCAAGCAGCTCCAGCCCTGAACCGCTCGCGCAGCCCGCGAGCAACTGGCGGTCGCGCACCAGAAGCTCCGCTGGCGCAGGCGACGCCCCGGCCGTCGCCACAGCAGCGCGAATGATCTGCAGATGCTTGCCGCGAAAGCGCGTGTAGGCGCCCGGCCAGGGTTGGAAGCCTCGCAGGCGGTTCGCGATCGTTTCCGCAAAGAGACAGAAGTCGACTCGGCCGTCTTCCTTCTTCAGCAGCGGCGCAAGCGTGGCTCTGCTGTGCTCCTGAGGCCTGGGTCTGGCTCCGGCCTCGATCTGCCGCAGCGTCTCAACCAGCAGAGCCGCTCCCAGCGCAGCCAGCCGCGGTGAGAGCGTGACCGCGGTATCTTCTGGCTGAATAGCCAGCTCTTTCTGCAGGAAAACAGGTCCGGTGTCTAATCCTTCATCGAGCTGCATGATGGAGACTCCCGTGGTCTTCTCGCCGCGCGCGATGGCCCACTGGATCGGCGCCGCGCCCCGGTACTTGGGCAACAGAGACGCATGCACGTTCAGGTTGCCGTGCGGCGGCAAGGCCAGCATCCACGCTGGAATGATGCGGCCGTACGCTACTACCACGATCGCCTGTGGCGCGATCTCCTCGAGCCGCGTGCGAAAGCCCGCGTTCTCCCTGATCTTATCCGGCTGCCCGACCGCAAGTCCAAGAGCCTGTGCCTCCTGTTTCACAGCCGGCACAGAGAGCTCATGGCCGCGTCCGCTGGGACGATCAGGCTTGCAAACCACCAGCTTCACGGCGTGGCCAGCGTCCACGACGGCAGCGAGCGCGGGGACGGCAAATTGGGGAGTTCCGCAAAAGACCAGGTCCACGCCCGCCAGTTAAACACAAACCGCAGCCGTGATGCACGGGCAGCGGGCTACGCCGGTATCTCTTTCACCTGCGTGGCGATGTACCACATGTTGCCGAAGGCATCGAGCACCGCGCCAACACGCGCGCCGTAAGGAGTCTCGGCCACCGGCGTGATGGAGGTCGCGCCGGCCGCCAATGCCTGCTGGTAGAGCGCGTCGCAGTCTGCGACGTACATCATCAGCATGTAGGGGCGCGCCGGGAAGCGATTGGCATCGCCCAGAGCGATCACTGAATCGCCGATCTTTACCTGCGCATGCTCGACCGTGCCGGTCGGTGAATCATGGCGAGCCGTCTGCTCGGCATTGAAGGCCCGCTTGAGGAAGTCGATCATCCCAGCCGCGCCCTTCACATGAAAGTAGGGCGTGATGGTTTGCAGGCCGGATTGGGCCACCATGCCCGTCTTATCGGTAGAGATGTACCAGTCGTTGCCCGCTACATCGCGCACACAGGCCTCGCGCGTGCCGTAAGGTTGATCGACCGGCTCGTGAGTCGAGGTCGCGCCGGCGGCGAGAGCTTTGCGGTACGTCTCATCGGCATCGGGAACGAAGAGCCAGATGCCGGCCGGCATGGATTCGTGCCGCATCTTAGGCCCGCCCCCGATCATCAGCATCGAATCTCCGATGCGGACTTCGGCGTGCATGCCCTCGGGAGCAGAAGAGCGCAGAGTCTGCTCCGCGCCGAATGCCTGTTTTACGAATGCCAGCAACTCTTCCGCCTGGCGAACGGCGAGATAAAGCGTAACGGTATGAAACCCTTCACGCACTGGTTTGACAGCGGCTGCAGTACTCATTGGAATCTCCTTTTCTAGATCAGCTCTAAGTCGTGCCTTGAAATCGGGACGGGGCAAGTCACGCAGGCTGGCGGCGAGGCCCAACAGGGCAGCGATCTCTGCATCCGGCGAGACAGGGAACGAGTTGCGCCGTTCCAGCATGGCGCTCACTGCCAGATCGAGTTTTTCCATCAGAGAGCGTTCAGCCATGGCTGCCCTCCAAACGCGCGCGCAGGGTCTGCAGAGCGCGGAATTGCAGCTGCTTCACTGCTCCTTCCGAGCGCCCCAGCATCTGCGCGATATCGCGGATGCTGCGCTCCTCCACGAAGCGTTTTTCTATGACTTTCCGCTGATCTTCCGGCAGCGTATTCACCAGGCCGAAGAGAGCGGCTCGCTGCTCTGCTTCTTCGATCTCACCATCGTTCGGCGGAACGGATGGCTCGGGCGCGCGGTTGGCCTGCTCCCGGGCTGCTCGCTGCCAGCGGTCGGCGATGGCATTGGCCGCGATGCGCAGCAGCCATGCAGCAAAAGGGACGCCGCGCCAGTCAAAGCGCGGCAAGTTCGCCAGCGCCTGGTGAAAGACCTCGGCGGTGATGTCTTCCGCCTCGCTCCGCTCGCGCACGCGTCCGACCACGAAGCCATAGACGCGTTCGAAGTTCTGCTCGTAGAGCTCGCCAAAGCGGCGCGGGTCCCGCTGCGCCGCCTCGATCAGCAGCCGCTCTTCCGCCGCGCTCGTTCGGGGACTGGTCTTCAACCGCCTCTCCGTATTCGTTGCGCTCAACAAGATAAACCGTTGGGCAGGGGAAAGGTTACGGAGAAATTGTCAATCTTGAGCAGCTACCACTGCCCGGCCTTGGCCAGCTTGCGGATCTTGCGCTTGATGAGGTCGCGCTTAAGGGCGCTGACATGGCTGATGAAGAGTTTGCCGTTCAGGTGGTCGGTCTCATGCAAGAAAGCGCGGGCCAGCAGACCTTCGCCGGTCTTCTCGAAGAATTTGCCCTCCAAGTCCTGGGCGCGGATGGTCACGCGATTGGCGCGAGTGACCTCTTCGCGGAACTCCGGCAGGCTGAGGCAGCCTTCGCTGCTGCGCTGCTTGCCCTCGGCATGAAGGATCACCGGATTCACCAGCACCAGCCTGGCGCTGGGATCCTCTTTGAAGCTGGTGTCGATCACGGCGATGTGCCTGGCGATGCCGATCTGCGGCGCTGCCAGGCCGACTCCCTGCGCGGCGTACATGGACTCAAACATATTTTCCGCCAACTGGCGCAGCTCCTCGTCGAAGACAGCGACGGGGGCCGACGCCGACTCCAGAACTGGATTACCAAATTTGACGATGGGATAGATCATGGTATTGGGTTGCATTCGCGACCGGTCACAATCTGGAAAGCGGGACGCCGCAACTTAGGCGCTGGCTCATTCAATAATCCTTCAGTTGGCGGCAATAGCTCTTGAAGTTGCGCAAGGTCTCAGCCAGCGAGTCGCCACCGAACTTCTCCAGCGCGCAGCGCGCCAGCGTGAGCGCGACCATGGCTTCTCCGGCGACGCCTGCCGCCGGGACAACGCAAACGTCGGAGCGCTCGTAGGCAGCCTTCACCGGTTTGCGGCTGCCGAACTCCACTGAGCCAAGCGGACGACGCAATGTGGAGATGGGCTTGAGGTAGCCGCGCACACGAATCTCTTCGCCGTTGGAGACCCCGCCTTCCAGTCCTCCGGCATGGTTCGACCGCCGCGTGAATCCGGTGAAGGCTTTGCCAGCCTTGCGCTCGTATTCGATCTCATCCTGAGCGGAGGAGCCCAGAGAGCCGGCAATCTCGATAGCATCCCCGATCTCCACCGCCTTCACCGCCTGCAGAGACATGAGAGCGGCTGCGAGTTGCGCGTCGAGACGCTCATCCCAGTTGGCATAGCTGCCGAGGCCCGGCGGCACACCATTGGCAGCGACCTCGAAGACGCCACCGACGGAATCTCCGGTCTTGAGCGCGAGGTCGACCTCGGCCTTCATCAATTGCTCGGTCTTCCGGTCGACGCAGTTCAGCAGGATCTGTTTCTGGCGGCTGAGGGCCTGAACCTCTTTCCAGGGCGTCCAGCGCTCCAATCGCGCGCCCGCGACGGCGATCACATGGCTGAGCACCTCGATGCCAAACTGCAGCAGCAGCAGCTTGGCGATGGCGCCGACAGCGACTCGTGCCGCCGACTCGCGCGCCGAAGCCCTCTCCAGCACGAAGCGCGCCTCGGGAAAGTTGTACTTCAGGGCCCCGGCGAGATCGGCGTGGCCCGGACGCGGTGATTTCACCGGCCGATGCCTGGCGGCGTTGCCGGCAGCCACGGGCAGAGCCTCCTGCCAGTTCTCCCAGTCTTTGTTCCTGAGCAGAATCGAGACAGGCGAGCCGATGGTCTTGCCCTGGCGCACGCCGGAGAGAATGTGGGCTGTGTCGCGCTCGATGCGCATGCGCCCGCCACGGCCGTACCCTTGCTGGCGCCGCCACAATTCATGGTCCACGAAGCTGGCGTCGATCTCGAGTCCGGCGGGAACGCCGGAGAGAACCGCCACCAGCGCCTCGCCGTGAGACTCTCCCGCTGTAGAAAAACGCAGCATGGTCAATGATTTTATCCGAAGGACGCCGGAAACTTAGCCTGTCAGCGCGGTCACGCGCCGAGGGCGAGATCGGCAAGTGTCTTGAGGTCCGAGACCTCCAGGTTCGGCTTGGCCTGCGACTCTTGCGTGGCCCCAGCCTTGCCTCGGCTGCGATTCACCCAGACATTGCTCAGCCCGAGCTCGTTGGCGGGTGCGATATCGTGAAAGCGGCTCTCAGCTGCGTGCAGGATCTTTTCTTTGGGAATCCCCATTTTGTTCAAAGCAAGATAAAAGATGGCGTGCCCGGGTTTGTAACACTGCGCCTGCTGCGCGGTGGTGACCCAGTCGAAGGGGACCTGCAACCGCTGGGCGCTGCCGGCGAAGAGGTCATCGTCGGTATTCGAGATGATGCCCAGCTTGAAGCGCGACTTCAGACGGCGCAGCGCGTCGACCGTGTCGGGAAAAGGCTGCCAGCCGGGAAGTGAATTCGGCAGCGACTCTAGTTCCTCGAGCGATGGCCGAAAGCTCAATGTATCGCCGCATCCGAGTACGACCGCCTTGAGGATTTCGCGATAGGCACGGTACGGCCGGCGCTGCTCGGCGGGTTCGAGCCGCCTGTAGTGGGCCAGAATCTGCTCGCGCGCAAGCTCAATGCCATGGCGGTCAAAGATCGGTTGCAGAGCGCGTAGAATGCCGCTCTCCCAATCGATCAGTGTCCCGTAACAATCGAAGGTGATGCACTCGAAGCGGGAGAAATCGAGCATGGCTGGATTCTGAGGGGCCGAAAGAGAAAGCTGGTGGAAGAAAAGGCGGCACGAAAATCGCCGGCCGCGCCGCCTGATCTCGAGCCCGATCTATTTAGAGCTGCGCCGGATGGTGACCGGCTCGTTCAACGTGAAGCTGACGGCAGACTCAGCCGGCAGAGAAATCTCCTTGTTGCCGGTGAATGCTCCACCGACGGTGCCTGCAGCCGCGCCGACGAGGGCCCCAATGCCTGCGCCCTTGCCACCGCCAGCCAGGCCGCCGATGAGGGCGCCTGCGCCAGCGCCGCCGGCTACTGCCACGGTCGTGCGCTTGCCTTTGCCCTTCTCACTGCGCCCGGCAGCGGTGGTCTGGACGGGGTAGTTAACGCCGTTCACCGTGATGGAAGAAAGCGCGATACTGAGCCGCGCCTCACCTTTGAACTTGCCCATATTCTTGGCATCCGTCACCTGGCCGGTCGCGGTGGAGCCGGCCGGAATGGCCGTCACGCCATCGACCGATACCGGTTCAGCGATGGTGGCGAGGAAGGTATCGCCGGTGTGGCTGGTCTTGCTGCTCAGAGTGCTGCCCAGAGTCGCCGTGATCGCGGTGCCCGCGGGCACAACGACGTTCTTGGGGGCTGCGGGCTTAGGCGCGGGAGCAACGGCTTCCTGCCGGGGCGCCGGTTGAGCCGCCTGATTGCCCTGTTCTGTTCCAGCAGAAGAGGCAGCAGAATTATCAGCCGGAGGTGGTTGCTCCTCCGACTGCTTGCTGCAGCCAACCAGCAACAGAGCGGAAATCAACGAAAGAGAAAGCAATAAACGCACGCGCATTAGGGGATCCTCCAGTTAGTTGATTGATCCAGCCTGAAACATAACCTTGAACTAGAACTAGTGACCCGGCGAAGCAGCGCGCAGGTCCAGCTTACAACTCGACCTCAAGACTTAACGTCCTTTTCCTGCTGAGGGAAGAGGCGCTCCAGAAGCTTGCGGGAATTCAGCAGTGGCCGCTGCAAAGAAGCATTATAACCTGTCCACTCATCGCTGCTCTCGCGCGCGAAGTGGGCGCGCATGGCTTCCATCTTCGAATCCAGATCGTCGAGGTAATGCAGCATGAGCGCTTCTGGAAACATGGGCAGCTTGGGAGAGCCAAATTCATATTGTCCGTGATGGCTGATGATGAGGTGTTCCAACAGAGTCTTCAACTCCTCAGGGAACGGCGCGGGGAGCTCGCTGTTGACGAGCGCGATCTTGCCATGCAGCATCTCCAATTCAATGATCATGTGGCCCAGCAACTGGCCGCGGCTGGTGTAGGTGAAGGCGCGCCCATAGTTGAGCTCGTAGATCTTGCCGATGTCGTGCAGAAAAGCGCCGGTAAGCAATAGATCCCGGTTGACCTGGGGATACTGCGCGGCTACTGCATCGCAGAGGATGAACAGCGAGACTACGTGTTCCAGCAACCCGCCGATGAAGGCATGATGCATCGACTTGGCGGCGGGAGCGCTCTTGTAGGCGGCGGCGATGCAGGGGTCATTCATGAAGGCCTGGACCAGCGCCTTGAGATGGGCATTTTGCAAGCCGGCGATAAACTCCCCCAGCGTGCTCCATAGCTGCTCGATGTCTTTGGTGGTCTTGGGGAGATAGTCGGCAAAATCAACCTCGGTCTCTTCCAGCCGGCGGAGCTTGTGTACGGTGAGCTGCCAGCGCTGGTTGTAGCGGTTGAGCAACCCTTTGACCTTGATGACGTCATCCTGGTCGAAGAGGTGGAGGAAATCGTGAACATTGTCCCAGACTTTGGCCTCGAGCGAGCCGGTGCGGTCGGAGAGCGAAAGCGCCAGATAGATCTCGCCTGATTTCTTGTTTTTCACCTGTTTGGAGGCGACGACGAACGAAGAGGTGATGGTCTGGTTCTCGAAAGCGACGCAGTCCTGAATGTAGAACTCTTTCATGCGTGGCGCGGCGCGGTCCGGCTAAAAGATGCCCATCTTCTTGTGTTTCTTCTTCTTCGCCTCAGGCTTGGCTTCCGTGGTGTAGATCGGCTTGGTCTCGTTAGGGCTAGCTGCGCTGTCTTCGTAGCCTGGCTTGATGTCGATGAAGGCCTCTTCGCGCAACTTGGTGAGATAGACTCGCAACGCCGGTTGCAGCTTGTCCATGTAGATGGCGTCCTTGATCCGGTCTTCGACGCTCTTCAGCGGTGGGACGCCGGGCGCGCTGTGCTCAGTGACGGCGAGCACTACATACCCCTGCTTGGTACGGATGACTTCTGAGACGCCGCCCGCCTTCATGCCAAAGGTTATGTCTTCCAGTTCTTTCGCCAGCACGCCACGCTTGAAGTAGCCGAGATCGCCGCCATCAGCCGCGGTCGGCCCGTCGGATGACTTTTTGGCGACTTCCGCGAAGTTGGCGCCCTTGCGGATGGAATCGAGCAGCGCTTCCGCCTTCTGCTGCGCCGCGGCAAGCTGCTCAGCCGTCGGCTCCGAAGCCGCCTTGGCGTCGCTCTTGGCCTGGGTGGAGACCATGATCTCGCTCAGCCGGACCTGTTCCGGCTGCTCCAGGTCTTTGGTGTGCTCATCGTAGAACTGTTTGACCTCGGCGTCGGTGATCTGCATCTTGGCGCCGACCTCGCGCCCGATCACCTCTTGCGTGACGATCTGGTCCCGCATGTGCTGCTTGAAATCCTCGAAAGAGACGCCCTGTTCCTGCGCGGCCTTTTCCACGTCTTCCATCGTGGCCAGATTCATCTGCTTGCGGATCTCATCCAGCCGCTTGATGACCTGCGTGTCGGCGTTGATATCGAGATCTTTGCCCTTCTGCACCAGCAGAGCCTGGTCGATCAGGTCGCGCAGGACGTTCTTCTCCTGGTCGGCAAATTTGGCGTCAGCCTCGGTGCCATACTTGTCTTTCAGTTCGCTCTGCAACTGGTCGCGGCTGCGCTGGAACTCGGTGCGGGTGATGATGGAGCCGTTCACCCGGGCCACGATCTCTTCGACCACAGTATCTGCGGCGGGCAGATTCGGCGATAGTAAGGCCAGGAGAGCAGCAGAAAAGAAGAGCGAACGAATTCTCATGATTCAGCGAAAAAACTGCTCTTATTGTACTCCAGGCACAGGGAGCTTAGCGGTGGGAATCCAGCGCCAGACCGAGGCCGAAGCCTACCAGCACGCCGCCGGAAGCGCGGTCGAGCGAGGCCGCGACACGCGGGCGGTGCAGCCATGCCGAGAGCGTGCGCGTCGCCAGGACGAGCAGCAAGAACCATAGCAGGCCCTCCAGGTTGTGGATCAGCGCCAGCAGGATACTGAAACCGGTGACGTTTACTCCCGCGGGAATGAAAAGCGGCAGGAAAGTCACATAAAAGACGCCAACCTTCGGGTTGAGGATGTTGGTGAGGTATCCACGGACAAACCAGCGCGAGGATGGTTCGCTGGGTCGCGCCACCCCACTGCTTTCCTGGGCAAGCGAAGCGTCAGCTGATGGCCGTTGGGGATGCAACAGCATTCTGCCGCCCAGATAAATCAGATAGCAGGCGCCAATGATGCGCAGAGCATGGTATGCGAACTGCGATGCTGCCAGCAGAGCTCCCAGTCCGACCGAAGCGGCCAAGGCCCAGCTCAGGCAACCGAAGCAAATACCCAGCCCGGCCAGCATGGCTCGCCGACCACCCTCGAGAGCTGCTGTGCGCAGAACGAGAGCTGTGTCGAGTCCGGGCGTGATGGTCAGCAATCCGGCGGCGAAAGTGAAGGCGATGAGCGCATGAGCGACTGACATAGGCAGCCTGCTTCCAGCTTGAGATGAGCTTCGCTGGCGGCAGGTCGCGAAAAAATACTACTTGGTCTTCTTCTTGCCGAAGATACCTTGCAACAGGCCCTGGGCCCCCTGGGGTGAAGAGATCTGGTTTCCCACGGCCTTGCCGATGTCGGGCGCAAAGATGGGATTCGAAGTGGTCCCCGTAATCGTGAACGGAATCTCGCCCTTCTGGCCGCCGCTCAGCACATTCATGCCGGGCAGAGCGCTCACCACTCCACCGCCGCCTGCAAGCTTGGCCAGCATATGAAAATTCAGAGCGTTGCTGGAGCTGACGGTGCCGGAGCCGGTGACGGTTCCGGTGGCAGGCATAACAAGATTCAGGTTCTCGGCATTGATACCTTCAGGCGCGATTCGCAAGTTACTGCTGAGAGTCTGAATCTCGGTCTGGTTGCCTCCGCCTCCGCCGCCAGTGAGTACCGACAAAGCCTTCAGCTTGGAAGCCATGCTGAAGCCCTCAAGCCTGGTATTGGATACGCTGACCGGGCCGCTGATCACCAGCCTGTCCAGCGGGCCATCCATCGCCAGATTGGTGCTGACTGTGCCGCCCTGGAGCGAAGAACCCTGAGGCAGCACGATGCCAAGCGCCGGGAGCAGGCCCTCGACATCCGCGACTGGAAGGCTGTTACCGGTCAGCCGCAGGTGGACTACAGTGGATTCACCCTGCTCTCCATAGTTTCCGGCCAGCCGGGCCACCGAGCTGCCGGTGTGAATGTCGCCCCGTTGTACGGTTCCGCTCTTGCGAGCCGTGTCATATTCGGTGGCATAGTCAAAATCCACCGGCTTCTTTGCCGGCCCGCCGCCTCTTACCAGACGGAGCTGCTCGGCATGGACCTTGCCCTCCGAATGCGCCACTTTTCCGTTGGAGGTCAATGTTCCCTTGTAGTCTATGAGGCCGGCCATGCCTGACCCCGGTTCAAGAAAGCCGGACCGCGCGATATCCAGACCCTGCACTGTGACAGAGGCGTTCAGCGGCGTCTCGGAAGCATCCTGACGGTTCAGCGGGCCGGCCTTGCCGCTCGCCTTTAGGCTTCCGCCGCCGGGCCCCTTGGCTGAGACCGAGAACGGAATGACGGAGCCATAGCCGAGATTGCTTGCCTTCAGCTCGACATCGGCGAATTGTTGCGATTGTCCTCCCCCGCCATTGCCGATGAGCAAGCGACCATCCACGATACGGAAGGTGCCCACAGAAAAATTGCTGCTGGACTGCGCCGGTGCATCGGCGGGAGCGGCCTGTTTCTTGCGGGCGTTGTGCTGTTCCACAGCCGCGCTCGTGCCCAGCGTGGAATAGTTCCACTTGCCGCCTGCCCCGCGGACCAGCCGTACCTCCGGTTCATTCAACGTGAGGGAGTTGACGTGCAGGGACTTGGAAAAGAGGAGCGGAAGCAGGTCGACACCCACCTCCAGTGATCTGGCCTTGAGAAAAGGAGCCTGGCCAAAGGCCGGGTCCTCGCCGATGCTGATGTTCTCTGCTTTCACGCCCCCTGCGAGAATGGAAAGACGCAGGTCGCCGATCTCGACTTGCCGTCCCAGGCTCTTTTCCAGCTCGCCTTCGATCTGTGGCCGGAAGTGATTCACATCCACGAGGAATGGCAGGGCAATGAGAAGCAGCAGAATAACGCCGATGACCGCACCGCAGATGACCACTACTTTGTGTTTCATTGCCTACCTCAGGTGCCCGCCGGGACCGGCACTTCCACGTTGCGCATGAGCGCCAGGGTGGTGATGTCGTTCTGGCCGGGATTGTTCTTGGTGAACTCCTCCACCGCTGTCAGCACGCCCGAGCAAAGCTCACCAGCGCTGCTGAAAGAAATGCGGTTCACGCCCTCCTGCAGGCGCTCAATGCCAAACTCCTGGCGGCCGCCGCCGCGGCTCTCCACCAGGCCTTTGCTCACCACCAGAGCTGAGGCTCCCGGCATCAACACGCAGGCCTGGGCGTCGTGCGTGGCGTGCGAGAACAGCCCGAGAGGCAATCCGTTGGCATGGAGCAGCTGCACGCCATCCTGGTCCTTGAGCAAAGCCGGCGTATGCCCGGCGTTGATGTAGAACATCGTTCCCAAATCCTCATCATAGGCGCCGACGAAGGCTGGCGCGCAACGGACACCCTGCGCTTCCTCCATGATACTGCGATTCAAGGCCACGGTGAGTTCGCTGAGCGCATCGGCTTCGTTCATGATGGTGTTGCGGAACAGGCGCTCGCTGTTACCGTGAAACTCTTCCTGCACGGCGGCAGCGATATCCAGCGCTTCATCGCGCTTGCCGGCGATATCCAGAAGCACAAAGATCAGGCGCCCGCGCAGCAGCGTGAAGTCGTAAAAATCGCCTCCCATGCGCGCCGCGCGGTAGAGTGCCGCCAGACTGGCGCCTTGCAGCGAGGGCAGCTCCGTGGCTGCAGGCTTGCGTAGCGTGCGCGCCGGCGCGCTGTGATGAAAGGGCAATCTCATAAAACAGATTCTTGGGGAGGAAAAGAAAATATCACAATTCAGACGGGTTGCAAATCAGACAGCTTCTCAGTCTTTAAGGCCCGTAGTTCTTCTTGAGGTAGGAAGTAATCCCTTCTTCTAAGTCAGCGTAGCCGCCGTGGATGGTGCTGCGCAGGGCAACCTCGGTCGAGGCTCCTTCGCCGATGCGCTGCAACAGGCGGCTGATGTCGCTCATGCCGTACGTATCGCGGATGTACTCTACCCCTGCCAGCGCTTCATAATAGGCGACCTGCGCCTGCCCGCCGGAAAATCCGATCCAGGCTCCCTCCAGACTGCTCAGCGGGATCTGCCGCTGCTCGGCGTAAAGCTGCTCCAGCTCGCGGCCGACCGGCGAGGTGCTCTTGGGCTCCAGCGCCTGGGCGACGCCTTCGTTCAGCCACTGTGGGCAGCGCCCGCGGGTGATCTCTCGGATGAAAGAGTGCGTCAGCTCGTGCTTCAGGACGCGCGAGAGATCTGGCGTCATGTTGCTGATTCCATCTACGGGGATACGCAGCTTGCCATCGTTGAGCGCCCCCACCCAGCTGGGCGCTTCCGTGATATCGAAGAAGGCCTGGTCGGTGTAAAGGGAGACGGAGATGGTGCTGCGCGGCGCGATGCCCAGGTCGCCCACCAGTTCGTTGTAGTGCGATTCCAGCGTGTTCAGGATCTGCTGCCGCAGAACGGGCGAGGACTGCCGGCCCTCGTAGTGAAGCGTGAAATGGCTGGTCTCCGACTCAGTGAAATTATTCTCCGCGTTCAGTTCGCGTTCAGCCTTGGCGATTTCTTCCTGCAGCCCGGGATCGGGACGAAGTTGCAGAGCGCGCTTCCAGGCGTTGATCGCCTCCTTGGTCCGGTCGGCTTGCGAGTAGGCATAACCCAGCAGTTTGAAAGAATCCGCCGAGGAGGGTGATTGGCGCGTGGCTTCCTCGCCGTAAGGGACCGCCTCTTGCGCGCGGCGCAACGCGATCAATGTGGCCACGTAAAAATCCAACAGTGCAACATTTTCCGGCTCAAAGTTCAGGCCGCGAAGCAGGTACCGCTGGGCCACGTTAAGGTTGCCGCGCTCGTATTCGAAGCGTCCAGCCACGAAGTTGGCGCCGGCCGAGAGCTCGCTGTTGCCCTGTTTTTCGATCTCGGCGATGGCCTGTTCATCCACTCGCCCTTCGTGGATTACCTTATCCACCACCTCGCCCGAGTGCCTGATGTCTTCCGCCGGCGGCGAGAGCGCTGGCAGCTCCTTTATCCGGCTGCTGCCGGAAGGCATGCCTCCGGAGTCTATATGATCAACGGAAGCCTTGGAGATGGCGTATGTGCTCTCGCCGATCTGGTACTCTACGCGGCCGTTCTTTTCCCGCACGCTGTCGGCAAAGATGGAGCGGCCGTTCTTGAGGTAGATTGTGTCGGCGGCCGTTAGAGGCAACAGGCCGAAGAGCAACAGGCTTAGTATGAGGTACAGGCGCACAGCAGCGAATTGTAGCAATCCCGATTGGAGCGGCGGAAGATAACCGAAGTGAGTGTAACCACGCGAGCCAACCTCTGTTTGCCGGGTCTCCTTGCAGTCCTCTGCATTCCTTGGGTCTCCGCCGCGCAGACTCCGTCCTCCTCGCCGGGCGTTTCGCCCGATATTCTGCTCTACCGCCAGCTTCGTTCGGTTGGTTTGGATGTACGCCAAACCTTCCAGGTGCGCGAGGCCGTCCTTGACCGCGAAGATCTGCACATGAGCCTGCAGGATGGCACTCTTGCCTTCACGCAGGCGGTCAACGGGCGTATCACCGGCGCATTCTTTGAGGGCGAGGGCGAACTGTTGCTTATTCCGCCTGACCAGGCTGAGCGAACCTCGCTCACTCTCTTTACTGGCGCTGCTGTGCTGGAAGAGAAATTCTCGCGCGCCTACCTCCGCTTCAGTGACGACGCCGCAGCCCAGCTGGCCCCGGCGCTGCGTCCCGCCCCCGATGCTGCAGCCTTCGTGGAGAGGTGGAATCCGATCGCGGAATCACTGGCGGCAGCGGACGCACTGCGCCTGCTTGAACTGGAGATGAACCAGACCTCGCAGCAGCCGCAGCGCCTGCTTCACGCCCGGGTCTCAGGCGACACACTCGGCGTCTTCGATGTCTACTTCGACAGCGGTCTGCCTGAGGAGATCAGCGTCGCCCAGGCCGGGTTCACCAATAAAGGCGTGGAGTTCTATGACCTGTGGCTCTCGTTCCCCGACCGCTCCAGCCGCGCCCGCCAATCCTCCCCGTCTGCTCAGATCGAATCGCCCTTCCTGATACCCGATTACAGGATCAGAGCTCATGTGACTCCGCCACATGATCTGGAAGCAGAGGCGCGGGTGACCATTGCGAGTGGAAGAAGCGGCTTGCGCATGCTGGTTCTTGAACTCTCGCGCTATCTCAAGATCAGCAGCGTTACTTTGGCTGGGCGACAAGTGGAATTCATTCAGAACGAAGCCATTCCCGGCTCTGCTTTGGCGCGGCGCGGGAACGACGTGATGGCCGTCCTGTTGCCTCGTGCTCTCGCCAGCGGCGAAAAGATCGAGCTGCTCTTCACCTACGCAGGCTCGGTTATGACGGAAGCCGGCGGTGGCCTGATGTACGTCGGCGCACGCGGGGCATGGTATCCCAACCGGGGTCCTGCCATGGCCAGCTTCGATATGGAGTTCCGCTACCCCAGCGGCTGGACTCTGGTCGCCACTGGCGCCCGTATCTCTCAGAAGACTGAGGCCAGCGGACAGCTTGCCCGCTTCCGTTCTACCCGGCCTATTCCCCTGGCAGGGTTCAACCTTGGCCAATACAACTCCAGCGAGGTCCGTTCCGGTCCAGTCGAGGTCGCGACTTACGCTGCCCGCGGCGTGGAGAAAAACCTCACCAGCGAGACGGTGACCAAGCAACCCAGGCTCAGGCTCTCGCCTGACCCGCGTCCGCTGCTCACGCCCACCGCGCCTGCCGCGAGCATCTTTGCTCCCAGCATTCAGCTCAAAGCCGTCGAACAGCGCGCCGTGAGTTCGCTCGACTTCTATTCCGAACGCCTGGGCGCTTTTCCTTATTCCTCGCTCTCTCTTGCCCAGATGCCCGGGCCCGACAGCCAGGGGTGGCCGGGTCTGATTTTCCTCTCCAGTTACGCATTTCTTCCGGCCAGTGAACGGCCCGCGGTTGCGGCCGCCGACGCAGAATACGATCGCGCTCTTTACGACCAGCTCATGCCCATGCATGAGATCGCGCACCAGTGGTGGGGTGATTCAGTCCTGTGGGCCACCTATCGCGACCAGTGGCTGATGGAATCGCTCGCCAACTACTGCGCTCTGCTGCAGATCGAGTCGAGCGACCCGGAGAAGTTCCATCGCATTCTCGAACACTATCGCCAGCACCTTCTGCATGCTGCGCCGCGTGGAGTCACGTACGCCGATGCCGGCCCAGTGACGCTGGGTGTGCGGCTGGCCTCCTCCCGCTTTCCAGATGGCTACGAGACCGTGGCGTACGAGCGGGGAAGCTGGCTGATGCACATGCTGCGCACCATGATGAGCCAGCCTGGCGCCACCCACCCGGTCCGTTCGGCGCGGACCGCAGTCCCGGCTGCGGCCAGAGAGCAGCTTGCTGATCCCTTCGTTAGCTTTCTGCGCAAGCTGCAGGAGCGCTTCGCTGGAGGCACTCTCTCCACGGCGGAATTCAAGCAGGCTCTGGAGCAGGAATGGCCCGCCGCCTTGCGCTATGAAGGCAAGCCCTCGCTCGATTGGTTCTTCGAGAATTGGGTGAACGGTTCCGCTATTCCAAAGCTCGGGCTGCGAGACGTGCACCTGACGCAGCGCGGGGCGCTGGTAGCGACTGGGACGTTGACCCAACAGGATGCGCCCGCTGCCTTGGTGACTTCCGTGCCCGTTTACGCCGTGATCTCACCTGGCGAGAAGATGATTTTCGCCGGCCGCGTCTTCGCCGACGGCAACGAGAGCGACTTCAAACTCAATGTGCCGGTCGGGACCACCAGGCTGGTGCTCGATCCCTACCAGACGATCCTGCGCCGCCCGTGAGCAGTTCCTAGAAAGCATCCCCGCCCCCGCCGCCAAAGCCGCCGCCCGAAAACCCGCCTCCCCCGAAGCCACCGCCGCTGCTGAATCCCGAGCCCGTGGAACTCGCCCGCGGCGCCGAAGCGAATGTGTCGCCGGCGGCGTCGGTCATAGTGCGGATGCTCTGCGTGAACACCATGGGGTTGAACGTCCCCGGATACTGGCCGGTGTACCAGGTGGGCGGCTGTTGCACGATGCCGTTGAAGGCATGCGCCCAGTGCTCCTCAACTCCCAGCGCCATCGCGTAGGGCAGATATTTTTCAAAGGTGTTGCTGGGCATAGTGCGCAATTTGTCGCCCTCCACCCGGTTCATGAACTCCTGGAATCCCTGGATGCCCACCACCGTGCGCGCGCCCAGCAATGACTTCGCCGGCATGATGCGCGCGAAAACGAAAAAAATGATGGCGCTGAGGATGACGCACAGGATCAACAGGCTCATCGAGAGCGCGAAGTTCACGATCCCGGCCCACTGCAGAGCGACGAACGGGCCGGCGATGAGCAGCGCTCCCACCAGGGCATAGCCGTGTGCTGAGTCAGGATCCAGTCCGTACATGCCCTTTTGGTTCAGCGACGATTCGATATAGCCCTTCATCACCGGGATCGAGGTGTAAAAGTGGTTCCGCAGCGATGAAAGCGTGCAGGTCTCCCCGGCCTCGCCGGTAAACATTCCCTCCAACAAGGTCTGTTCATGAGAGGCCAGACTCTGCCACTCCGTGCGCCCTTTGAGCAGGTGGAAGATGTAATCGCTGCTGCTGGTGAAGATGTGCTTTTCTTGGGTCTCTTCGATGCGGAGGAATCCCCGCACCGCCAGGTCCACCACCGTGCTGGTGATATCGCGCGGATGCACTTCGTCTCCCAGCAGTGCCCCGCACTCTGCCGGCGACATCTTCACTGGAGGCTCGTACATCGGGGCCACGCTCATGCCTGGGTTCGGATCGCGTCCCTTCACCGACCACATGCCATACATCACGGCAAAGGCAAATACCGGCAGGAAGAGAATGGGATTGCTGCCCACGAACCAGAACAGCCGCGTGAGCACGCTGGGCTCGCGGATGATCCCCTTCGGAATGTAAATGTCGACCGTCATTCCCGCCCGCATCGCCAGCGGGTTCGTGGTTTCAAAATCCACCCGGTTCCGCTCGACCTTGGCCGAAGCTTCCTGTTCGGTCGCGCCATACATCCCCGTGAAGGCCTGCGCGCGCAGCCCGGCGTCCGCCGCCTTCTCTGGCAAAGTCACGTGCGCCTCGGCGTGGTCGATGGGCACCGGCCAGTCATTGCCTGTCACGTTCCAGTAAAACTCGTCGTAATCGGCAAAGTGCCGGATGGCATTTTTCACCGAGTAGTAGATATCCACTTCGCGCGTCGCGTCCGTCGCGTTTGGGATGTAGATCTTCAATCGGCGCCCATCACTCGTGTTAGAAACCTCGTATCTCAGCGCCGCCCCGCTCTCATCGGTGACATTCAGAATCTTGAGATACAGCGTGAAATTCGTGCTCTTCGGTCCGGGATACTCGATGGGGATCACGCGGTAGATCCCGTGGTATTCACCGGAGAAGACACAGGTGACCTTCTCCGTCACTACCGACTTGCCCTCCGCGTCAATGTGGACCTGAGTCACGTAGTTGCTGATGTTCCACGAGCGCGCCTGTGCCGGCGGTGCTGTTGCCAGCGCGACTGTCAGCAACAGCGCAGCCTTCAATGCGTTTGCCTTGGGATTCTTCATTTTCTACTGCTAGTCGCGTTGCTGACTTCAGCCGCGCTTACGTGAACTTCACCTGCACGTTCTCCCGGTCGCCCTCCGGCGCCTCGAAGAACTGTTTGGGCTGGAAGCCGAACATTCCTGCCAGCAGGTTGGTTGGGAAGGTCTGGATCTTCGTGTTCAGGTCTCGCACCACCGCGTTGTAGTAGCGGCGCGAGTTCTGGACGGCGTCTTCCATGCCATTGAGCGAGCCCTGCAGCTCCTTGAACTGCTCCGAAGCCTGCAGCTGCGGATAATTCTCAGCCACCGCAAACAAACTCTTCAAAGACTGGGTCAGCTGGTTTTCCGCCTGCGCTTTGTCCGCGGTCGTGGTCGCCTGCATCGCCATCGAGCGGAACTTGGCGATGTTCTCGAAAGTCCCTTTTTCGTGCGCCGCGTAACCCTTGACCGTCTCCACCAGGTTGGGGATGAGGTCGTGCCGCCGCTTGAGCTGCACATCGATATCGCTCCACGCCGAATCCGACCGCACCCGCAGCTGCACCAGCGAGTTGTACATCATCGCCACCATCAGCGCCAGCGCGATGACGACAACCACCACAATCAGTCCCGGCATACAACCTCCTCGGCGCAAATGGTCTCTTGCGGGGGAAAGCCTGCTTGGTTCCGCGGGAAACTGCGCGAAAGGTATCACAGCCCATACGCATGCGCAATGTGCGATTGCGCGCTGTAAATCGAGTTGCAATCTTGGGATTGCAATCCGCTGAGGTTATTACTTGGCGCGATGTTTTCTCTTGCCGGCTCTTCCGCTCTCCGGCCCCTCGACCAGCGCAAACTGTACCTTCCTTTGCAGCCGGTCGATCCGGTCCACCAGCACGCGCACTCGATCGCCGAGCGAGTAGCTCTTGCGACTGCGCTCCCCGATGATCTGCCGGGTGTTTTCCCGGTAGGTGAAGCGGTCGCCGGTCAGCGAGCCCAGTGGCACCAGTCCCTCGATGAACATCTCTTCCAGTTCCACGAACAGCCCGTACTTGGTCACGCTGATGATCAATCCCGCGAATTCCTCCCCCAGCCGATCCTGCATGAATTTGAGTTTTTTCCAGTCCATGAGCTCGCGCTCGGCATCATCAGCGCGGCGCTCCGTCAGGCTCGAGGAGTCCGCGATTTCATGCAGCTCGGCTTCTGTCATGCCCCGGCCACCGCCTGAATCAGGAGTTCCCAGCGCCTGCCTCAGGATGCGATGCACCATCAGGTCCGGATACCGCCGGATGGGCGAGGTGAAATGCGTGTAGGTGGGCGCCGCCAGCGCGAAGTGACCTTCATTTTTCTCCGAATAGCGCGCCTGCTTGAGCGAGCGCAGCATGAGAAATGAAAGAATGCGCTCTTCCGGCTTGCCGGCGATCTTTTCTGCCAGCTTCTGGTACATGCGCGGCGTGATGTGGACCTCTCTTGGAATCTCGATCTCCCGAGGGTTCCGCCCGCTGGCATGCTGCATGCGCCGGTCAGCTCGCAGCTGCATCCGCTGGATGGGCAGCGGTCCGACGCCTAACGAATAACCAAAGCCGGCGGCGATGGTCTCAAAGTCATAGACCTTCTTTGCGTCCGGCTTTTCGTGGATGCGGTAGATCGAAGCCGCGCCTCTCTGCTCCAGATCGGCGGCCACCGTCTCGTTCGCCGACAGCATGAATTCCTCGATGATGCGATTGGCCACGTTGCGCTCAGCCCGCGTGACGCTCTGCATCAGGCCCTGCTCGTCGAACTCGATCACCGGCTCCGGCAGATCGAAGTCGATGGAACCGCGCCGCATCCTCCTTTGGTTCAGGATCATGGCCAGTTCTTTCATCAACTCGAAGTGCTCCACCAGCGGCTCATAGCGCTGCCGCAGGATGGCATCGCCCTGCAGGATTGCATTCACGTCGGTGTAGGTCATTCGCTCCGCCGAGCGGATGATCCCCGGTCCCAGTTCGTAGCTGATCACCTCGCCCTGGCGGTCCATCTGCATCACGCAGCTCATCACCAGCCGGTCTACATGTGGCCTCAGGCTGCACAGATCGGTGGAGAGCTCCACCGGCAGCATGGGCACCGCCCGGTCGGGAAAATAGACGGAGGTCCCGCGCAGCCGGGCCTCGTCATCAAGCGCCGTGCCCTCGCGGACGTAGTGGGCCAAATCGGCGATATGTACCTGCAATTCGTAATTCCCGCCTCCGATCCGTCGGACGTAAACCGCGTCGTCGAAGTCGCGCGCCGTCTCGCCGTCGATGGTCACGATGGGGAATCCTCGGAAATCGCAGCGGTATGTCTGCTCGCGCGCCGGAATCACTGCGCTCGCCGCCTGCGCCTCCGCGATCGCCCCCGCCGGGAAGCGGTGCGGCAGGTGGTGCTTGCGGATGACGACCTCTACATCCACACCAAAGTCGTCTTCATAGCCCAGGATCTCGATCACCCGTCCGCGGGCATTCTGTGTCGGTGAGGGCCAGTCCGTGATTTCAACGTCCACCACCACACCTTCCAGGTCTTCGCGCTTGGAACGTCTGGCCTCCCCTCCGATTACGCGGTGCACCGCCGTCTCCTTTGCCCCCTGCACGCGCGGATTCTCCAGCCCGCGGGGAATCAGGATCTCCTGCGTGATCTTTTCGTCCATCGGTTGAACGTAGTTGCTGTTCCTTCCATAGTGAAAAACGCCCACCACCGTGGCATGTTCGCGGCCCAGCACCTTGACCACGCGTCCTTCAGCCCGCTCATCCGCACGCTGCCGTACCAGCTCTACCAGCACGTGGTCGCCATGCATGGCGGCTCCCTTGGCCGGAGGGGGGATGAAGATGTCTCCGCTGATGCGCTCTTTCACTGCCGCGTCATCCGGCATGACGAACCCGAAGCCTTGAGGATGCATCTGCAGCCGCCCGCTCACCAGGTTCGCCTTCCTCATGATTGCCGGGATGGCAAACCGGTCGCGCTCCACCTCGCGCAGCTCCTCGCGCTTCACCAGCCGCCGAAGCAGGTCAGCCAGCTCTCGCCGCCCCTGCGCGCCCTCGATCCCGAGTTCGCGGACCAACTGCTTATAACTGGCTGCCTGCTTTGCTTGCCGCTCGATATGCCTGAGGATCTGCTGCTCGTTCATGCCCGCCGCGTTCCTTGAGTCGGTAGGATATCCGTTTGCTGTGCTCCCGGCGCAGTAAGAAATGCCGATGGCTGGAATATTTACATTGTAGTTAATACAGTGTCGGTAGATGTTTTTCGCGAGCCTGCGAATCTTGTCACGCAGTTCGCACTTTGTACTTTGGCCCGACAAGTGCTCAATAATGCTGCGATTCTCCTTGATTGAGAGGACTGAATAACATGTGGAAGAGTGGCGCCACCCCGAACACGCTGGCAAACCCGTCTGAAAGCGAAAGCAAGCCCGTAGCTCCGCCTCCAGTCATCCCCGAATTCACCCCTCCCGCCCCCCGGTCCTCGATGTTGGCCTCGACTGAGCAGGCCACGATTGGCAAAGCCTTGGTCATCAAGGGTGAAGTCTCCGGCTCAGAATCGCTCTATATTGACGGCCGAGTCGAAGGTGCGATCAATCTCACAGGGAACCGCGTCACTGTAGGCCGCAATGGCGTGGTCACCGCCAACATCTCGGCCCGTGAGATTGTCGTGCTGGGCAAGGTTAAGGGCAATCTGAACGCCAGTGATAAGGTTGAGTTGAGAAATGAGGGCTCACTCATCGGAGACGTCTTCGCTCAGCGCATCAGCATCGAAGATGGCGCCTTCTTTAAGGGCGGGATTGACCTGCAGAAGGCAGGCCAGAAGAACTCCGCCGATGGTCGAGCGGGCAAACTGGAGCCCCCTTCTCTGAGCGAGGGCGCAGGCGTCGGCTCGTCCTCCATCTCCCGAGCATAGTCATTGGTCGCGGCGGTTCTCCGATCGCCGCAACTCGTGGAGCAGCTTCGAGCGTGTGAGCCACAAGCCTGCTGCTACCGCTCCACCCCAAGTAAGTGTACGCAGCGCTAGTGCCTCAAGATCGGCTACCCGGCTGCCGCTAGCCACTAGCCAGTCGCTCGCGCTGAAGCCAATCACCCCGGCGACCGCCGCAACTGCCAGAACCTTCGCCAATTCCGCCCACGGCATCCCCGACGCCGGAACCAGCTTCCGCTGATTCAGTAGTATCAGCAGCACCACGGTGTGCGCCAGGATGCCCACATCAGAGGCCATCGTCAGCCCCGTCGCCGCATATCGTTGGAATAGCCAGGCATAGACCGGAAGCGACGCGAGTGTCACCGCCGTGCCTGCCACCATCGGCGTTAGCGTGTCACCGGCGGCGTAGAACGCCCGCGCATACAGGCCCTGTGCCGCCCAAAATGCAAGCGAGAGCGAAAAAAAGAAGAAAAATGCCGCGGTCACATACGAGTCCAACAGAGTGAACCTTCCGCGCCGGTAGACTAGGTCGATCACCGGAAGCGCTGTCGCTGCCATCCACGCGCTTGCCAGGAACGAGAGCGCCGCCACCTGGAAGACCGCGCGATTCACCAGCGCGGCAAACTCCTCCCGCTTGCGCTCGCCATAAAGCCGGGCGAAGAAGGGAAGCGAAGCCTGTCCCGTTGCCTGCCCCAGCACCGCGATGGGCACCGCCAGCAGCCTCTTGGCGTAGTTCAGCCGCGTAATGTCGCCCGGCAGGCCGTTGGCGAAGAAGCGCATGATCCAGTCATCCGCCGCCACCAGTGAGACGCCCAGCATAAGCGGGATCGAAAGTCGCACCCACTCCTTGAATCCCGGATTCGCCGCATCCAGCGACGGCCGGTAGCGCACGCCAGCCTTGCCCGCTCCGGCCAAGTTGAGCAGGAACGGCCCCGCAATGCTCCCCATCAGGGCTCCCCATGCCAGCGAGGCGATTCCCAGCTGCCCGGCCAGCAAGACTCCGCCCAGGATGATGAAGATGTTGTAGAAGACTCCGCCAAACGCC
>Ga0187777_10000056_pt1 | contig 81646 bp, 72 predicted proteins | sample 1015_Q2_SP5_10_M_FD_132416 | JGI IMG/M metagenome (GOLD analysis project Ga0187777, IMG submission 132416) | Tropical peat soil microbial communities from peatlands in Department of Meta, Colombia - 1015_Q2_SP5_10_MG | ecosystem: Environmental > Terrestrial > Soil > Wetlands > Peat | place... | reverse complement strand
TGGCAGTCGTCGAAGGTGCCCTCGACTTCAAGCGCAGTGATGTTCTGACTAAGTGTAGTGAACTGTTTCTCCTGCGCGGCGCTGATGCGTTTGGAAGGATAAAGAATCACAACGCGGATGCCCGGCACGCCTAGAAATCCGTGAGCGACGGCGCTGCCTGTATCTCCCGAAGTGGCGACAAGAACGGTGAGCGTGCGCAATTCGCTGCGGACGAAATAACCCATGAGACGGGCCATGAATCGCGCGCCAAAATCCTTGAAGGCAAGCGTAGGGCCATGGAAAAGCTCAAGAATGTGGAGAGCTGGGGAGAGGGAGACCAGCTTGACGGGGAAATTGATAGCCTCGGCCACAATTTGCCAGAGCACCTCTTCAGGGACGTCCGGAGTCGCAAAGGGGCGTACGACCCGAAAACAAACTTCCGTGAAAGGCAGGCGGCGAAATTCCTCGAGTTCTTCGGGCGTGTGCCGCGCAATTTCCGCGGGCATGTAGAGGCCCCCATCGGGGGCAAGGCCGCGCAGGACTGCACCTCGGAGAGAGGTGAGCGGCGCTTTCGCTGCTGTACTTCGGTATCGCATGGAAGAGTGATCGTAATCAGTTATCGGTATTCAGTTTTCTATAACTCAGCCTTGCAAACAAATCCTGCCAACAGATGAATATGGTTGGGCGGAGCCTTTCGGGGCTCAGGATCGAGCGCAACGTCTTTTGGCATTTCTGAAGTGGCTCCCAGGATGTCAACATCCAGTTTACAGTGGCTGAGCACGGATGGATTAGTCGTGTTCAAGAGATGTGTTGAGATGCACCACGGCGCAGGTTCATCGGCGGGTTTCGAGAAGGGCTCTTACCTTGTCCAGAAAGGCGCGGCCGACAGCAGCGCTGCGGGAAGTTCCGGGCGGAGACAATTTGTGCAATTGCAAAGTAGGAATTGTGAGGTGAGCGAGGGCTTCGTAGCTCTTGCGGCGTGCAGAGATGAGCATTGGATAGCAGCGTATCACCGTTTCCTGGGGTGTTTCACCGGGTTGAGGGTGAAACGCACCTTGCCAAAGCACAGGCTTAGGGTCACGGAGGTAGCGCTGAATGAGGAGTTGAACTTCATCGTCCGAAGTGGCGAGACAAACAACGGTCATCTGACGGCGTAGGCGGTGAAGAGTGTGATTGCCTGTAGCGATGACGCTGCCTGTCGTGTCCAAAACAAGATCGCGCTTCGCGCCCTTCTCCAGACCCGAGAGGACTTCATCGAGGACAGCGATTTCTTCGGCAAGGTACTGCGATTCGCGCTCCGGATAGGTGGGACTGTCCGGCCAGCCCATCCATGCCGCAACACCGTTAATGCCGGTGTAGCCGCCCGATCGGAGGACGTGTGCAAGGCGTGCTTCGATCTGATCGTCACAGCAGACCGTAGGACACCCTAGAGCGGCGAGATTTTTCGCCCAATGGGATTTGCCGGAGCCGGACATCCCAATCAGTGCGAGGCGCAACGGCTTGTCAGAATCAGGCCACATAGAGAATTAGAAAGTGTAAAGGAAGAGAGGTAGGCAAAGAAATACAAAAGAGCATATGCGGGAAAATCGAAGGGATTCCTCGCTTCGCGGACCCCGCTCGGAATGGGCGACAGAGCACTTTCGTAAGTTGTTGGAATCCTGCGAGACGAATGTCTAAAGTCGTGTGGTGGATGGTTTTGTCTAAATGACCATCCAGGCAATGGCCGCTAAGCAACCTCTTTGGCTGAGGCAAGCGGCTGGGTTTTTAGGGCCGGACTGCGGTGCAAAAGCGTCGGCAACCGCCGCACTCCAAAGGCTACTTTAGTTGGAGGTGCTGGTAGCGGTGCCAGGAAGACATGTCCGAAACGATGATGCGGTCACCTGGCTGTAATCCCTGGGCAATTTGGACGCGATCGTCGGAAGTGCGGCCAAGGAGCACATCCACGCGGCTCGCCTGCGTGCCATCACTCGAGACTTTGAACAGAGAGAGTGGGTCGCCAGCGTGAGACTGCAAGGGCCATTTTACGAAGGTGGTCGACGGGATTTTCTCCACATCGATAGAACCGCTGGCGGAGAGATCTGTGCGCGCCTCTCGCGGTTGCGAACCGGCAAACTTCAAATCGATGCTAACGGTGCCGTTCTGCACGTTGGGATCGACATGTACAACTTTCGCCGGATACGAGTGATCCTGCAGCGTGACCGTGGCAGGCTGATTCACAGCGATGCTGCTAGCCTGTGCTTCCGGAACATGAATGCGTGCCATCAGGCGGGAAGAATTAGCGACGCGAGCAAGGAGAGTGCCGGGGCCAATCTGCTGGCCGATTTCTACGGTGACTTGTTCCAGAATACCGTCCATGCCTGCGCGGACTAGAAGAGCGGCTTTCTGCTGCGTGCGCAAAGCGTAGAGGGCCTGCATCTGGGAAACCTCGGCTTGCTTGGCAGTTAGTTGGGCCTGACGGGCTTCCGCGGAAATGGCCAATCGTTCCCGTTCAATCTTCAGGCGAGTGGCAAGAGAATCCGCTTTGGCGCGGGAAATTTTCGCGTTCATTTCCGTGCCAAGTTCGGCCTTCAGGAGGGATTCATCGCGGTCGGCAAAAAGTTTGGCCTGGGTGGCATCAGATTCGAGTTGCGCCTCTAGGGCTTCCTCGTTGAGAAGCTGTGCCTGCAACTGCACGCGGAGATTGGCGAGTTCGGCCTCGGATTTTTTCATGGCCAGCTCGGCGTCAACAATCTGGCGGTCCAGATCAGGATTACTGAGTTCGAGAATGACGGTGTCAGGTCTCACGTGTGCGCCGGGACGCAGCAGAATTTGGTCGACGTGGCCATCGGTACCAGCCGAAAGCCAACGCACATCTTCCGGAACGAGAGTACCCAAGCCATCCACACGGCAAATCATGGGACCGGATTCGACAGTAGCGAATTGGAGAGAAGTCTTGTCGACAGTGGGAGAAGCGGAGCGAAGGCGCAGTACGCCGAAAGAAATGGCCAAACAGACTCCGAGTACCAGGACGGGAAGCGTCCAGCGCAGAAGGAAGGGACGGGACCAAATGCGGCTCACAAAAAACCTCCAGGGCAATTTCAAAAGTTAGTATAGACGCCGGGGAAGAACTGAGGAAGCGAAAATCCATAGAAGCTGCATAAGATAAATCGATTTAACAGAGATGGGCTGTTGTGGCAGGGCGTGACAAAGGAAGGGCTTGGCACCTGTGCCTATGGGGCAACCTGTCCCTTCGTACGAGTTGCGCCTCTGAAGGCCAAGTGCTACTTTTGAAAAGACTTCACGAAGTTGGCGGCTTCGGAAGAGTGGCGGCGATTCGGGCGCTTCAGAGGGAAGCGCGGGGTGAAAAAAGCTCCGCGAAACGAAGAATTCGAAAGCATTCGCTGCAAATAGAATTGAGAAATGCGCGGGCGGGCGCCGCTCAGCCCTGAAGGAAAGAGAAGCCCGCGCGCAGGTCCTTTCGTGTCGTATTGGTTCCGCAACGATAATCGGTTGCCGCAAGAACGGTTGGCCGCCGCGTCCTACGTGATCGTGGGAATGGTGGCGCTGCTTCTGCTGGGCTTCTGGAAACTGCAAGTCATCGACTCCGACAAATATGGACAGATGGCAGAGAAGAATCGAGTGCGCTCGATTCCGATCATTGCCCCTCGCGGACGAATGCTGGACCGCGACGGGCGCGTGCTTGTGGACAACTATCCTTCCTTCAGCGTGTTGTTGCTGAGGGACGACATGGCGGAAGTGGAGAAGGATTTGCCTGCGATTGCAGATGGACTGGGCTTATCCCTGGATGACGTCAAAGAGCAACTGAATAACACCAAGAACCTGCCAACGTTCCAGCCCATTGTGATCAAGCCGGAGGCAACGCCGGCGGACGTGGCGTTCATCGAGTCGCATCGCGCGGATATTCCGCTTCTGGAAATGCTGATGGTGCAGCGGCGGCGCTACCTGCCCGGCGGGTTTATGGCACATGCAAGCGGGTACGTTGGAGAAGTCAGCGAGAAAGAGATCGAGGCAAGCGGAGGGAAATTGCGCCCGGGCGACATCGCCGGAAAGAGCGGCCTGGAGCGCGAGTACAACGATCTGCTGGTGGGCACAGACGGAATGCGCCGAGTGGTGGTGAACAGCCTCGGAAAAGAAATGAAAGAAATGAGGATGACCCAGCAAGAGGCCATCCCCGGCAAACAGATCCAGCTGACGATTGACTACGACCTGCAGCAGGTGGCGGAAACGGAGCTGGGGGATAAAAAGGGCGCTGTTATCGCGCTTGATCCGCAGACCGGCGAAGTGCTGGCGTTTGCGAGCCATCCCGCTCCGGACCCGAACGATTTCGCTGTGAGGATTTCGAAAGAAGAGTGGCAAAGGCTGAATGACGATCCGGGCAAACCGCTTTTGAACCGCGTGACGCAGGCGCAGCTGGCCCCTGGATCCGTGTTCAAGGTCATCATGGCCACCGCAATGCTGGAATCAAAGACGCCCCCAGAGAGTTTCACGGCGTTCTGCCCGGGATACGGCATGTTCTATGGGCAGATGCACAAATGCTGGGTCTACGGAAAAAGCAGTCACGGAACGGTAAGCCTGCATGAGGCCATCGTCCGGTCCTGTGACGTGTTTTTCTACAATGTCGGAATGCGCATGGGGATCGGGACGATCTCGAAATATGCCAAGATGCTGGGGCTTGGAGCGAAAACCGGTATCGACATGCCTTCGGAAGAACCGGGACTGGTGCCGTCGGAGGAGTGGGTGGAGCGCGTTTATCATCATAAATGGTATCCCGGGTCCACAATCTCCGTGGCCATTGGTCAAGGTTCGGTGATGGTCACGCCAGTGCAAGTTGCCTATGTGATCGGGGGAATCGCCTCCGGGGGCGAATTCAAGCAGCCGCACTTGCTGAAGGATGCTCAGACCGTTGGCGAGAAACATGTGGACCTCGACGAGGATACCGTTGAGAAGGTCACGCAGGGGATGTATGGCGTGGTGAATGAGCCCGGGGGAACGGGAAACGCAATCAAACTGCAAGGGATCGAGTTTTGTGGGAAGTCCGGTACGGCTCAGATGATGAGTTATAGCGCGGCGAGCCGCATGGGTCTTGGTAAAGGCAAGAATGACGGATGGTTCGTGGGGTTTGCGCCCCGCCGCAATCCGGAGATTGTGGTCGCTGCTGTGGTTGAAGATACGGCGGAACATGGTGGGACTGCCGCGGGACCGGTGGTGCGAGATATCGTGAAGGCCTACTATGATAAGAAGAATAAGAAAACGCAGGGACAGGTGACAGCGGAAAACCAGGCGAAGCCGATCGCTCCGAAGGCAGCAGTGAAAGCCGAGGAAGCGGCCGTGATGACGACAAAGCGACCGGAGTGAAGGAGTTTTGGTTGTGAGTTATAAGCTCTGGGAATTACCTCTTGGAACTGAGATCTAAGAACTTTAGTTGTTCCAAGTCGGGACGTGGTTGAGGCAAGAAAGAGATGAAAGACGCACCTGGGGCACGAGATTACGACTGGTGGCTGCTAGCCATTATGGCAGCGATTTGCGCGCTGGGGGTGGTGGAGATTTACTCTGCGACGCATGGGAGTGCTCTGGCCGGGATGCATATGAAACAGATCCGCTGGCTGGTGATCGGATTCGTTCTGCTTTTTGTGCTATCTAGGCTGGATTATCACGTAATTATGGATCAGGCCCCCTGGTTGTATATCGCCGCACTGGTGGCTTTGGTGGCTGTGTTACTGGTGGGGCATACGCGGTTTGGGGCCAAACGGTGGATTCCGGTGCTGGGCGAATTCTTTCAGGTGTCAGAATTCGTCAAATTGATTATAATCATAGTGTTGGCGCGCTTCTTCGCGGAAGTACGCACAGATGAGCTAAGCCTTCAGGACTTGATTAAAGCAGGGCTTCTGGTAGGCTTACCGCTAGCATTGATTCTGAAGCAGCCCGACCTTGGCACAGCGCTGGTTTTAATGCCCATGTTGATTGTGGGAGCATTCCTGGCGGGGCTGCAATGGAAACATGCAGCAGTTATTGTTTTGATAGGGATTTTGATGCTGCCCGTAGGGTGGCACTTCCTCAAACCGTACCAGAAGGAAAGAGTTACGTCGTTTTTGCATCCTGAGGAAGATGCCAAGGGCTCAGGCTATCAGGTGCTGCAGTCGAAGATAGCGGTGGGCTCGGGCGGGTTCTGGGGAAAAGGATTCGGCAACGGCAGCCAGAATCAACTGGGTTACATTCCGGTCCGATATTCCGACTTTATTATGTCGGCGTGGGCGGAAGAACAGGGATTCAAAGGGGTGCTGGTTGCTTTGGGGCTGTACATGGCGTTGTTGCTGCGTTTAGTGCAGAACGCCCAGCGCGCGAAGGATCGCGCGGGAATGTTTCTAGTCATGGGCGTAGCAGCGGCGCTAGGCTTTCACGTGTTGGTTAATGTGGCCATGGTCATTGGGGCAATGCCGGTGACAGGCATTCCATTGCCACTGATGAGCTACGGAGGATCGGCCACGTTATTTGTGTTCCTGGCGATTGGACTAGTGATGAATGTCCGGCTACGCCGATTCGTCAACTGAACAAGAGCCAAAGCCGAGCGCAGACTTGGTTTCAGGTAGGCTGCGCCGGATGGGCGGACCCATGAAGCGGGGACGCCAGTAAAAAAAGGATTTCTAAGAGTGAGGATAGCAACGTCCGCCGTTACCCCGGGAGCGACCCGGCAACGGACCAGCCTCGAATGCAAGAGGTCAAGGAAGTATGAGTGCGGCCAAGCGGCCGCTCCCTCCGGCTTCGATCGCAATGCCGCAACAACAAGATTGGTGTGGCCAGCGTGTCCCGATTTGGATCGGGACGGCGCCTTGCCCTGGACCTCCGACAGAGAGGTTCCTGCGGCGGTGCATCCCAAGGAGTTTTCATGTCGAAAGAATTGGTTATATCGGCGTCCTCGCACGAGCGAAGGGTCGCCATTTTGGAAGAAGGTCAGCTAGTCGAAATCTACATTGAGCGCGAGAAAGAGTTTGCGCTCGTCGGCAGCATCTACAAAGGAAAAGTAACGCGAGTCCTGCCGGGCATGCAGTCCGCTTTCGTGGACATCGGCCTGGACGGGGACGCCTTCCTGTACGTCAGCGACGTATTCGAAAACCTCGAGGATTACGACCATGGTCACGGAGAAGCGGCGGTAGCCAGCGCGCCAGCGAACCGCGGTGGACCGTCGATTGAAGTCCTGCCGGGCGAAACACTTGCCGTTTCGGCGGGCGGGCGCGAGGAGATTTTGCACCTCGATGAGCCGCACTCGCACGAAGCGCACACCGGCGAGCCCAGCGTGAGCGAATTGCATGGCGAGGGCCATGAAGCAGAAGGAGAGCGCGCGGAGGGGGTGGAGGAAGCAGCGGAAGTTTCCGAGCCGGAAGAACGGCAACCGGAATCCAACGCCTCGGCTCCGCAGAATTTTGCGCCGAGCTACAACCCCACACGGAATTATCCGCCGAGAATGGGTGGAGACCGCGGACAAGGGCAAGATCGAGGCCAAGGGCGGGATCGCGGCGGCGACCGGGGTCGCGGACGGCGCGGCCGCTGGGGACGGCGGCGCGGCGGAGGCGACCGGCGTCATCAGGGCGGCGGGCGGAATCTGCCGCCATCCAAATATGCCTCCCCGCATGGCGAGCGGGATTCCCATGGGTACGATAATCGGCGGCCTTCCGGTGATCGCGGTCCGGGTCCATCCGGGCCGTCGGAATCGCGCGAAGACGATATTGTCCTGCCGGGCGAGTCATTAGCGAAGTATCGCGGGCGCCCGCAGCAAGCTCCAGTTCAGCCAGCGGCCGAGCACGAGCCGGAAGAACGGCAACCGGATTTCGAACAGCCAATGGCGCGTCCAGCGTTTGGCGCGCAGCCGACAACGGGTGGACCGCGGCGGTTTAGCGGAAGCTTGCCGCACTGGGTTCTGGCGGATAACGAGCCCGAAGCTGAAGGTGCCTCTGAAGAGGTCGCTGGAGAATCTGCGCAGGCAGCTTCTGCGGCGGCTGAAGAGCATCTGGAAGAGGGTCACGGCGAGCCACTGCGCAATGGCGTGGGTAGCCTGAGCGATGAAGAGCTGGCCGCTCTTTCCGCAAGGCTGGTGGAAGCGAAGCACGAAGAGACTCAAGCGCGCGCCGATGCCGACAGATTAGCGGGCGGAGCGGACTTCGACGAGGAAGAGGCGGAAGAAGAAGAGGAAGCCCTCCACGAAGAGCACCATGAGCATGAGGACGAGCTTCACGAGGAACACCACGAACACGAAGAGATTCATGCTCACGACGAAGCGGGCCATTTGAGCGAAATCGAGGAAGAAGGACCAGAAGAGACCCCGGTGGCTTTGAGCGAAGCGGAACGTGCCGATCTGGCGCATGAACAGGCGCTGGAGCACGTGGCGTCGGAAGAGGCAGTGGTCGCTGCCGACGGCGGGGTAAGCGAAACGGTGGTGGAAGAAGATGTGGTTCTTCTACCGGGCGAGACGCGCAGCCCACGGGACAGCAACGCTCCACGCGAGGAGTTTGTGCGTCGGGATTCGGCGAGGATCGGCAGCGATCCACGTTCGCGGTTCCAGCGGCCACATCGTGGCGGACGCGATCGTGGCGGGCGGGGACGTTTTGACCGCCGAGGCGGGGATCGCGGACGCGGAAGGTTTGAGCGGCGGGGAGACCGCGGGCATCATCGCGGCCACCACGGCGGACACGCGCCACAGCGGCGGCCACAACTGATTTCCGAGATGTTGAAGGCCGGACAGGAAGTGGTTGTGCAGATCGCCAAGGAGCCACTGGGCAAGAAGGGCGCACGAATCACGAGCCACGTGGCGCTGCCTGGACGCTTTTTAGTGTACATGCCCACCATCGACCACATCGGCGTTTCGCGGAAGATTGCGAGCGCGGAAAACCGCTCGCGACTGCGACGGCTGGTAGGCGAAGCGCGCGGCAGCTATCCCGGCGGATTCATCGTGCGGACAGCGGCAGGCGGCGCAACGGCTGACGAAATCCGTACGGACATCGAGTTCCTGGGCAAGACCTGGAACGAGATCAAGCAGAAAAATGAAGAACGCAAGGCGCCGGCGCTTTTGCACCGTGACCTGAACCTTGTGGAGCGCATCCTGCGCGACTACGTGAGCGACGACTTCACGGGAATCTGGATCGACAGCGAGGAGGAATACGGCAAGGTCGTGGAGTTTGTCAGCCGCTTCCAGCCGAAGCTGGTGAGCAAGGTCAAGCTGTACACGAAAGAACAGCCGATCTTCGAAGAGTTCGGGATTCAGCACGAACTCGACAAAGCTTTGCGCGCGAAGGTGTGGCTGAAGTCCGGCGGGTACATCGTCATCAACCATACGGAAGCATTGGTGGCGATCGACGTGAACACCGGCAAGTTCGTGGGCAAGGGCTCCACGCGGCTGGAAGATACCATCGTCAAGACCAACCTGGAAGCGGTGAAGGAGATTGTGCGGCAGATCAGGCTGCGCGACCTCGGCGGGATTATCGTCGTGGACTTTATCGACATGGAAGAGCGGCGGAACCGTGAGAAGGTGCTTGCGGCGCTGCAGCAGGCGCTGGAGCAGGACAAGGCGCCTTCGAAGGCACTTTCGTTCAACGAGTTCGGTCTCGTTTGTATCACGAGGAAGCGCACGAAGCAGGCGCTGGAACGCGTGCTGTGCCAGCCGTGCCCGTACTGCACAGGCTCTGGCATGGTGAAGTCGATTCCGACGCTGTGCTACGAAATTCAGGCGGAGGCGCGGAAGATGGCAACGGCGGAACATGAAGGGCCGAACCTGACGCTGCGCGTGCATCCGGAAATCGCTAAGGCGCTGAAGACGAGGGAGTCGATCCTGATCGACGAGCTCGAGCAGAATGCGCACAAGCACATCATTATTCAGTCGGATGCGACCTTGCATTGGGAGCAGTATGATATCTATTAGCTATAAGTCTTAAGTTCTTAGTTTTGAGTTGAGAGACGCCCGAGCTTTGCGGCCCGGGCGTTTTTCTTTTAGGGGGAGAGTTTTGCGGCAGGTCGGCGTGCGCAAAAAAGCATGAAACCTGGGGCGGGGTGGGATAGTAAGGGTAAGTGGAGGGTGTACGAGTGGAGGTTCTGGAGCGATTCGCGGCAGGAGACCCGGATGCGTTCGAGAGCCTGTTCCGGCAGTACCAGGGCGAAGTGTATCGCTGGATCATCCGGATCGTGCGGAACAGCGCTACCGCGGAAGACCTGACCGTGGAGACGTTCTGGAGGATGCACCGGGCGCGGGCCCGCTTCGACGCGAGGAAGGGCAACTTCTGCGGGTGGATGCGGCGGATTGCCACGAATGCGGCGCTGGATCATTTGCGCCGGTCGCGCCGGGAAGTGGAATTGCCGGAAGAGATGCCGGACACGAGGAAGCCGGTTAGCGCGGAGCAAAACGAGATGAGACAGGCGATCTTCCATGCGATGGACAGGCTGTCGCCGGCCTTACGGGTGACGGTGTTGCTGGCACTGGTCGAGGAAGAGCCTTATGAGAACATCGCGAAAGCGTTGGGGATTTCGACGACCGCGGTGAAGCTCCGAGTATTTCGAGGGGTACGGGTTTTGCGCAAGGAGTTGTCGAGGGCAGGAGTGCGTCCATGAGTGAACGGGAAATGGAAGAGCTGAAGAAATTGCTGAAGGAGTCCATGCCAGCGATGGACGCGGAACTACGTCGCGACTTGTGGCCAGCGATGCAGCAGCGGCTTGCGGAGCCCGCCATTCGGATGCCGTGGTGGGATTGGGCCTTGCTGGCGGCTGCGGCTGTTGTGACTTTGCTCTTTCCGACGATGATTCCGGCGCTGTTGTATCACCTGTGAAGGAGGCGTTATGAATAAGCATCCGTTTGTGCGCGCCTATTTGGCGGGGATTGCAATACCGACGGTGGTTCTGCTGTTAGTGATGACGGGATACACGATAATCCGGTATGTCTACGACATACCGGTGCCGATTGAGAAGGTGATCGTGTTTCCGATGGCGGCAGTGCCAAATGCGTGGGGCTTGTGGAACGTGCTGTACCTGGCGTTTTTGGCAAGACGCCATTTTTCGCTGGGACTGTTTGGAGGAGCGCTGCCGCTGCTGCTGGCACCAGGGGGCTACATGGTGACACGGCTCCTGGGCTTCGCGGTGCCTCATGAGGTGTACCACATTGCGCCGTTCGCGTTGCCTGTCGGACTGATCGTCTACTACCTGGTGTGGAAATATTTTGTGGGATTTCTGAATGCAGAGTTGGGAATCGCGTAGGTCAGCGAGACGCGCGGCCAAATGCCTTAGAGAATCCTAAGTCTTTAGTTTTAAGTCCGGAAGACGCCTGGGCCAGGAGCCCGGCGTTTTTGTTTTCAGGATGGCTTATTGAGCGCGGGGCCCGGTAATAGTCCGGTTTACCAATTTTCTTAGAACATTGCTGAACCTTATGCCGACGGCCGACATCTACCATTCAACGCCTCGAAGCGATCCTTGGGAGACGCGGACTGATACTTGATAGGCGATTGAGGCGGGCGATCGTTTCGAAGTTCCCCTTCCCAGAGAAAGAACAGAAGTCGGGGAGGCGGCATGAAGACCTGGATTTCGGCAAATCTGAGCATAGCGAAGCGTGTGGCGTGGCTGCTCCTTCTTGGCGGGGCGACGTGTGTAATTTGGGCTGCGACCTGTGGGGCACAAGGAGAGAGTCCGTTTGCGATCCGTGTGGAAACACCGGAAGTTGTGGTGCCAGTAGTCGTTATTGATCGGTCCCATTTCCGAATGACGTCGCGGACAAGCTATGAAGAGCTGGACGAGGAGATCACCGACCTGGCGGCAAGTGACTTCCACGTTTTCGAAGACGGCGTGGAACAACCCATCCACAGCATCTCTTTGGAACTGCCGCGGATCAGGGACGTGCGGGATAACGTCTCTCATCATATTGAGTATTCGTTCACGCCACGCGGCACATGGGCCAGCCCGGATTTAGGGACGCCGACCATAGGCGGCCCATCGCTGTCGCTCTTGCCCACTTATCTCGTTTCGTACGCGCCACCGGCCTCGTCCGCGGGCTCGTGCCACAGGATCAGGATCAAAGTGATGCGGCACCATGCGACCGTGTATGCGCGCGACGAGTATTGCAACACGAAGCATCCCATCACCGACCCTGTGGGCGGAACGAAGCTCGGCAAGTGGATGGAAGAACATGCGGACTCCGGCGAGGCAGGAGAGTTTCCTCTTGCCGTACAGGTCGGTTCGTTCGTGGGCAATTCGGAGGGGAGGCGCGTTGATATTGTCGTGGAGTTCCCGTGGAGCGAACTGAAAAGGAAATGGGTGCACGTGAATTTGTACTCGATGGTGGCGATTATGGGGATTGTCTACGACGAAAATGGATCCGTGGTGGCGCGTTTCAGTGATATGACCAGCAGCCTACCATGGAATGTTTATCGTGGCCCGCTGCCAGCAGACCCGAATTTCCTGAAGTGCTGGGAACGAGCAGAAATCCCGACGCGCTACGAAACCCAGATGGAATTGCCGCCTGGTGTGTATCGGCTGCAAGTGATGGTCACGGACGGAGAGAAGATCGGGCGGCTGGAAGTACCAGTAAATGTGAAGCGCTATCGCGCGGACAGGCTCGAAGTTGGCGACATCTTTTTCTGCCGCCGCTACGCCGGGGCAGCGGAAGGAGCACAGGCCGCAGCGCGGGCGCCGAAGTATGTGCCGCTGGCGGCAAATGGCATGGAATTTGCACCGGCGGGGAGTTTGCGCTTCGATGGCGATCAGGCGCTGGTCAGCTATTTTGAGATTTATGAAAGCGCGGAAAAATCGGGAGCGGCGAGTTTTCAGCTGCAAATTGCTGATGGAAAGACCGGGGAATTCCGGATGGACACTGGCTGGCAGCCTGTGGTGACGGAGGCTCGGCTGAAAAATCGCGCCATCCCGATTGCGGCGAAAATGGGAATCGAAGGGCTTTCGCCGGGCGAATATGAGATGGAAGTAAAAGTAAGGGACTCGACGGGGGTTGTGACGTCCAGGCAGACGAGAAAGTTTGTGGTGGAATAGGGTTCCGGAGGAGTGAGAGGTGAGATTCCTCCTTTCGAGGCTCCGTTCGGAATTACGGGTTGCCTTTGCGAGCCGATATAGAGTGACAAGGCCCATTTAGAGTTAGGACACTACACGGGCAAGGCTATTTGGTGTCCGAGGGTGGGAAGACGTTGTGCTGGGGCGGCGGCATAGGGACGTTGCCCATGCGGTCTTGCCAAAGGAACCTATTCAAGACCACGGTATCAGCGCTGTCGGCGTGGCTGAAGTCCAGATTCTTCCCTTCCTTCCATTCCTTTGTGTTCGCTTCGTAGAGGAAACCGCTGTCGCGATTGCGGTAGTCGGCGGTGAAGGCAGCTTGCGTGCCAGGACCGCTGAACAGCGGGGCCATTACGGCGGCGCGAGAATCGTTGGCGTTCATTGGCGGCGCTCCGAGGAGGGCTTCGAGCGTGCGAATCATGTTGATGGTGGTGTAGAAGCTGTGGTCGACGAACGGACCGGGCTGAGGAAGCGGCGCATACTTGCTGATGACGAGGGCAAGGCTGCGGTGGGAATCGACATGGTCGGGGCCGTCCTGAGCATCGTCCTCGAGGATGAGGATAGCGGTGTCGTCCCAGTAGGGGCTGTGGGAGACAGCATCCACAACACGACCAACTGCGAGATCGTTGTCCGCGACGGAGGCCGTGGGACGCGGCATGCCGGGTTTTCCGCCTGCGGTGTGGTCATTGGGGAGGCGGAGCAGGATGAATTGGGGCATCGAATCCTTCCCAGCTTTGCGTGAGGAGACGAAGCCGTTGAACTCATTCAGGAATTCGTCGGCGCGGAGTTGATCCGGATAGTCAACTTGGAAATCAGGAAAAAGCGGATCGAAATGGCCGCGAAGTTCGGGCTGCGAGGCGACGTTTCTGGCCAGGACGGGGATGTCCCAAGGATAGGGGCTGGGGCCGCCGCGCGGGTCGCCGACATTTTTGTCGAGCGGCTCACCCTTTTTGATGACAGAGCGAGAGCAAGATGCGCTCTCGACCTTGGGTGGGCCGGCGGCAGGTAGCTGGTCCTCGGACGCTCCATTACACCATTTTGAAATGATGAACTCGCCATAGTGCCGATAGCTGATGGCGTGCTTTGCAAAATTCTTCCACAGAAACCCGCCGGTCGGTTCGCCGGCATAGGGCAGATCGTCCTCCGCGGAGACGCCACCGAGGAATTCGCCTTCGGAGTCATAGGAGTGCTCCCGACTGCGATAGCCGATGGGCCAGGTCTTTTCTACATAATCGGAGATGGAGGCGGACGTGGACCAGATGTGGCCATCACCGGACACGTCGCCGCTGTCGTAGAAATTGTCGAGAATGCCGAATTGACGGGCGAGCTTGTGCTGGTTAGGAGTGATGTCCTCGCCATACATGGCGAGCTTGGGATCGCCATTGGCCTCGGCAAGGTCGCCTAAGACCTGATCGTAGGTGCGGTTCTCTTTGATGATGTAAATCACGTGGCGGATTTTGTCTTCGCCCTTTGCGAAGGGAACGCGGTCGACATTTCCCTGGGCGGCGTTGGTCTTGGAGACGACGTCAGCCCAGACCGCGAGACTGTCTTTGAGAGTGGTTAGGGAAATACGAGCTAGGGAACCATTGGTCATGGCTGGGTTGTAGGGATATTTCGGCCGGCCATTCGCGCCAACGTTCAGAGGAATGGGATTGGGGCCGGAGCCGCGGCCTTTGGCGCTTCCGATGAGAAGATCGTTGCCGGTCACGGCGACGACAGTGGGATACCACTCGGTGGGAATGAAACCGACGGCGCGCTGCGGTTTTTCTGCAGAGGTACGGCCGAGATCGTAGACAGCCACGGAGTCCGAGATGGAATTGGCAGAGAAGAGAGTTTTTTCGTCGGCGGAGAGAGCGAGGGATTCGGGATCGCTGCCACCGAACATCTGGTTGGGAAGTTTGGTGGACAGCGAAGAGACCACTCTGTGCGAGTGCGTGTCCAGAACGTCGATCCCGTCGCGATTAGTGAGAGCAACAAAGAGACGCGAGTTATCGCGAGAGAGAAGCAAGGCCGTGGGGTGAGAGCCGCCCTCGAGCGGAGCGGAAGGCTCTTCGAGGGGGATGATGCGGGTCACGGTGCCCGCCTGTAGGTCGAGCTCGGCAACGGACGAGGCGTTCCAGAGAGAGACGAAACCGCGCTTGCCGTCGGAGGTCATCACAGTTGTGTAAGGCAAGGAAGCTGGAATGCGTTTGAATGTGGACAGATCAAAGCGGTGGACAATCTGGCCGTCTGAAGTATTGAGCAGAAGGGCCTCATCGGAATTGTTGCAGGCAACGAGGATGCGCTCCACACCGCCGCTGATGCCCAAGCTGATGCCCGCGGGATAAGTGACATCCTTGAATTCCTCGCGGCGCACTTTCCCGCTTGGAAGTTTCATACGAGGACTCAGCGGGAAAAAACGCTCTGGTGTTATTTCTCCATCTTGAAACGAGTAAACGGCGATTCCGTTGCCGGTGCTTCCCTTCCCTTTGCCGAGCGGGTCGGTGAGAGATGCTATGGAGGCGTAGAGGTGCTTCCCATCAATGCTGAAGGCGAGGCCGAGAAAGTAGGCTTGCTTGGCATGATTGCCAAGGCGGTCGTCGGGAAAATCGCGGATGGAATCCGTTTGAAGATTGAGGACCGTGAGCGATTGTTTTTGCTGGGAGGTGTAGGCTCCGTAGCCGCTGTGGAGAAAGACGGCGAAGTGTCCGTCGGGAGAGACGGCAGCAGCAGTGGGGAAATTATTGATGGGCCGAGGATTGCCGGGCAGTTCGCCAAAGATTTTGGCGTTGGGAATTTGTGTGCGCGGGGTAGTGGAGTCTTGGGCGCCAAGAGAGACTCCCACAATCACCAGGGAAAAACAAAACTGCAAAACATATCGGGAAGCTGGCATCCCGGCATTATAGGGGATTTCCGCTGCGTCGAAGGTGAATGGCCAATGAAGGCAGCGGTCGAGTGCTACTAGCCGGAGTAGCGCTGCTCTTTCCAGGGATCGCCGTAGGCGTGATAGCCGTTGCGTTCCCAAAAGCCGAGCTGATCGTTGTCAAGAAGCGTGAAACCGCGGACCCACTTGACACTCTTCCACGCGTAAAGATGGGGAACGATGAGTCGCACCGGGCCGCCGTGATCGACGGCGAGTGGCTCGCCATCATGTTCGAAAGCGAAGAGGACGTCCGGGCGTTCTAGGTCTTTCAGGGGAATATTGGACGTGTAGCCTTCTTCAGCGAGCACGAGGACGAATTCGGCGCTAGGCTTCAAGGCGACGCGCTTGAGAACTTCGGTGAAGAGAACGCCCTTCCAGCGATTGTCGAGCCGGCTCCAGCGGGTGACACAGTGAAAGTCGCTGGTCACGTCGACTTGCGGCAAGGACCGGAATTCGTCCCAGGTAAGGCACTGCGGCTCTTCCACCAGACCAGTGATTTTGAAATCCCATTTCGCGGGATCGAAATGCGGCACATGGCCGTAGTGCAGGACAGGCCATTTCAATGTCAGCGATTGGCCGGGCGGCAAGCGGCCGGAGGCGCGAGCTTCTTTTTCTTTGGCCCGGCGTCCGCCATCATCTCCGAAGATTGGCATGCTGGCTTTGCCCTCGCAGATTAGAGTGCCAAATTGGCGATTGGTTTCGACTTTTATTCAGAGCCACGCCAATTTGGCAGCAGACAATGCGGCTGTTTCCCCTGATGCACCTGACCATTAACGTAAGAACGTGGGGGATTCTTCGATAGAACGAACACTTTGAAGAACCGTGCCCCTTCCCAAGCGCCGGAGGAATGATGGCCACCAAACCGCAGAGAAATCACGGCGAAGTGATTGACGAAGCGCTCGCCGTAGCTGAAGAGAGATCGCGAACATATCTGCACACATTGGATTTTCGCTGCGTTTATCCGAGGGAACATGCCTTGGCGGGACTCGCTCACTTTCGCGAGCCCATGCCGGAGATGCCAAGCCATCCGGCGGACGTTGTGCGCATGTTGGATAAGTATGGTTCGCCAAGCACCGTTGCCACAACCGGCGGACGCTACTTCGGATTCGTGATTGGCGGCGTGCTTCCTGCCGCGCTGGCGGTGAGCCGGTTGGTGAGCACATGGGACCAGAACGCGGCGTTCCGTGTGATGTCGCCGGTGGTGGCCGAGATTGAAGACGTAGTTCTCCAGTGGGTGCGCGAGATTCTGGGAGTGCCGGCCGGTTGCGAAGGGGGAATCGTGACGTGCGCAACAACCGCGAATTTCGCGGCGCTTGCGGCGGCACGGCAAGCGCTCCTGGCGAGAAGCGGGTGGAATGTTGCGGATGACGGAATGTTCGGCGCGCCGCCGATTGAGGTGGTTGTGGGGGAAGAGACACACGCGTCGATTCTGAAGGCGCTGAATCTCGCAGGGTTTGGCCGAAATCGAGTGACGCTCATTCCCGTGGATGGCCAGGGCCGAATGAGGACGGACCAATTGCCGGAGCTAAAGAAAAACTCGCTGGTTTGTATTCAAGCAGGCAACGTAAACACAGGTGGGTTTGATCCAGCAGAGGAAATTTGCCGTTGGGCGCATGAGAGCGACGCGTGGGTCCATGTTGACGGAGCATTTGGACTGTGGGCCGCGGCTTCATCGAAGCATCGTCATCTGGTGTCCGGATTCGAGCTGGCGGATTCATGGGCGACGGATGCGCACAAATGGCCGAACGTGAATTATGACTGCGGGATCGTGCTGGTCCGAGATGCTGAGGCTTTGCGGGCCGCGATGACCATCAGCGCGGCTTACCTTCAGCCGGGGTTGGAGCGGGAGCCGGCCATCCAGACGCCAGATACTTCGCGCCGTGCGCGAGCTGTGGAATTGTGGGCCGCGCTGAAGTCACTGGGGAAGCAGGGGCTTGCCGAATTGATTGAGCGAACGTGCAAACACGCGAGGCGATTTGCGACGGGACTGCGGGAAGCAGGTTACGAGATCCTGAACGATGTGGTGATCAATCAGGTGCTGGTGTCGTTTGGGGCGGCAGAAGTTACCCAGGAAGTGATACGCCGCGTGCAGGAAGACGCCACGTGCTGGTGCGGCGGGACGGTGTGGCAGGACAAAACAGCGATGCGCATCAGCGTGTCGTCATGGGCGACAACGGAGGAAGATGTGGAACGGAGCCTGACGGCTATTCTCCGCATCGCTCGGCAAGTGAGCGGATGAAGGCAAAGACGCCCACCTCCCATCGTCAGGGCAAGCAAAGGTGGCCGTTGCTCCGGCTTGCACAGTTAGCGGGTTACGCTGTGCTATTCTCTCAGCATGTCCGCACGAATCCTCGATGGGCTGAAAATCCGCGACGAAATTTTTGGTGAACTTAAGGCTGAGATTGCGAAACTCGCCCGACAAGGCATTCGTCCTGGGTTGGCAGCGGTGTTGGTAGGCGAGAATCCAGCGTCACAGCTGTATGTGAAGAGCAAGATCGCGGCTTGCGAAGAGCTGGGAATGGCGAGCTGGCTGCATACGCCGGCGTCGAACGTCTCCACGGAATACATGCTGCAGCTTATCGCCGATCTGAATGCAGACGACAATGTGGACGGCATCCTGGTGCAATTGCCGCTGCCTGCGCAGATTGATTCGAAGCGTGTGCTGGAGGCCGTTGATCCGGCGAAGGACGTGGACGGATTTCACCCGGTGAGCCTGGGAAAGCTGGTGAGCAACCGGCCGGGGTTGGTGGCTTGCACACCTGCGGGCTGCATGGAGATGCTGCGGCGCTACAAGATTCCGATGGAAGGCGCGAATGCCGTAGTGCTGGGACGAAGCGACATTGTGGGGAAACCGATGGCGCTTTTATTGATGCACGCGAACGCGACGGTGACCATCTGCCATTCGAAGACACGGGACCTTGCGGAAGTGGTCCGCCGCGCGGACATTGTAGTAGCGGCGATGGGCAGGGCCGGATATGTGCAGGCGGATTGGATCCAGCCCGGTGCTGCGGTGATCGACGTAGGGACAAACAAGGTGACGGATTGGGCGGAAGCGGAGAGACTGTTGAAGAATTTTCCTCAGAGACTGGAGCGGTTCCGCGCCAAAGGCAGCGTGCTGATTGGCGATGTGCATCCAGATGCAGTGTTTACGGCGGGGGCGTTGTCTCCGGTGCCCGGTGGGGTTGGGCCGATGACCATCACGATGCTGATGAGCAATACGGTGAAGGCTGCACGGCTGCGGCGGGGAAAGAGCTCTGTGGTGGCGGGGTAGCGTAGGTCCTTTTTGTTGTGAAGTGGCAGATAAGAAGGATTCCTCGCTTCGCGGAATCCACCCAGAATGACGGTTTTGCTGATATGACCGGGAATCGCCCAACCCGGTCTGTCACGAGTAACAACTGGGATACAAACATCATGCTGAAGATGGGGCTTACGGGCGGGATTGCAAGCGGAAAGAGCGCCGTGGCGGCGATGCTGCGCGAGATGGGATTTCCTGTGCTCGAGGCGGATATCGTGGCGCACAAGCTCCTTGAGCCGGGGCAGGCCGCGCACGATGAGGTGCTGCAAGAGTTTGGGGCGGAGCTTGCAGATGCACAAGGAAAAATCGACCGCGCGAAATTGGGTGCGATCGTGTTTGCTGCCCCCCCGAAATTGGCGAAACTAAACAGGATTATTCATCCGCGCGTGGAAGAGATTGTGTTCCGAAAATTCGAAGAGTGGCGGTGCAGCGGCGTGCGCGATGCCGGCTTCGTGGAGGCGGCGCTGCTGGTGGAGGCAGGCATTGCGGGGAAATTGGACGGGCTTGTGGTGGCTTTCTGCAGGCCGGAGCAGCAACTGGAACGGTTGCGCGCGAGAGGGATGAGCGAGATTGAAGCGAAGCGGCGAATGGCCGCGCAGATGACGGTGGAAGAGAAGTTGAAGCATGCGACGGAGCGAATCGATTGCTCAGGCACTTTGCAAGAGACGCGGGCACAGGTAAGGGAGCTGGCGGCGAAGTTGAGGAAGAGGGCAGCCGGCTTAGGCGCGGGTTAGGGTTGCGGCCCGGGCGGCTTCAAGCAGCTTCGAGGCGTTGGAGCGAATGTCGCCGTGCCCAAAAACGGCATTTCCGGCGACGAGCAACTCTGCGCCTGCTTTGACGATGTCCGTGACGGTTTCCAGGTCCACGCCCCCATCTACTTCAATCCGGAAGTCGAGTTTGCGCTCGGCGCGCATGCGAGCGAGTGCTGCGATTTTGTTCAGAGAATTGGGAATGAACTTCTGCCCACCAAAGCCCGGATTCACGCTCATGACCAGGACGTGATGGACGAGATCTAAGACTTCCGTAAGCGTTTCGACGGGAGTGGCTGGGTTGAGAACAACTCCCGGCTTGCAGCCGTGAGAGGCGATCAAGTGGAGTGTGCGATCGAGATGGATGCAGGCTTCCTGGTGAACAGAGATCCAGTTGGCGCCGGCATCGGCGAACTCCGGAATGAAGAGGTCCGGATTTTCAATCATTAGATGACAGTCAAAGGGGACTCTGATTTGTTTGCGGAGGGAGGCGACGACGGGTGGGCCGATGGTCAGATTGGGGACGAAGTGGCCATCCATTACGTCGAGATGGAGGACTGTGCCGCCGCCGTCGATGGCTTGTTGGGCATCGACGGCAAGCTGCGCGAAGTTGGCGGAGAGAACTGAGGGCGCGAGTTCGATATTCATGGAACGGTCGTGGCTCCTTCACCGGAAATTGGATTATACGACGGGCGCGGCAGATGCATTAACTTGCAGGTTTCTTCGTCCGCTTGGATAGCTTCTTCGGTCTACGAGTCTCTGATAGAGCCGCGGGGATTCCATCACAACAAGGCACGATATGCAAAATGAATCTCCCTTTATGGCAAAGACACGCACAGTCGCGCCTGCTCTTCATGCTGCGATTGTAACAGCAAAAGTTTCTACGTCTGAATGTAGCGCCAGGGGATGGTGGTGTGTTTGGAACTGCTTTCGAGAGTGAGTTCGAGGGCAACCATCACATCGAGGATTTGCTGGTGCGTCACGACAAGCGAAGCTTTGCCGAGGATGGTATCGCGAACATTGGCGTAGAATTCGCGCCAATCGCCGGTGGAGGGGATTTTGCGCGTCGCAGAGTTTCCGTTTTCGACGAGGGTCAGTTCGCCAAAGTCTTCCTCCCTTTCCAGGACCCACGATCCGGTGGGAATCTGGCCATTGCGCAGATTAGGTTCCAGAGGATCGAATTCGCGCTTGAGATAGCTTCCCTTTTCTCCGAGGACGACGAGGCGGGGACGCGGGACGGCGCACATCATAGTGGCCCGAAGCAGTGCGCGGACACCGCCGGTGTAGTGGAGAAAGATGTCGAAGGCGTCGACGGTGGAGAGTCCGGCGCGCTCAGTACGGACGTCGGCGGTGATGCCTTGGGGTGTGCCAAGGAGTGCGAAGGCCTGGTCGATCAGGTGGGGTGCGAGATCGAAAAGGATGCCGCTGCCCGGGCCAGGCACTTCGCGCCAGGCGCCGACTTTGGGAGTGGGGCGATAGCGGTCGTAGGTAGATTCGAACCGGAGGATGCGGCCGAGCGTGCCGTCAACAACAGTTTTGCGAAGGGCCTGGAAATCGGCGTCAAAGCGGCGGTTGTGGTAGACGGAGAGGACGCGACCGAGTTTTTTCGCGAGGCGGAGGAGTTCGATTGCCTCCAAGACGGAAGTGGTGAATGGTTTATCGACGACCACGTCCCGGCCGGATTCGAGACAGCGCTTGGCGAGCGGGAAATGGGTTTGGTTGGGAGTGGAAATGGCGACGAGGCGGATGCAGTCGATAGCGAGAAGTTCGTCCAGGGTGCGAACAATGCGGGCGTCTGGATGAAGTTGCGCGGCGGAATCGCCGGAGCGTTGAAGGATGGCAGCGAGGCGAAACCCCGGCACCGCGCCAATGACAGGCGCGTGGAAAGAACGGCCGCCGAGGCCGAAACCGATAAGGCCGACGTCAATCATGTGAGTCTATCCGCGGAATGTTGAGCCACGGCACATTTCTCCGCCTTGGGGACAAAATCTGTGTTGCTCAAAGAACGGACGGCTTCAGAAGGCCGCCCCTACAAAATCATTACGTCATGGTCAGTTTAGCATCGGCCGACGCGCAAGAAGATTGGTTAGGTTGGTGGCAGCTTGCAGGGCGTTATATCCTTGCTGGCGTGCCGAAAAGTTCAGGGACACAACCAGGTCCGGCGCGAGGCTTGTACCTCGGGCTGGCGGTGACGATTCTCGCGGTGCTGGTGTACGCGGCGTACATCACGATGCAATTTGCCGGATTGCGCCGACTGCAGAGCGAATTGGTGGATCGCAACCGGCGGGATTCCCTGCAACTGCTGCGGATCCAGAACGACCTCAATTCGATGGGCCTCGCGATGCGAGACATGCTCGATTCCAGCGAGCCCTATCCGCTGATCGCGTGGAGCGCCCAGTTCAACCGGATTCATGCGGATTTGGATGATGCCCTCCAAAAGGAAGCCGAGCTTTCCGGGGCAGCACGGACAAGCGACCAGCGGCATTACTTGATTCAGGCGATGAATCAGTTCTGGGATGCGAGTGACCGCATGTTCACCCTGGCTGAAAATGATGAGAATGCAGCGCGCGAGCAACTTCGCGACACGCTGCAACCGAGGCAGGCGGCGCTGAGTTCGGCGGTCTCCCGATTGCTGGTGCAAAACAATGAAGCGGAAGAACTCGCCGCGCGCAGCATTGCGGAAATTTATGTGCGGGTACAGAGGCAACTTTATTTCTTTCTGGCGGCAATTCTGCTGGCGATTGTGGTAACAAGCTTGTATTTGATTCGGAACAACCGGCGGCTGTTTGCACACGTCGAAGAGCTTTCCTCGCAACGAAGCGATCTGGCACAGAAGCTGATTTCCACCCAGGAATCGACGCTACGGCACATTTCGCGCGAACTGCATGACGAGTTTGGACAGGTGCTGACTGCGATTGGGTCGTTGCTGCGGCGAACAGATAAACAAATACCGGCGGATTCGCCATTGCACAACGACCTGCAGGAAGTGCGAGAGATTGCCCAAACGACGCTGAATAACATCCGTGGCCTGTCGCAAGCGCTGCATCCTGTGCTTCTCGATGAGGCGGGGCTGGAGAGCACGCTGGACTGGTTTATCCCGACGGTGGAAAGGCAGAGCGGGCTTGTGCTTCACTACGAGAAGTCCGGCGAGCCTTTTGCCGTTGAGACCGGCGCGGGAGTGCAGGTGTATCGCGTGTTGCAGGAAGCGCTGAACAATGTAAGCCGGCATTCGGGGGCCAAGGAGGCGTGGATTCGTCTGCGATTCCAGCCGAAAGAGCTGGAGTTGGAGGTGGAAGACCACGGGAAAGGGCTGGCACCCGCAGAGGGCCAGACGGGAATCGGACTGGTGGCGATGCGGGAGCGAGCGGAGATCCTGGGTGGAGCGCTGACGGTCTCGGCTTTGGGAACGCCTACGGCGAATGCAGGGGGGACGGTGGTGCGGCTGAGGATTCCGCGGGCAAGGGTGGAAGCGCATGGGGAATAAGTTGAAAGTGCTGCTGGTGGACGACCACGCTCTGGTCCGGCGGGGATTTCGGCGGATGCTGGAAGACGAGCCGACATTTGAGGTGGTGGGTGAAGCAAGCGACGGGCTGGAGGCGGTGGAGTGTGCGGAGAAGTTGCAACCCGACGTAATTGTGATGGATTGCGCGCTACCGCAGGTCAATGGAATTGAAGCATCGCGGCGAATCCTGGCGAGCAGGCCAGAGACGGCAATCCTGATGTTGAGCATGCACTGCGAAGACACGTTGATCCGGCAAGCGCTGGAAGCGGGAGCAAAAGGGTATGTTCTGAAGAACGCGATGGACCTGGATCTGGTGAGCGCAATCAAGAAGTTGGCGGAAGGAGAAACGGTACTGGATTCGCAGATTACGCGCGGAGGCACTCTGAAGGGGGAGCGCGATACCGGGTTGACCGCGCGGGAACTGGAGATCCTGCAACACATCGTAGCCGGAAAATCGAACAAGGAAATTGCCAGGGAGCTGAACCTCAGCGTGAATACTGTGTCTGTACATCGGGCGAACATCATGGATGCACTGGGAATCCACAAGACTGCGGAGTTGGTTGTGTATGCGATCCGCAACGGGCTGGTGAATCTTCCATGAGGCTTCCGTGAAGCGACGCGAGTTTATCCGGAACGGAATCGGGGCGGGTTTGGTGACGGGTGCTCTGCCTGGCTTTGTATCGGGGGCGGGGCCGGGGTTCAGGTTTGTCGACGTGACCAGCGCCGCGGGAATCCACTTTGAGCACAACAGCGGGGCGTACGGCGGAAAATTGCTGCCGGAAACCTTAGGATCGGGATGCGCGTTTCTGGACTACGACGCGGATGGATGGCAAGACATTCTGATGCTCAACTCGATGGACTGGCCGGGGCACAAGCGCCAGCGCACAACGCTGAAGCTATATCGCAACAACCGGAACGGGACTTTCACGGACGTAACGAAGGCGTCGGGTTTAGATGTGGAGATGTATGGGATGGGTGTCGCCGTCGGAGATTACGATAATGACGGCTTTCCGGACATATTCATCTCGTGCGTGGGGCAGAGCCGGCTTTTCCGGAACTCGGGCACGGGCACTTTTGTCGACATAACGAAATCGAGCGGGCTTTTGGGGAAACAGGGACTAAGCACCTCGGCCGTGTGGTTTGACTACGATCGCGACGGATTCCTGGACTTGTTTGTATGCAATTACGTGCGCTGGTCCGCAGAGCATGACGTTTTCTGTAGTCTGGACGGGAAGAACAAGTCCTACTGCACGCCAGAGGCGTATCGCGGGGATACTTGTTGGCTCTACCACAACCGAGGAAATGGAACATTCGAAGATGTGACGGCGAGTAGCGGGGTGTTTGATAGCAGTTCCAAATCCCTGGGCGTGGCGATGCTGGATTACGACCAGGACGGCTGGCCGGATTTACTGGTGGCCAACGATACGCAGCCAAACAAGCTTTACCGCAACCTGCACAATGGAAAATTCAAAGACATCGCAGTAGAGGCAGGCTTGGCGTTCAGCACAGACGGCAAGGCGCGCGCCGGAATGGGCGTGGACGTAGCGGATTTCGAAAACTCCGGCAAGCCGGGGATAGTGATTACGAATTTCGACAACGAAATGATCGGACTGTATCACTTTGCCGGTAAGGGCTACGACGACGTGGCGATGCAGACGGGGCTGGGAGCTGCGTCGCGAAATACTTTAGGGTTTGGCTGCGTATTCTTCGATGCGGATCTGGATGGCTTGCTGGATATAGCAATCGCGAACGGACACATCGACGAAACGGTGAGGAATATTCGCGGGAATGTAGGATACGCACAGCCTGCCCAACTGTTCCAGAACCTGGGTGGCGGGAAATTTCATGACGTGGCGGACGAAATTGGCGGTGGGTTTGAGAAACCCAAGGTCGGGCGAGGATTGGCTGTGGGAGATTATGACCGGGATGGAGATCTGGACGTGCTGCTGACGACCAACAACGATCAGGCTTTTCTCTACCGGAACGATGTGGCAAATGGCAATCGCAGCATTCGTTTCCGGCTGGTGGGCACAAAATCGAATCGAGATGCCATTGGAGCGGTGGTTCGGCTGTCCGCGCAAGGCCAGCAGCAGACGCGCATGGTGCGAAGTGGCTCGAGTTACTTGTCGCAATCGGAATTGCCTGTGACGTTTGGGCTCGGCAGAAATGAACAGATTGAGCGCGTGGTGATTGAATGGCCCAGTGGGAAGAGCGAGGAGTACAAGGGACTGAAGGCCGGAATGGCATTCCAAGTAACTGAAGGAAAAGGAATTACGGGAGAATCGAAGTGATAATACTTTCGCAGTATTGCCAAAGCCGCGCGCGGAATTTATAAAGGGCACAACATTGCTGTAGCTTCTCCAAGTCGCGCATCCTTAAGACCGACTCAGGAAGCACCCCAACAAACTTTGCGGCCGGGTCTCGACACCCCGGCCGCATTTTCATTATGGTAGATAGTTCAGGCGAGGAAAGCTGGAACGGGGGAGATTGAATGAAGCGCTGGCGCTTGCTAAGCGTTTTGGTTCTGGCACTCACGGCTATTTACCTTTACGCCTTTCCCACAGCAACCATCGTGTATGCGGCCGCGGTGCTTTTGCACACCGGGTGGGGAGTGGTGTTGACGATGGGGTTAGCGGCGTTTCTGTTTCAAGGGGTCGGCAAGGAGCAGTGGCTGCCGCGCGTGGGATGGGTGTTGATGGCCGGTGGCGCTGCGTTGGGAGTGGCCCTAATTTACCTGGGGACTCCGCATCGGTTGGAGGTTTGGCTTTACGCGCACATTCTGATTTGCAGCGTCGGAGTGGTGCTGCTGGCAACCACATGGATCAAAGAACGGGGATGGGTGGGCGCTAGGGCCCAGCGACAGGTATTTGCGTTGATTGCCGTTTTGCTTGTTGCGGCAGGGATCGGCTATGGCGCTTGGTGGGTGCGAAACGTAGCGTGGAGTAGCGCATATCGCATCAACAATCCTTCGATTTCACCAGCGACAATGGATAACGAAGGCGACGGGCCACACGGGAAGTTCTTTCCGAGCTCGGGACAAACAACCGACGGCAAGTACATACCAGCCGATTATTTCATGCAGTCCAAAGCGTGCGAGCGGTGCCACGCGGATATTTTCAAGCAGTGGGAAAGCTCGGCACACCACTTTTCTTCGTTCAACAACCAGTGGTATCGCAAAAGCATTGAATATATGCAGGACGTGGCGGGGGTGAAGCCATCGAAGTGGTGCGCAGGCTGCCACGATCCGGCATTGCTTTACAGCGGAATCATGGACACACCGATCAAGCAGATTGTGGACCGTCCAGAAGCACGTGCGGGTTTGAGCTGCATGATGTGCCATAGCATCGTAAAAGTGAAAAGCACGATGGGTCAGGGCGATTACGTGCTGGAGTATCCGAAGCTGCATGCCTTGGCAGCGAGCCCGAATCCGGTGATGCGGGGATTGCACGATTTTATGGTGCGGTTGAATCCAGAACCGCACCGGCGCGTGTTTTTGAAGCCGTTCATGAGGGAGCAGGTGCCGGAGTTCTGTTCCGAATGCCACAAGGTGCATCTGGATGTGCCGGTAAACAGCTACCGCTGGATTCGCGGATTCAACGAATACGATAATTGGCAGGGCAGCGGCGTTTCCGGTCAGGGAGCGCGCTCGTTTTATTATCCGGCGTCGCCAATGATTTGCTCCGATTGCCACATGCCGTTGGTGCGTTCGAATGACGACGGAAACATCGGCGGCTATGTGCATTCGCATCGGTTCCCAGGCGCGAATACCGCGGTTCCCGTTGCGAATGAAGACCCGGCTCAGATGGAAACCAGCAAGAAATTCCTGCAGGACAATCAAGTGAGTGTGGATATTTTTGCGATTTCTCCCGCAGGCAACAAAGAGGCTGAGGCCAAGGGCTCGGGATACCCGAACCAGGAGCTTTCCACGACGTTTGCAGTGGGCGAAGAAACGGATGTTTCCATGCCAAAGGGTCCAGCGGGAGAGGCGCGGCCGATTACGGCGCCGCTGGGACGCGTGGGCGCGGCTGTACGCCGCGGGGATGACGTGCTTGTCGATGTCGTCGTGCGAACACGCAAGGTGGGGCACTTTTTTCCAGGCGGAACTGTAGATGCGTTTGACGTCTGGCTGGAGTTGCAGGCTGTGGACGACAAAGGCCAGATGATCTTCTGGAGCGGAAAGGTGGAAGACGACGGCAAAGGGCCGGTTGAACCGGGAGCCCACTTCTACAAATCGTTGCAGATTGACGCGCACGGCAATCCGATCAACAAGCGGAACGCGTGGTCCACAAGGGCGACGGTATATGTCCATCTGATTCCGCCAGGGGCAGCGGATACGGTGCACTTCCGGATGCACGTGCCGGAGAGCGCGGGAGAACACATCACACTGCGGTCGAAACTGAATTACCGCAAGTTTCAGTGGTACAACACGCAGTTTTCGTTTGGCGGAGTGCCGGTCCCGGGGCAGACGGACGGTCAGCATACGCCGGACTATGATGATCGAAAGTTCGCGTTTAACGGCGATCTTTCGGACGTATCCAGCAAGGAGAAAGAGATACCGGCTTTGCCGATCATCGCCCTGGCGGAGGATATAAAGACGCTCACAGTCTTGCCCCGTTCCGCAATTCCTCCTGCACCCAAGGTGGAGTGGGCGAAAGAGGATTGGACGCGGTGGAATGACTATGGCATAGGGCTCTTCTTGCAAGGGGATTTGAAGGGGGCAGGGCAGGCGTTCGGAGAGATTACCGAGAAGGCGCCGAATAATGCCGATGGCTGGGTGAATGTCGGGCGCGTACGTGTGCAGGAGGGAGACACGGAGGGAGCCATGGTTGTGCTTAAGAAGGCGCTGGCACTGAAGCCGGGGCTGGCGCGGGCCAATTTCTTTTATGCGCGAGTGCTGCGAGAGGAAGGCAAATACGACGAAGCGACGCGCGTTCTGCAGGAAGTGTTGGCCCAGTATCCGCGGGATCGCGTAGTGCACGACGAACTGGGACGCGTGTTGTTTTTGCAGAAGCGCTATGCGGACGCGGTGAAGGAGTTGCAACAGACGCTGGCCATCGATCCGGAAGATCTGCAGGCGAATTACAACCTCATGCTTTGCTATACGGGATTGGGAGACGACAAAATGGCCGAGGAATTCAAGGGGCGCTATCTTCGGTTCAAAGCGGACGAGGCATCGCAGGCGCTGACGGGAGCGTACCGGCAAGCGCATCCGGAAGACAACAACGAACGGCAGGCGGTACATGAGCATGTAAGCGTGGCGCTGGGTACGGCGTCGGCGAAGAAGCGTGAGACTGCGGCGTCGACGGCAAAGCAGGCGAAAGTGCAGACGAATTCGGGGCGGTAAATCTCTATCCCACTGACAAGAGGAATGGGCACATGACCTGGATCAAGACGATTCGCATGGAAGACGACGAGCGCGTGCGTAACGCGGTGATGGAAGAGCGCAAGCGGTACCCAACAGAGTACGGCACGCCAGTGCCCATTGTAGATCACGGATTTGAAAACAGCATTGTCGGCTCGCACACGCTTTTTCCGGAGGTGCTGTTTCATTCGTTCAGCGCGTTCGGAGCAATGATGTCGGCGGAACTTCCGCTGCGGCGCGAGCAACATGAAATGATTGCGACCATGGTGTCTGTGACGAACCGGTGCTTCTATTGAATTGAATCCCACGCAGAGTTTCTGCGTCGCGTGAGCTTGAATGACGAAATGGTGGCAGCCCTGCGAAAGGATTTTCGAACGGCGCCGATCAGCGAGCAGGATAAGGTAATGCTGGAATACGTGGTCAAACTGACCCGAGACGCGACGCAGTGCAGTCCGGAAGATCACAAGAAACTGCGAGCGGTTGGATTTGATGACCGTGGGATTCTGCAGATTACGTTGATTGCTTCGTGGTTTAACTACATCAACCGGGTGGCCGATGCGCTTGGAGTGGGGCGCGAGGGGAAAGCGGAGAGCGCGTGAAGAGGGTCTGGGGGGGAATGCTGCTGTTGGTTTGCGCAGTGGCCGTCTTGGCGCAGACGGCCAAGAAAACGGACGTGGGTTCCACGATTACGTTCCGGGACATCACCCAACGGGCAGGGATTCACTACGTTCACAATAACGGCGCTTTCGGAAAGAAGTACTTGCCTGAAACAATGGGGCCAGGCGTGGCGTTCATCGATTACGACAATGATGGCTGGCAAGATATTTTCATTGTGAACGGAACGAATTGGCCTGGACAGCCTTCGAAACACAGCATGCCGAAGCTCTATCACAACAACCACGACGGTACGTTTACGGATGTTACGCGCAAGGCCGGTTTGGACGTCGAGATGTTTGGGATGGGAGTGGCTGTGGGCGATTACGACAATGATGGCTATGACGATTTGTTCGTGACCGCGATGGGGCAGAGCCACCTGTTTCACAACAACGGGAATGGAACGTTTACGGATGTAACGCAAAAGGCTGGACTGATGGGCCCGAAAGAGTTCAGCACCAGCGCCGCGTGGGTGGACTACGACAAGGACGGGAAGCTGGATTTGGTCGTGGGGAATTATGTGCAGTGGTCGATTGAGGGGGATCTGTACTGCACGCTGGATGGAAAAAGCAAATCGTATTGCACCCCGGAATCGTATAAAGGAACCTCCGTGCGGCTGTGGCATAACCGGGGCGACGGGACGTTTGAAGATGCAACGAAGAAAGCGGGACTGGGCGATCCTACGTCGAAGACCCTAGGAATAGCCGCGTTGGACTATGACAATGACGGCTGGCCGGATTTGTTGCTTTCGAACGACACACAGCCGAACAAACTGTATCGCAATAATGGGAATGGGACTTTTGCGGAGAAAGCGGTGGCTGCCGGCGTAGCGTTCAGTGAGGACGGAGTGGCGCGAGCGGGAATGGGAGTGGATGCGGCCGACTATGACCGTTCCGGAGCGCCGAGCCTGTTGATCACGAATTTTTCCAACCAGATGATTTCGCTCTATCACAATGAAGGAAAAGGACTCTTTGTGGATGAGGCCCCCCGTTCGGAGATCGGGCGCGACACTCTGCTGACCCTGGGTTTTGGCTGTTTCTTTTTTGATTACGACCTGGACGGGTGGCCGGATATTTTCATCGCGAATGGGCACATCGACGGAGATATTCAGAAGGTGCAGCCTAATGTGAAGTACGCGATGCCGCCACACGTGTTCCGCAATCTGGGGAATGGAAATTTCCAGGAGACAACGAAAAGCCTGGGGGCGGTGTTTGCCTCGCCGCGTGTGGGACGTGGCGCCGCCTACGGAGATATCAACAACGACGGACGGCTGGATTTGTTGCTTTCCACGAATGGCGGGCCAGCGTATCTGTTTGAGAATATCGCGTCTGGCGAGGCGGCGCTGCAGAATAGCCTGCGGATCAGGTTGGTGGGAACGAAATCGAACCGCGATGGGATTGGATCCACGGTGAAGTTGACAGCCGCCGGAGAAACGCAGTCGAAGATGTTGCGCAGCGGGTCGAGTTATTTGTCGGCAAGCGAGTTGGTGTTGACGTTTGGACTGGCGCGGCAGGAGAAGGCGGACGCGGTTGAGATTCGTTGGCCGAGCGGGCAAGTCGATAGGCTTTCGAATATTGCGGCAGGGCAGACGATTACAGTTACCGAGGGAAAAGGGATTACGGGGAGCCGTAAGTACGGGACGCGCTGAACGATGTTCCAAAGTCTTGTTTTGGCAGCCCTCGCGGGTTGGGCTAAGTCCTGTTGCGCCTAAGCTGCTGAATACTAAACGTGCATCATGAGCGGTGGGCGGCGATTAGAGCTTGGCCGAGACTGATCCCGCCGTCGCCTGCGGGGACTTCAGAGTGAAAGTAGACTTCGAAGGATTTTGCGCGCAGGCCATCCAAAAGCAATCGGAATAACAGAACGTTCTGGAAACAACCGCCGCTGAGGCAGACGCGATTCAGTTTCGTTTGCTCTCGAATTTTCTCGGCGAGTTCCAGAAACATCACGGCCAGGCCAGCATGGAAACGGCGGCTGATATCGGCAACGGACTCCTGACGGCGAAGGTCGAGGAGAATGGATTGAAAGAGAGAGAGCGTGCCGATCTGCCAATGGGTTTCATCCGGAATCAGGTCGAAAGGGTACGCGCCTTCGGCTGTGGAATTATGAGCGGCCATTTCCAGTTCAATGGCGGCTTGTGCTTCGTAATTGACGGTAGAGCGTATACCGGTGAGCGCGGCAACCGCGTCGAAGAGGCGGCCGCAACTGGAGGTGCGCGGCGAATGGACCTGCCGATCGATCATTTGCTGAATGACATGGCGGCGCCGTTCGTCGATGTCGCGGAGAAAGGGCAGATCGAGACTGCTGAGGTCCTTCACGTAGTGTTTCACCAAATAGCTGAGAGCGACACGCCAAGGTTCATGAATCGCGGCGGCGCCTCCAGGCAAAGGGATGTATTCGAAGTGGGCGGCGCGTTCGAAATCGTTGTAATCCGCTAACAGTACTTCCCCTCCCCATACCGCGCCATCGGTGCCATAGCCCGTGCCATCGAGAGCGATGCCGATTACCTTTCCATCGAGATGATTTTCCGCCATGCAGGAGGCAATGTGAGCGTGATGGTGCTGCACACCGACGAGTTGCACGCCCTGCTGCGTCAGCGCCCATTTGGTGGAGAAGTAATCGGGATGCAGATCGTAGGCGATGATTCTCGGCTGGACTTCAAGGATACGCTGCAGGTGCTCGATGGCTTCGGCGAAAAAGCCGTAGCTTTCCAGATTTTCTAGATCACCGATGTGCTGGCTAAGAAAAGCTTCGCTGCCGCGAACAATGCAGATGGTGTTTTTCAGTTCCCCGCCGACAGCGAGAATCGGCGGCGATTCGCGCTCGAGAGGAACCGGCACTGGAACAAAACCCCGAGAGCGACGCAGGATTTGTTTACGGCCCGCGGCAAGGCGCACGACCGAATCGTCGCAGCGGCGGAGGATGTCGCGATTGTGGACAAGATAGGCGTCAGCGATTCCCTGGAGGCGACGGACCGCTTCGTCGTTATCAATGGCGATGGGCTCTTCGCTGAGATTGGCGCTGGTCATGACCAGGGCATCGGACTTGCCGCTGGAGAAAAGGAGATGGTGCAGCGGCGTGTAAGGCAAGAAGACGCCGAGGAAGCAGTTGTGGGGAGCGATGCTGTCCGCGAGCCCGCAGTCTGGCTTGCGAGGAAGCAGCACGATGGGCCGTTCGATGGAGAGTAAGAGTTTTCGGGCAGCATCGTCCGCGAGGCAGAAGCGATCTACGTCTTCTATGTGGCGAAGCATCACCGCGAAGGGTTTTTCGACGCGGCGTTTGCGCTCTCGAAGCAGGTTGACTGCCATCTCTGAGCGGGCGTTGCAAGCGAGATGGAATCCGCCAAGGCCCTTCACCGCGACGATTTGATCATGTTCAAGAAGGCGAGCAGCCTCGCGCAGAGGTTCGGCGATATTGAGGTGAGAGCCATCAGCGGAAAGGAGTTGCAGTTGCGGGCCGCAGTCCCAGCAGGCATTGGGTTGAGCGTGAAACCGGCGGTTGGCTGGATCGTTATATTCGCCTTGGCAGGCGTCGCACATCTGGAAAGAAGCCATGGAGGTGCGAGCCCGGTCGTAAGGAATATCGCGAATGATGGTGAAGCGCGGGCCGCAATTCGTGCAGTTGATGAAGGGATAGCGGAAGCGGCGGTCGCGCGGGTTCATCATTTCGCGGAGGCAATCGGCACAAACGGCGACGTCCGGAGAAATCAGGGCCTTGGGAGGAGCTTCGAGTCGGCTGGAAAGAATACGGAAAGTGGTCTCCGCAAGGGGCTCGGCTTCGCGGGGAAGAAGTGAAGTGATTTTCGCCAGCGGGGGGACTTCGGAAGGGAGGCGCTCCAAGAAGCGATCCAAGACTTCAGGTTCGCCTTGGACTTCGATGGTTACACCCGCAGGCGTGTTGGCGATAAAGCCAGTGAGGTTGCACTCTTGAGCGAGCCGATAGACAAAGGGACGAAAGCCAACACCCTGAACGATGCCGGTGACATCGATCGCTTTTCGCGCGAGAACCGCTCTGGGCGATTCGTCCATGAGGGAATTATCGCAGAGTCTTCAGGAATTGATAGCGGCGGCGGGATGCTGGACCTTGTGCTGGAGGGCATTCAACCAGTGCAACCAAACATCAAAGCCGTCGCCGGTGCGGGAGGACAGCGCAATGTACTCGATCTCCGGGTTCACCTTGCGGGCGTTTTCAAGAGCGAGGTCCGGATCGAATTCGACGTGGGGAAGCAAGTCGGTCTTGGTGAGAATCATCAACGCGGCGCGGTGGAAAATGCCGGGGTACTTGAGGGGCTTATCCTCGCCTTCGGTGACACTGAGGAGGACGACTTTTGCGGCCTCGCCGAGATCGTAGCTGGAAGGGCAAACGAGATTGCCGACATTCTCAATCAGCAAAACACCGGGACCGCGGAAACCCAACTCGTTGAGGTGGCGGTCGACCATCCGGGCATCGAGATGACAGGTGCCGCCGGTGACGATCTGGCGAACGGGGAAACCGTATTGCGAGAGGCGTCGCGCATCGTTGTCGGTCTGAATATCTCCAGTGAGAACGGCGATGGAGTGTGCTGGCGTGTAAGAGGCAAGCGTTCTTTCCAGAAGCGCGGTTTTGCCGGAACCCGGGGAGCTGATGAAATTCACGCAGAGAATATTCTGTTCACGGTAACGCTGGCGCAGTTCCGCGGCCAGCCTGTCGTTTTCGCTGAGAACCTTTTTCTCTACGATTTCGCGCATGGTTCCTCCAACTCCAGATAAGCGACGTCCAGTTCCGTACCGCTGATGCAGGTAGAGTGGTTTGTGCCACACTTGGGGCAAGCGAGATGGAAGTTCTGCACAAGGAACTCTTCGGCACAGTTAATACACTTCTGCCGGCGGGGACACCACGCCACTTCGAGTTTGAGATTCTGCAGAGGAGTGTCACGCGTCAGGACCTCGAAAGCAAAATCGAGAGCATCTTTATCCACGTTGGAGAGTTCACCTATGCGAACACCAACGGCGATGACCTGTACACCGGGGCGACGTTGTGCCTCGGCCTTGACGCATTCGAGAATCGAAGAGGCGATTCCGATTTCGTGCATGAGGAGTCCTTAACAGATGCGTGGCAACTGATCGCCTGCCAGCATATCCACAATACGAGATGTTCCTAAGGGCGTGCGCATCACGACCATGCGTGGATGCTCGGCAGTCACGCGGCCAATGATGGTGGCGTCCTTGCCCAAGGGATGGCTTTGTAGAGCGCGCAAGGCGTCCTGAGCGGCAGAAGACGAGACGATAGCCACAAGTTTTCCTTCGTTGGCGACGTAGAGCGGGTCGAGGCCGAGCATCTCGCAGGCGCCGCGCACTTCCTCGCGAACGGGGATCGCAGTTTCGATCAACTCCATGCCGACGCGAGAACTGGCTGCAATCTCATTGAGCGTGCTGGAGAGGCCGCCACGAGTGGGGTCGCGCAGGCAGTGGATCTCATGGGTGGTGTCCAGAAGGCTGCCAACGAGAGTATGGAGGGCCACGGAGTCGCTGTTCACTTGCGTTTCGAATTCCAGACCTTCGCGTTCCGCAAGAATGGCGATGCCATGATCGCCGAGGTAGCCACTGACGATGATCGCGTCGCCTGGCTGGGCCTGGCTGGCGGATAGCGAAACACCATCGCGGACGAGGCCGATACCGGTGGTGTTGATGAACAGGCCGTCAGCACTTCCCTTCTCTACGACCTTCGTATCGCCGGTGATGATTTGGATGCCTGCGCTTGCGGCGGCTTGATGCATAGAGGCAACGACTCGCTTCAATGTTTCAATGGGCAAACCTTCTTCCAGAATGAAAGCGGCGCTGAGCCAAAGAGGCGCGGCGCCGCCCATGGCGAGGTCGTTGATGGTGCCATGGACAGCGAGCGAGCCGATATCTCCGCCACGGAAGAAGAGAGGCTTCACAACGAAAGAGTCCGTCGTAATGGCGAGACGGAATCCGTTGACAGCGACGACGGCCTGATCTTCAAGGCGATCCAGGACCGGGTTTCCTAGTGCGGGAAGAAAAACTTCCCGGAGCAAATCGGCGCTGAGTTTTCCGCCGCTGCCGTGGCCGAGAAGGATACGGTCGCGGGCAAGAAGCGGAACGGGACAGGAGAAGGCCATCAGGTCTTTGGGCCCGTCACCGTTTGCGGATTCAGAGGGCGACGAGGTGGCGTTTATATTGATAATAGGCGGCACACGCACCTTCCGAAGAGACCATGGGTGCCCCGAGTGGCTTCTCGGGGGTACAACGCGTTCCAAAGGCTGTACAATCCGTGGGCTTCTTGTGGCCAAGGAGCACTTCGGCGCTGATGCATTCGGCGGGCTCCTGAGCACAAATATCGCCTAGTTCGAACACGCGCTCGGCATCGAATGAGGCGTAGCTCGGTTTCAGGAATAGGCCACTTTCCGGGATCGAGCCAATACCCCGCCACTTGCGGTCCGCTGATTCGAAGACACGAGCGACGGCTGCCTGCGCAGGACGATTTCCTTCATATTGCACAGATCGGACATACTGATTTTCCAACTCCGCGCGCCCTTCTTCGAACTGGATCACCAGCATGCGGATGGCTTCCAGAAGGTCGACGGGCTCAAACCCCCCAACGACTATAGGGACGTGGAATTCGCGGACCAACTCTTCGTAGTCTCGACAACCGACAACAGTGCAAACATGACCCGGAGCGATGAAACCCTGCACTCGATTCTTTGGGGAAGCGAGAAGCGTGCGGATCGCGGGCGGGACAAGAACATGTGAAACAAGCAGGCTGAAGTTTCTCAAGCCGAGACGTTCGGCCTGGAGGACAGCCATCGCGTGAGCAGGAGCGGTCGTTTCAAACCCAATCGCAAAGAAAACGACTTTGCGGTCAGGAAGCGTGCGCGCCAAATTGACCGCGTCCGTTGGAGAATAAACGATGCGGACATCTCCGCCTTCAGCTTTAACGTGGAACAGGTCGGCGTCTGAACCGGGCACGCGGAGCATGTCGCCATAGGAGACCAGGGTGACATCGGGGCGACGGGCAAGGTGGATCGCGCGATCGATGATTTCCAGTGGTGTGACGCAAACAGGACAGCCGGGCCCGTGAACGAGATCGACGCTATCGCCGAGAAGTTCGTCAATGCCGTAGCGCATCAATGTGTGCGTCTGGCCGCCGCAGATTTCCATGAACACCCACGGCCGGCTGGAACGGCGCCTTATTTCCGCTGCCAAGGCGCGCGCGATACGAGCGTCGCGATATTCGTCCAAGTACTTCATGATTCTGCTGGGGCAGCTCCGTTTGTCTCCAACTCATCCGCAAGCACCCCCATGCTTTCGAGCAGGGCGTAAGTGCGTTCGGCTTCTTCCTGATCGACAACGCTGATGGCAAAGCCTACATGGACCATGACGTAGTCGCCTTCTTTTGCTTCAGGGACAAAATCCAAGCAAGCCAGGCGGGTGATGCCGCCGAACTGGATGCGCCCGGTGCGAATCCCATCTTTTTCTTCAATGCGGGCGACTTTGCCCGGGATAGCCAAGCACATGCGGGACCTCCCCTGGAGTACACTTTGCGACTACTTTTGTCACGAGGACTGACCTTCCTTTTTATGGAGGAATTCACTAAATGCGGCGTCTTCGGTTGAGATGTGATGGAGCAACCAATCGCGCATTTCCAGAATGAGTTGCAGGCTGCAAACTTTCTCCCCGCGGACAATGTTCTCGCGGATATCGCGGATTTTCTTCATGAGGCGGGTGTGTTCTTCCAAATGCGCTTCGTACCCGGGATAGTTGTGCAGACGCATGATGAGTTGCTCCGACAGAAAGTGCATGTCAGAAAACTCAATGAACTGTTCCAGGATGTGGCGCGTAGGGGAAAAATCGCCGCCCTTGGCAACGGATTGCGAGAGCGAATCGAGCAACTGCATCTGCAGATCATGCTCGGCATCAATGGTCGGTTCGCCAATCTTCAATGGCGCGGCGTGCAGAGTTTCTGGCATGACTCCTCCTTCGAAGAAACACAGATTCGTTTCCTTCCGTCAGGATCAGAAATGGGGTTCGTACCGGTGGGAATACACCGGGATGCGCAACGCAACAGCATGGGAATGACCCGGTTCTGGGGGCGGCGGAAACTCTATCCCTGGATTCACCCGCCCACGTATGAGTGAGCTTATGCCCCTGTGCACCGCCAATCAAGGTCATGGCGAGAACGTCGGCCAAACGGTTCGAGTGGTCTAATGCCCTACGAGGAACCTCCGGACAGACCTTGGCCTTTTGTTCCATGCTGGCAATGAGGCATCCAAAGAACCAATTCACCCTGCTGGCTAGATCCGCCTATGTACATGACAATATTAGAGTTACCTGATGCCCAGGGGACCCAGGCGAGACGATGTTGTGTGATTCAGCGCACCTGGTCCTGTGATTTTCATCGGACATGCGCAAATTCCCCCGGCTTCCGAAACAGCATTTGGCAGCCTGGAGACGGGGAGTTGGCGTGTGATATTGTCGCCTTTCCGAAATGTTCTCTCAGCGGACCAATTGGAAGCTCACACCCAACAAGTACACGCGAGCCCTGGAAGAGATGCGCGCCAGCCGGGAACATCTACTCGACCTGACTGTCTCTAATCCCACGGAGTGCGGCCTGAAATACGATTCTGCGGCGATTCTGCACGCCTTTGAGGACGAAAGGTCCCTCACCTATGAACCGGAAGCAAAAGGACTGCTGGCAGCGCGAGAAGAGGTCGCGCGCTATTACCAGGAACAGCATGGAGAGGTTGTTGATCCAGAGGCAATCGTTCTCACGACCAGCACGAGCGAGGCTTATTCGTATGTGTTCCGGCTGCTTTGCAATCCATACGATGAGGTGCTTGTCCCAAAGCCGAGTTATCCGCTGTTCGATTTCCTGGGAGACTTGCAGGATGTGGCGTTGACTCCGCATATGCTGCAGTACGCGCACGGATGGTTCATCGATTTCGAGTCCTTGCTACGTGCAATTACGGAGCGGACGAAGGCTGTGCTTCTGGTGCACCCCAACAACCCCACTGGATCGTACGTAAAAGAGGAAGAAATTCGCAGACTGAACAAATTGTGCCGTGAACGGCAGATGGCGCTGATTGTCGATGAGGTATTTCTGGATTACTCGCTCAGTGGCCAGCCGCGAAAAAGCTTCGTAGCAAACCGGGATGCTCTGACGTTCACACTGAGCGGACTGTCCAAGATCGCGGCACTGCCACAGATGAAGGTGGCGTGGGTAGCAGTGACAGGGCCGGAATCCCTTACGCGCCCCGCTCTGGAACGCCTGGAAATCATCGCGGACACGTATCTTTCTCTGAGTTCGCCGGTGCAATGGGCCTTCCCCGGACTATTTGCGCAGCGCCGAACCATGCAGCCGCAGATTCTGGACCGGATCCAAGAGAACTGGAAGTACTTGAAATCCAGAGTTTCCGAAATGGCCGCGATCAATCTGCTGGAGATAGAAGGTGGTTGGTACGCTGTCCTGCGGGTTGCCGGTGATCGTTCTGATAAAGAACTGGCAATTGAGCTTGTGCAAAAAGCTCACGTGCTGGTTCACCCAGGGCATTTCTATGACTTCCCCTCGGATGACTACCTGGTCCTAAGTCTGATCACGCCAACCGAACATTTCAAGCAAGGTGCGGCAAGATTGGTTGGACTGTTATAAGCGAGAGAAGCGCCCATGCAACCCTTATGTGATTGTCGTCACATATCAAAGTGACTCTGGTCCTAAAGCCTTTGTGAGCCGAAGAGTTAAATGAACGTACGTTCGTTAGTAAGGGCTCGCTCCAATCAAGGTTTTCGTTCATGCGGACTCAAGTGCGATCATACCTCGCCGAAAGTGCTTTTGAACTGCAACTAGTGCATGTCGCCTTGCTCAATCCACCTTCTCTCGTCCAAAGCTAAAAATGAGCAGGCTAAGAGATTCCGGACACTTGATTCGTGTAGCAGCCGTATTTTTGTTGGGAGCGGTTGCGTTCGTCGCCTTGCGCGCCGCCGTGATTCCCAAGAGTTTTGGCCGTTACGGTCCCTATCGCGGAGAAGCATTAAAGGAAATCACAAGCAGGCCGATAGCGTACGCGGGGCATGAGATTTGTGAGGGCTGCCACTCTGATGTTCTAGAGGTCAAAGCGAAAGGCGCGCACGCTCACGTCAATTGCGAATCGTGCCACGGCCCCTTGGCCAAACATGCGGATGATCCAACTTCGATAAAACCTGTGTTGCCGGATGTTGCGACGCTGTGTGTCCGCTGCCATTCGGAAAATATCTCGAAGCCAAGCGGCTTCCCCCAAGTCAACGCAAAAGAGCATGCCCAAGGCCAACCTTGCAATACATGTCACCAGCCTCACAGCCCTGGATTCCATATGGGAGCCAAGAAGTGACTCTAAGCCGCCGCCAGATTCTGCTTCTTTTGCCTGCTGCGGCCGTCGCGTGGGACTTTGTCCTTGCTGGAACACCGGAGGAAGCACCCAACTACCGAATGACCGACCATTGGTGGGGCATGCTCCTGGACATCACCAAGTGCATCGGGTGCGGAAGTTGCGTGCGCGCTTGTTCGATGGAAAACAATGTTCCCGATGGCTACTTCCGCACATGGGTGGAGCGCTACCACGTGGAGGATTGGCATATCGAAAATCCGGTGGTGGATTCTCCGGACGGCGGAAAAGAAGGATTTCCTCAAAACGCTCAAAGAGGAGGGAAGAACTTTTTCGTCCCGAAGCTTTGCAATCACTGCGCGGATTCTCCATGCACACAGGTGTGCCCCGTGGGTGCCACGTTCCATACGCCTGACGGAGTGGTGTTGATCGATTTCGACTATTGTCTGGGTTGCAGGTATTGCATTCAGGCATGCCCTTACGGTTGCCGTTTTTTTCACCCGCAAAGGCACACAGCGGAGAAATGCACGCTCTGCTACCACCGCATAACGAAGGGACTGACGACGGCATGCTGCGAAGCCTGCCCGACTGGGGCGCGGCAGTTGGCAGATTTAAAAGATTCCAAGGATCCCATCCACGCCTTCCTCAAAACCCATACGGTGCAGGTGCTTAAGCCGCATCTCGCGACGGGCTCCAAGATGTTCTACAACGGGCTGGACGGGTCGGTACGCTAAGGAGAAGCCACGGATGGAAGGATTCATGTATCCGAACGAGGTCGAGCTTCAGTGGAGCGTGTTGATCGTGCTTTACCCGTTTCTGACAGGGCTAGTTGCGGGCGCTTTCATCCTTGCATCACTTGAACGTGTTTTCCGTGTTCAGGCAGTTAAACCCACCTATCGTCTGGCCCTGCTTACCGCGCTGGCGTTTCTGATCGTAGCGCCCCTGCCATTGCAGCTTCATTTGGGCCATCCGGAACGCTCTCTGGAGATGTACCTTACACCGCATCGCGCTTCGGCGATGGCAATGTTCGGATTCGTGTACTTGTGGTACCTGATGGCCGTGTTGCTGTTGGAAATCTGGCTGGATTATCGCCGGGATATCGTTTTGCTGGCGCAGTCGTCGACTGGGCTAAAGCGGCAGCTTTACCGGGTTTTGACACTCGGATCCTACAACGTCAGCCCGGGAGCATTGCATGTGGACGAGCGGGCGGGCTGGATCATTACGCTGATCGGCATCCCATCAGCGTTCCTGCTGCACGGGTATGTAGGTTTCATTTTTGGATCAGTGAAGGCCAATCCCTGGTGGTCGACACCCTTGATGCCAGTGGTATTCCTTTTCTCGGCGATGGTAAGCGGAATAGCTTTGGTTCTGCTGATGTACATGGCAACTTCAGCTCTGCGGCGAAGCGCAATCGATATGAATTGCCTGGATACCATCGCGAAGTACCTGTTTTACACATTCGTGATTGATTTCACGCTGGAAATGCTGGACCTGATCCACCGCATCTATGAGGCGGATGAATCGTTCCGCAGCCTGGACTTCATGGTGCACTCTCGGCTGTTCCTGTCGCAGATTGTTCTGCAAATTTTCGTGGGAACGCTCACGCCTCTTGCGCTCCTGGCGCTTACACAGCTCATGAAGTTCTCTGAATCTGGGCGCAGGCGAATTTACGGGATAGCAGCGACCCTGACCATGATCGGGATTTTTGCCATGCGTTGGAATGTCGTGATCGGGGGCCAGCTCTTCTCCAAGAGCTTCCTTGGATATACGACCTACAAGATGGATTTTGTGACGAGAGAAGGGATGCTGCCGGCGATTATTTTGCTGATTCTTCCGTTCCTCATTCTGTACATACTGGTCAAAATCCTGCCGCCTTGGGATAACGAAAGCAGCGCAATGGTGGCTGACGGCATCGACTAGACCAAGTCCTGTTGGCAATCCCTATCTTCACGTTTCATCACTCCACTCTGTGACCCTAAGCATTGTGTGGACTACTACCGGGACTACATTGGTTTCAGTGCGTCCTTTGGGGGTTTGCTATGACAACCATGGATTTGAACCGACGTGATTTCGTCAAGACAGTCCTGGCGGGGCTGGCCGTCAGCACGCTGGATTGGGACGCCCTTCCACGGGGTAATGCGGCATCGCTTGATGCGAACAGCTTCGATGCAGTGGTCATTGGAGCAGGCCTTGGGGGCCTGAGTTGCGCCGCCGCTTTTGCGCGACAAGGATTTAAGCCGCTGGTGCTGGAGCAACACAGTAAGGCAGGCGGATACGCAACGACTTTCCAACGTCCTGGCGGTTTCGAGTTTGACGTTTCCCTGCATTCTACGGGGGCAGGTGAGAGGAATGGCGTTCACAACCTCATTCCGGGATTCCCCGAGATCAAGGACGTAGACTTTGTGCCACATCCGACACTCTACCGGGCCATCTTTCCCGAGCATGACATCCGGGTTCCCAACCGGGATGTCACCGCTTACGTCGCGTTGTTGAAGAAGGACTTCCCAAGCGAGGCTGCAGGGATAGACGCGCTTTTCGATGAAATGAGGAACGCGGCGGAGGAAGTTGGGAGGCGTTCGGCCAGTAGAGAACAGGTGGATTTGGAACGGCTGCGTGCCGAATACCCTGCAGCATTTCGCTACGCTTCGTCGACTTGGGGACAGATTCTCGACGGGCACCTTAAGGATCCCAAACTCAAAGGGATTGTCTCCGCACAGTGGGCGTACTATGGTTTGCCTCCATCCAAGCTCGCCAGCATTTACTATGGTCTTCCCTACTATTCCTATCTGACGCAGGGTGGATACTATCCGAAAGGTAGATCGCAGAAGATCAGCGATGCGCTGGTCACTTTTATTGAGGAACATGAGGGTAAGGTTCAGCTCAGCACGCGAGTAGAGAAGGTTCTCATAAAGAATGGAAGTGCATACGGAGTGCGAACGGCGAGTGGACAGGAATATAAAGGCCGGGTGGTAGTTTCGAACGCCAACGCGTACGACACGTTTCACACCTTTCTGGAACCAAATGATTCGTTGCACGATTATCTGGCACGGATGGAAACGTTCAGCGTGAGTCTTTCGAGTTTCCAGATTTTCCTTGGGCTGAAGTCCGACTTGGTCCACCAACTGGGAATTACGGATACCGAGATCTTCTACAATCCTGGCTATGACGTGGAGACCATGTACGAGGCCGCACGCGCCGCAGATCTGTCAAACCCACACATCTGTATACTTCTTTACGATAACCTGTACCCAGGCTACTCCCCGCCGGGAAAGAACATCGTCAACCTGCTTGTGCTGCAAGGCTACGACCACTGGAAGCCTTACGAGGCCGACTACCGAAAAGGCAACAAGGAAGCCTATCGGGCTGAAAAGAACCGGTTGGGGAAGCTACTCATTCAAAATGCAGAGAAGAGTCTGCTGCCAGGGCTTTCGAGAGCGATTGAGATTCAGGAAATCGGCACGCCTTTGACGAACATGCGCTACACCAGCAACTATCACGGAGCCATCTACGGTTGGGACCAGACATTAGACAATTCCGCGCCGCGACGTGTACCGCATGTGACGCCAATCAACAACTTGTATCTAGCCGGGGCCTGGACGACACCTGGCGCAGGCTATGGCGCAGTTATCCCGAGCGGACTAGAGTGTTTCGGGGAGATCATGAAGCGTTGGGGTTAGCGCACGATTCGAGCAGTGCGCATGTCCCTGATGTCGCGCCTTTTCCCATCTTGCGTTTGTCATTGACCGACAGTCATTTCGAGGGCCCAGGCCGCGGCCGGCCGCATATACATGGACGCTCGAAAATTGCCGGTGTCGTCCCAAGCCTCGGGAGTCCGGAACCAATACCCCTTGTTCTCATAGATCACGTGATAGAGTCCCCATGCGGTGTGATAGGCCTCGTCCTTCATCCCTTCGCTCAACAGCAGCGCCGCTAAGCCGAACGTTGTTCCCACCCACACTTCTTCACCCTGTTCGTTGCCGCGCATAATACTGCCGTTCGCGTTCATGCCGTTCGCCGCGCCCATCTCTCCGTTGCCAAATCTCATAACGTTTGTGGCATAGATCTTTTTCAGGGCGCATACTTGCATCTCTTTGGGAACCAAGTCCCCTAGTCCAGTCATGTTCGCATACCACTGCCCGGCCAATTGGTCCGCCTGGATGGCATCGCGATATTCGCTCTCCATGTCATAGCGGAAATATTCGCCATTCCAGAGCTTGTCGATGTAGGACTTTTGCGCCTTCAAAAAGAGGGCGTGGTAGCGCTCGGCAGCAGAATTCTCGTGGAGGACCTTGGCCATTTCTTCGGAAGCGCGTAGCGCGCCCAGCCATAAACTGCCGCAATACGCGCTCACCCCGTGGACCACCCAGGAATCATAGGTTTGATCGGGGTAACCGGAGTTTTCCGGAATGCCGCTGCCGTGATCGAACTGTTGCAAATAAGCGATGGCCGCTTGAACCGCCGGCCACATGTCCCGCAGAAAGACTCTGTCCTGTTTCCCCGTCAATACGTAGTCGCGATAGACCATCAGCACGAACTTGGAATTGAGATCTTTCCAGTCATTCGTGTCTTGCCAGCCCGGCTCGTTTACGGAGACGAACGGGTCGTCTTCCGGCACTCCTAGATCGTGAGGCACCGCGCCAATTTTCTTGCGCTTATGAAGCACGGGAACGCCCGTCTGCTGCGTCTTCCAGACCCACAAGCCGAGCTCAGGATATTCGCGCGGAACGGTGGAGGCAAACTCACGCAGCACTTGCTTGTCGATCGCCGGCCAAAACTTCAACAGAGGCAATGAAGCATAGAACCGGACGTCCAAGGTTCCGTAGTAGGCGTAATCGAAACATTCCAGGAGAGCGAATTTTGCCGGCAGTTGTTTATCGGAACCTGCCTCGCGACCCCAGAACGTGCCGCCATCCGTCAGGGTATAGAGTTCGTTGAAGAGCATGCCGCGATACCAGGCGGGTTTGCTTTCGTCAGCAATGTAGGGAGCCTGCCACGCATCGATGGCCTCGTTCCACTCATCGGCATGTTGGAGCCCGTCGCGGGCTATGGCCCAGGAGTTGTGGCCACTTGTTCCGTAGAAGTCGGTGTAGCGCCGATTCCATCGGCGTCCCTGGCCAAACTCAACGACCGGAAAATCCCACGCGATCACCATGGGCACGATTTTCTTTTCGCCAGGCTTCAACGTGAAGCGAATCGCGAGGGCTCCCGCCAGTTTCTCGCTGGCGCTTACCCAGGAAGTGTCGCTGTTGGCCAGTCTGCCGTCTTTCGAGAAAGGCGCCCATAGCGCTTTGCCATCTCCGTCTGCGAGGAATTGGGTCTGATAAGTCACTTCAACGCCGGGTGATTCGATCGCAGCTATAGAAAATTCACCATCCCATTCATTGGGGGATTGCCCGGCCTGGGTTCGGTCGAAAACGATACCCATCATCTTTTGAGACTGCGCGATCAACTCATTGCGAAAGTGGTTTTGGTTCCCTTGATTCAACGCCCCCTGGAAGTCGTGGGTGTAGGTTCGAAACCATCCCTCCATGTTGGTCCACGAGAGAAGGACGGAAACGGTAACGGAGCGATTCGTGGGATTCTCCGCGTGCCATCGATAAACGGCTACGGGATAACTCGATTCCTTGTAGTTGTCGGGTAATACGGGCGAAAACTGTTCCAGCACTACGTGCGCCGGGAATCTCTCCCAGCGATAGTCATACCAAGCCTTTGGATAGAGAGCTGCATATTCACCTGCTCCCACAGGGTAGTCCCACTGCCAACTGGAGAGTTCACCATTTTTAGGATGATCCGTCATCAGCAGGCGCGCGATTCCGGTTGGGTCGCCCTCCGCCTGCTGGAACATTGCAAATTGGTTCGCGTAAACCGGCGCGTATTTGTGAACGCCCGCCTTGACGTGCCACCGGGCGAAATCACCCCGGTAGGTCCGCGAAAAAGTGCCCGCGCCGAACCCGCCAACAGGCGCTCCTTGCCAGTAACCGTCATCGATGTCGGAATTGTTCTTGCGCACTCCAGGATTGTCGAGCGGTGCGCCGAGAGGTCTCTTCCAAGCCACCTTCGGAATGTTGTCTGCCGTCGTGAAGGTAGGTGCAAAAGCAAATAGACTGGCGATCAAGCTTAGCCGCAGAAATACCTGTATGTTCATTGGGGCTCCAAGAAAAATGGATTTCAGCCGTGCTGGAAAGCGTCACAGCCCTTTCGCGTCCTAACTGTTCAGGTGAGAGTGGAAATCTGGAGCAACTCTCTAACATCCAATGCAGCGCGTTCGAATGGAGTATAGCGAACTACGCGCGGCGATGAAGAGACTTTTCTTGTGAAAGGATCCGGCAGAGTTCGCAGGTTTCAGGCTGAAAGCAGTGACTTTCCGTGAATGACCGCGCGTTTCTCCCACTCCAAAATGTCAGTCGCCTCTGACTTAAGGCATGACACTGTCCAAGGGAAACTGGCAATTGGTTGACAGCTGTGCAATCCACCGCCCCGTTGATTCCGGCTAGCGCAAGGATTACCAGGACGGCCGTGCTGGCGGCGACGGATCTGGAACGCCGAATGGACTATCCAAGTCTTGTTGATTCTGGCATGTACCAGACACGGCGAGTGTCCTAGCACCTAAATCGATGCGTCAGTTTCAAAGCTAAGTGGTGTTCTGGCGCCTGGCCTGGTAATTGCTCAGAGAGGAAGGCGTACTCTTGTCGACCTCTTGTAATCAAAGAGGGAGAGAGTAACAGCATGCTCGGCGACAACTGAAAAGGAGAAACTGATGTCGACAGCGAAGGTTCGGCTGGAACCACATCCACCACTTCCACCATTCACTCGTGAGTCCGCAGAACTGAAAGTGCGGCGCGCGGAAGACCTCTGGAACAGTCGAGATGCGGAAAAAGTAGTCTTCGGATACTCGCCGGATTCCCGATGGCGAAATCGAGCGGAATTCGTAAATGGCAGTGAAGAAATCATTGCGTTCTTAAAGCGCAAATGGTCGAAGGAACTCGACTATCGTCTCATCAAGGAACTGTGGGCCTTCGGCGAGAACCGCATCGCAGTCCGGTTTGCGTACGAGTGGCATGATGACTCCAATAACTGGTTCCGATCCTACGGAAACGAAAACTGGGAGTTCGATCAGTACGGACTTACCCAGGTGCGATATGCCTGCATTAACGACCTGCCAATCAAGGAGTCCGACAGGAAATACCATTGGGCGCTCGGGCGCCGTCCTGACGATCACCCGGGATTGAGCGAATTGGGTCTCTAGTTCGAAGATTCTAGGCAGCCGAGCGTAGTGGCTGACGAACTCGTCAGCCAAGAACTTGCAGCCTTTCTTCAGAAGCAGGCGACCGCAGAATCATAGCGCGAGGATCAGGCGAATCGCCGCCAGTCCTCTACGCTATGGCGGTTTCAGTCCCCGATAGCCGAGAGGAGCATCGCCACTACATTACATTTGCCCGCACTTGCGACGGGTTCACTCCATAAGCTCGAAGCTCGTTTCCCGCTCATTCCTCACGCAGGCCCTTGATTCAATCAGAGCAAACTAGGTGTCGCACCGAAGACTCACTGTTTCGATCGCAGCCTCTTCGGGGCAGGCTTTGGGGGGACATATCCAACTTCTTAAAACCAGGAGACTGGTAGCGATACCGGGATTCGAACCCGGGTTTCCGCCGTGAGAGGGCGGCGTCCTAGACCCCTAGACGATATCGCCAATTAGAATGTGAATCGTTGACAATGAAGAGCCACGCACAATTCACAATCTTTTATTTTCACATGAGCAGCATGGGGCCGCAAGCAAAAGTATGGCGCCGGATTTGGTTCTCACGGAGTGAAGTGGAAGATCCCTGCTCGCCAAAAAGCGGCAAGTGGCAGCTACAAAGGCTCGGATGCCCAAGAAAGTCAGCCAATGGTTAGTACAAGTGCAAGGACGCATTCATGAGTTTGGGGAGCGCACCGACTGGGTGGGGCAGCAGGATACCGCCCCTACCGCAGTCGTGGCTTTCTATCGGCGCTTCTCCCGCCGATAAAGGTGAAACTCAGGACCTCACGCTAATAGCCCTGGATGAGGGCAGTAGGCATGGCGCTCGTGGTGCGTAAACGCACCGCTCCCCTGACGGAAAGTCAGGCGCTCCCAGGAAGGCTAAGAAAGGGCGGAGTCCTTACGTTTGGTGTCAACTGAAGCTCTGACCCATAGCGGCTGTTCGCTAGAACTTCACCATAATGGCCATGTCAACGAAGGACTCATCCTTACGCAGGTCGGGGAACCAGACGCTGCTGAGCCCGCCACCGCAGGCGGTTTCGGCGGCGCCCAGACTGGCCGTGCCGGCACTAGCACCGCTGCTGCAGACGTAGTATTGCGGCAAGTTGTTGTTGCCGCCCGGAGGCGTGATGCCGCCGCGGCCGCTCCAATAGGGCACGTTGGCGTGGCGATAGTCATACTCCCAACGGAAAGTGATGTATTGCTTGGGCATGTAATCAAACGTGATGGACGAGTCCCAAGCCTTGAAGGGGTCGCCAGGATTCCCTGTAAAGTAGGGAGAACTGGTGGCTGCCGTGATCGCGGTTTCCCCGTTGATAGGAGGAATGAGTACGAGATAGCGTCCCGGGTTATTGATTTGCCCACCGCCGATGGTCAGACCGAAGATGTCTCTGTGGAACCAGAAGCGGTTATAGCCCATCCATCCGACGAAGCTCTGCTTTGGCCCGCCTTTGTGATCGCCGTAGCAACTAACGCCTGCGCCGTATTCGCATCCGAGGTCGCCCGTCAACGAGAAGGCCATTTTGTCGAGACCGTTCTGCGGCCGGTCGAAGTACTTCACTTCGACGCTGTCGTCCGTGTGAATGCGGCGGCGGCCTTGAATAAAGAGGTCGTCTTCGCCAACACCGTAGTTGTTGGAAATAATGTTGAGCCAGGGCTTCGGAGTCCACTTGACCTGGCCGCCGATGCCGGGCGAGTGGTTGGCGGAGGCATAGGCCTGCCAGCCGTTGATGAACCACGGCTCGATTTTCAAGTGGGCGGTCGGGAAGATCTGGACGCGCACGCCGTTGAAGAACCAGGGCGTGTTGGAGGAGACGTAAGAAGGCTGGTAGGCCCAGTTGTCAAAGTTGTAGTAACTGAACAAGCCGATATAGGAGAGGAAGATTCCGGCGTCCACATTGACTCCGTGAAGAACGTTGAAGTGATACCCTCCGTAGGCTTCCGACAAGTAGCGATAGGCAGCAACGAGGTCCCACTGGCCATGACCCGGACTGGGATCGTTCCGGGGGGTCGTGGCCGAATACATGCCCAGCTGGGTCATAAAGCGGCCGCGGACGTTGTCCCAATGGAAATCGCCGCCGACGCCAAGCTGCTCCAACTGGACTTCGTAGGAGCGGAAAAGTTCGGTAGAGCCGTCAATGGTGTGGTCGGTGGGATGGTTAAAGTCGGCGACATAGTTCATGTCAAAGCGAATTTCCGGCGTGAAGAATTTCGTGTCCCAGTAAATATCTTTAGTGCGGGGATTGCCGTTCAGCCACGTCCAGTCGGCGTCCGAAAAGGGCTCAACAGGCCGAGGCTTGGCTGTGGTCGCGACAGCGTTTGCCTGTGCGTTTTGATCCTGCTTGGGATTAACGCTCGAGGAATAGCCAGGCGTGGCATTCGAGGCGGCCGTGGCCGGGGAAGCACCTGGTGACGTCGGCGAGACGGTGGCAGCGGACGTAGATTCACCCCCCGCCGTGGGGGCTACTGGTCTTGTGCCAACTGAGCTAGGCGCGCTGGGCCCCTTCGACTCTAGTTCCGCCACTCGCTTTTCTAGTTGTTCGATGCGATCCAGCATCCATTGCTCGCGCTCCGTCAAACCCGGAGCTGGCGCATCGGGTTTGGAAGCCGTTTTGGCAGTTGAGTCTTTCTCCTTAGCGGTATCACGAGCATTGTCAGGCGTTCCATCTGCCCCAAATGAGGCCGCACTCATAACAAAGAGAACAGCGATTGCCAACAATGTTGTACGTCCGAACAAACTGCGCATAGATTTCCCCCTGGCAAAATCAGGCAACGAATTTTCTGGGAATGGCAGTGGTTCACTGCCTTCGGTGGTCTGACAATTTCTTCTCGTTGCCAAGGAAGGATACCGTTGGGGACATAAGGATTCTGTGAGGTCCAAATGAGCAGGCCATAAAAGAGGGAGAAATCCCCAAAAATGCGATTAAGTATCTTTATTTGTGATAGTTAAAGACAGATAGAAGAGGCTGAGGGAAAAGACAGAAGAGCTATCGCGTGAGGTCAGAGAAGCGCCGGCCTCAGGCCCTTCGACTGCGCTCAGAGGAAGCAGCAGGCCGCGATGGAAGCTTGGATCGACCCTTTCGCGGGAAGAACAGAACCACTTGTCATTATATTAACTTATATTATTACTACTTCTGAGGTAAAGTATGCTCGGTAATTTCTGCCGCCACTTTCACCATCTCCTCGTGAATTAGTCCATTGGACGCAAGAATGGAAGGACCGCCGAGTTTGTAAGGCTGCCCCTGCAAGTCGGTTATCTTCCCACCAGCTTCCTCGACAATGAGCACGCCTGCCGCAGTGTCCCACGGATTGAGGCCAAACTCCCAAAAACTATCGAAACGGCCCATGGCCACATAAGCGAGATCGAGCGCCGCAGAGCCATCGCGCCGGACGCCATGAGAGCGCAGAGTAAAATCCCGGTAAAGGTAGATATTCGGCAGTGACTGGCGATTGTGATTGGGAAAGCCGGTGCAGAGAAGGCTGCTCTTTAGGGCAGCAACATTTGAGCAGTGAATTTGCTTGCCGTTGAAAGAAGCGCCATCACCACGCGCAGCGGAGAACAGTTCATTATAAATTGGGTTGTAAATCACGCCGAGGAGCAGTTCGCCCTTGCGCGCCAGCGCCATGGAAACACAGAAACAAGGATAGCCGTGCGCAAAGTTCGTGGTTCCATCGAGCGGATCCACGTGCCATCGGTATTCCGAGGCCGTATCCTTACCGGTGCCTTCCTCGGCGGCGACGGCATGGTCCGGGAAATACTTCTGCAGCCGACTCACAATAAGGGCTTCTGAGCGGCGGTCGGCCTGGGTCACCAGGTCAAAATCGCCTTTATACGATATCGAGGGGGGACGCTCTGATTCTTCGCGCAGGACCTTCCCGGCTTCCTGCGCCACTTCGATGGCTACTTCCAGATAGGTATTGGACATTCGCTTCCCTGGGTCCCCAGCTGGAATCACTGGGGGCCAGTGAGATAGGTCGTCCGGTGACGCGCGGTATAGCCGGGCAAGACCTTCACCTCAATTGTACGGTAAGTGTTGGCGGGTCCGCGCGGGTTGGGATAGTAGGCGAGGCGGTATTGGGTGCGGAGTTCGTTGTTGATGCGGTCAAAGATGATCGGCAGTTCCTGGGAAGATTGCGGGAAGAACATGGCGCCGCCAGTGGTTTCTGTGATGGTCTCGAGGGCATGTTCTCCAGCGGTATTGCGTCCGTTCTCGTTTTTGACCGGACGGATCACGATGGTGTAGAGGAGAACGTCGGCGCGAAGCGCAGCTTTGCGCGCAGACTCAAAATCGGAGCGGCTCGTGGTTTCACCAGCGTCGGTGAGCATGATGATCACGCGGCGACGCTCTCCGCGCCTTTTCTGCAGCGCCCCGGAGCCGAGATAAACCGCGTCATAGATGGACGTACCCGCACCGTCCGGAATCTTGCGGACCGCCTCCTGGAGAGCGCTGACCTTGTCCGAAAAGTACGGAGGCAATTGCCGCACCTGCTCGTCGAAGGAGAAGACGCTCAAGCGGTCATCCGGGCGAAGGATTTGTTGGATGAAATGCGCGGCGGCCTCCTGTTCCGTGTTCTTTTCCATATGAGCGCTGAGGCTGGCGTCGATCATCAGCGCGATGTCCAGAGGCAATTGGGTTTCAGATTCAAAGACGTCGATCTTCTGCGGCACGCCCTCTTCAAGAACCTGGAAGGCTTCCTTCGGTAAATCCGGAGCGGGCCGATTGTGTTCGTCGAGGACGCTGACCAGCACGGTGACCAGGTTTACGTTCACCTTGACGGTGTTGCGGGGTGAAGTCGAATCCTGGCCCTTGTCTTTCTGATTTGCGGCTTGGCTTGCCGGCGCCGGCGTGGAAGCGCCGGATTGAGACGAAGAGGGTTGCGCCCAGGGCGGCCGGTCCGGTTTGTCTTGGGCGGCGAACGGGAGCGGAAGAGCCAGCAGGGCGATAGCCGCAGCCGATAGCAAAGTGACCTGACGATTCATCTGTAAGTTAAGATGCGGCCTTGGGAGCAGAAGGTGGTGCGGGGGGCAGTTCTCCGTCGGCCCAGGCGGCGCCGTCTTCGAAGTACTCCTTCTTCCAGATGGGCACGGTGCGCTTCAGGGTGTCGATGGCGAAGCGGCAGGCATCAAAGGCAGCGGCGCGATGTGGGGCGCTAATAGCGATGAAGACGCTCGTCTCGCCGATTTGCAGTCGGCCGAGCCGGTGAACGATGGCAACGCGGTGGATGACAAATTTCTCGCGTGCCAGCAGGCCAATCTCTCTCATTTTGGAGAGGGCCATCGGCTCGTAGGCCTCGTAGTCGAGATAGAGGGTAGGGCGCCCGTGGGATTCTTCGCGGACAAAGCCGTCGAACGTGACAATGGCGCCGTCCTGATCGGCGCGGACGTCTCGAACGATCGAAGTCATATCGATGGGCGAGTGCACGAGGGCGAAAAGGTCATTCTCAACGGCTGTGTGAGACATAGGCAAGCTCAGCCTCCGCTGACCGGAGGGAGAAACGCGATAGTATCATCATCGGCGAGGGGCGTATCCCAAGGGGCGAATTCCTCGTTCCGGGAAGCGACGAGCGAGGAACGAAAAGCGCCCAATTGCGGGAAGCGGACGGAGTAGTGCGCGAAGGCGTCTGCCAGGGTCGACCCAGCGGGCAGTTCCAGCGCTTCTTCGATGACGCCAGTCAAGTCTCTCATGCGCCCAAAAAAGAGCACGGTGACGCGAAGATTTGCTGAGACTTGAGCCACAAGAAAATTGTACCCTGGGCCGTTGCGCCCTGCCACTTAGCCCGGGAGTGGTCCCGTTCGGTCGGAGGGACCGAAAGAATCTGCTATGAAAATCTTGATTACAGGTTCCACTGGACTCGTGGGTCATGCGCTTGTGGGCGAGTTGAGGACGGCCGGGCACATCGTCTGCCGATTGATACGTCCGGGGACGAATAAGGAGGCGCTCCGTGGAAACGAGGGCTTCGATGTGGGATGGAATCCGGCGACAGGTGAACTGGGCGCAGCGGCGGTAGGTGCCGATGCGGTGGTGAATCTCGGAGGAGCACCGATTGCGGAAGGTCGATGGAGCGCGGAGCGGAAGAAAGTGCTGCGAAGCAGCCGTGTGGACACGACGCGGGCGCTGGTGAATGCCTTGGCAAGGATGGCAGCGCGTCCTCGTGTACTGGTTTCCTCGTCGGCTGTCGGCTTCTACGGCAATCGTGGAGACGAGATCCTGAGCGAAGAGAGTCTGCCGGGCAATGAGTTCCTGAGTGAAGTCGCCAAGGATTGGGAAAAGGAAGCAGAAAAGGCGGATGCGCTGGGAATCCGTGTTGTGCGGGCGCGGTTCGGGGTAGTTCTGGCCAGGGACGGCGGGGCGCTGCCGCAAATCGCGCGACCGTTTCGTTTTGGCGTGGGAGGAAAGATCGGGTCCGGGAAACGGTGGATGAGCTGGATCAGTCTGGAGGATGTAGTGGCGATCATGCGATTCGCTCTGGAGAATGGTGAGGTGCGCGGCGCGATCAATCTAGTATCACCGCAGCCAGTGCGCAATGAGGAGTTCACGGCCGCGCTGGCCAAGGTGCTGCACCGGCCGGCGCTCTTCCCTGCCCCGGCCTTTGCGCTGCGGCTCATGCTGGGAGAAATGGCTGACGCGCTGCTTTTGTCGAGTCAGCGCGTCGTGCCGGCGCAATTGGAGAAATTAGGCTACAGGTTTCTGCGCAATGACCTGACCACTACTTTAGGCAAGTTGTTTTCTTAACGACCAAGTTTATTTCACCGCGTTTATGGTAACGGTCGTGGTGATGATTCTCCCGCTGATGGGATCAGCAGCTTGCGTATTTTGAATGGTTTGTCCGTCACGCATGTTCAGAGTCAATTCCGTTCTGAATTGGCGAATGATCGGCTCCTTGAAGTGCCCGGTATCCGGGTCATTGGGGCTGTTCGTGGTTTTCTCCGTTTGGACAGGAACTGCCCCTTCCACCCAGGAGCGTTCCAAGTCGAGATAAATGTCGAATCGGCCTTCGTCTGCAAAATAGCCCCGGGCATCGATATTCGTTCCTACATCAATGTATTGAAATTGGGCCGTGCCCTTATCGTTGCCGGTGGCCACAGGAACGCGGCTGCCAACGCGCACCTTTGTCCAGGGAGCGGGAGTTGGGCCCTGTTCGCCGACTCTGATGAAGAACGTGTAGGGCAGATTCGTCAGCTTCTTTTCTCCCTCACTTTCGGTAAAGGTCACCTGAACTTTAAGCGTAATTGCAGGCTTCTTGCTCTCTGGCTTGGGATTCTCCTGAGCGCCGAGATGGAGAGGGACAACCGCAAGTGCCAGAAGTGCCGCGAATGCGAACCAGAGTTTTCTCATCTTATCCTCCGAAGTTTTCGTGACTACTCGCTCTCTGCTTCTCTTAAGGGCTTTAGGTCAAGCTCTTCAATCCTCAGCAAGGCGATATCGCGAAGGTCGCTGGCTGCGGCATGGGCAGGCTGGGTTAGTGCTAAAGTGGTTTCTCTGTTCTCCGGAACCTCAGCGACGAATCTGGCGAAGGCTTCGCGCTCTTCGGCGAGAACGATAACCTCGGGCGCAGCGGTTGAAAGCGCGGGTAAGCTCACTTGGTGGTTTGCCGAATCCTTCGTGGGTTGTTGGATGGGGGCCAACACAGGCGCGGGATTGACCACGGTTTGCGAAACGGCTGGAGAATCATCCGAAATATTTGGATGGTTCACTGCCGTGTGGAACTCCCGGCTAACTCCGAACAGTAAGAGAACCACAGTGATAGTCGCAGCAAACCCCCAAGCAGGGGTCCACAATCGACGCCCCACGGGCTGTTCGTCCATCCGGGTACGCACGCGCGGGAAAAGCGAGGGAGGCACTGGCTGATTGGCCAAGGACCTGAGTCCGTCATCGAGCGAACGGAACAAGTCCCACTGTGCCTTATAGAATTCGCTGCATTCCGTGCAGGAGTTTCGATGGTCCAGAATCGCAGGCGCCAGATCAGCCGCACCCGCGGCGAGTGATTCCAGAATCTCCTCCTGGCATTGTTTGCAATTCATCGCAACTTCTCCGCCAAGGCTTTTCTCCCGAAAAACAGTCTCGATTTCACGGTGCCAATAGGGATACCGAGCATTCCGGCGACTTCCTCCAGCGTGTATCCCTCAATCGCGGCTAACAACAGAACCAGCCGGAATTTTTCCGGAAGCTCGTCGAGCGCCTTTTGCAGGCGAACCTGGAAGACGTTGAAAGTGGCAACCTCTTCCGTGGAGCGAACCAAAGGCTGTTGGTCTGGCAGCGCCCAGACCGTTTCCCGAAGCCCGCGGCGCTTTACGGATCGCCAGCGGTCCAGGGCCAGGCGGAACGTGATCCGTGCCAGCCAGCCGCGGAAGCGTCCCTTGTCCTCAAGGCACTCGAATTTTTGGTAAGCGCGCAACAACGCTTCCTGGGCAACGTCTTCGGCATCCGCAGCATTACGGAGGACGCTATGTGCGATGCGATAGGCCAGCGGCCCGCATTCGGCCAGACGTGTCTCGAACTCTCGGTGTAGCCGAGCCCGGATGGCCTCCCGCGCCATCGTTTCCTGGGTTCTTACCGACTGGATCAGGACCAGCTCCTGCATTCTTGATCTCCCTACCACTTACCTAGACGGCGCAGGACGGGTTTTGGTTCAAACGGGGCCCAGTCAATCAGATATTGAGGAGTCCCAGAAGCTCCTCAAGGTTAGTCTCGTCGACCCAAAGGCTTACGTTTTCAGCGGCTTCGGCGGTCAAGGGGACGGCGCCTTCGTCGAAAGCCTGGAAAAGGCGCATCTTGACGATGGCATACTCTTCGCTGCTGGTGAGCGAACGTCCGTTGGCAGTGGCCCAAGCATCAAGCGCGGATTTTTGGACCAGGATTCTCAATCCGAAGGTCGTTTTGCGATCAGCGGAAATCGCATAGACGAATTCACCGGCGGGCTTACCATCTTCGCTGATGCGATTCACCTCGTAGAAGCAGTATTGGTAGACATAGCCGTTCGCGGCGGAATAGCTTTTCACTCTGTGCGGGACAGCTGGCCGTGGCATGCGGATGTTGGCCCCTGAATACGGAGTGATGGTAGGCGGAACGGGAGTAAGTGTCCAGATTTTCTTGGACACGCTTCCGTGATGTCTGTGTTCGGACGTAAGGGAAGTGCGCATGAGCCGCAAGGAAGGTGCCCGATCAGAGGCTGCGAGAAATAGGAGCTAGTTGGGAGGTAGTTTGGGGATTAGGTAGCCTTGGCGGAAGGCGACGGTGGAGAAGGGGCGATTGACGGTGACGCGGAGGGTGTGGAGCTGGTCATTGGGCGCGGAAGGAGCGATCGATAGGCGGTACTCGTGGCTGATCGAGGTGGCAATTTCGGAAAAGGCGTGGTCGAAGTCCTCATCGCGCTTGGGAAAATAGACGCGGCCACCGGTGGGCTCGGCGAGTTGGCGAAGGCCGCGGTCCGCGTCAGCGAGATTGGTTTTGACGAATTTGAGAGTTTCGCGCTGTTCGCGAGAGAGAACCAGATGCTTGGGAGGTTTGCGGATTTCTTCCGACACGGAAACGGCGAGAATGCGTACATCGGAGGCCTGGATTTTTTGTCGTACGAGCGTCCAATTTAGATCGTGAGAGGTATCGATGCCGCTGGAAAGCAAGACGATGGTTTTCTTTCCTGGCAGAGAAGCCAGCCAGTCAATGGTGGCGCAAACGGAAGCAACGAGATTCAATTCGAGGAAGCCGGACATGAAGTTCACCGAGCCGAGTGCCTGACCGACCGTTGCTTTGTCTGGAGTGAAATTCAGGAGCAAGGCGGGCGCACGAGAGTACGAGACCAAGGCGATGCGAAAGTTAGCAGGCAGCGAGTCAAGAAATTTGGAGGCGGCATGGAGTTCGTTGCCTTGATTGAGGAAGGCGCTGGGTCCGGTTTCTAGGAGAAGGACGACCAGGCCGGGATCGTCGTCAGGAAGAAATGCGAGGACGGGTTGAGGAACGTCATTATCAAAAACGCGAAAGTCATCCTGGTGGAGACCGGTAACGGAATTGCCCGCGGCGTCGATGACGGTGACGCCGATGTTGACTTCGCTGACTTTGACTTGAATGGGAGTGGGCAGGGGAGTAGGCGGCGGAGTTGGTTCCTGACCGTAGGCGCATTCGGCGAAGCTGGATAGTAAAGCCAAGGCTGGGGTAAGGAGAATTTTCTCTCGGAACGGGTGTTCAAGATAAGAGAGATTCCTCACTGCGCGGACTCCGTTCGGAATGACGAAGTTTCCTTCCACCCCGCTAGAAGAAGGTGAGTTTGATGCTTAGGAATTTTTTGGGGTTTTTGCGGAAGTCGGCAATGAGAGATCGCATCTCGGCACTGAGGTTGGTGAGATTGTCGTAGAGCTGCGGATCGTTGAAGAGCTTCCCCATGGAATTGTCGCTCTTGTTGAGCTTGGAGGTAGCTTCAGAGAGGTTGCTGCTCGTGTCTCGAAGTTTGTTATAGAGAGTTTCGTCGGTGGCCAGTTTGCCCAGAGTGCCTTTACCCGCTCGCACGTCGCCGAGAACAGCATTGCCGTTGGCGAGCGCTTCCTTCGCCTGCTCGTAGAGTGAAGGATCGTAGAGCAGTTTGCCGAGAGTTCCCTTTTGCGTGCGGAGATCCCCGAGAATATTATTGACTTGATCGACGGCAGTCTCGACCTTGTTGCCCATTTCGTCAGTCATGACGAGTTTGCCCAAAGTTCCCTGCCCTGCTTGCACCGTGGTCGTGATCTGGTCAGCCTTGGCGAGGACGTTGTTGAGATGTTTGTAGGCCTGATCATCGGTAAGGAGCTTACCGAGAGTGCCTTTGCCTCCTTTGACGTCGGCAACAATTTCTTGAATTTCCTCACTGAGGGCTTTCAGATTTGCGAGCACGTCGGCACTGCGCTCGACGACTTCCTTAATGGCCTTCTCCTCCCCGCCGGGAACGGCCTGGCCATCTTTTAGAGGTACGCCCGTGTAGCCGCGTTGGATGTTGACGTAGCGATTGCCGAGAAGGCCTTCGGTGACGAGAGTAGCAACGGAATCCGTCAGAATATCGGTTTGGTATTTGCGGTCCAGGCGCATGCCGACTTCAATGTTGTGCATGTGATCCGGAGGTTTGCCGTGTTCGCGGGGCACGAGTGTGATGCGCTCCACGTTCCCGATTTCGACGCCGTCGAGGCGAACGGGCGCACCGGTGGCCAGTCCGGCGACTTCCGGCAAGAAGGTGTTCAGGCGATATTTCGGGCCGAAGACGCCGGCACCGGTGACATAGAAGATGGCGACGGCAAGAATCAGGAGTCCAACGAGGACGAACAGACCTACGCGCAATTCGGACCACGTCAATTGTTTACTGCGCGCCATTCTTCGATTCCTCCGAGAAGGACCAGGCCAACCCTTGCACAACTATACAGGATTAAATCAAAAATCGTTGCAGGTACGGATCCTTGGTCTTGAGGATTTCTTCAGGACTTCCTTCGAAATAAATCCGGCCTTCGCGCAAAACCAAAAACCGAGTGATCGGAGGATGCGCGCGATCGGCGGACACGCCGCGACGAACGGTGCGCGTCTTTGGATCGAAATGAAAATTGGCCAGAGCGAAACCGTCCTGCAGACGGTGCGTGGCCATAAGCGCGGTGACGCCGTAAACGTCGCGCAAGCGGAGGATGAGCGTGATGATGGTCTGCGAAGTGATGGGGTCGAGACCGGCGGTCGGGGAATCGTAGAGCACAATGGGCGGGCGGGTGATGAGGGCACGGGCGATGGAGACACGGCGACGCATGCCACCGGAGAGCTCGGAGGGCAGCATGTCCGTGGTGTGCTCTAACTCGACGAAGCGGAGGACTTCCTGAACTTTGGGCTCGATGACGTCTTCGGAGGCGCCGTCTTCTTCAAGGCGATACGCCACGTTTTCGCGTACGGTGAGCGAATCGAAGAGCGCGCCTTCCTGAAAGACGAAGCCGACCTGGCGTCGGAACTCGAGAAGTTCGCGCTCGGATTTGCCGGAAATGTCCTGCCTCATGGCGCGAACGGTTCCCTGGTCCGGGTGAAGGAGGCCTGCAGCGAGTTTCAGAGTGAGAGTTTTGCCCGTGCCGGTTTCACCGAGAAGGACCAGCGTTTCTTCCGGTCGCGCGGTAAAAGTGAGACCGCGGAGAATCGGACCCTCGTCGAAGCCGAGCCAGACATTTTCAAAATCGATGGAAGCGCTTGCGGACTGCAGAGCGACGGTGGAACTAGGGGAGGGCGAATCCATGTTTGTCAGAGCTTGTCCGCCAGGAAGAGAGCGAGCTTGGTCAGGAAAGTGTCAGCAACGATGATCAACACGGAGGAGACGACGACGGCTTGCGTGGTAGCGCGGCCAACTCCTTGCGTGCCACCGCGAACATTCAAGCCTTGATAGCAGCCCACGGTGGAAAGGATAAAAGCGAAGACCACGGACTTCGAGAAGCCCTGCATAAGATCGGAGAACTGAAGGATGGCGATGGCGCGTTGCCAGAAGGTGGTGGCGCTAAGGCGCAGAGAGAAGACGCTGGCAACCATGCCGCCGACCAACCCGATGAAAACCGAAATGGTGACGAGAAGCGGGAGCGTGATCAGGGTTGCGAGAACGCGGGGTGAGATTAACTTGCGGCTGGGGTCAGTGCCCATGGCGCGCATGGCGTCGACCTGTTCGGTGACCAGCATGGAGCCGAGCTCGGAAGCGATGCCGGAGGAGCAGCGGCCGGCAACGAGGAGACCGGTAATGGAAGGACCGAGTTCGCGGACGAGAGCGAGGGAGACGATGTCTCCTGTGAGAGAGACCTGGCCGAAGCGCTGGAATTGGGAGCCAGTCTGCAGCACCATCACCGCACCGATGAAGAAGCCGGAAAGAAGAACGATGGGAAGCGAGCCGACGCCGATGTCGTCCATCTGGTCGAGGGTGTCCTGATGGTAGCGGGGGCGGGTGAACAGGTTGGTGATGGAGCGCGCGGAGAGTTTGGCGTAATCCTGGACTTTCAGTACCGTTTGTTTGGCTGCGTCAGTAAGGACTTCCGCAACCGAGGGAGTCTGAGGAGCAGATGAGTCAGGCTGGGTGACCTGAAAGGGTGTATCGGACACAGTGTTCTCGTTCGAACCAAGAGAAGCGTAACTGGCAACGGAAGAAGCGTCAAGGCGAGATGAGGAGGGTCTGGGAGGCGCATCGAAGAGGAGAACTCGAGAAAAAGGCACTGGTCTGAAGACCCGCCACTACAAAGGCGCAGGCGTGTGTTACCGGCGCGGGATGTTATACTCAATAGTTTATGCTGCGATTTTATACGGCGGGGGAGTCGCACGGGCAGGCGCTGCTGGCGTTTGTGTCGGGACTGCCTGCAGGGTTGCCCATTGATGTTGCGGCGATCAATCACGAATTACACAGGCGCCAACTAGGCTACGGGCGCGGGGGACGTCAGAAGATTGAGAAAGACCGCGCGGAGATTTTTGCGGGAGTGCGGCACGGGCAGACCATCGGTGCACCGATTGCGCTGAGGATTGAGAATCGCGACTGGGCCAACTGGGAGAAGATTCTGCCGGTGGAGGCTTCGGACGCGGCGGAGATCGGTTCGAGGAAACTGGTGGCGCCACGCCCCGGACATGCGGATTTGGCGGGTTCGCAGAAGTTCAATTTCCACGATGCGCGGTACGTGCTGGAAAGGGCGTCAGCAAGAGAGACCACGGCGCGCGTGGCCGCGGGAAGCTTCGCACGGCAACTGTTGGCACAGTTTGGCGTGCGGATTGCCAGCCACACGATTCAGGTGGGCCATGTGCGCCTGGAGCGGGCGGCAAGTTGGGATGAGATCACCACGGTGTGCACTGATATGGAATCGCCGCTTCGATGCGTGGACACTTCGGTGCAGGAAAAGATGAAGGTGGAAGTGGATGCGGCGCTGAAGGCCGGAGACACGGTTGGCGGTGTGTTTGAGGTTGTCGCGCATGGGGTGCCGGTGGGGCTTGGGTCGCACGCGCAATGGGATGAGAAGCTGGATGGGCGGCTGGCGCAGGCAGTGATGAGCGTGCAGGCGGTGAAGGCCGTGGAGATCGGGTCTGGGATATTGGCCGCAGGGTCGTTTGGAAGCGAAGTGCAGGACGAAATTTCGTACGACAAGAAGGCGCGGAAGTTTACACGCAGTAGCAATCGCGCTGGAGGGTTGGAAGGCGGGATCACGAACGGCGAGGATGTGGTGATCCGGGGATTCCTGAAGCCGATTTCCACCCTGAGAAAGCCGCTGGGGACCGCGGATATGGTCACAAAAGAGCCGGTGCAGGCGGCGTATGAGCGTTCGGACTGGTGCGTGGTGCCTGCCGGAGGGGTTGCTGGAGAAGCAATGGTGGCACTTGTGCTAGTGGATGCTTTTCTGCAAAAATTTGGAGGAGATTCACTCGCCGAAACACGGCGGAATTTCGAAAGCTATGGCCAACAAATCGACGAGTTCTGAACCCACAACTGCCGTGAAGGCCCCGGAGACGGCCGAGGCGCCGCCGCGGAAGATCTATCCCATCGTCAAGTATGGCGACCCGGTGCTGGAGAAGCCGGCCGCCACGATCAAGAAATTCGACGCGGAGTTGGAAGAACTTGCGGAGGATATGTTTGCGTCGATGTACGCGGCGCAAGGCGTGGGGTTGGCCGCGCCGCAGATCGGGAAGAGTATCCGGCTGGCGGTGGTGGACGTATCGAACGGGAAAAATCCGGAAGCGAAGATTGTGCTGGTGAATCCGGAGATTATTCATGCTGAAGGCGAAGTGCGTGAAGAAGAGGGATGCCTTTCCATTCCCGGCTTCCGCGGGTATGTGATCCGTCCGCAGTTTGTGACCGTGAAGGCGCAGAATCTGAAGGGCGAACCGTTTGAGATTCGCGGCGAAAACTTGCTGGCGCGCGCGTTCTGTCACGAGATCGATCACCTGGCCGGGATCCTTTTTCTGCAACATCTGAGCATGCTGAAACGAGACCTGATCAAGAGAAAAATCAAGAAGATGCGGAAAGAAGGCGAGTGGTAGGTTTGGCGCGCGTGCGGGCGGTGGCCCAATGAGCCGCCTCCGAATGGTGTTTTGCGGTACACCGCAGTTTGCAGTCCCCTCCTTGAAGAGACTTCTCTCGGAATCTGAGTTTGAAATTCTTGGTGTGTTTACCCAGCCGGATCGCCCGAAAGGGCGAGGGCATGAGGTTGCGGTGTCTCCAGTGAAAGAGCTGGCGCTGGCGGCGGGGGTAGTGATTCATCAGCCGGAGAAGATCAAAACGCAGGAAAACGAACAATTGCTTCGCAAACTGGCGCCAGACGTCATTGTGATCATTGCGTATGGGCAGATCATTCCCGCGAGACTGCTGCCGATCCCCCGGCTGGGCTGGATCAATCTTCACGCTTCCCTGCTGCCGAAATATCGTGGCGCGGCGCCCATTGCGTGGGCAATCGCAAACGGCGAATCCGTGACCGGGAACACGACGATGCGCATTGATGCGGGCATGGATACAGGGGAGATGCTGCTTCAACAGGAACTGTGGATTGGGCCAGAAGAGACCGCACCGGAACTGGCGGCGCGATTGTCCGAGGCGGGCGCGGGGCTGATGGTCGAGACTTTGCGCGGGCTAGAGGCGGGGACATTGCTGGGGCTGGCGCAGGATCATGCGGCGGCGAGTTCTGCGCCGATTTTGAAGCGGGAAGATGGGCGGATCGATTGGTCGATGCCCGCGCAGGAGATTTACAACCGGATGAGAGGCTTTGCGCCGTGGCCGGGGGCGTATACGGAATTTCGCGGGCGGAGTTGTCATCTCTGGGGAAAGCCTGTGACGCGCGAGGTAACGAGCGAAGTACCGGGAAGTCTGGTGGTGGAGCGGGGGAAAGTGTTCGTGACGTGCGGAGCGGCAACCGTTTTGGAGATTTTGCACGTCAAACTGGAGGGCAGGAAGCAGGTTAGCGCCGGGGAATTTGCGAATGGGGCGCGGGTTAAAGTGGGGGAAGGATTGGGAGGATCGGGGTAGAAGTCTAAAAGGCAAGCAAACGATACGGAGCCTTGCAGATCTCGAGGAAGCCGCACAGGTTGAAACCTGTGCTAAAGACGCCAATGCTGAGATTGGCGCTCGACCCGCCATTACATAAAACATGAAGACTTTCGGAGGGTGGGTCGTTCAGGAACATGCGGGGAAAAGCCGGTTTGCAGAAGAATGGCGTGTCAGGCATACTCGCGATTTACACCAGTTTTGCCTCGCGCACCGTGGTTCAGGGAGCCAAAATCGAATGAAAAAAATGCAGCCAAAACGCCCGAAGAGGCGAGTGTTTGTGTCTATCCGGTCCGGATTGCGGCCGATGGCTTCCCTTTTGCTGGCGGCACAGTTGAGTACGTTTCCGATTTTGGCAGGATCGAAAAACGTGGAGGGGCTCCTCACTCCGCGGACTTCGTTCGGAATGACGAATTCGAGTCCGACTGTGGAGAAGGCTGGGGCGGCGGTGCCTGACGTTGTCCTGATGACGATGAAGGCGGAATTGAGCCGAGCGAAGACGGATTTGGCGAAGAGCGACCCCGCGCCGTACTTCCTGAGCTACACGGTGTACGACCAGGATCAGATCCTGATTGCGGCCGCTTATGGCGGAATTCTATCGAATGCCACGACGCGGCGGCGTACCGCCGACGTGACCATGCGCGTGGGAACCCCGCAACTGGACAACACCCATGGGCAGAGTCGGGCGAGCGGGATGACCTCCGGTCCCTTGCCGCTCGACGAGGACGGGGATGCAGAAGCGCGGGTGTTGTGGGAACTGACCGACCGCGAGTACAAGCGCGCTGCGCCTGCTTACCTGAACGTGAAGACCAATACGGCAGTGCAGGCGGAAGAGGAAGACAAGTCTCCCGATTTTTCGCAGGATGCGCCGCAAGTGCACATGGACGCGAAATTGAAAGAGCTTCCGTTCGACCGGAGCGCCTGGGAAGGCGAAGTGCGGCGGCTTTCCGCGGCATTTCGCAATTACTCGGACGTTTATTACTCGACCGTGATGCTTCAGGTGTCATCATCCAACTCACGCACAGTGACGAGCGAGGGCACGGAGCTGGCGATGCCGAGCTCCACGGCGCGGCTGATCATGGAAGCGCAGACGCGCGCCGGCGACGGAATGGACCTGCTGCGCGTGGAGACGTTTCAGGCGCCTGCGGCGAGCGGATTGCCTCCCGAAAAAGAGTTGATAAGCAAGGTGGAGAAAATGGCCGCGGACCTGAAGGCGCTGCGCAACGCGCCTGTGGCTGAGCCATATGATGGTCCGGCCCTGCTGAGCGGGCGCGCGTCGGCTGTGTTCTTTCACGAAGTGCTGGGCCACAGGTTGGAGGGACATCGGCAACGAGACGAGGAAGAAGGACAGACGTTTACGAAAAAGGTGGGACAGCAGGTGCTGCCGACGTTCCTGAGCGTGGTGGACGACCCGACGACGAAAGAGATCGATGGAGTGAAGTTAGCCGGGACGTACGCATACGACAGCGAGGGCGTGCCAGCACAGCGTGTCGAAGTGATTCAGAACGGTGTGTTGAAAAGTTTTTTGATGTCGCGGATGCCGATCAAGAATTTCGACAAGTCGAACGGGCATGGGAGGAATCAACCGGGATTGATGCCGACAGGAAGGCAGGGGAATCTGATTGTTTCGTCGAGTCAGGCGGTTCCCGAGGCGGAGATGCGGCAGCAGTTGATCGATGAGGTGAAGAAGGAAGGCAAGCCGTACGGGCTTTATTTCGACGACATACAAGGCGGGTTTACCCTGACCACGCGGTCGCTGCCGCAGGCCTTTCAGGTTTTGCCGGTGATTGTGTACAAGGTGTATCCGGACGGGCGGCCGGACGAGCTGGTGCGCGGTGTGGATATTGTGGGGACCCCGCTAGCAGCGTTGACGCGGATTATTGCAACGGGGGACAAGCAGCACGTGTTCAACGGCGTGTGCGGTGCGGAAAGCGGGAGCGTTCCGGTGTCCGCGGTGGCTCCTGCCATGCTGTTCAGCGAAATGGAAGTGCAAAAGCGCGCGCATGGGCACGAACGTCCGCCGATTCTGCCGGCCCCCGGATTGGAAAACGCGCCAGCCACAAAGGACGTGGTGAAGAAGGCGGAGGTGAAACCGTGAGAACCGCGACTATTTCTCTGCCTTTGCGTCTGGCCCTGGCGGCTCTGTTGATCGGGGGAAGTGTGTGTGCTTTCCAGTGTGATGCGAAAGCCGGAAATAATGCCGATACCCCGGCGGTTACTCCAAATGAAGCGGCAAAGGGCGATGCGCTGCTGGAAGCGCTGCTGGCGGAGCTGGACCGTTCGAAAACGCATTTGAAAATGGATCAGGTACAAGCGCCCTATTACATCGAATACCGCGTGAGCGATGTGGATGACTTCAACGCGGAGGCGGCATTTGGGGCAGTGCGCGAGAGCAGCCGATCGCACTTGCGCGTTCTCCGCGTAGTGGTGCGGATCGGGAACTACAAACAGGACAGTTTTTATGGCCAAGGGATGGGAGCGGCTTCCATCTTGCCGCTAGACAACGACCCCATCGCGATCCGCCGACAGATCTGGCTGCTGACAGACGAAGCGTACAAGAGCGCGGCCGATGCGTACGCGGAAAAGCTGGCCGCGCTGAAACAGTTCACCCCGGACCCGAATCCGGTGGACGATTTTGCGCAAGCGCCTGTCGTGTCCGATGTCGGGGAAACCGTGACGCTGAAGGTGGACCAGGGCCAGTGGGACAAGACGCTGGAAGATGTAACGGATCTTTTCCGCCAGTATCCTGACATTCAGTCCGTGGACGCTTCGGCGCGATTCACGGCGGTGAACGAATATTTCGTGAATTCCGAGGGGACGATTGTGCGTCAAGGACGCACGAATGCCACCGTGTCCTTGACCGGCTCGACGCAGGCGGCAGATGGGATGCGGCTGAGCCGGAGCCCGTTCTGGTCCGAGCAACGGCCGGAAGAGCTTCCCTCACGCGAGCAATTGCTGGGCGAATCGAAGAAGATGCTGGACACGCTGGAGGCGCTGGAGAAGGCGCCGATTGTTGAGGAATCATACCGCGGGCCGGTGCTATTCGAGCCGGATGCGGCGGATGACGTAATGGCGGGATTGATCGGCGGAAATGTGCTGGGAAGAAAACCACAGCCCGGTCGGCCGAATCGCACGACTGGAGCGTTTGCGACCAGCTACCGGACGCGCGTGCTGCCGAAGTTCGTGATGGTGATTGATGACCCGACGATGAGGACGTCCGAAGGAAAGAATCTGCTGGGAAGCTACGGTGTAGACAGCGAGGGCGTGAAGGCCCAGGCTGTGACGGTGGTGAAGGACGGGATGCTGGAGAATTACCTGATGAGCCGTCAGCCGCTGCGGGATTTTCCGGCTTCGAACGGGCATGGACGGGCGACTCCCGGAGGTGCGCCACAACCGAGCCTGGGCGTGTTGCTGTTCAAGAGCAGCGAGCCGGAATCACCGAAAGAGTTGAGCGAGAAGTTGAAGCAGATGGCCAACGACGAAGGTCAACCGTATGGCTACCGGGTGGATACGCTGGGGCCAGGGAATTCGCCGCGGCTACTTTATCGCGTGTATGTAAAGGATGGACACGAGGAACTGGTGCGCGGGGCGGTTTTCAATGAGCTGGACGTTCGCGCATTGCGGAACGATCTTTCCGCGATGGGGGATGATCCGCTGGTGAGCAACCGAGTGAGCGGGTTGGCGCAGACGATTATTTGCCCGTCCTTGTTGTTTGATGAGTTGGAAGTGAAGAGGGCGGATACGACAAAGGAAAAGTTGCCGGAGTATCCGGCGCCGGAGTTAAAGAAGTAGGTCCTAACTGAGCGCAGAAGAAATAGGCAGTCCCAAATTGGGATGGAGGAAGGGCGAGGATTCCAGAACAGAACGAATGATTCGATCTGGGGCAGTCCAGAGGACTTCCTGCAGCGAGGCATGTGGCCCCGCATGAACTTCGCAAATTCTTCGATCGACGCCTTTTAGCGAGGCGGTTCGAGCATCCGAAAAAATCACTCCTGGGCCAGAAGCGTCGAAGCCGCAGCTGGTCCTTGGCCTGCATTGTGTGCGGGCATGCGGCCCCTTCCGCAAATGGGCGAATGGAAAAGAACGAAGAGAAGATCTTTGTCTGCAGCGCGCGAAAGCATGCCGGCAATCGTTCTCCTCGCGATGGGTGCGTGTACTCTGGGCTGCGGTGGGGGAGGCGCAGGCTCAGCAGCGCCCCCGCCGCCACCACCTCCCTCCATCTCCGTCAGCATCACGCCCACATCGGGATCGGTGTTGTTGGGTGAAACACTAGGTTTCACCGCGGCCGTTTCCAATTCGAGCGACATCACCGTGATTTGGAGCGTCAACGGCGTCACCGGCGGCTCCGCTCAAGCTGGCACCATCTCCGCCGATGGAGTCTATACGGCGCCCGCAGATCTTCCTGCGGGCGGGACGGTTCAGGTGACTGCCACAAGCCACGCCGACTCCACGAAAACCGCTACGGCCAGTATGGCCGTCACCAGCGATATTTCCGTTTCCCTTTCGCCCAATTTGGCAAGCGTGGAACTGGGCGCAAAGCAGGTATTTCAGGCGACGGTGCAAAGCCAAGGGCGGCCCGATCCCGCGATTCGCTGGAGCTTGTCAGGAATTGCGTGTCCGAATTCGTGCGGGACGGTGGATACAACCGGGTCCTACGCGGCGCCACAGATTTTGCCGAGCTCTGCCACCGTGAATCTGGTCGCAACGAGCGTGGCCGATCCTTCCAAACAGAGCACGGCCACTCTGACGGTCACGAGCCATTTCACTCTGCAGTTGACTGCGCCAGCCGATCTCACCTCCGGCGGGAACAGCACGCTGGTCGCGGTACTCACTCCTGTGGCGGGATCGAATCCGAACACAGCTCTCTCCTGGTCGTTGAGTGGCAACGGTTGCACAGGAAGCGCCTGCGGGATTTTGAATGTGACAACAACGCAATCCGCCGGCGCGGTTCCGCTGCAAAACACCGCGGTCTATACGGCTCCCGCCACCCCGCCACAGCCCGACACGGTGACCGTTACCGTGACACCGCAGGCCGACCCGAGCAAGCAGGTGCGGGCCAACATTGCGATTCTGGCGGGCCAAGGCATTGCAATTTCTCCTGCTCTTGCGACCGTGGCTGTGAACGGGCGCCTCACGCTGACGGCCTCGCAAGCGGTAACTTCCGGCAGTTCGTTCACCTGGAGCGTGAACGGCGTCCCTGGGGGCAACGCGACCTTCGGGCAGATTTGCGTCACCGGTTCGAGCCCTTGCCAGCCCTTCAGCACTGGCACCGCCACGCAGGTGGATTATCTGGCGCCCGGTTCCATACCTTCTCCAAACCCCTTTCCTATCACGCTGAGCAGCGCCTCCAATCCCAGCCTGTCGTCTTCTGCCGAAATCACGATCCTCAATCACGTTGTCGTCAGTCTGGCTCCGAGCAGCGTGACTCTGCCGCCGCTCGGCGTGCAGAGCTTCACCGCAACAGTCTTGGGCACGACCAATCAGACTGTCCTGTGGCAGATCCAAGGGACGGGCTGCGGCACAGCCGGGAGTTGTGGAACCATCGACTCGTCAGGAAACTACACGGCTCCTGGAGTTCCACCGAGCCCGGATGCGCTGCAAGTCGTTGCGATCAGCCAGTACGATGTCACGCAATCCGCCAGCGTCAACATAACGATTTCAACGCAACTTGCCATTCTGACTCTCCACCCGGCCAGCGTGTATGCTGGCGCAGCGAATGGTTTCACGTTGCAAGTGGACGGCAGCGGCTACGTCCCTAGCAGTCCGGGACCGGGTTCGACCCTCGTGATTGGCGGCTCGTCGCGAGTGACAACGTGCGCGAGCGCCGGCGTCTGCTCGGCACCGGTAACAGCGGCGGACGTTGCGCAAGCAGGGAGTCTGACGATCACGGTGCAAAACCCCAACGCGGCAACCTCCAACACCGTGAATCTGGTGATCGTAGCCCCGGGCACGGGGAACGTTGTCGTCTCCCTGAGCGCTGCATCTCCCTCGGCAACCGGTCAGAACATCGCAGTGGTGGAACCCACGACCGCAGGAATCGACACGTCAGCCGACAGTCTGGACTTGAATGTCGCGGCCATTGGCCTGTTCAACACAGCAAACAACAGCTGCACTCTCGGTGGCAATCCGATTCCGTTGGTTCGACCTTCGAGCGGGACTGTCTCCGCTGATGTCTGCCTTTTCTCGGAATCCGGGCTGGACACCAGCATGAAGTACACCGTGTCCGGCTCGGGAGATGTTGCGGTGATTTCGCAGCAACCGGCCGGCCTGGGGATCATCCACCTGACGCTGCAGGTTCCTTCGACTGCGACGCCTGGGGCACGAACGCTTTTCATCCAGAACACCAATCTCGACGAGACGTCGGCTTCCGGTGTTCTGCAGGTGCAGTGATGCTGGGAGGCCCTCGATGAATTACGTGCAGCGCCGCCGGTTCCTGTGGGTGCTATTCCTTGTGGGAATGGCGCTGATTGCGATTGTGGCCAACGCCACGACCCTGGCGCGCCTGCACTTCTATCAGTTGGTAGCGCATTCGTCCGCGATTGCAAGGGTGCGCTGCCTGCACGCGGATACGCGCGTCGAAAACGGCGAAATCTGGACAGATACCGTCTTCGAGGTCGTACAGCGGGACAAGGGTTTCCTGCCTTCCGTTATCGTTGTCCGGATGCCGGGCGGTAAATACGAGCACCTGACTTCCCACGTGGACGGCGTGCCGGAATTCCGGCCCGGCGAGGAAGTCTACCTCTTTCTCACAGGGCAACCGGGAAGGCAGTTTTATGTCGTGGGATGGTCCCAAGGCACGTTTCGAATTCGCAGGAATGCGCGCAACGGCGCTGAAACGGTTACGCAAGATTCCGCTGATGTCCCGGTGTTTGATCCGCAGACACATTCCTTCACCAAGATGGGCGTAAAAGGGTTGCCGATCGATCGGTTTATGGAAAAACTGACTTCGGAGATTCATCGGCAGTCGCTGTAGGAGCGGACGTTGAGAGCCAAGGTCCAAATGGCAGGGAAAGCCAGAGGCATGCGACACATGGTCCGAAAACTGGCGGCTACGGGTGTTGCGCTCCTTTTCGCGCTGTGGTCCGTCGTTTCTGCCTACGGGTACTCATTCAATCAGATTGTTCCCGACGTCAGGCAGCCCGCGAGCGCGTCCGGCGGGTCGGCGTGCCCGGTACCCGCACACCAGCTGTCTGGTGCGGGCAGCATTGCCATGCGTTGGAGCACTGCGCTGGGCACAAATCCGCAAACCATTCTGACCAGCAACCAGACTCCCGCGGGCCAGCTGAATGAAATCCAACAGGTAGTTCAGCAGTCGCTCGGCGTTTGGACCAACGTGGCGGGGACTTCGCTGACGTCAAGTACGCTTGCGCCATTGACCACAGTTTCCCCGGCCGACAGTTGTGGAGCGGACGGACTGAACACCATCTGCTTCGATCAGCCGGACATGGCGTTTACGCCGGGTGTTCTGGCGTTCACACGGGTCATCACCGCGGATGCAATCGGTGTTCAGGTCGGAAACACGGTCTCCACAGAGGTCGGCCAGATTCTGGACGCCGACATTTACTTCAGCCCGGGGAATGCGACCGTCACTTTCGCGACGCCTTCCGCGCTCAGCTCCAACCCCAAGTCGTATGATCTGGAGTCGCTGCTCACACACGAACTGGGACATGCCCTGGGATTCAGCCATTCGGCGGTTTGGAGCGCCATGATGTTTCCCTTCGCGCCCGCCCCCGGAACGTATACAGGTGTGAGGCCGTCGTCGCAATCACTGGACGCGCCACTGGCGGATGATGACCGCACAGGATTGCGCGTGCTTTACGGCGATCCGAATGACACAACGTATGTAGGTTCGATTCAGGGTCGCATTCTTCCGGCTAATCCTCTTTCTCTGCCTGTCGCGCCAGTTGGAGTCACAGGGGTCTTCGGAGCGCATGTTGTCGCTTTGGACCAGGCGAGCGGAGAGGTGATAGCGGGCACGCTGGGGGGCTGGAGTTGCCAGGCGCCCGGCCCCGTGCAGTTCGATGGGACATATGAGCTGCAGCATTTGCCCGTGGGGCATAGCTACCTGGTCTATGCGGAGGCGCTGAACGGGGCGGTTTCGCCTTCGGATGTGAGCGACGCGCTGATCACGTTGTGCCGCAACTCCACAACGGATCCCGGCTGGCCCTCGTCGCAGGCATGCATCGTGCCCTCCGTAGACCAGCAATTTTCTACGAGAATCCAGCCTTCACCGTAAATTGGAATCGGAGATTTGTTCCGAGTTAAAGCTGCGGGGGTGTGCTTTCAGGCGCTGGCGGGGACCATCCAGCCGCCGCCGAAGATGAGCCCAGGCCCGAGAGAAGCCAGGAAGACGGGAAGTCGCTCCTCGGCCGGCTGCGATGCGGCGTGATGCAGGGCGGCGTGGAGAGCCGCGCCGCACATCGAAGATCCCAGGTTGCCGCGCGTGCTGCCGATTGGCGGGAAATGCTTGACGGATACGCCGAGCTGCTTGGCAAGCAGAGTCACGAGGCGAGGATTCGGCTGATGCGTGGCGAATGCGCCGACGTGTTCGCGAGAGATACCGCTGCGATGCTCGACCTCGTCGATGACTTTCTCCATGCGGCTAACGGCAGCGCGGGAAAGTGCGTCCCCGTCAAATTGCACATCGAGCTGGCCTTTCCCGGATTCGCTGATGGCGATTGCCTCCGCGTATTTCGAGGCGCATCCAAAGAAAAACTCCCCCAGCCGGTAGGCCAGGCCCTTTGCGTCCCGCGGCTTGCTGGAAAGCAGGAAGGCGCTGGCGCCATCGCCAAACAGGCCACCGAATTCTCCGGCGGCGCGCCCTGGCCCGAGCGTGCGGCTGTGCACATCCGCCGTAGCCACCAGGATCTTTTTGGCCCGGCCGGAAATGAGCAGCGCCTGCGCCACTGCAAGAGTCTGCAGCAAAGCCAGGCAGCCACTCCCTACATCCAGGGCATTGCAATTCTCGCGCAGGCGAAGTTTGGCGTGAAGGATCGCGGAGAGCGAAGGATAAGCGTGATGCGTTTCGCTGGCGGCGAGAATCCAGTCCAGGCTTTCGGCCTCCTGGCCAGTCTCTTCCAAGAGCTGCTTGCAAGCCCGCGTGCCCAGCGTGCCTTCGTCCTCATCTTCCGCGGCATGCGCTACAGAGACAATTCCCGCGCGGCTCTTGAGTTTTCCCTCCGGCATGCCAAAGGCGTGGTCAACCTCCTCGGAAGGCACAACCCGGGAGCCAAAGGTGCTGGCAGAACCGACAACATAAACGTCTGTAACGCTCAAGGCATGAACCTCATACGCTTCCCGCGGGGAGGGGCTGAAAACGAGCCGTTAGTGTAGCCCATTTGAAAAGCGCTATCTATCATCGGTCAGCGGGCCTCGTTTTTCCAGTCCGCGCGGAGGGAAAGAGGAGTAGTACTTGCCCAATCAGAAATACTCTATAGCCTCGGGAGAACTTCGAAAACCGTACAGCTCTGACTGCAGCCGGAGGGCGTCCTCCAATGCCGCCGCGCGACCCTGGGAAAACAAGGAGTTGCTGGTGACATCCGCGAAACCGTGCAGCTGGAGCAGGCGATCTTCCGCGTCCCTTTGTGTTTCCATGGCCGCGCCCTTCCTTAGATGCAAGGGCACGATTCCGCGCTGCACTAAAGCAGGGCAGATCAACAGGAAGCGGTGACAGTGCAAGGGGTCTTCTTCCGCACACATTAGGACTACGTTCTGGCTTCGCGCCGCTCCCAGGAGGCGATCCATCGCCTCCTGGAAATCGGGCGCCTTGCGCCGTGCCGCGTAGTCCACCAGGCCATCTGGCCGGTAATACTGCGAGTCCAGGGGCCGGCCGCCAAACTGGTCGCCGAAGAACTGGTAGATGATCTTCGCCGTGGCGAGCTGAGCCATCAGCGGCTCACGGTTGAATTGCGGAAAACGGAAACTCCCGGGGCGGCTGCGCACATCGCATACCATGTGAATTTCATGGCGGATCAGGACGCCGAGGAGGTCAGACATCTCCTGGCTCGAATGGCCGATGGTGAACAATCGCTGCGATGACGTGCTCGATGGGCTCATGGGCAGGAGTTGGGCCAGAAGGAATTGTAGCGCGTTGCGCGTTCATGGCCAAAACGGCAGGGCACTCCGCTAATGGCTGCAGACTGCGCCACCGGCGAGGGATTCGAGCTCGGTCACGACCCGGTCCAACTCATCGACGAGGGGATTGCCGCCTGCCTTGCGAAAGGCGTCAATCAACGCTCGGTAATACCACAGCGTGCCTTCTTTTTTTCCAGCAAACCGGTCGAAGACGGCGTCTCCGTGAACGCGAAATTCGTATAGCGTTTCCCGCGCGTTCGAGAGCTTGTCCGCCGCGGAGACGAGGCGCACCTCCTCGGATTCGCTGCTGACGCGCTTGACATAATCGCGCTTTCGCTCCATCCAGGGCGGCTTCGGCTCCGTGTAGGAGTCCGTGCAACCGTCAACGATATGAGCCACGCGCTTGCCGAATTTTCTGCGAATCTCGCGAAGTCGGGGCATGCCGCCCTGATCTTCCACCGCGTCGTGCAGCAGTGCTGCGATGGCCATCTCTTCATCGCCGCCATACTCGATCACGATGGAAGTAACGCTGAGCAAATGTCCGATGTAAGGCCGCTCGGTGCGTTTGCGAATCTGTTTCGCATGCAAGCGGGCCGCGTATCCCAGGGCTTGGATGAAACGCTTGGAGAATTTCCGTTGTGAAGTTCGCTTTGCGATAGATCAGCTCTCTTTAGCGGCGGCGCGTCTTGGCCAGCAGGCGCAGAATCTCCAGATAGAGCCAAACGAGCGTGACCATCAGCCCGAAGGCTCCATACCATTCCATGTACTTTGGCCCTCCCATGCGCACGGCGGATTCGATCATGTCGAAATCGAGGATCAGGTTCAGCGCGGCAATCACCACGATGACCAAGCTGATCCCGATGCCAAGGGGCGTGCTGCTAGAAAGAAAGGACATTTGCGTGTGGAAGAAGCCCATCACCATGTTGACCAGGTAGACCAGCGCGATCGCCCCGGTCGCCGCAACCACGCCCAGCTTGAAGCCGCGCGTCGCGCGAATAATACCGAACTTGTACGCGAGCAACATCACGAACATCACGGCAAACGTCAGGCTGACGGCCTGAATGGCGATGCCCGGGTAGGAACGCTCGAGAAGCGCGGAAATGCCGCCTAGCACAAGCCCTTCCAACAGGGCGTAAATGGGAGCGGTAATGGGCGACCAGGTTTTCTTGAACACGGTCACCAGGGCCATGACAAAGCCGCCGATAGCGCCCCCGAACATCCACGGGAGAGCCGCTTCCGGGGTTTCCGAGTGGCCCAAGCCCCAAGTCCATGCCGCTGCAACCACCACGAAGAATAGCAGCAGGCCAGTCTTGTTGACCGTACCCTGAATGGTCATCGCTTCGCCGGTGATGACCTTCCCGGCGAAGGCACCTTCTTTGAGAACAGGATTACTCGAGCGCATCAGATCTGCCATGGGTGTGTCCTCCAGCCCTCGCGGGCATGAATGATAAGAATAACATCTTTGCAGGGAGGAAGGATTAGTAGTCCAATCCATGCCACATGGAGCCAAGCGATTGAACTACTTAATGAACTTTATTCGGTTCGGCAAACCGCTATGCAACTCAGCATTTTACACTATTGTTTGCTTATTTCTGAATATCATGCTCGATAACGCCACCGATGAGATACTACGAACATAGAATAGAACAGGTTATCTCTGTTGACGGGATTAGTCATATTCTCACTACGTTCTCAGGCCGTTTACTTCGGGAGGAGTCTCCATGCGCCTTGCCGTAACCGCGCTTGCCTGCTTTCTAGCAGCGCCACTTTTCGCTAATGACGGAAACACGGTACCGTTGGCCGATCTTTGCGATCACGCCATGCAACAATCCCAGATCACACTGCTGGGCAGCAGGCCATTCCATTTGAAAGCCATCATCGCTGAGAAAGACAGCCCGGATTCAGACTACCAAGCCACGGTTGAGGAATACTGGGTGTCGCCAACAAAGTGGCGGCGCACCATCACTTCACCGGATTTCTCCCAAACATTGGTTACAAATGGCGAATCCGTCTTCGAGGAGGACAAGGGTGACTATTATCCGGTCTGGCTAAACCACTTCGTAACTGCGATATTTGATCCCCTGCCCATGCTGGAGCAACTAAGGCAGGCAGGTGTTCTTGCCGCGAAACGCGATCTTGCCGCCGGCCAGACCAACTGTACAGACCTGCCCATGCAGGTGGACCGTTGGGTCCTGTGTTTTACGGGCAAGAAAGCTCTACTGAGTTCGGTGTTCACCAAGGGGTACGCAGCCGAGTTCAAAGACTTCAAAGGATTCGGAGACAAACAAGTTCCCCGGCTCATCGAGGACACACCGGAGCCGGGAACAACCATAGACGCGCGCATCACCGAACTAACAGAACTCCAGCAGTTCGACGAATCGTTGTTCGTCGTGGAGCGCAGCACTCAACTAAAGGATCGCATCAAGAGCGTCCATGTTGACCAGGACACATTTATGAAGCTTGCGCTTACCACCACCGAGATCGCATGGCCTCCGCAGGGAGGCGGCCCAACAACCGGCGGCTGTGCGGTGTACGTTGGCGCGGATCGCGAAGGAAATGTGCGCGAATCATGGCCAGCGGGATGCGATAGCACGGGCATCCAGACCGCCTTGCGCGACATCGTTAAGACCTGGAAGCTTCGCACGCCGGTGTCTAATGGAGTTCCCGTGCAAGTGGAAACCTTGTTAGGTTTTGCCTTTCATACAGAAGTGCACGAAAATCCGCTCCCGCTCTTGACGGACACAGAAATACGTCAACTGGCAACGAATATCGTAGAACCCAACTTTCCGAAGGGGCCGCACGCTGCACCTGCGGGAACTGCGGTCACTGTGCAGATCTCTGTGGACGAGACAGGCAAGCTCACGGGCGTAAGCAACACCCGTCACGTTCCCGACGCACTTTTCCTCGCTGCCTACGCGGCAATAACCCAATGGAAGTTCCGGCCGTATACAAAAGACCAGAAACCGCAATACATTCACGCCGACGTCACATTCCAGGTGCCGAAACTAATCTAAAGAGGCACGCGCCGTAGGGCCGCTCACTAAACACGCACAGAATTTCGTGCGCGATAAGTCAAGCATTACAACGTCCGATTAACGCATAAGGCTCAGGTTGTCGCAGCGTTTCCTGTACTGCCCGACTCGTGCATCTTGTTGTGGAATTTCCGCGGGTCAGTCCACTCCTGTGGGTTGGAACTCTTCTCTGCCAAGAAACGTTCGATGACATCAGCCGCTTCTCGCCGCGTCATATCACGTTTCCAACGGAGCAGGTGGACAAATGAAGTTGGTAGCGCTAACGGGAATCGAACCCGTATTTCGGCCTTGAAAGGGCCGCGTGCTAACCGTTGCACCATAGCGCCACAGGCAGGCAACTGCAATCTATCAAGTATACGGGAATGAGTTTTAAGTTGAAAGTTTTCAGCCTTAAATTTTAAGTTCGCCAGTTCTCCTCGATGCCCCCTTAAGCTTCGCCACCGCTCGGTCGAAAGACTTAGAACTCATAACTTACAACTAAGAACTTGTCTGCTCATCCTTTTCGGTCTTCCCATTCCTCGTGCCATGCCATTTGGATGGCTTCGAGCTTGCTCTCATTGGATTTCTGAGGATCGCCGACGAAACCTGGCAACTCGGTGATCCATTTGTGCATGTCGGTAAAGCGCACGGTCAGAGGATCCAGGTCAGGGAACTTATCCGCCAGACCGATGGCGATGTCGTCGAGATTGTCCCAATCGAAAGTGTGCGGCATGAGCGACTCCAGGGGTTTCCCGTTTCCCGTTTTCAGTTACCAGTTCTAGCAAGTAGTCACAAGTCGTGCGTCACCGGTTGATGGCTGTGAACTTAGAACTGATTACTAAAAACTACCTCAGTGGTCCAATTCTTTCGCGTAATTCTTATTCCACTCGGGAATTTCGACCACGATGTCGGTTGTTCCATCGGGCACGGTCTGGCAGCCCAGGCGGGACTTCGGGGTGATGCCCGGTGCCTCGTCGAGTTCGTCCAGCTCCGCGTCGGTGGCTTCGTTGCAGGATTCCAGCCCTTCCTTCACGATGACGTGGCACGTGGAGCATGCGCAAACGCCGCCGCAGGCGTGGTCCAGGCCCATCTTGAAGCCCTCGGAAATGTCCAGGATGCTTCCCGGCAAACCGTTGTGTCCGTAAGGGAACTTCTCCGGGTCAACCTCCACCGTCTTGCCGCTGGGAAGGAACGTGACCTTGAACTTCTGGGTCGCCTTCTTGTATTTCACTTCTTCGATGTAAGGATTGCTGCCGCCCATATGCTTCTCCCTAAACTTCCGCGAGTTTTTTGCCCTCGAGAGCCGACTGCAACGCGGAATTCATCAGCAATTCCGCAAGGTGTTCGGTCGCGCGATTCAACTCGTCGATTTTCTGGCGAATCTGTTTGTAGTCCGTGCCCTGCACGGCTTCCTTTAAGGCCACGATGCAGACCTCGATCTTTGTGCGCTCCGGCGCAGAGAGATTCGCGGCGTTGGGATTCGCCAGCGCCTTGGCGGTAGCCGTGAGAATTGATTCCGCTTCCGTGCGCGCCTCAATCACCTGGCGCTCCGCGAAATCCTGCTCCGCATACTCGATGGACTCCTCCAACATGCGTTCGATGTCGCTGTCATTCAGGCCATAGCTGGGCTGGACCTCAATCGTGTGCTGCTCGCCTGTGCGAATGTCCTTTGCGCCTACCTGCAGGATGCCGTTCGCGTCGATCAGGAATTTCACCTCGATGCGCGGCAGGCCTGCGGGGGCGGCCGGCACGCGCAGGGTGAAGCGGGCCAGCGACCGGCAATCCTTGGCCAGCTCCCGTTCGCCCTGCAATACGTGGATGTCGATACCGGTCTGGTTGTCCACGCCGGTCGTGTAGAGTTCCTGCGCGCTGGCGGGAATCGTGGAATTGCGCGGGATGACCTTGGCGACTGCGCCGCCATAGGTTTCGATGCCGAGCGAGAGAGGCGTGACGTCCAGAAGCAGCATGTTCTCCACGCCGCGATCGAGAATATTCGCCTGCACGGCCGCGCCAAGAGCCACCACTTCATCCGGATTCAGCTCCGTGTGGGGCCTGCGGTCGAAATATTCTTGCACCGTGCGGCGGATCAAGGGCGTGCGCGTTGTGCCGCCGACAAGAACCACCTCGTCCATCTCCGTCGGCTTCAGGTGCGCATCGGCTAGCGCCTGCTTGACCGGGAGCATCGTGCGGTCCACCACCGGCCGGATCAAGGCTTCCAGGGCGCCGCGTGTGAATTCGTGAACGAAGATCTTGCCATTCGGGAGCGGGAATCGCAGCGTCACGGAATCCACTTCCGACAGCTTATGCTTGACCGCAATCAGTTCTTTCCGCAGCTCCTGCGCCAGTTCACCGTGGGGCGAGAAGTCAATTTTGTCCGTCTGCAGAATCTGCTCATGGACGAACGCCTGCAGCAGGTTGTCGATGTCGTCGCCGCCCAGATGCGTGTCGCCGTTCGTGGATAGAACCTGATAGATATCGCCCTCGCTCGTAGAGATCAGCTTCAGGACAGAAATATCGAATGTGCCGCCTCCGAGGTCATAGACAGCCACTTTGCCACGCTGCTTTTCGTGCAGTCCATAGGCCAGAGCAGCAGCGGTCGGCTCATTGACAAGTCGCAAAACTTCCAGGCCCGCCAGTTTGCCGGCATCTTTGGTGGCCTGGCGCTGCGCGTCGTTGAAGTAAGCGGGAACCGTGATCACCGCGCGGTCAACCGTTTCGCCAAAGTAAGCCTCCGCCCAGTTTTTCAACTCCCGCAGAATGAAGGACGAGATTTCCGGCGGCGTGAAAACCCTCTCTCCAAGCTGCACGCGGATGACGTGATTGCTGGAGGGATCGATGCGGAACGGGAACAGCTTCAATTCGTTTTGGACGTCAGCAGGGCCGCGGCCCATTAGGCGCTTCACGGAGTAAATCGTGCGTTCGGGTTGGATCAGCAGGCGGCGCCGCGCCGGCTCGCCGACAATAATGCCGCCACCCGGATCCAGACTGACCACGGAAGGGCACAACGTGCTGCCCGATGGCCCGGGGATACACTTCGGCTGGCCGGTTTGCGCATCGATGTAAGCGACCAGGCTGTTGGTTGTTCCGAGATCGATTCCGACAATTCTGCCCATAAGGAAGTTTTCACTTGTCCGTTCTAAGTAACCCCGAAAACCCGCGACCTGAAACGAAGGCTACCCTTCTCCTACAGCATCCGCCCGCTCGAGGTCCCCATCTCGCGACACGAGACACGGATCACGTTCCGGCCAGTTCCTTCTGAACATTAACGACCAGATTCCGGATGTAAGAGCGGCGGTTCAGCAAATCGTTCAGCTTGTTTTTGATCGCCTGGCGCTCTGACGCGTCACCGGTCAAGGCACTGTCCCATTCGCGAGCCGCTTCCTGCAGTTCGCCGTCGACTCCCGTCAACTTGTTTTCGAAATTCTTTTCCTCGGCTTCCAGACGATGCTTCAAAGAAGCCGTATCCACCCCGGAGGACCTCGCTTCGCGCAGTTCATCCAGCGATTCATTCAACTCAAAGACTTCCTCGAGCAGTTCTGGCGGCGCCTGCTGCTTGTTTCGCCCTTCCTTGCGCGCCCCTTCAATGGCCAGAAGGTATTCGACGCGCGCCACAGGATCGCGCAACGTACGATACCCGTCATTCAGCTCCGAACTGCGTTTCAAGGAGATTTCCCGCTCTTCCGCCGTCGCATTCACGAAATTGTCAGGGTGTAGCTTCCAGCTCAGTTGCAGGAATTTCTGCTCCAGCGCGCCCATTTCAATCCACAGCTTCCGCGGTATTTCGAACATCGCAAAGTAATCGCTATGTTCCGGCACCTGCAGTACCTTTCCGCAAGACGAGCAGAAATGTGTGCCCACGGTGCGCTCGTGGCAGTTCCAGCACACCAGAGGTGGATTCGTGGTGGGAATTGGACTCGTCATAAGATCCGCGCTGCTTCTCCAAGCACAAAAAAAGTGGCTGGCGTTTGCGGTTGCCAACCACTTGTCCGACCGAGCCAGAACCAGTCAGGGCACGAAACCGGTGCCACCGCTACGCCGTGAAAGAGCTCCCGCAACCGCAACTGCGTGCGGCATTGGGATTCTGGAAAACAAAGCCTTGCCGCATGAGCGTTTCCTCGTACTCCAAGGTCGTGCCGTTGAGATACAGGAGGCTCTTCGGGTCAACAAAAATGCGGGCGCCAAATTCCTCGAAGATCTTGTCGCGATCCCGCGCCTGGGTGTCCAGCCGCATGGCATAGGAGAGCCCGGAACAACCACCACCCTGCACACCGACCCGCAATCCGCCCACCTCCGGTGACACACCTTCCTTGGCGAGCAGCGCCAGGATTTTCTTCGCCGCCCGCTCCGTCAGGTGAATCACCGGCCCGACCTTCTCTACGGTCTGGGTTGTCGTCTCTGTTGCCATTGCAACTTCCTCAGCTTCTGGAGCGATTGTTCGAATCCAAACTCAGGCACTGCAGGAGCAATCCCGGAGTCTCCGATTAGTGCGAGGGCTTTCCGTGCTCGGGCACTTCCACGCCGTGCTTCTTTTTCCAGTCGCCGATGGCCGCCTTGATGGCGTCCTCGGCAAGCACGGAGCAGTGAATCTTAACCGGTGGGAGCGACAGCTCGCGGACGATGTCCGTGTTCTTGATCGCCAACGCCTCATCCACGGTTTTGCCCTTCACCCACTCGGTCGCCAAGGACGAGCTGGCGATGGCCGACCCGCAGCCAAAGGTCTTGAACTTGGCTTCTTCGATGACCCTCGTCTCCGGATTGATTTTCATCTGCAGCTTCATTACGTCGCCGCATTCGGGCGCACCCACAAGGCCGGTCCCGACATTCGGATCCTCCTTGGGAAGGCTACCCACGTTCCGCGGGTTATTGTAATGATCGACTACCTTATCGCTGTATGCCATTGCCCCTCTCCTTGCGTAACTCGTATCCCCAAAGGTCAGCCCCTCGCCGCGGCGAGGAGACTGCCAAAACCTGCGTTCTTGATCGCCTTTTCCGTCAGGGCGATGTTGGTTAGAAATGCCGAACGTCCCGCGGTCAGTTCCCGCAGAGCCTCGCGGACGTATTGTGTGCCGATACCCAGAACGTTCAGGAATTCCCGCACATCCTGGAGGTGATAAAACACACGCTCCGCTGCGGGCGCTGGTTCGTCGCCATCCTGATAAGCCTGATAGGTCACGCGGAACGGCGCGGACGTTCCAGCAATAGACCGATGTATTCTCAATGTTCCTTCACTCGCAATTGCGCTAGCCATTTTTCCTCTTCTCTTCATCCTTCCGGAATTACGCGGTTTGCCACTTGACCTTGGAAATGTCGATCCCTTCCTTGGCCATCTCATAGAGTGGCGAAAGCTCGCGAAGCTTGGTGACAACCTGCACCATTTTGTCGGTCACGTAGTCGACTTCTTCCTGCGTCGTGAAACGTCCCAGGCCGAAGCGGATCGACGTATGCGCCAGATCTTCACCAACGCCTAGGGCTTTGAGTACGTAGCTGGGCTCCAGGGTTGCCGAGGTGCACGCGGAACCGCTC